>Ga0179593_1440762_pt1 | contig 16132 bp, 19 predicted proteins | sample CZODoug2_1_08_16_FD_185931 | JGI IMG/M metagenome (GOLD analysis project Ga0179593, IMG submission 185931) | Vadose zone soil fungal communities from Angelo Coast Range Reserve, California, USA - CZODoug2_1_08_16fungal (PacBio error correction) | ecosystem: Environmental > Terrestrial > Soil >...
TGGAAGCCGCGTAAGTCTCGCAAATCAGCGCGGGCGTGCCAGATGATCACTGCCGACACCCGCGCGGATTCACGGCGCAGAAGACGACTAACGCCAAAGGCTCAATGCGAAGCGAAGTCCAGTCTGCGCGCGCGGGAATGGTGCACAAAAGCGCAGACCGCGTTCACCTCAGATAGCAGGAATCCGGGAATCCGCAGAGGTAGCGATAGTTCAGTCGTCTGACCGCAAGTTCCGTCTGGGGCTAGGCTCGAGCTGCTGCTTGCTGCCGACATCGCTCAACTGGGGCCTCAAAAAGAGAATAGCAACGGGCTAAGACATCTCAAAAGTTCTTTGGTGGAAATATATACCAATTGGAGTATTACATGGCCTATGTAACGTCATTAATTTATTTTCCCTCGATATCTTTTTTCTCCTCGATATGATCTCGGTATTCTGACCATGTCTCTTGACAAGAACGTCCTCCGAAGCCAAAACTCTGCGCCAGGCGCGCGTCGGCACGAAGGTAGTGGCGTCGTCGAAAATGCAGACAAACGTCAACGACGGCGGCTGATGCTCTGGCTGACAGCCAGGTAGGTCTGCAGGCGGCGTAGGCCCTCCATGCGATCCAGGCGGCGCACCGGGCCGTCGTCGAGATGAGGCCCGAGGTAGGGATCCTGAAGCTCATCTCGATCGTTGCGGAACCAAAGCAAGCAAGTCACGCTGGCGAGGCCCGGCTGCGCGCTTCCGGTGTGCGACTACGGAACTGCGAGTCGGGGACCGTCCCGAGGACGTGTCGCTATACTGTGCCGAGAGCACGCCTAAGGCGCCACTTCGACGGGTTCTGCTCGCCAACCGCGCTACCGGCACGCCGAGTCCAACAAGCCGGGACCGTCGCGACCATCTGGGTTGCCGGATTCGGCGCGGAAGTGCTCTCGCCACCAGCCATTGCCCAGGGCACCGAGGACGAGGTCGCGCACGAGGACCGCGGACCAGCCGTGGCCGACCACCCCCCATCGCAAGGCACGCGAGATGCAGTCCCAGTCTCCTACGTGGCCCGTTCGACGTCGGGCACCGCGGCTGCCATGGAACGACATGAAGGCAGGATCTGAACACGCGGAGGGGACTGAGTTGGTCTGGCTGCAGCCGGAATTCAATCGAGTAGCCGGGGCACCTACGCGGGAAATCCCGCTGAACAGACACAAAACCGAGGTCGCGGTGCCAGACGGGGTGTCTCGGTGCGAGCGAATGCACGCCAGGGCGTCGGGGGGGGACAAAATCCGGATATTGCATGCTTGCGGGCGTGGCAGAAGCCGTCACGGAGTCAGGCCAACGCTCGCGCGGAATTGAGCGTTGTGCCCATGCGACAAGAGACTGACGTGCGCTCGGCGCAGCGTACGCTCGGGGCGCCGCGTTGACGACGAACGATCGGCGTTGCGCGCGATCGTGCCATTCATGTAATCGTTAGGGTGAGTCGCGATCTCGAGGCCGGCCGGCTGAGCGTGCGTAGAGCATTGCAAAAAATAAAATGAAACAGGCGAGCGTCCCTCCGAATGCGTCGCTTGCTGGAGGTTGCCGGCATCTGAGCCTCTGCATGCTGGAAAATACGTCCTGTTGGTGCAGCGGCGTGCTGAGGGCTCAGCGGCACGCTGCGCTTAGATGCTAGTCGATCATTCACGAATGCGGCGGCAAAACTGCCGTGGAGGCTCTGCTTCGCGGAATGCGGAAAACGAGTTGACCCGTTGTTTACCAGGCGAGGTACGGTCCGGTGCAAGCGGCCGAGCGTGTGCCGCCTCGGCGCGATCGCGCTCATCGAAGCGGCTGTGCCTGGCGCGTGACTCCAGTGTCGGGCTCGCGCCGGAGATTGGCGGCGTTGGCAATGCGGTGGATTGACTGCGATCCATCTGACTACATGCGTGCCCTTGGCAGGACCGAGCAGGACGCGAAGGATGCAGCGGCGACTCCTTTCATCCTTCGGGGAAGGTCGTAGCCGGTACGGCAGGCGAGACTTGTCTTCACACGGCTTCTTTGGGCGCTTTTTTTTTTTTTATTGATGACTTCCTGCGACATCGGCTCGACATGTCGGCGCTAGTGCCGGTGCCCGGTACACTCACGCCCGGTACTCGTCGACACGTGCGAGTGACTGAGATGCCGAGTCAAGTAGTAGTGTGCTCTTAGCTATACATGCCGTACGGTACTGAGTACAGGCCTGGCTCGATCACGGAGACAGGACGGTGGACCGTGCAGTCGTCACGTCCCGTGAGGCGAGACTCCACCAGGATGCCGTCAGATGGCGCCGACAGCGAATGGCGCGCCTGCCTGCTCGAGGCAGCCAGACAGGCGTGTGTACGTCGAGCAATCATGCAGATGTACCGATGTACGACTGAGTCGACTATCGGTGCATGATCCCTATCCCACGCGCTAAAGCCTGCTAGAAATCGCAGAGCCCCTTAGGACGCCGACAGGACAGCGCGCCGATTGAGTGCTCAGCTGATCTCGCAATTCGCGACAGGACTGGTGCTGCGAGGAGTCCGATCCATAGGACGCTGTGCGAGTCGACCGTACGACTGGCGAGCATCGAAAGCAGGGAATGAGCGGTCTGCAGTAGCAGCTGTGACATTCTTTGCGGGGCGAAGGGGGCAGGTTAGAGCGTGATGAGTAGGCCAAGAACATCACCAGGCAAGAAAGCGTGCACTAGCCCTCGCGGCGACTTCACCGAATCCCTGTGCTCGGCCGAGTGTCGGCGGACGACGTCGCGTTCAGACCGCCAATCGCCAATCTCTCGAGCTGCTTCCGGCTCATCCTGGCTCTACAGTAGGTTCTGGGTGATGGTGTGCGCTAGCATAGGCGGACTTAAGAGTATAAGGCGAGCAAAAGACTCGGCAAAAGAGGTACGAGTGGTGACCGGTTGGTTGCCGGGGGCTGGATCGCAGGCATTCGAACAGCAAGGGGCGGCGGACTATCACGCTCCCTCAGCTGAAATCACGTCCCACCTAGCGAACTCCACAGGGTGCAGCGTACGAACAGCAGGGGACATGGGCTTGAGCCCGCATGTTGCGTACGAGAGCGCGCTGACACAAGTGGGAGGGGAGCATGGACTATTGATGGAATCTCCAACGATCCTCGGGGAACACAAAAAAGGCAAAAAGGGAAGAAAATGTGCGCTCCGACCAGAACCTAAAATCGATGGCTCAGTTTCTGAATTGCGTCCAGTTTATGCCAGTTGCGACGATCGGCAATGTCGGCAAGCAAACGGACTTCGCTCTCGATCAATATCGATACACGAACGGCGACGAGATAGATATAGGAATAGGACATCGCTGCGTAATATAAAATTGACTCGTATTGTGCCGGCACTATGATGGGGGCGCGCTAGCGATCAGCGACATGACGGCTAAACTAGTGTCGAGGGTAAAGAGAAGAAAGAAAAAATGAGTAATGAAGAGAAGAAAAATCATTAACAAGAAAAGAGAAAAAGTAAAGGTGGCAAAGAAGGGAGGAATATTTCGGGCACATCCGCAAAAAACAGATAGTATCGAAAACGAAAAAAAAGACGATCCACAAGGCAAAGACAAGACGTGGAAACTCAGAGATTGTACGTGTGAAAAAAGAAGAAAACATATCAGAAACGACAGGATAGAGCCGAGAAAGGAAAAAATTAAGCTAGGAATGAACATTCAAGGATGATGCAGCAACACTGGTATTGTCAGGCATCAAAAGACCGACGAGTTTCATAGCAGGAAAAAAAAAAGGGGCCCCCTCGGCTCTGACGCTGACGAAAACACTGCGTAATCGACGTGGGCGGGGGGGGCGTCAGGCGGATCGCCGCCGGTCACAGCATATACGGCGAGCAAAAAAAAAATTCAGCCCAGGACTAGGTCGGGTGGCAAACAACATTCGGGTCGCGTCCTACGACAGGACGCGCTACGCGGCATGCGGTCCGTCCATCGCGTGGCTTCGCTACTAGGGGGAACAATGTGCGTCCCGCTTTTAGATATGTGACCGCCGTAGGCCCGACGGCTAAGTACATCGATGATGGGTCCCCACCCCATAGCTAGAATTATATCGGGACTCCAGGGCATGGAGCAGGACGAATGGCGTCTTGCGACAGAGCGGACGAAATCGGCATGGATCGGCGCGTAGAGTAGTGGTCTCGTGGGCATGCCTGAGCACCAAGACTAGACGGAAGTTATATCGGGGAAAAAAGGATACATCCGGCTCAGGCATGGCGGCCGGGTCGTGCAGTGATGTCCCAGGGGGCGAGGTGACTGGACCGAATCGGAGACAGCTGTATGTCGCAACAGATCGTCCCGGCATCGATTGTCTTATCGGGCCGGCAGAGCGGTCCAGTGTGCTATCGAGCATTAGCGTGGAAGACTGCATTGCTACATCAGAGGCCCGCGCGGCGTATCGCCATCGGAGCCAGATCACCGGGCATGTCGTCACGGCTCAACAAGTACAGTTAGACCGTGCGTACGGAAGGCTACGACCTTCGCGATAGACGGGCTTATCCGCGTTTTGTGAGGCGCAAGGTCGGATCTTCAAGCGAGACATCCACGGGGGGGGCGCATTGGAGGAGTAGGTAGAACCAGATGGAGATGGGCGAGCTAGTATAGAGCAAGACGCGGTCACGAAGGTTCACAAGCGTGACAGCATCGCTCGCTGGACTGGCTGCAGCCAATCGCGCCATGACAGGCAGGCATCGCTGTGGGCTGTGTCCATCGTTGCCACGGGCACCGGTGGCAGGTGACAGTCCACTTCGGCGTGGCCGGCAGCATGTCGGTCGCCGATTGCATCGGTATGGCCTCGTCGCTAAATCAGTTATTGAAGTCAATTCACGGGGATCCGATCGCGATGGCGAGTCAGTCCGAATCGACCGCGAGAGGCATGCGACGGGGTCGGACGCAGGAGCGAATAGCCCGGCCTGCGAACTCGTAGCGCGGGGAGCGAGCGGTCCGAACGTCGAATGTCGGCTCAATGAAAAGGGATCTCGTGATCGTCAATCCTCGCTTGTAACAGTCATCGATCGACAAGACGTTCCGATATCCGTACAGCCGAGGGGGCGAAGGTAGCTTAGCATGCTTCAGGAGCATAGCGTGGGCGTGATGTCTTGCTCCTCAGACCTCGCATCTGTAGTGCGTCTGCCTAGTCGCAGAGTATGCGACCTACACGGACCTTCGAGGCCGGTGACCCAGTCGCACTAGTCTTCAGCGCGAAGGCGCGTGGCTATCGAGCCGGCTTGGCATCGTCAGTCTGACTGGCAATGGGCGACGTACGAGCGAGCGACGGATCGTTCAGCATGACTCATGGCTTGTACAATCCACTGGACCTGACGGTCTGCACCAGCCAAGACCAGCACAGCGGGCCAGCCTACGTCGACGGTGCGCGGCTGAGGCTCTGCGCTCAGCGGGTCAGATCATCTGGCCATAGAGCGATCGGGCGGCAGCCAGCATCTTTACTGCTGTCGCGCTAGGTCGCGTCATACGCGATGCTGCCTCAGGCGCAAACGAGAGGCTCGCATGCGTGGATGCGTCGCGTATTCCAAGGCAGGGGTTGCGCTATACGAGTCGCAGGTGAGGCTGCGTTAGACGTGTACTAGCGCGTGCTTAGGCTAGCAAGTCTCGACAATGCGCGAACAAGCATACAGTGGGGGCGTCAGGTGCGTATCGCTCACCGCCATGCGCGAGAGAGCTGTCCAGACGTGTGTGCACAAATGCAGGCCGACTCGTCGCGTGCCGATGGATGAGGTAGGGGTCTCTAGCGCAGAGGCTCTTGGGCGTAGCCGAGCGTGGGCTTCTACGCTCCTTCACAAAAAAACAAACGTATTCTCGAGTAACACAAGTCTGGTGCGATGATTCCAGTGACATGTCTACTTCGGTGTCGTCAAGTGTTTCGGGATCACACGTCTCCGTCGCCGGCAGACGACCTGTTGCTCCATGCGGCAGTTTGTATAGAGCCGCGTGGTTGAGGGAGAGTCGCGTGTGACCGATCGCGCTAGGCGTCAGGGATAGCAGGTGTCGGCCCGCTTCGATGGGCGGCTGGATGACCGGCAGTCAGTCCCTGTTGCGCGGATCACCTCAGGTCCCGGATTCGACATAAACCGTGACATTCGCGGCTGAGGCGCAAGCTCGCTCCGCAGACCCAACGCGGCACCGCTAAAGAAAAAAAGAGCATGCGTCACTGCTGCCGACGGGCCGTAACTCACAGGCATCGAAAAAGCCTTAGGTGCCCCCGACCCCCGCTCAGGTAGTGGCCCGGGCAAAAAAAAGAAACGTCTGCCGACTCACTCCCTCCGCATAGACACGTCGCGACCAATTAGCCCGTACCTTCGCTCGCGCGCGTCGTAGCGATCATCACGCCCATCTGCCACCGCACTTCCGCCGGCGCGATTGTCGCGCGGCGCTTGGTAGCGCTTGCCCAGGCGTCCGAGTCGCCGGCGCACGTCGCCAGTCTTGTGCAGACTGGCGCATCGAGCACTCGCAAGCTGTGTCGAACGCAGGGCATTCGACGCGAAAGTCGTCTGTTCTAGCAGCTGCGTGTCGAGCTCAGCTGCCTGCCAAAAAAACCCCCCGACACGATCGAGCTCGGGTCCGTAGATCCAGTCTATTCGCGGACCTCCGCTTCCTGTGTCGTGTGCGCAAGAAACTGCTGCGTGCGCATCAGGATGCTGGCGCACAGTTCTGACGCTGCCTGCATGCTGTTCCTAGTTCTTGTCCCTTGCTACAAGCTGCACGAGGCAGTCCAGCGCACAGCCCGTAGTCTCGGCACTACGACGCCTATGCACGCGTGGCGGCCGGCGTGGCTGGGCCAAGGTGCTCGTTGGCCGCCTGGTTCGACGATCCTCCTCGGGGCCGTGGATAGGTCCGCCTGCCTGCACGCGGTCAGCACGAACCTCCCGCTCGCTCCTGCTCTAACGAGACGCGCTCGGCTTCAACCACCCGCCGCGAGATGTGAGCTAATGTCAGCCTTTGGCCTGAGGGGCGCAGAATTCGTATCACGGCGAGGTGGCATGAGTGCCTGGGCACTATCACTCCCTGGCCGCCTCATCGCTCGCTATCGCTAATCATGTGTGCACACACTCTCGTGGGCCCGTATAAATGGCCGCGTAGGCAAGATAGATTTCCGCGACCAGTTGCTGGCACATGTCCTGGCTGTTCGACCGGCGCAGTGTCGCTCCTGAATGGACCATCGATCCGAACATGTAAGGCTGCGCGGGGCTGCGCCGTTGGCGAACGCCGTGAGGCTGCGTGTGTACGGCCGAGGCGTGTCTGCCCATGGCGAGGGTCGCAGGATTGCGATTCGTGAGGTAGCAACATAGAGCTTCAATTCTCTGGACGCTATACGGCAGCATCGTGCATCATGTACGCGGCATGGCCTGGCGCCTGCGCTCTAAGCGAAGCGACTTCAGAGTCGTAACATGGCAGAGCGCGGTTATGGATGGAAAACGCGATAGTAGATGTCACGCGCAGCAATCTCGAGGGCGGTGCCCGCGTCCGTGCTCACCATGCGGGGCTCTGCTCCTCCGCGTGCTGTGCACGGCCAGTGCTGTCCTGACGCGAGCTCTGACGCTGCTCGTGGGCGTAGCAATCGGCAGGGCCAGCGTTGCCGCTCGGTCCGCGTGTCGTCACCGCGGCGACGCTAGGAGAGTGGCGCGTTGACGGGGAACCGACTGCTCGGTCGTCACTTAGGCTGCATGTTCGATTCGGCCAGTCAAGGTTTGACGCCCTTCGCTGATTCGTCCCGCACGGTCTCCGCAAGCTGTGCGCATTGGGCGCTGCGCGCGCAGAGATCACGCCGGGCCTTGCGAGTCTGACCGCGGGCAACGTGTACGAAATGCGCCCCGCAGGCGCAATCGGCGACACGAGTCGCGAATGGCTCGACGGCACTGGCGTCGGTCGGCGCGCACGCGCGATTAGCATTCGAGTGCGTCGATTCATGTATCAGGCAGTATCATGGGCAGCTTGTCGGGCGCAAGGGCAGGTAGCGAGGGCCGTTGTGGGGCGGGCGGCGGCTGATACGTTGCGCGCCAAAAATGCTGTCGCGAGGCTGCAGTCAGCGTTGTGCGAGCCGCATGCAGGCCATGTTCTGATGAGTTCATGGTGTGCGACTATCAGATGCAGTGACCGTGACACGTATGGACGCCAGGCGGTGCGTGCCGCGCATGTGTGTCGGGTGGATGGATAAATTACGGAGCCTTTACTCTTCTGCGGGCCCGGCGAGATCTCAGTTCAGATTCCTGAGCGCGGGCATTGAGCGCGACGCAGCCTTGGCCGAGCCGCGGCGCGTGAGGCCTCATGAACGGTCAGGGTGCGCTTCGTCGGGCAGCACTCTCACGTTCATCGCCGATCTTACGGCTAGCTCACTGGATGTATGCGGGTTGAGCGTAGCAGGCTGCGTCGCGGGGCAACATCGCTTCAGTCAGTCGGGGCAGTCGAGGCAAGCACCTGCTCGTGCCAGGGCGCGATCCCGACGCGTAGGAAGACTGCGCCAGCTCGAATGCGGGTGAAGACTGTGGGGGGGGGGGGGGGGGGGGCGTGGACAGGTAAAACACATGAGCGCCGTCAGTCTAGCGCGCGTATGTGAGTACGAGGGGAGCGGGAGGGGGGGGGGGCCCGGTGCCGAGGGACAGTGCTCCGGGCAGGCGTACACGAGACGTGGCCTGTCACGAGGCGCGCGTCAGGCAAAAAAAAAAAAAACAAAAAAGCAGAAAACACAAAAAAAAAAAAGAAAGAAAAAAAAAAAAAAAAAAAAATAAAAACAAAAAAAAAAAAAAAAACACACGCAAACCTGCCCGGTGCTTGCTATAACCTGCCGCGCTTGCCGTCACGCAGGTCCGTCTCCAGCCACACCACCAAATCCGTCCCTCTCACGCGGCGCGGCCCCCCTCCCCGGCCCTCTCCGCCGCCCGCGCCTCGTGCCCCCGCGCCCCTTGCATGCTGGTGAGTCCAAAATCTGCGCTGACGAACGCCACAAGACGGCGGGGCAGAGTAGTTCCGTATGCCCTTATGCGCCATCCGGCCGTCGCACCACTCTTATACGCGAGCGTGGCGGAGTGGGCGAGTGTCGCGTACTGGGCGAGCGGGCAAGAGGCGCTCTGCTGACTCCGCACAGCGGTCGGTCTTTCCGTCGACGAATCAATGCTGTGACCAGACGAACCTGAATTTCGGAGTAAATAGACTGCGTGCGCAGGGTCAAGCGGAACGCAGCATCTGGTTCGCAATCTGATCCGTGACAAGCATGTCAAGACGGGGTGGCTGTGACACCTTTTCGGCACTCAGGAGACGCAGTGGAGACTGCGATCGGTTAATTCAGGGGGCACAGGATGAACGATGAGTAGTAACGGCGGCGCGAGATGCCGGGGCACAATTGTAGGCGCCACAAGTGACTTTACAGACCTTTACCTTGAAGGTAGTTGGTTGGCCCAACAACAGCCCCATACGATTCGCCGAACTTTCTCCGCATCTGTGCCCGCACCAAGGCTTGTGAAACGAAGTCTTGCAGTCGAACAAATACCTGCTGGGGCCTGTGCGGAAGAACTCCTCGCCCGAATTCGCCGCGAAGTATGTCGCTGACGCGGTCCACCGTCGAGCGAAGGCAGGGGGATCGGTCGACCAGTCTGTACCTGTGAGGTCAAGCAAGGGCGCGTGCGTTTGCCATCACCTACACCCGGCGGCTGAGCGGGATGTGCAAAGCGCTGTCGATGGGGCGAACTATCTGGCGAACCACCCCAAGTCAGTGACTGTGTGCCCCCTATGCCCGGAAGTGAACGCATTCTCCGGATTTGATCGCAAAAAAAGAAAAAGAAAAAGAGGCGGCTTCCCATTTGTCTCTGCCCGCTGGTGAATTTCGCACGCGTTGTTCGCCCCGGCCCAGCACGCTCCGCAGCAGCCGGACCTCTGGTGAACTCGAGAGGCTTCTTAATGTGAACTGCGTCGTGCGGCGACCTAATGACGTGGGGGGGGGGGTCATCGTCATCCTTCCCCTGTGCAAAACGAGACCAGGACGGGCGAGTCGCCATTTCGGTGTTCGGCAGTGCGGGGACGGATCACCGGCTACCGCAATAGGTGGATCCGCGACGCGGCAGCTCGATGGCGATGCGCAGCGTGGGCGCGCCGTCAAAGCTGGGCGCTATCTCCCGCGACTTCCCCGTCCTCCCTGGAATCACTGCATGTCTGGAGGTGGCTGGCGCGTCGTGGTCTCCATGCGCATCGGGGGGCGCCAAGCGACGCACTGATGTCCGCCGATGCAGTCTTCGCACGCATTTGCGCGCACCCTAGGGATTCGGCCCGCACTTGTCCGCGCACCGCGGAGTTGCCGGGCGCCAGGGTTCGAGATCGACATCGGGGTTGGTCGCCGCATCGACAAGTGGTGCGGGAAGCCCTTTTGTTCTGAGGGGGCGTCGGGACGCCCTAGGAGGGCGCAGTATGCTCTTCCGAGGCGTCATGTCGACCTTTGTGTGTGACGGCATGTGTAAGAAGTTGGGGCTCGACGGCGCCAGACGTTTACCGAGAGATGACAGTTCGTCTCGGATGATCCCTTCGCCGAATGAACTCGCATTGAGGCACTATTGCGTACCCAATTTCCTGCGCTTACACCAAACCGCAATCATGGGTTTGTGGATGTCGTGGTGCGGTGAGAAGTATTGCATCGGACTCGGCAATATGCCACGGCATGGTATACGGCTCCAATACCCTGTGGTCGCTGATTGCGTGCGAGGCGCGTATCGTCGCCGAATCGAAATGCGATTGGGGAGTCAAGCTCGGGCGCTCAGCTGCGTAAACTTTTCACAATGGGACCATTGTTGCCGGCTTTAATTTGTCCTGACATGCACCGATGATCAATCCTCAACTCGTCCGTTTCGCATTGCTCTGGGGACCGCTGCGAATCTCGCCGCTCAGCGGCAACACAGCCATTCAATTCAGGTTGGTCTATGGCGTTCTTCGCGCTCCGCCGGGGGTGGTGTCGCCATTGTCGCCCTCTAGTGGCTGAAAGGCCTTTTGTGCTCGCTAGCAGGACAAAAGATTACTACGGGATCATGTACGAGAGCACAAGAGCCTGTGGGGTCCGCGTGCAAGTCACTGATGGGGCGCGTCGGGGAAGCTGGCATCGTCAGTACGTGCCGAATAACGGCTCGGGACTCTCGCTTTAGCCAGATTCTGCCGGGTCTTCAGTTGGGATGGATTTAATTTGGCCATTCAGCGAACTAACTGGGGAGCGCATACGTGCACGGCATCGATCTAATCTCCTCTCAACATACAAACAAACTGACGTCCGTTCTTCCACCTCCCTCCTCTTCTCTCTTCTCTCTCGTTCCTCTCAAAAAAGAAAAGAAAGAACAAAAAAACAAAGAAGCAACCAGAAAAAAACTCTCCCAATTTTCTCATATCCACTGCTACATTCAAACCTCCCACTTTCCCTGTCCATTCAACATTCTTCTTCATTTCTTTGTACACTCTCTCCCTTCTCATCGTGTCTTACTCTTTCGTGTTTTTTGAGAAGACGGGCGTTCTTGGTAGCGTTCTGCGGGGTTACTCTAATATCTCGATCTGCCTTGCTTGCCCTTGCCTCCTTTGAACAGGTCTCATCATTATCTATCATGGCGACTTTTGTCCCTTGCGCTACGCCCTCTTTCTTTCTTCTTTCTTTCCCTTCCCGCCCCATCAGTTGCTGCCCACCGCGGACCCCACGGCTTGCTCCCTCTCGTACATGATCCCGTATATATTTATTATTTTCGCGGCAAATCGGCATGTCGAACGGGGCCCCAATCGCTGCGCAACACATGGTGCCGCGCAGCGCCGCCGATCCGCCCCTCCGACCCAACCTTATACTGGCTTTTGCCGCCTGAGCTGGCGATCCGCCGGGCCCAGCGCCATGCCGAAACGGCGGTTGCGCGATTGATCATCGTGCATGTCATGACCAAGTCTCCAAGTCCCCGGCGAGTCCCATGAAAGTTTCGGCGCTGCGCCCGAGCTTGACTCCCAATCGCATCAATTTCGGCGAGAACCGCGCTCAATCATCGCCAGCCCGGGTATTAGGCGCGGGGCGTAATGCCATGCGTCTTCAATCTGCCGGAGCCGATGGCAATGACCTTCTTCTTTCAACCGCACCACCCGCCGACCTCCACACCGCATGATGTCTGTTTGGGTGTAAAAGCGCTTAAATGGGTTCCGATATGTCTCAATGCGAGTATCCCCTTGGGAAGTGCTCATCGCGAGAACGCAACGGTCCATCGCGTCGTAAACCGTGCCGATCTTCTTGTCCAAAGGTCGGGGGGCCGGACACTACGCTTCCGGGCGTGGCCCCAAAACTTCCCGCACCACCTGGTGCGTCCACAAAACCCGCTGTCGATCTCGCACCCCTTGGTCGCCCAGGCAACCGCGTGTGAGGGTACCAAATGCTGCCGCATCCCTGCAATATTTGCTCGAGAATGCGTTCCTAATAATCCCTTCTAATCAGCATTTCTGTTTCCTTCGTTCCCACCTGGAGTGCGAGCCGGCCTGAGCCGATCGCCGCTACCCACTGTCATGATTTCCCGGGACCGGGGGCATCCGGCAGGAATAGGCACACTTGCGGCGCTCGCTGTCATCGCCTGCGCGCTGCGCGGGTCTCTGTCCTCGTCTGCGCACATGATTGTTTAGTTAAGGTTTCTTCCGCATACTCCTTTCCACAGAAATGGCGATTTCCGTGTGCCCCCAGGATCCGGCCCGATGAACCGTCATCGGTTTCCGCACGCCGGTCCACTAGAACCTCTATTCACCAGATTCGGCGCGCGGAGCTTGTGCTGCGGCCTGGGCGAAACAAACCGCGTCGAAATTCAACCAGCGGGCATCATAAAATTCGGGGCCGCCCGCCCTGGAACGATCAAATCCGAGATCAACTTTCTTCCGTTGCATAGGGAAACAGCCACACTTGGGCAGAAGCTGCCGACAAGCGTTTCACATCCCTCGCCGCCGGCGCCGGTGAATGTAACACACAACCGTCTTGCTTGACATCCACCGCCCAGGTGTCATGGTCGCGTTCGCCTGCTTTCCGCGCCCTCGCGTGACGGTCATCGCATACGTTCGCCGCTGCACGGGCGAGATGTTCTTCGCCGAAGTATTCATGTTCAACTGAAACTTCGGTTCCCAAGCCTTGGATTGGTTGGTGGGCAAGCGGCGCGGGACCATTCTCGCTCGTAGGAACAATCCTTCATTAAACGGTTTCTGTAAAAGTCCCTTGTGGGCCTAAACTGGCCCCGGAATTCCGCGTACTAAACCTCAGTTCATCATCATCCTGCTGCCTTTGCCCTACTACACCCTGACTTACCGATCCAGCTCTCCACTGCTTATCCAGTGGCGAAAAAGGTCGTTCTACATCTACCGCACCGACATGCTTGTCACCGATAAAGATTCTGCGACCGTATTGCTGTTGCTGCCGCAGTCAATTAGTTTTTTTTTTCCTCTCGAATTTTCGCGTCGGCGTCGTCGTCCAACATTGATTTCGTCGAAAACACACCTGTTTCGCTGAGTCGCAGGCTCTTGCCCGCTCGCAGTACGGACACCATCCCGACACGTAAAGAGTCCCGGGCCGCTGCGTCCCATTTCGACCTACTCTTACCCCCCGGCCCGTTTTTCCGTCGCGTCAGCGTGAGTTGTCCTTAACACAGGCATTGGACCCCCGCCTTGAAGATTGAACACCTTGGTTAAGCCGAGTTTGACGAGCGCGCGCGCCGCGGAGGCGCCGTGCTTGCCGCGTGTCAAATACTTATGACGTTCTTATCCCGCCACTTCTTCAACGATTCGTCTTGCGATTCGAGCGTCGTCCCGGGGGCCGGCACCTAGCTTTGCGCCATCGACGATGTGCCGCACGAACAACTCTTGCTTTTGCGAAGACGATGACGTGGCGCCCTGATTCATGAGGCCTCACGGCCTGCCGGCGCTCATTGCCGCAAATGCCTGGACGCGCGCAAGGAAGTCTCGTAAACCACCACGACAATGGCGCCAGCACCGCGGTCGGGCTCCTACGATTTATGGATGATGGCCAATGAACTCTGAACAATCGCTGAATGCGTGCTCGCACTAATGGGGTTTTTGGCGCGCAAGTATAGCAGGCGGGCACAAATGCTTTATGAGACTTGCGCACTGTATGAATAACCTCGGCTATGAATCTCGCCATCAATGGCTGCTCGCCTGACCGACGGTCCTGGCCTTCGCTCTGTGCGCGCGCGCTCATGCGGCCGTCACCGAACCGGCGATTCGGCGCAGGCAAAGCCATCTTGCGTGCCGTGCGCGCGCGAAAACGAACTTATCCAATCTTAATGGGAATCGCAAGCTCCGCGCAAAACGCGATCCTTCCTTGTAGCGCGCGCGTGCGCGAGACTGAGAACTGGTCTTTTGCCGCGAAGCGTCAAAACAAAGCGTGGACGCGATGCACAACCGCTGAAGAGGCCGCGGAGCGGCGGCCGCTCGGAATTGCTCGCTGAACAAAAGACCCACGCGCACCAAACGCTCTGCAAAATCGGAACGAACGTCGCTCGCGAGCCAAAGGCCAGCCGGCGTACAAGGATCCCGGGCCGTCAGAGGAATTGAAGCTCTCCCTTGAACTCAAAGCCATCCTGCGACCCTCGGTCGAACGCTCGCCTACCCACGGGCTACTTTACTTCGCCGAACAGGCCGCAGACCTGAAGATCCGGTCCTTCAGGACACGAAAGCAGATTGCAGTCAATTGGGGGTCGCGGAAATGCTGCCAGCAACAAGCGGGACTTGCAGACGCTGAGGATGAGGCGGGCACGGAGATTGCCGGCTGCAGCCCGCGAACCGCGCGTAACGCACAAATCTTCGCTTTCGCGGTCTTTACTGTGACTAAAACACTGGCGATCTTCAATCAGTAAGCTTGGTGATGTTGAGGCGCGAGGAACAGGGCGGTTCGAATCGCTGGTTCGCGGATCTACCCGCATGCTGCAAGAACTTTCCGGTCGACGATCCCCCTTCAGAGCTTCGATACACACACACAAAACGTAGTAATGGTCGCAAACTGCCGTGGGCCCGGTACTCGGCTCCTTGTGCACTGCGCTACCAAGCAGCTCGCTGCTCCCGAATTCTCTTCGTCCGTCGTATTTTCGGGTTTTAATGTACGTGATGATTCTCTCCGACTCGTCTAGCGAAGTACGTACAGGGCTCCTTTCTCTTTCGGCCGAGTGGTCCTATGCGGATTGGCTTAGGGCTTGGGTTTATTGATGATATCGGCCACAGCGGCAAAAAAAGGAAAAGGAAAAAAAAAAAGAAAAAAATGTACAATAGACCCTGTATGTTCCACGCCGAAGTGCTCTATAATCCGTGGGAGACGGGTCGCGCGCCCGGTAGACGTGATCGCCCCTTGAGCGAACACCGAGGGGCTCCAATCCGCAGCTTTACGTACACTTAACCATCACTCACTTAACTTCCGAAATAGACGTGAAAGGACGTCCGACCGTCGATCCAAGCCTGTCGGAAAACCAACCCTTAGGACGCGCGACGAGCGCAGAGTTGACACTGTTCCTCGCGCTGGCGGTGAATTCGCCTGCGCACGTATGGCTTCCGCTCTGCTGAGCAAGAATCCGAACGCCTTACGGCTGGCCGTCGGCATCGCACGCATTGGCCTCTCGTTTGGGCTGGCGCACTGCGTCCTCTGGCGGAGAAAAACCGCGCCTCTCGGCATGATCTTGCCCTGGGCAGGACGCCCGCATGCTTGCCGCTGTGCTTGAGCGGGTCAAAGCATGATTAGGTGAATCCTGTGGACGACCATCACTTGCTGGCAAGCGGCGATTCGCGGGATGTTGTCATCGCCTCGATTTCCGTATTCCGCATATCTGGATGGAGACGCTATACGACGAGGTGAAGATCAGCATTCGGGCCGCTATTCTGTCGTCCGCATCGATTGTCGATCGAAGACGAACCGGTGTCGTCATTGCGGGGCGCCGTTCGACGGGTTCGCCCCTCGGCGCTTGGCGGGCATTCGCTCCCGAGTCTACGTCATTTGTGACGACTGCGGATCCCCGTGAATTCCCAACACTTTTTTTTGGCGTATACATCGACCATCGTCCCATGCGCGGCGCCGAAGGGACATTCGTAGATTGCATCATGCGCGAGGCCATCCGGAGCCGATGCTGTTCACGTGAAACGTGCGCGCGTTATCTCTC
>Ga0179593_1499648_pt1 | contig 16131 bp, 15 predicted proteins | sample CZODoug2_1_08_16_FD_185931 | JGI IMG/M metagenome (GOLD analysis project Ga0179593, IMG submission 185931) | Vadose zone soil fungal communities from Angelo Coast Range Reserve, California, USA - CZODoug2_1_08_16fungal (PacBio error correction) | ecosystem: Environmental > Terrestrial > Soil >...
GTATGGTCGGAGACTGCCCATAGGAGAGGACAAAAAAAAAGAGGGCAAGGGGACTCGGCGACACAGTGACTGACTGAAATCCTAAAAACAAAACCCACTGGGAGACAGAAAGCAATTGGGGCTATCGTGAAAAAGGTGGGGGAGGAAAAAAAAAAAAAGACTACGAGCGAACGGGCGAGTGGTACAAGGAAAGTAAAGGTCAGGCTGATCTAAAGGACGTCACGCCAATAGAGCCACATCAGGCTTCGAGGCAGTTACGACTATGACGGCTTGCACGCATAGGGAAGTCACGGAGCAGGGTAAAGCAAAAAGGACATGAAACAAAGTAGACTCAGTCAACCAGGTTTCTTTGCGGATGTCGCGTCCGGGCTTCACGCTCGTGGAACCAGACTGCCGCCAGACTAGTCAAAAAAAAAAAGGAGGGGGACTTTGGGAAAGCACACGCAGGGGGGAACCTGGCGGCAAGCGCTCGCAGAGCGGAACCGAGTACACGGCACTGCTTAAGAAGTTCGTCGTACGGCCGGGACAAGAAACAGACTTCAACAGCGACTGAGGAGGGGCTTGGGGACGAGCTCTACTCCTGAGGGGGGAACGTCGAAGGACAGGACCAAACGTCAGACAAGAAAGCGGACACCCCGTGTAACGGGTGGACGCCTCGGGTCGAGCACAAAGAAGAGGGTACGCGGGGGGGGGGGGGGGGGGGGGCCGGGGGGTCCAAAAAGGGGAAGGATTAGCATAGCTAGCCACGGACGGGGCCGGGGGCGGGGGGAGAAAACGCGGGCTGAAACTCGTGAGTCGGGCGGGCTCAAGCCCGGTCCGGATGACAAAAAAAAATGACACTGTAAGTCAGCGTGAGAGTGCTAATCGCGGATGCCCAGAAAAGAAGCCTGACACGGTAAGTGCTGTTACGAAAGGAGCGGGGGCGGTCGCTGCCCGTTGCCCAGGGGGTGGGGAGCTAAGTCAAGTACAAGATGCAACCTGGGGGAGTGGAATGGGCAGCACTGGCAAACAGCACTGTGTCTGAAGGAACTGGAGGTGAAGTGACTCAAAAAAAGATCAGGACGGTACTTCAGCGATGCACGCATCCAATGCCCTGGGAGCTACAAGAGGGGTCTTGGGGAAGACGTTGGCTGTGGGCGGAAGGCCCGGGACCAGCACACTGAGCACAGTGAAACGTACGGGCATACTAAACGGTACTTCATCTGTGACCTGGCAGGGGGAAAAGGGAACGACAAGCGCGTCGTAGAGACGTGGCTGTGGGGAAGCGAAGGACACTCGTTGGTCTCCGGGGGGGCACAATGGGGGTCCCACAGCGCGGACCCAGGGGATCTGCCGAGGAAACTAGTCACAGGGACCTACCCGTTGCAGGTCAGGCGGTGACTGTCAGCGAAGGTGGGAAAACAATGGCCAGGGAAAAGTACGGGAGCAAAAAAAGCAGAAAAGGGGGAAACAGCGAAGGAAGGCTCAACGCGTGACAAGGCGTGGGTTGCACGGCGGAGGGGAGAAGGCTGAGGGGAAGGGAGAAGAGGTAGGCGGACAGGGAGCTAGCGGAGCTAGTTGAGCGCCAGACCAACACGAGCAGGGGGGGGGGTGTTGAACAAAGTGCGTCAATGTGAAAAAAGGCCCAACTTCTACGGGAACTTGGGGGGGCAAAAAAACACAAGAAGAGCCCACATTGGGACGCGTGGGTGGGGGGTGAAAGCCTGACGAGACACTAAGGGGAAAGAGTTCGAAGAAACCCAGGTTCCATAAGGGTAGAGGGAACACGCGGGGGTCAACGATAAGGGGGAAAGAACGTCCAGGAAAGCGAAGTCAGCTTGGGCGGTCAAAACCGGGGGGGGGAGGCCGAGCAGAAAAAGGGGCGGGAGGCGCTGCAAAGATCGGGGGGATGCTAACCTTTATGACTTCATCGGTTTGCCTGGGCAAGGAAAAAGAGAAAGTATAGGGAAGACGGGGTCCCTTGCCACGTTCCGAGTGCAAAAAAAAAAGCAAAAGGCGGGAACGTGGATCACATAAAAAACACGAAGGGGGTGTAAAAAGGTCCTCATGTGATCAGGGGCAAAAAAAAAAAAATTAAAAAAAAAAAGGGAAGTGGTAAAGTGAGACCGGTGGACGGTATTGCTGGTGGTGAAAGAAGTGCAGCAGAAGGAAAGAGCAAACGGTGGCGCGAACACTGGTTACTTAAGTTGTACTAGGGCAAAGGGGGAAAGAAATGCGCAACCTTTCAGAATCAGATGAAGGAAAGAAGGGTAAGCATAAAGGACAGCTCCGCAGAGCTCCAGCTGCCGGACTGCTCAGCAAAGAGTGAGGACGGGAGAAGCGCAATGTCTAGGGGATCATGTCAGAGATCTATGCGGGCGCGCTCGGCATCATCGTGCCAAAACTCGTGAGGGAAACATGACATTCAGGAGAGGAGACTCAGACGCCTCGAACTGAAAACATGGGCGCACGGAAAGCCCTAAGAAGAGGGGGGTCGGGGAGGAGGTCGGGTAAGAGGGTAGGGGGGAACAACTCATTCCTGGTGCACTATCAGCGTGGGAACGCAGAAAAGAGGAAGGGATCGAGGAAGCAGAAAGACTTCGACGCGTGACTGCGTTGAGTCTTGGGCGCGTGAATTAAGGACATAAGGAATACGCAATCAGAGCCTTAGCAGCCAGCTCTAGAGAAGAGGACTAGAAAGGGGAGCGGGACTTACACGAACAAGACGAAATGGCGGGAAAAACTGGAACCAGGGCAAGGGGGGGACGAGGGAAGAGATGACATGACTGCACGACTGGAAAAAAAATAACGAAAAACGTTCAGGACTAGAATAACGTAGCGGAAGAGGCTAGCGCAAGGTGGGAGTAACTGATACAGACAACTCCGCACTGGGGCCACCCGGAGAGGGGTGTGAGTGGGGCTGAAAATAAAAAGATGCGACAGCAGGGCTCTTGCTAGCAGCACTACAAGGGCAAGGGGGGTCCAATCAAAAAAGGAATGGCCCCGGCCCCAATACGCGAGTGTCGGGGGGGCAACGGAAAAAAAAGAAAAGGTCGCAACCCCAAGTGTTACTGTGCAAAAAATCGTACACAGCGAGAAAAAAAGGTAGGGGGTGGGGGGGGTCGCAGAAGGAGTGGGAAAACATCCAGCAGGAACTAATGTAGCAAATGGGGACAACGGCGACCAGGTCTAAAGGACGGAACAAGAGTACCTGGGCGCATCTCACGGGCAGACTGGAATGCGGTAAACAGGGCAAAAAAAAGGGACTGGGGCAGATGAAAGCGGAGTGGGGTCAGAGGGAAAAAAAAACAAATGGCACTCAGAAAAACAGACTTAGGGAGCCGTGAGTCGACTGGCAGGACTACAGTCTGGGAGACCAGAAATTACTGGGAGCGGCACGCTTTCATCATTGAACCTAAGAAAACAAACAAACACCACTAGGTTCGCTGCTGGTCAGGAGGAAAAAAAAAAACCTTCAGAGACGGCCCCACTATTGAGGGTCACGAAAAAGGGGATGAATCCCCGTGAGAGTGGCAAGGTACTGAAGACAGACGACGACACCAGCTGCTAAATACCCAGGGCATGGAGGCACCGAGACGGCGCGGCAGTCGTCCAAACGGAAGCACCCGGTCTTTGGGGCTGTCAAGCAATGGTGGAAGAAGGAAGCCGGAAAAAAAAAGAACGGAGACGCTGGGACACACAAGGGAAGAGCCACGATAGACAGACGAGAGAAAGGACAGGGGGGGGGTTGACCACGCGGGAGGGGGCGGTGGGGGGGGGTGAGTGTTCACAGGAAAAGGGAGCAGGACACATCAGCCGTGATGGTTGCATGGGGTAGAAGGGAAAAGAGAGCATCAAGGGGACGGTGCGAGGGGGCGCGGTACTGCAATACGACTTGGGGCCATGTGTCGCTCTCAAAGGAAAAAAGGCACTGTGCCAAAAAGAAAAGAAAGGAACAGGACATTCACACTGAAAAGGGAGCGTTGAAAAGGAATCGAAGAAGGGGAGGGGGGGAGGCTAAAAAAGGACCGTTATGGCGTATGACATCCATCTAAACTCTCAACAGGAAGGAAAAAAAACAAAACAAAACAAAAAACTAGGGACCCATAGGGGGAGTCAAATAGAAAGAAGAAGAGTCATCTGTCTACGAAACTACGGCATTACCTTTGTTATGAATAGGAAAAGGTATCCGGTCTGGGGAAAACTGCTGAACTTGCCAACAAGAGGAAAAGGGGGAGTAGGAAGGTCAAAGCGTCAGACTTAACATCGTTCTCCGTTAACCATACAAAGAAGAAACAAGAATAAAAAAAGTGCGAGGGGGGTGGGGCAAGAACTTACATCAAAAAGTGGAAGGAAAGTAACAGTAGAAGCTCTTATGGGTTGGGGGGAGCAGTGTTGTACCTTCAAAGCCATGACACAAAGTCGAATAGGTGTGAACTGACAAGAAAAAAAAGGGGAGGAGTTTGATGCAGTGAGAGAGAGGTGGAAAACACTCCCAAGAAACTGCGGAAGATGGTGGAGGTCCTTATTTAGAATGGGGGAAAGTACTGGTCGAAATCAAGCAGTACGGAGGGGAAGAATGCAAGTTGTGAAAGAAAGCTTAACGACATGCAGAACGGGGGGGGGGAAGGAACAGATAAGTGCGATGATACACCAGCACTAGGGGAAGAATGAAAAAAATGGGCACGAAAAAATTCTTTGTGTGAGAGAAGAAATGAAATCGATGTGGGATTTGGAACTGCGAATAGGCCGCGCCCTTGAGGGAAACAGGGGAGTTGAGCGTCGTTCAGGGCCGGAAAAGAGCAATAGAACAAGGCTGGGCGATGGACGGCAAGACCGCATGATAAACAGGGGATTCTACCCCCTGGAACAAGGAAACGTCTGAAAACAAAATTTGCGAGATAAAAAAAAAAAAGGTGTCCAGCCATGCCAAGAGGAAAAAAACGGTCAAAAAAAGAGGCCTGTCAAAAGGGGACCATACAGTGCGAGAAGTCAAGAAAGGAAAGGAAAACAGGCAAAATGGGGAGTGGCAAGACGAGCTCAGCAAAGGATGGGGGGACTCGAACGAAGGTGGAGCACGATGTTACTGTCACACGCCTGAGGGAGTGCCATGCGGGGGGATGCGACGGTATTCGTGTAAGACAACGCCTCAAACGGAAGGGGGGAAGGGAGGTGGGGGGGGATGGCACGACTGGTGGGGGTGATAGGGGGGGGCAGGGGGAGCAGATCGGAACCGCATCCTCAGGTAAGGGCGCTGGCAGGGGTAGAGAGAACGCTCAAAAAGCCTGTGTTATCGGTATCCTACGGAAGGGACAAGCGAGAGGGGGAACAGCAGCCGCATAGGGGGAAAGGGTTTGAGGACACATGTCTACAAAACCGTAGAAACAAGGCATGAACTAACGACTTGCAACACACCTGAAGAGTGTCAACTAGGGGAGGAAACAGCTAAAACCATGGCGCGATCAAGGTAATGTCCTCGGGACCTGTGCACAAGGGACTGTGATCACAAAAACTTACTAAAAAAAAGCGACCGGGAAAGAGTTTAATTTTGGTCCGACAGATTCGGGCGGTCGACAGATGTTTACGAACTAAAGGGGAGGGGGTTACGGTAGGTCCTGGGAAAGGAACCAGAAGTCTTACAGTTGAGCACGGGCCGGTTAAACAAAGAACGCATATTTATAGGAAGCGTTGTCGGGCCGATGACATGAGGGCAAAAAAGGGACCTCACGAAAAATAAAAAAGGAATGGCCGAGCTGGGTGCAAGGGCTTCGGACTCGGGGGAGTTCGGGCCACTATCACATAAGGGGGGGAGACGAGTTTCGCGGTGGATTGACCACTGGGTGTCAGGTGGGATGCTAGTCTCAACTATTTCTCAAGAGCCTTAGGTCTGGACATAGCGTAGACGAGGCAGACAGAAACGTCAACGGAAGTCATACGATATCAGGATACACTGAAAAAAAACAAAGGATGTCGGCAAGTCTGGCAGACAAAGGGCAGACTAATGAAAAGCACGTGATCGTAAAGGGGCAGCATGGAAGGGACGGCTAGACGGAAGCCGACGTAATGAGGCCGTCTGGGTTGCGGAAAACCGGGCCGAGTACGGGGGCATGACAGGGAGGGCCTAAGGGGAAGGAAAAAGTTAAGTCGGAAAATAGAGGGGCGGAATGCTAGGACCGGCACATTGGTACAAGATAAGCTGGCTACCAATTAGTGGTCGAAACGGGAGACTCTACGGTCCCAGTCGAAACGGAGTAGACGACGCAAAAAAGGAAGAGGGGACGGTTTTTACGTGCCTCTTACACAGAAGAGAGAACTAGGACAAGCAGCGCAATCGCAAAAAAGACCGGGAAAAAGGGCTGCAGAATTCAGTAGCTGCTGGACTAGAAGGCAACCAAGGGCGCCCGACCCAAAAAAAGTCCGAATCCCAAAGGGACAGAGGTGCTCCCCCATCAAGGGCCTGCAAATCGCTGGGGAAGGAGATTAAAAAAGGGGGAGGGGTGCCCGATAAACGTCAGGCGCAATGCGAAAACAAGGAGCACGAGAAAAGTAGCGAAGCGGGGAGATCGGGGTTACGAGGATGGTGGCTGTGTCCCCCGACCCACTCCTCGCGCAAAACGGGGGGGGGCAACCTCGAGTTAGGGAAAGGGAACACTCGTCTTGGGCCGAAGAAACAAAAAAAAGGAGCAAAAGCGACACAGTTGGGGTCAGGGGGGCGAGCCATCGGTTTATCGCGAAAAAAAAGAAGGGGGGGGGGGGCAGGGGGGGGGGGGGGGGGGGAGGGGGGGGGATGAGTCAGGCTAAATTTGGGTTAAAAAACGAAAAAACGAGTCAATAAGCGTACCGCTAGTTCACGGCTCAGTGGCGGGCAGCTAGCCACAAAAGGCCCATTAGACGTAAGAACGGGGGCCACCGTGGGGCGCGCAAAAGGGGCCTCAAAAAGTATAGACGCGGCCAGCTGTCCGGGGCAGACGCGGGTGGCATAGCGCGGGGGGACAGACTCGTGTGACGGGGGGGGGGGGGGGGGGGGTGGGGGGGTGGGGGGGGGGGGGGGGGGGGGGGGGGGTGGGGGGGGGGGTGGGGGTGAAAACTTCATCTTTAGGAAGACCTTGAGGTATATCGGGGTAAGCAGGCTTCCTGAAGGGCGCGATTTAGTAGGGGGTTGCACGACATAGCAAAACCCTGGAGAAAAAAGGGGGGAACCGCATGGGCGCACATGGGCAGTGAAGAAATCTTCAACATCTGCGCGGCTAGGAAGGCGCATACGAGACTCAACATGGGGCGGGCACCACCGACTCAAACGCAAGGACGTCTAAGGGTCGGTCTCAGCACAAGGCAGCCCATGACCACCGACGGACCTGGAACGCGGGGAGGGTCAAAAAAGAAGACTCCACCTACGAAACTTTCGATCGAGCAAGGGGGCAGCAGGCCGTGCACTTCAAAACTTGACCAGTAGCCGCTGGGAAAAAGGAAAGCAAAAAACGGAGAAAGGGACAAATATGCGGCTCAACAAACACTCAAAGGGTGCTGTAAGAATGAACCGAGTGGAACGCTGAAGGCATAATCAAAGGGAGGCCGAGTCACTGGTGGCAGTAGCTGAGAGAGGCAGATCACTAAGAACTGAAATACAGTGGGCGATAATCAGGATGGAAAAGACGGGTTGGAAAAAAAAGTCAAGCGGCAGGACGTTGGATTCAAGTCCGCATCGGCTACCGCAGGGGGTGGACGAGTGGATGGCGGCGTAGGGGAGGGGCAGCGGGCGGAGCGTCTCTGCAGACCAGGTCGAAGCCGCAACAGGGGCCCAAAAGGGAACTTCATGAGCCAGGAAAGAGTCAATCAAAAGCCTAAGCAAGAGCAAAGGGGGGAAAAGAGTGCAAGGCCGCGGTTGAAAGGGGGAGGGCAAAAGAAAACCCTCGGGCGTAGTTCCGCGGAGCCGCCCTGGAAAAACGACTCAGGCTGGAAGCGGACCAGTTCCAAACAAAAATGCTGGGACGGCAAACCCTCCTGTGAGGTGGGGGGAACCAGCTGAAGAAAACTAACGAGTCAAACAAAGGAAAGGCCAAACCGGGGCGGGCACCGTGACTGTTCGGGGTCTATACCTTAAGCCCATTCACGGGCCAACGAGAAAATGCACTTAACGATGGGGGAATCATCGAGGGGGGGGGGATGCACACGTCCTGGCGGGACAGAATGTCGTGTTTCCATCGCAAGAAACCCATGGGACGCACCAGTGAAGGAGGCTCAGGGTGGGCATCAGCAACTAAGAGACGTTCCGGGGGAGGGAAGACGAGTCGGCAAGGCTTCATGTCTCAGGCATCAGCTGGGCGGGAAAGCAGCTTCCGCGGAAGAGAATGAAGGACGCGGGACAACAGAACTGCGGTGCGGTCCAGCAGGTCGGGGGAGGGGAAAAAAACAATGACATACTCGAGAAAGTCAGATCCCGCGGTCCGAGAGCCGAAACGCGGGGTCCGGGAGCTCGCTCCAGGGGGGGCCAAGTAAGGCGTAGCTCAATCAACAGACGGAACACCGGACCGAAAAGAAAAGACACCCACGCAAGGTGGGGAAGAAAAATGAGAGGAGGGTGAGAGCGGGGGATCATCTGGGGAGGGAATTCGGTTGCTCTTGTCCACCTTGGTGTTCCACCAGTACCCTAGGGGGGGTCGGGGATGGCATGGGGGGGAAAGATACCCCCGCGCTCGGTGGGGCGGACTTGACGCAGTCAAGCTGAAGCAGTATAATGCAGAACAAGGGAACAACAACGGTGTCAGACTGGAAAGTAAACACAGCAAGGGCTCGGGTGAGCAGGGGATGGAGGTCACAGGGGACGGGAAGGAGACGGCAAGGGGTCAGGGAGAATGGCAGAGACCTGCAGGAGTAAAAAAAGAAAGGAGGGGGGGAAATCTGGCCTTTTCAAAACTGCTGTTGACAGCGTGGTAAACGGGGGGAGGTGCTGACCTGAGGATCGCCCGCAGAGACGCCGGGGGGGAAAAGTAGGGCAGGCATAAGCGTAGACCATGGTGACAACAGCAGTTCAAAAAAAAACTCAACAAGCGGGCAACGGCACGGGCAAGAGGGAACAACCCTACGATGGGTGGCTTGCGCGATAAAAAACAGGAAAAAACGGGGAGAAGAAACGCCTAGACCGTGGCAAGCGGAGGATACCGAGGGGGACACAGTGGGGGCACATTCCAATGAAAGGTGGCTCGTCGGAGAAGCTTTATGGGGAAGGGGGCACTCCTCCTTGCGGAAGGACATAGCCATCGCTCGTCGCCTGAATATGTAATGAAAGCAAAAATGAGCCGCTTGTACAGACGAGTGGAAGATCGAAAACCGGAACTGTGAGAGGCATGACAATATATCTCTACTTCCGGGGACGGCCATGGAGGTGTACGTGGCGGGGGACAACAAACCACACAAAAAAAAAAAACCCAGGACCCAAACGTTCGCAGTCAGATGCCGACAAAAGAATCACGAGACGAGGACAGTGGGAAAGAAAAATCCTCCAACCTGGGGCACCATCTTATCCAAAGAGAATCAGACCTCTGAGGGGCCGACGTCAACCCCGCCCTGTCAAGTGTTTGCGAAAAGGGGGGGTTCTATTGTAAAAAAGGACTAAGAACCGCTGAGGTGAGGAAATTAGGCGCACCACCCTGTCAAAGGGGGGATGTAGGGTAGTACCAAGAGGCAGGGTCAGGGAGGGGCACACAAGTGCCAAAAGAGGGGGTCACGTGCGACTTGAGGTCTCTGGCTGGTCTTGGGAATCTCGCATGACAAAAAAACTGAGGACCAGGAGAGGAATCGGCGGTGGGGGGGGGGAGCTACTTCGGAACGCACGGTGCATGGATCCACAGCGTACGTCAAACAGGTCAAAAACGCGGAGTTCGGACGAAGGAATCATTAGCATGGGGCAGGCGAAAAGGGGAAAAAAAACGGATGAACCGTCCGTGGGGCACGATAGTGACAAAACGAGCCAAAGTAAAAAAAGGAGTTCCAGAGGCCACAGGGCACCCCTGGGGGATAAAGCGCTACTTGCGGTGGACTGCACTCCTGGCTCACGTGGTTGTGGAGTCTGCTGTAATTCCTGGGACGTTAAACGAAGAGAGGCGGAAGGGGGTGTACAGGGGGGGGAAATTTTGCGGGTGAGAGGATCTATGGAAACGGATTGAAAGGGGGAGGTGTCGCGGCGGTGTGCAAGAGAGAGAAAACCAGGAATCACGGTATGGTTTCTTCAGGTTCTACGACCCGATCAATAGCTTCTCCGACTCGCCAAAAGTTTAGGAGAAGGTCGGCCAAGGGGGGGGGGGGGAAAAAAGGCAGGGGGGGTAACCAAAATTATGCACGACTGGACTTCGCTGGGGGGCAAGACAAGAAAGGTCAGTAAGTAGGAGGTTCAGTAGGGATCGGAGGATATTCGAAAAAAAGCAAGGACAGTGCAGACCGTACGAAACAAACAAGATTCGAACACTGCTGATCAATCTATTCTTTCGGGTGGGTCTCAGGGGGGCGGAAGGGTGTCCCCAGGGTAGCAAACTGGAAATAAAGACAGTGGCATTAACGAAAAAAAACCACCTGGGACTGGACTATACCAAATTCGAATAGGGGATGGCAAAAGGGGGGAACAGGCGGACAGTCGGGGCGACGACGAAGTTCGACACTCTTTAAAAAGCTAAATCGAAAATAAGGGAGACGAACCATAATCTTGAAGGTAAGGGATACCAAATCCAGCACCGCTCCAAGTGGAAAACTCTTGGCACCAGGAAAAGTTCGGAAAAATTGATAAAAAAAAGAGGGGGGGGGACAGGAAAAACATGGGAAAGGGGGGACTCGGGCCGGGCCCGGCACTGAGGCAGGCAGCATACGTACCGAGAAGCAAAACTGCATCCAACTTGGGTTAATCTTCTTTAAAGATGGCTTCTGGAGACAAAACGAAGTAAAGGGTGGCGTGGGGGAAAAAGCCAAAAAAAGGAAAGGTGGGGGGGGGTTTACGACACCAAAAAAAGACGCAAGACGACGAGGGAGAAGCGTAGGGAGTCAAACAAAACATAAAATGGGTGCAAGGTGATTCCTTTAGGAAAAAAAAAAATACGAAATAAGCAGGACAATAAGGGGAAAGGAGTTCCAAGTGTAGTGGACCAAAAAAAGGAAGGGCACAATGCGGGACTAGTACGGTCTGGGGGAATCAAAAAAACACCGGACAAAAGGGGAGGGACAGGGGGGCTGGGCATGCTACCAAAAGATCGGGGGATCAAGACGGATCGAACCGCGGTGGGAGGGTAACCGTAACCGACGACGTGGGGGGATCGGATCCCGCGGAGAGGGCAACTCAGAGTCGAATAGGAAACCCCGTCCAGGAGTTCCCTGCAGGAACGGGATCAGAAAAAAAACGCGGACCAAGGGGGGGGGGCAACCGTGTTGGGGACTGACGGGGGGTGTCGTGAGAGGGAAGACATCACGTCCTGGGGGAAATCATGGGGGACACTTCGCCCAATGGGAGCACTGCGACGGAGAGTTTACGGCGGGCACAAACTCTTTTACAGCCGGACGGGGGTCTGTTGTAAACGGGGTTTTCTCGTAGGAGGAGTTATACCCGTTTGGGGGGGGGGTACCTGAAAACTGCGAACTGGCGTAAGAAGGGTTCTTGTTAGTCCGAGTAAAAGCAAACCCAAGGCCAATGGAGCCAGCGGGGTGTACCGTAAGATTCAGGACTGATACTGGCCGATGTCGCTGGTACCGTAGGGGGGGAGGTGTCTATGCGTACTTCCACCTAGATTCAGAGACTCTGACGCTCCTCGAACTGCTAACTGGCAAAACCCGGGTAACCGCTTAAAAAGGCTTCCTGGTCCTCTTTGTAGCCTGGGCCAGATTCAGGGAGTACTACTTTCATTTGACGTAATACCTGAGGGGGTATGTTGGATATAACCTCAAGGTGATAATTGAGGTTGAAAAAGAGGAGAGGCCCGAAGGGGAGAAAAGGGCGCTTGAAGGGGATCACATGAGCACTTTGCGGTCCGAGCAGACCTCCTTGAGGTGAGGCACTATTGCGACTCCCCCTGCGTGCAGACGGTCCACCTCTGGGCACTCGAGATTCTGAAGAGTGCCAGTATCTACTATGAACGTGTTCGACGTATCGCAATGTTTGACTTTCCGACGTTATCTGTGTTAAAGAGTCATGGGGCTTCGTGGGATGCTGCTCTCTCCGTTGTTAAGCTCGACTTCCGAGTGGATCACCTGGCCGGCTCAAAACCGGGGGCGTGTCAGGTGGCAATTTATCTGTTTCTAGATAACCCCATTTAGGGGGTACCTAGAACTCTCCCGTCGAAGCTTAGGCCAAAGCCGATATCGGGGGTCCTAGGAGGAAGTCATCACGGGGGGAGGAGTACTTGCTTCTCGACTGTGCTTTTCGCATGATCGTCCGCTGAGGTTTTCCGGTTTAGGGGGCCCTTTTACCCGAGTCAAGGGATGGCCTACAGAGCATAATGCACGTGCGGTACCCGAATTCGTGCCTCCCTCGTCCAATGGGGCGCTGGCCTAGGTACGCTTTGTACGAGAATAGGGTCTGAAAAAGACAGTAAGAGGGGGGGCCGAATGGTATGGTGAAACGAGGCGGGACTAAGAAGAAAAGTCGACTTCGGGGAATTAGGAGAATTAGGACGTCCATGCCCAAGTAATTAGCGGAAAGGTTAAAAGCACAGGGAGGAAGACGTAAGACGTTCCGGGAAAGGCCTCTCATGGTCAAGTCGCAAGGTAATGTAAGAAAACAGCGGGCAAAAACCATGTAAAGACTGGAATTTCATGGGGAGGGTGAACGCGAGGTCATTGGGGGGGCAACATGTCGAGTGAAGGAGCGGCCAAAATGTCAAACAACAGTCAGGGCGGTCTTACGTTATAAGGACTGGGAGGACGGACACTGGCACGCGCCGGCGGGGAAAGGGGTGCGATGGATCTTTGGAGGAACCACTACGGAAAAACAAATGGTAGGGCGGGAAAGGCCTAAGGGGGGCTCAAAAAAAGTGAGTAGGGTGAGGTGCAGTCGGAAAACGTGAAGAAAATCCTGAGTACCCTATGTGGGGGGGGGTTAAGAGCAGCGTAACGCAGACAAAGTAAGGAGGGACGAGGGAAAGAAAAAAGGACGCGAATGGCGTGGCGGCTGCAGCAAAAAAAACAGTTGAAATCGGGGAGGGGCTGCACGCAGGAAGATCGGGGGGGTGTGGAAAGCGATCGGAAAGAAAAAACACAACGTAAGGTCGGTCGCTGTCGCGCTGAACGGGGGAAATTTCCAGACAAACCGGGGAGCTGGCCGTGGCAGACGGGTCAGATGCCGGCATATCGTGTGACTACACGGATTCTAGAGCCAGAAAAAATAGCAACTCTTAGTTTGCCGGGTCTACGTAAGAAAGTCGCGTGTTTAGAACCGAGGACATGGGGTCTGAAAGAACTAGGGATTTACGCAAGCAGTTCATCTCATACACAGTCCCGCACGCTGCCAGGAAGAGAGGGCCGGGAAACGGGCGTCTGGAGGCACGCAAAGAGGTGGGGGAACGCCTGGCAGACAGTCGAGACCGTAGCTAAGGGACGGCGGACGGTGCGCTCGGATTAGGTTGACAATGGGAAGATACCAGGGAACAGAGGGGGTCGCTCTAAAGGGTAAGAAAGAAAATCGGCCGGGGCAGTGTACAGGGCGTAGATCGTAGTCATCAATCAGGCGGCGAGGCAAAAGGGGGAGTGGGGGTCTGTGGAGGGTCCCTGGGCACGACATAGCGCTGACAAGCAGGCTGTCCTAGAGCAGAATGGTGGGGTTTGCAGAAACAACGGGTACATTTGGCGAGAGGGACTACAAACGTAGGACTCAATGGGCTGAGGGGGGGGGTATCATACGGCAGGGTACATACAACTGGGTAAATTAGAATGGAACGAAGATCAGATTTGATGTAACATGCATGGACAGGTAACTCAGACAAGGCACATAAACGGAGGAGGGTAGAAAGGGAGCAGAAATCAGCTGTAGGCGGAAATAGGAAGGACTGACACCAAATGCAGGTAAAACCAAAAAATAACCAAAAAAATAAACAAACTCGAAGAAAAAAATGTGAAGAGTCAAAGGGGGGGCGGGGGGGGGGGGGGAAGTGGGGGACTAAGCGGACCAAAAATCGATCCCATTCAATACATACCAGAAGAAAAAAGCAGAAAGCACGAAAAAAGACGAATGTGTCACGCAAGGTTATTCCGTAAACGAAGAGTCGGGGAAGAGGGTAGAAGATATTAAACGTGCAGCATCAGCCTGAGGGGGGGGGGGGGGGGGGGGGGGGGGGGGGGGGGGGGGGGGGGGGGGGGGGGGGGGGGGGGGGGGGGGGGGGGGGGAAAAAGGGGGGGGCACAGTGGGGGGGGGGGTGGTTGCCAACTCCCTCAAATCACATCGGGAGGTGTGCATGACTTCCCCGAGGTGACATTAATTGGGGAATGAGTTTTTACGGAAAAAGAGCAAGGGTACTGCGGGGGCGTTCGAGAACAAGAGGCTCGCAGGGGGTGGCAGGGGGGGGGTGGGTGGGGGGGGTGTGGGGGGGGGGGTGGGGGGGGGGTGGGGGGGGGGGGGTGGGGGGGGGTGGGTGGGTGGTGGGGGGGGTGGGGGGGTGGGTGTGGGGGCAGGGGGGGGGTGCGGGGGGGGGGGGGGGGGGGGGCGGGCGAGGGCTGATTCACTATGATCGCATGTGGGGGGGTCAAGGCAAACAACAGTGCCCCGGGGACGGGGGGCCATTTGCCGGCCTTAGATTTGCAGGAACAACTGCTAGAGGGGGGGGGCCACCTGGGCGGTAGGACAAAGGGAAGTTTCACGGGACAAGCTACTCGTGGAAAAAGGGGGAGACGCACAAGCAACGAAAAACCGAACTACGCGGGATAGAGAACATCCGGGAACAACACGGGTAACTGCACCTATGAAGGGGGGGAAATGAGGTATGGTCCGGGGGAGACAAACGGAAAGAATGAGGGAATCCCCCTTCACCTGATGAGACACAGCGCATTAAGGCCTCAAACCCTACCAGCTGCGGCTTCACAAGAAAACGGGGAGAGCAGCCGTATGTCAAGAAGAAGTCAACGCGCGACACAGGGAAACACCGGCAGTGAACAAGTCACAATGGCCAATTCACATGACTTTAAAGGGGGGGGGGGGGGTTCAGCTGGTCTGGGTAGTGAAGGAAAAGTCGCAAAGGGTCTTAAGGAACTGCGAGCCCCGGGGGAGGGGTCTCCTGAAAAATCCTGCAGGGGCGGAAAGGGCGGGGGGGTGTGGGGTTTTTGGAGGCAGGGTACAAAGGGAAAAAGAAACCAGTGGACGGGGGCAAGCGAGAGCTCTGGTCCATGTGGCCACGACAGGAACGGGCTTATCGGTCCTTGGTGAAAGGGGGCCCACGATGTGCGACGTAGCACAGCGCGGGACCAAAAGGACAGGGGATGCGCAAATGACCGAAAGACGTGACACGGGAAAAAACGGATTGTCGAATGTAACCCGGGAGTCGCACTGCAGGGAATTCACACAAAAAGGAAACACAGGAAAAGCGAATTTCAAAAAAAAAAAAACAAAAAATCAAACGCCATAATCAAGCAAGTCTGGTGTGGGCCCCGCGGCCAAAACGCAGTTGTCTCAAAAAACCAAAGACCATGCCGACGGCAACATGTGGCATTGGGAATGCTCGAGGAAAAAAGTCCAAAGGACACGGACTGATGAAAGGACACGAAAGCTTAGGGAAATTGCACACTTAGGGAAACAATTGAGTGTATGGACTCGCTCTCCTTGCAGGGAAAAAAAGCGTAAAAATAGGAGTTCTACACATGTGGGAGCTAGAGGGGGCGTCAGGAAAAAAGGGGGCACTACGCGGGAAGCAGACACCGGACTATGGAAGGCATGTAAAATGGACTCTTGGGGTAAATCCAAGCACACCGGGACCAAGTAGGTACAATTTCTCAGGATTGGTAGAGTGGGGCAGGGTCCTCGGAAGAGGCCGGAGGAATTCAGAGGTGTGGGGACAATCAGTGTGCTGATCCTCAAAAGGGTATCGGAAGTGTTAGTCCGGAGCTCGCAGGTTTATGCTCACAGGGAAAAAAATCCAATAGTGTAGAGTCCCAAACGGAACTACTGGTGGGGGAGGGGCTGGGGGAATGGGG
>Ga0179593_1581282_pt1 | contig 16131 bp, 33 predicted proteins | sample CZODoug2_1_08_16_FD_185931 | JGI IMG/M metagenome (GOLD analysis project Ga0179593, IMG submission 185931) | Vadose zone soil fungal communities from Angelo Coast Range Reserve, California, USA - CZODoug2_1_08_16fungal (PacBio error correction) | ecosystem: Environmental > Terrestrial > Soil >...
AAATTGGTGGCGCTCTCCCTCTCGCTTTGTCGATCCGAAAAAAAAAAAGGGGGAAGTCCGAAATCCCGTCTCATCGACGCGCGGCATCGACGCGGAAGGAAAGGGAAAAAAAAAGGAGAACGGAGAGCTAGCTATGAAAAAGGGAGACATGCATTGCCCTTTGTAAACGCTAGAGGGGAAAAAGAGGGAAAGGGGAAAGTCTACTACTCTATCATTGTAGGAGAGAGATGCAGTCCAGGGGTTCCGCTAGCGAGAGAAAAAAAAAGAAAGGAAAATTAGTCTCTGTGGAAAGGGGAGGGGGAAAGGGAGGTCGGGGCATCAGAAGGGAAAGTGGAAAGGGAAAGCTGACGCTGAACATTGGTCTACAACCTGTTTGAGGTAAAAAGAAGAGAAAGGAGAAAGAGAAAGAATATTTCACAGGTTTCTCGCCTTTAGGCAAAGAAATGGAGGGAGAAGATAATAAAGAGTCTGACCTGCAGAGAGAGGAAAAGGGAATGAATCGAAAGGTCAGTTCCTGTTTGTGGTTTAAGTGCTGTAAAAGAAGAGGAGAAAGAAAGGGGGTTCACGACTATCTATTACGACGGAGAAGAAAATGAAGGAAAGGGGAGAATATAAGGGCTTCTCGTAGGGAAGGAAAAGAATGGAATACCCTCTATTCATGCCCACTCTGTCTTCTGATAGCAAGGGAAAAGGGGAAAGAAAAGAATGAATTCTTTGGAGGAAAAAGAGAGATGTGAAAGAAAATTTCTAATAACTTGCCAGTCAATGGGGAGGAAGGATAGAAGGATTAACATTTACATAAGGGGAAAAAGGAGAAGGGCTGAAGTAGGGAGAAGATTGTTCGTCCTGCTTGTCATGAAGGGGGGAGAAAAAAAGAGGCGCCTCTACAGCATCTAGTCTCTTGTTCGAAAAGAGAGGAGGGTGGGGCTCGAGAAAGAAGGTAGTAAAAGGGGAGGCGCGGGCCCTCGACTCTTGCCCCATGGCAAATGAGTAAGACTTCTCTATCACCAGGTCACCTAACGGTAGGAAAAAAAGGGAAAAAGGGGGGGGGGGACAGACACGGAACGAGTAAAAAAGAAGGAAAAAGGAGTGCAGTGCTGACCGTGACCTCGATGTATTTGAGGCATTGGGAGAAGAGGGGGAAGGGTTTCCGCTTCAATGTGCTACTTTTCGGGAAGGGATAGAGAAAGAAAGAGAAGTGTTTAACGCCTCCTAAAAAAAAGAAGGAGGACGGTTGAAGAGTCTTAGGACCATATCATTCTCAACAGGAAAAAAGGAAAAAAGGAAGAGGATGACACTTTCACTCCTTTCCTACCGACGAAAGGAAAAGAAGAAAGAGGAAAATCAACATAGGAAAGGTTACAGGAATGAGCAAGCCGGCCACCTAATCTGAGACCCGGGCAACTGGGAAGAAAGGAGAAAGGAGAGAGCGAAAGCACAACGCTGAAACTCATCGGCTCTATTGCCAGAAAGAAAAAGAAAAAGAAAAGAGAGAAGAGAGCAGTTAACGAAAAAAAAAAAAAAGAATAAAAAAACAGAAGAAAAAAGAAAGGACAAAAAAAAGAGAAGAAGAAAGAGGAAAAAACAAACCTTATTCTTCTTCCCTTATCAGCTCTTTAGTGATGAAAAAAAAAAGAAAAGTGGGAAGAGAAAAACCCGTCCCTCCTGGTAAGAAAGGGGGCTCCTGGCATCTCGCCTCTTTCGGGAGGGGGAGGGCAAAGTAAATCTATCATCCTCAACATTAATGCTCAAGTAAGGAGAAGAAGGAAAACGTCCACTAAAAGGGAGCGACGAGATATCTTGTTGATTTTGACACGTGATAGAGACCACAAGGTCCGTCGTCGGAACGTATTGAAAGGGAGAGAAAAGAGGGAGGGAAGGGAAATGATCTTTGTCCTCAGACTCTTCAAAATATAAGAGACAAAAGAAAGGAAAGGGAAAAAGCAGAGGCTAGGAGAAAAGAAGTGCAGAAATAAGAATAGAAACCTAAGTAGCCCTTGCCGCTTAACCTCTGGAAAAAAAAAAAGGGAGGGAAAACACATTCCTCATATACTCTATTGTAAAAAGAAAAGAGAGAGGGGCATCCCGGGAGAAGAAGAAAGGAGTAAACAGCTCCTCTTCAGCACCTTTTTCGGTGGGAGAAAGGGGAGAGTATACTCTTTAGATTTATCTAAGGAAAAAGCTTAAAAGAACTATGAAGAAGGGGTGAGATTTCTTTCCTTGAGCCAATCGGAACAAAAAGAAAGAAAGAAAAAGGACATTTCGACCCGCGAACAGAGAAGGAAAAAAAAAGGGGAGAAAGACTGGATCCAAAAAAGAAAGGAGAGTACTAGCCTTCTCCTTCGATCATGCTCCGTAAAAAAGAGGAGGATGATAAGAGAAGGCCATTTGAAAACCTACGCGAGGAAAAAAAAGAAGGGAGAAAAAGAAAGAGAAAAGCGGACATAAGAACTCCATACAGAGAAGAAAACGAAAAATGAGGCTTCAGAAAGGAGGGGGATGGAATAGAGGAGACCGCCAGCTAATCTCATCGAGTCCCGTGAGGAAAAAAAGGAGACTACGAGAAGTATTTCCGTCTTCCTTAGACAAGGGGGAGAAAAGGAAAGGAAAAAAAAACGTGGAATCGCTAGTAGAAGGGGGGCAGAGCGGAGCGGAGATGACAGCACTAACCAAACATACCGACTTTCGGTAGAAAAAAGGGGGAAGATAGATTTCCCTAGTATTATCTTTCAAAAAAAAGAAACAGAAAAGACGGATTTTTGGAGGAGGGGGAGGAGAGCGCGACCTCTCAACAGGTGGTCGAAAAAGAAAGAAGAGGATTCACAATCTACAGCTACCTTTTGGACAGGAGGAAAGAAGAAAGAGAAGAAAAAAAAAAGTACAGGACGAAAAAGAGCGGAAACGCAGACCTGTATTCCCTGCAGGTATAAAAGAGAGAGGGCATCGCGCCATCTATTGCGCGGGAAAAAAGGAAGAAGGAAGAAGCAGTGAAAAAAAGAATAGGACGGCGAATGTTAAAGCCTCTAGCGCGAAAAAGAAAAAAGGAGAAGGGAAGAGAGAGATTATACCGTGATTCTTACGATGAAAGAAAAAAGGGAAAAGGGCGTCCAGAAAGAATAGAGAAACTCTCGGATAGCTCAGAGAAGAGAGAAAAAAAAGCCAGGATTAGTCTTACAATAGATATCATACAATTCTGAAAAAAGGGGGGGAAGAGAAAGGGGAAAGAAACAGTAGGGAAATTAGTGCTATGAACACGAAAAAAGGAAGAAGGACTAATTCCCGTCTCATCGAGCGCAGAAAAAAGGAGAGAGAGAAGGGAACTACAAAGAAGGCAGCAGCAGAGCTATGGTTTCTGGATTTGTAGACTCGAAGGGAAAAAGGAGAGGCAACAGGATAGGGACGCGCCCTCAGATGTCTCGAGGGGAGAAAGTTGGAGGGCGAAACGAGAGAAAGGTAGGTAGAGTTTCCTCGTATCTCGTACTTCCTTTAGGGGAGGAGGAGAGGAAAGATACTCTAAATTTTTAAGAAGAACAAAGACGAAAGAAGAGAAGGGAAGGGGGGAGAAAAAAGACCCGGTTTTAGTTCCGCTCTCTCTAACGACCGGAAGGAAAGGAGGGGGGAGAGGGGCCTTTATTGCACTATAATCCCTTCATTCTAAGGGGGGAGAAAAAGGAGGAAGAGGAAGAAAGCGCAAAAGAGAAAAAAGGGGGGGGGAAGGAGTCCATCTGCCGCTCCTCAGCTCACCTCGGGGAAGAAAAGAAAAAGGAGATAAGGAAGGCGGCTTGGCGTTAAGAATTCTCCACATTCTATCTCCAAGAGAGGAAAAAAGGAGAAAATTAAACTGGAAGGAAGAGAGGGAGGTCTCCCGCGATCAGTCCCACTCTGGTGGAGGAAAAAGAGAGAGGTATTTGCTGTTTCTTGTCCAAAAAGGAAAGGAGGACTATTTGAAGAAAGGGAAGAAAAAAAAGGCAGAGATCGGTTTCAACCTGGCCTCGCTGAGGGAAGGACACTTATATCTGGAAAAGGGGGGAAAAGGAAGACTGTGAGAGGGGATGAAGGGGAATTCGATCGGAGCCAAAAGAGGCCGAAAAAAGAGGAAAGAGAAGGAGAAGACCTGATCTGTATTGCGGTCCGAAAGGGAGGGTGGGGAGAGGAGAAAAGAACGGGGCCGGAAAAGGAGCGCGGGCAACGACGCTTTCCCGCCAGGAAGGAGAAACTGCTCGATCACAGGGAAAAAAGGAGAGAAGAAAAAAGAGAATAGGGGGTTAAGAAGAAAGTACAGCCGGAGGGGAAAGGGACGTATTTCCTTTCTTCCCGTGAACTAGAGGGGGAGGAGAAAGGGGAAAAAAGGTCATTCCCTCGCGGACAATATGTGAGAAAAGAACAAAAGAGGAAAGTCAGGCAAGGGGAGAGAGCATGACCGCTCATTTGGTCGACGCCGCAGAGGGAAAGGAGGAGAGGGGGGGGGAAAATTCTGAGGACCAGATCATTCGCAACCTTCTGTGGGGAAGGAAGAGGAGTTCAAAAAAGGAAGTACGGGAACAGAACGACATTTGCCTCGAGATGCATCTGTAAAAAAAAAAAAAAAAAGGAAGGACCCTGTTACCTGACTGCTGCACGCTGCACAGAAACAGAGAAGAATGAAGAAAAAACAGAGAAAATAAGAGAAAAGGAGAGGAAAGAAAGGGAAAACACCGAGATCGACATCTCTTCCCCTGTTGGAGGGGGGGAAGGAAGGGAAAAAGAAAGGGTCTCTACATCCTCATCTCTCTCAACAACCCACGGGAAAAATAAAGGAAGAAAAAAAAGTCATATCGAGAAAAGGGGAGAGGTAGATCTCGGTTGCTCCTGGTCATCTCGCCGAGGAGGAGGGGGGGAAAGGGGAAAAAGAAACCTCAACAGTATGCTCCGGTTCCTCCGATTGAAGAAAAGACAGCCGGTACAGGGGAGGAAAAGATTGATAGAAGATGAATCTTGTGGATTTGAAATATGCAAGAGCGAAAGAAAAGGAGAAAAGGCTTCTTTGCCCAACGGCCCCAGATCTATTCAGAGAGAAAAAAAGATGAAAAAAAGAAAAAAGAAGCAACAAAAAGAGAGATGACGGAAAAAATGGATCTTTCCGCTAGTTTTCCCCGTAAAAAGAGGGGGAAAACCCGAAGAAAAAGAAAAGAAAGGTGAATTACACACAGAAAAAAAAGGAAGAATGAGAAGAGAGGTCACGGGCAGAAGAACTGAAATGCAAAGGAGAAGATAAAAGGGAAGGAAAGAGGGGGACAAAAACTTTAAGGAAAGAAGCCCGTACCGCCGCGTCAGCACCGTTTCGTTACCTGGTGATCGAGAAGGAAAATAAAGGAAGGGGGAGGGAAAGCTTCGTCTTTCCCCTCGCTCCCCCGAAAGAGGGGGAAAACCAAAAGGGAACAACCAGAAGAAAGAGCATGGCTTCATCCCTTCGAAAAAAAAAAAAGGAAAGAGAAGACACTTCTTGACCAAGAGGAGAGGAAAAAGAAAGAAGGAGAAGAGTCAGTCCGGTAAAGAGAGAGGGAAAAAGAGGTATGAAGCTTAATCAGCTCAGCTAGTCCATGTTGAGAAAAAGGGGGAGGAAAAAGGGGGGGAAAAAAAATAGATACATACGCCTGTCTCCCCTAATCAGAAAGGGAAGGGAAAAAAAGTTAAGCCTTCGCGGAAAAGGGGAAGGGAAGAGAGGGAGACCTCCCATCTTCATCTCATCGAAAGGGGGGAGGTTTGTAGACTACGATAAGGATTCCGTCGTAGGGAAAAGAAAAGGAAAGGAGGACCAACCCGTAGGGGGGAGCCTGGTGAGAAGGAGGAGCGTCAGATTACTCACTAACCAACCAGGAAACAGAGGGAAAGAAGGGGAGGAAGAAGGACCATACTAAGATTTCCATTATTATTTATCTTAAAAAAAGGAAAGGAGGAAAGGCAGAAAAGGTGAAGGAAGGGGGTTTTCAGAGCGAAGAGAAAGGGAGGAAGGGGGGATCACTCTTATTCACAATCGACACGCCTTGTTTACAATTTCGATTAGAAGAGAAAAAAGGAAAATGACCTTACTTGAAGGGGAAAATAAAAGAAATTCAGGGGGGAAGAGAAAAAATGAGAATGATACGATTCGATCTCTTTCAATCGGAAAATAGGGGAGGGGAGAGGGAGACAAACACCGTGGGAAGAGGAAGAGAGAAAAAAAGAAGGAAGACGAAAAGGGGTTAAGCCGCGGAGCGCGAACTTACTTCGCTCGAAAAGAAAAAAAAGAAAGAGAGAAGGGAGAGCCTAATTCCTTTTTTCACTAGCCCTAAGAGGAAAAGGAAGGAAAAGGCAGGCAGATCATCAAAAAAAGAAAAAAGGGAGAGGAAGAAAGAGAGAGATACAATGCTGAGGATCTGCAGAGGGGAAGAGAAGAAAGGGGAGGAAATACATTATTTCTATTTAACACTGCCTCCGAGGGAAAAAGGGAAAAAAAGTTCCAGGGGGAGGACGTCAGTCTCTCTCCTCGGCTTTAACAAGAAAAAAGGGGGAAGAGCAATTTCCCTTTGTAAACGCTCAGCGGAGAAAAAAAAGGAAAAAAAATCGAGGGCTCAAGAAAAGAGAGCAGACATTTCAGTAAAAGAAATAAAGAAGAATGGGGGAAGAGCTCTTAAGTACTGTCCTGGTTTAGGTGAAAAAAGGAAAAGAGAGGAGGGTACAAGGCGAGGGGAAAGAAGGACGACTAACACGATCTTCTCTTCCCCATGGAAAAAAAAAAGGAGAAGAACCTCATATTGTCAAACAGAAACGGGAAAAAAGAAGAAAGGGGTCTCAGTTAAGCGAAAAAAGAAAAGGGGAAAAGAAGGAAGAAAGGCGGAAATGCATTCCCTCGAATGTCAGTTCCTGTTGGGGGGAGAAAAAAAGGGGTCACGACTATCTATTCACGTCTTCTGTGCGTTAAAAAAGGAAAAAGAGAAGGACGAAAGAGAAGGACTCCACAATGCCCGACTGAATTCACGAGGAGAAAGGCGGGAATCCCTCGAGTCAGGGACAAAAAAGAAAGAAAGACGAAAGAGAAGGAAAAGGGGATGGTGTCTGTTCCGCGGAAAAAAAAAAAGGAAGAGGGGGGAGAAACTGGCGAAGACCTGTCCAGCAATGTGGAAAGAAAAGGGAGATGGCAGTACTCTGAGAGGGAGAGGAAAAAAGTATACTCTGTACCGGAGCCAGGGAGGGGACATGCTAGTACTATCTGGGGGGAGGAGGGAGAAGGGAAAGTAGGGATCGGAGCCAAATAGTGCTCCGAGGAAGAAAGGCAAGAGGGAGAGGAAAGGAAGCGTTAATTTCGTGTGCCTGAACAGGGAGGGGAGAAAGCTCCTGAAAGGGAGAGAGGCAATCGACTCTGTACCGAAAAGAAAGAGGATCCTACTTCGTCATCCTTCTCGAGGAAAGAAGAGGGGGCGTCGGAAGGGAAAAGAGGAGAAACGATTATCCTTCCTGATTGAGAATTACGGAAAATGGAAGAGGGGAGAGGGGGGGAAATGTGCGTGCCAAGGAGCTGGTGGAAAGAAGAAAGAAGAACTGAAAGAAGTGGTAACAGAAGTAAAGAGAAAACGGGGAGGAAGAGGCACTGATCCGCTGCATTTTGTCGACGAAGGGAAAGGAAAGAAAGAGGGAGGGGAGGAGGATACCAGAATCATTCTCAACATGCTGTCCCAGAGGGAGAAAGGGAAAAGAAAGGCACTTCACTAATAGGGGGGAGAGGGAAAGAAGAGGAAAAATCCACAGATCATCTAGTATATCATCAAAAAGAGAAAAGGCACCTAATCTTATACCCTTTATCATACTGTGAAGGAAGAAGAGAGCGGACCATCGTGGAGAGGAGGTTCTCTTTCCCGGTGTAGGGAAGGAAAATACAATCTCTAGAAAAGAGAAGTGAGGAGGTAGAGACCCCGTTCCGTTCACCCCCCGAGAAAGAGAAAAAGAAGAAAGGTCTCCTGTTTCAATCGCTCCGCTGGTAAGAGGGGGAAAAAAAGAAAAGATCAAAGCAACAGAAGGGAGAGGGAAAGAAATCCTGTTAACCGGTCCACTACCACTATGATGAGAAAAAAAAAATAGAGAGAAAAGGTCTTCTTTCAGAACGTAGTGAAAGAAAGAAGAGAGGAGGACAAAGGGAGGGAATAAAAGATTCAAATAGAATAACACTCCTCTCTCTAAAAGAAAGGAAGGGGGGTCATTCTAGTTTCCCCTTTGCAGGAAAAAAAAAACAAAGAAAAAAGTAGCCCGTGCCGCTGAACATCTTTGTCCAGCAGGGAAGAAAGGAAGGAAAGGACGCAGATAACTAGGTCAAAAAAAAAGGAAGGGAGATCATAAGGAAAGGGGAAGTGAAGACGCGTAAACGCCTCGTCAGAAAAAAAGAGGAGAAGTCTGATAGGGAAGAGAAAGAAGAAAGAAATGCCGCGGAAGGGGGGGAGAGAAGGGAATTGATATTTCTGTCCCTTGGGAGGAAAAGGGGAAGGAGTACCTCATATAACCTATTCATTGGAAAGAAAAAAAGAGGGATGGGGGAGAAGGGGGAGCAAGAGAATCCACGTCATTCCAATCAGGAGAAAGAGGAAAAGAGCCTTTCTCCTCGATCAGCTCCGTCCAGGGAAGAAAAGGGAAAACGAGGGAAGGGAAGGAGAGAAAAAATTGAGGACAGGTTCTTCGCCAGTTTGAGGAAGGAGGAAAAAGATTCTCTCTCCCCGCAGGAAGAAGAGAAAGAGGAAGGGAGAAGTCCTGAGAAAGGAATGCCCTGGATACCGCCCACAGAAAAAAAAAAGGGGGGGTAGACCGACTATAATTATTTTCCTCTGCGGAGAGAAAGAGGGGGGGGGAAATCGACGCCCAGCCGGGAGGAAGAAAAATGGTAAGGTTTAGGCTGCCTTCATTCTTCAGGAAGTAAAAAAAGAGAAGATAGAAAACGTTTAGGCAAAAAAAGACAAATAGGAGGTATCTTCAAACACTTAGAAGAAGTGCTTATCGGATGAAAAAAGAAGGGAGGGTGACGCATATCGTTCGTTTCACGGAAAAAAAAAGAGGGAAAGGGTAAGAGAAGACAAAAAAAGAGAAAAGGCGAAGAACACACTTTGTAACAATTCGAGTATCAGGAAGAAGGGAAAGTAGTGGACACACAAGATGGATCGGAAAAAAGAACGGCGGGAATTCCTGCCTCGGCAGAAAAAAGAAGGAAGAAGGAGAAGGGGAGAGCTCCATCTTAGGCTCTACCTATCGTTGAGAGGGGGAAGAGGTAAAAAGGAAGAGAAAGGAACTAAGAGCTCGGAGAAAAAGAGAACGAAAACGAAAAGACGCTCTAACTTAACGAGAGGAAGGAGAAAGGGAACGCTTCTAGAATAATAGAAAACTACTGTCCTTTCCCTCAGAAAAAAAGATAGAAGCAAAAGAGAAGGGGAGAGAAAAAAAACAAACGGAGGTAGGAGGAAAATCTAGGAAAGGAAAAAAAAGGGGGAAGAGACGCTCGCTTTCATCGAATTCCGGAAGGAAAAATTTGATAGGGGGAGGAAAGAAGGGCTATTCTTCCTAATGAAAGGAGGGGGGGGGAAGGGCATAAAGGAAGTTCTAGTTCCTTCCTTAGGAAGAAGAGAAGGAAAAGCCTATCTATTTTTTCTTTATTGAGAGAAGGGGAGGGATCAAGGAGGGAGCCTAATATTGCTTCGATGGGGAAAAAAGAGGAGAGGGTCTTGTATTCGTCAGCTCTTCAGTAATTCCAAGAGGGGAAGAAGAGGGGGGGTGTGTGTGGAGAGGAGGATTGAGAGGGAGAGAAGAAAGAACGGAAGCAGATTTACCTCCTAAATAACAGAAGAAAGAGGAAGAGAGGAAGGGTGCGTCTCTCATAGAAAAAGGGGGGGAGAAAACGCAAATTTTCACGGGAAGAAGGAGACAAGAGGAAATGAGGGGGGGGGCTACCTCATTTCCATCTATTATGAAAAGAAGGAGGAGAAAAAGGACTTGGGGGTGAGGGAAAAAAAAAAAGAAATTTGTTTCACTACTATCTATTACGACGGCGATGGGAAGGAAAAAAGGGGTAAAGGAAAGAAGAGTAAATCCTTCCGTCTGTCTCCCAAAGAAAAGGAAAAGGAAAAAAAAAGAGGCTTCACTCCAGGAAGAAAAAGGAGGACGGAATCGCCGGCTTCTAACAGAGAAAAAAGGAGGGAACATTAATCTATGGGAAAGGAAGAAGAAAATTAGTAAGAAATAGGGGGAAGAGTATCGTTTCAACCTGTGCCTCATCTTATTAACGGAAAAGAGGGAGGAGGAGGGAAAGGAGCCTTATCTCTTATACAGTCAGGAAAAAGGATCCGGCTGCACGTGAATAGATCGAGCCAATAGTGCTCCTCTACAGCATCGATGCGAGGGAAGAAAAAAAAGAAGAGGCGGCGTTTGTTCCTATTGCTACAAAACAAGGAAAGGAAAAAGGGGGGGAGGACTTAAGGAGCAGCAAGGAATGAAAGAGTACCTCTCCGACTGCGCGAAAGAAAAGAACGAAACGTTTCTTACGCGTCTTTTACTCTTCGAAAAAAAGGAAGGATAGTAATTTCAGAGAGAGAAAGAGATGATACGGAAGCAGGGGGCGTGAAGGAGCGTGTGTCCAACGGGCTTCAAGGGAAAGAGAGGGATACTTTCGGTTAACATCATTCAGAGAAGAGAAGAAGGGGTCTTTGAAAAGAAGAAGAGAGAGAAGAAAATGCGTGTTCTTCTCGGGGAAAGAGGAAAAGAGGTCCATATTGTACTCGAAGATGGGGAAAGGAAGGGGAAAAAAGGAGGACACAGACCTTTGGAAAAGAAAGAAAAAAAGATAGAGGGAGATCAAGCCCCAGCATCTGGTAGTAAAAAAAAAAAGGGAGGAAAAAAAAAAGCAGACTTTTGCTGCTGTCGTATTTCCTGAAATAAAAAAAGAAAAAAAAAAAAAGAAAAAAAAAATAGAAATCTCTTAAAGAGAGAAGGAGCAATAGTAAAAAGAGGGTTTAACGAACCTTTGTCTCTACATCCTCAACAGAGAGAAAAGGAGAGGAAAAAAAAAACCGGTTCCTTTCAACCCCCGCTCTCATAGAAGAAAAAAAAAGAAGTCGAGAGGTTGGGAACGGGAGGGAAGCGTGTGATGAGAGCCGTGATCTTTTTTTCTTTGAAAAAAAAAAAAAGGGGCTGTTCCTCCTATTCTGTGCCGGAAAAGAACACTACAAAAAGAGGAGAAGGAAAGAGGAAAGGGGGATTTTGACAAGATTCATCTCTGATGAAAAAAGAAAGGGAGGGAAAAAGCACCATACGATTCCTATGGAAAATAAAGCGCAGAGGGAAAAGGAGGAGGAAAAAATAGACGGGTCAGGCCTAGTTTTCTTCCCCGTGAGGAAGGGGGGGGAAAAAACTACCACCGAAAAAAAAAGAAAGGAAAACGCGGGAAAAAAGAAGATACTGAACGCCAAGAAAAAAAGGAAGGGGAAGAAACGGAAATTCCTTCATTCTCAATCGGAAGGGAAGAAGAAGAAAGGGAGGTGGACCCCGGTACTTGAACAAGAGGGAAAAAAAAAAAGGAGGGGAAGTGGGGATCTTTCTGATACGAAGTAGGGGAGAGCATCCAAGAGGAGAGTGAAAGCGCTCCCCTTTACTACGGAAGAGGAGAGAAAAAGGAAAAAGGAGGTTCGTACTCTCACTAAAAAACGAGAGCCCGAAGAGAAAAGGGGAGCCGAGAAATCCCCGCTAACCAAAAAAAGAAGGGGGATAGGAATCTCCTCGATCACAGGCTCCTGTCCAGATATACGTGGGAAGAAAAAAAAAGAAAAAAAAAAGGGGAAGGGGGGGGGGGGAAGAATTGGCTTTCCCATTCTTCTCCCGTGGGAGGGGAAAAAGAAAAGAAGGGACATCGCTCCTCTGACCAGAAAAGAAAGGAGAAAAAAGAGGAAAACAGGGGAAGAAGAAAAAAAATAGATAAGAGGAGGAAGGGAATTCCCGTCTGGCATTTGGGAGACAGGGAGAAGGAGAGGAGGAAAGAAGGTATTGTATTCGCATTTGTCCGACAAGAAAAAAATAAGGAAGGAAGAAGAAAAAAAAAAGGGAACTGACATTTCGATGAATGCATTGGAGAAAGGGAAAAAAAAGAAGAGGGAGGATCTCAAACCTTTGAATGAAGTTCTTATCGGGAAAGAAAAGAAGGAAGATACTGTAGGGAAAAGGACGAAATCACAACAGTTTTCTACCACTGGGGAAGAGAATGATTCGGATGAAAAGAGAAGAAAAGGAAAAAAAAGGGTGAACATTTTCGTAGTATCGCTTCCAAGGGAAAGAAAGGAGAAGTAAGTGGAAGAAAAAAAAAATACAGGAATTAGATTCCGGAAAAAGGAGGAGAAAGGAAGGAACTTTCTCTATTCTATCGAGGGAGGAGGAGGAAAGAGGAATCTCGCGAGCGTGGGGAGGGGAAGAGGTCTACAATCCAGACCCCATATCTCTTCTGCGAAGGGAAGGTGGGGGAAGCTCGAACTACTCTTCGATGAAGAAAAAGAAAGAAAGGAAAAAGCTTCGCCGGAGGCCTTGTGTTCACTAGCCACGAAAGGGAAAAGAAAAGAAGAGAAAGAAATACGGCAGATCCTCATCATTGTATCTCGAGAAAAAGGAAGAAAGGAGACTTTTGAAAAAAAGGAAGGGGAGCAGGGAAGGACCGGAGGAGAAGACATTAGGCTATTGAACAAAAGGAAGAAAAAAAGAAAGGGATCGCTGCAATCCTACGCGGTAGGAAAAAAAGGGTCTGACCTAGGGTATGGAGGGTATACCTCTGCAATTGTCCCGGGAAAAAAAAGAAAAAGGGGAAATTGAAATCTGCTTCTACTCGATCATGAGGGAAAAAAGAGGGAGGCGGGGCTTAGACGAAGATAGGAAGTACCTGTCATTGTTTCTGTGGGGAAAAAAGAAAGAGAGGTTCCACAAGTCTTTTCGCTTGTTGCAAGAAAAGAAAAAAGAGAAGGAAAAGGTAACCTGTTGAGAAGAAAAGCAGAATATGGCAAAAGACGCGCATATTGTCACAGTGGAGAGGGAGAAAAGAAGGGGGAAAAGGAAGAGAGGGAAAGCTATTCTGGCCCTGCCGTGCCTCAAAATTCTCCACATGAATGAAAAGGGTCCTCACCCAAAAGTGGGGGAAAAGAAGATGCGATTACTACGGCGGCTTCGCTTTAGAAGGAAAAAAGAAAAAGGAGAAAAAGAAAAAAGAAGAAGACTTAAAATCGCTTCTCGTCGGGAAAAAGGAAAAGGCTGAAAGGGAGGTAGACGAGGAAGGAGAAAAAGAGGTCTTCGGAATTCGCCTGCTGCGGGAGAAAAAAGGGGAGGGGGAAGCTTAGAGAGGAGGAGAAGAACGGCGTCTGCTCTCTTTTTAATAAACTGGAATGAGAAGAGAAAGGGGGAAAAGAGATAGGGGGCACCTGGCCTCTCTGATAAGCTTAAGAAAGGAAAAGAAGGAGCGAATCGAGGAAAGAAAAGATGGAGGCGCTTTCGTCCGCTTTGGGGGAAGAAAAGAAAAGACTCTACAGCAATCGAGGCTTCTGTTTTTTCGCCGAGAGAGAAGCGAATTCGAGGGGGAGGAAGGACGGGAAAAGGGGGCGCTTGCATTCCGAAAAAAGGGGGAGAACTCCTACTTCGTCAGATAGAAGGAGGAGAGATCAGGTACGAAAGTTAAAAGAAGGGATGAACGATTATCCCTTCCTTATTGAGAAAGAGAAAAGGAGGATGGAGGGGAGTGTCCAAGGATCGGTGTCAACGTTCATTAAAAAGAGGGAGGTGTAACAGCAGGAGGAGGGGGGGGGGGGAAAAATAGGACACTGGAAAACTTATTCCTTCCTCTCATTGTGAAGGAAAAAAAGAGGGGGGGGAGGAATTTTTAATATTCTTATGACCATATCATTCGAAAAAAGGAAAGAAAGAGAAAAGAAGGGAACTCCGGGGGGGAATAGAGATTCATCTTTTCAAATCCCAATATCCTCGAGGAGATACAGGAAGAGAAAGGGAAAAAAAGAATCTGAGACCCTATCATACTTTTCGGCTGGTAGAGGAAAAAAAAATATTGAGTATCAACAAGGGAAGAGAGAGGAGGGCGAGAGAGATATTTAGAGCGGGTGAACGGAACCGGGGAGCAGAAAGAAAGAGAGAGAGAGAATATACCCTTTCTTTCACCAAAAGAAGAAAAAAAGAAAAAATCGGGGCTCCTGAAAAAAAAAGGGGGAGGAAGAAGCCTTGATCTGTTTTTCTTTCAGGAAAAATAGAAAAAAGGAAAGGGCAGCAGTCCGTACCTGTCACTACCAAGGAAAAAGGGAAAGGGAAAAAATAAAAGGCTCGAGACGTTATTGAAATTGCATGAATCCTTTCTTTGACCAAAAAAAAAAAAAAGGAGGGTCCTTCATACTCTTCAAAATAGAAGAACAAGAAGAGAAAGAAAAGGTCCAATGCCTGAAGGAGGGGGAACCAGGATTACATAGGAAAAACATCATTTCATCTCCACCTGCCTCAGATACATCTAGGGGAAGGAGAGAGGAGGGAAGAAAATCCTTTTCATCCAGGGAAAAGATCCGTGAAAGAATGGAGTGAAACTTGTGATCGATCAGTATTAACGCAGGAAGAGAGGAAAAGTCTTCTCTTGAAAGAGAAACGAAAAAGAAGAATATGCAACAGAAGAAAAAAAAAGGCGAAGGAGTAAAAGTGGTGTCTAAAGATCCCGGCTAACAGAGCCTAAGGAGGGAAAAGGGGAGACGCTCTGAATCCACTTCATGAAAAGGAGAGAACTGCAGTCTCAAATGAAGGTTAAGGGACTATCAACAGCTTCTTCCGCTTAAGAAAGGGGGGAAAGGGAGAAAGTGCTGGCCCTTTCTTCGCCAGTTTCTTAAAAAAAAAAGAAAAAAAAAGAGGAAAAAGAAGAAAAAGGACGTCTTTCCCGCAGCCGCGGATGGAAAGGGAAGGGAAAGGCCTCGCGGGAGACCTCCCATCGTAAGCGAGAGAGGAAATTCGCTTCTTAGGAAAGGGGACGAATGGGAAAACTTCTTAACGCCCCGCGCCTTATAGAGGAGGGGGGGAAAAAAAGGCAGATGACATCAATAACCAAACAACCTGACAGTCAAGGAAGGAAAAAATAAGGGCAAAAAAAGGAGATTAAAAACTAGAATGAATTGTCTTATCGTCCTAAAGCGAGGAAAGAAAGATTCCGATAGCTCGACCTCCACAGGTTGGTGAGGGGAAAAAATAGGGGAAAGAAGGAAAGAAGGGGGAACAATTCGAGTATCGCTTCCACGACTCAGGTAATAGGAGAAAAAAAAGAGGAAACGAGGGGGAATTCCTGCAGCGTCTGCGCTCCGAGAAAAAAAAAAGGGGGAAAATCTTAGTCTCGTCCCTATCCGGGATCGAGAGGAGGGGGAAAAACATAGATCGGCCGAAGAAGGAGAGAAGGAAAGAAGGGAGCGAACCTGAACGCGGAGAGAAGAAAGGGAAGAAGGGGAGAGGTCGGACTCTTTCTCCGGAGGCCAGGGGAGAGATAAAGATGTACGTTCCTCCTCCGGAGGGGGAAGAAAAAAAGGGAGGAGGGAAGATCCTCAGCTTTTATCTCTCGAAAGAAGGGGAATCTGCCGAGGGGGGAGAAAGGAAAAGATAGCGGGAGAGAAGTCCGGAGTAGGTAAATACTTTTGCAGAGGAAAAAAAAAGAGGAAGAAATATAATCGCTGCGCGGCTCGAAGAAAGGGAAAAGAAAAGAAAAAGGAAGGTAACCATGCGAAAAAGGGGAGAGACCTCGGCAATTTCCGTTTTAAACGATAGAAAGAAGAGAAGAAAGGAGGAATCGACTCTATCAGTTCAGTTGTCGGAAAAAAGAGAGGAAGAGAGGCAGGGCGATCGGAAAGAGAGGGGGAAAAAAATTACTTATTCTCTTGGAGAGGGGGAGAAGGAGAGAGGGAACCCCCACAAAAAAACTCAGTGAGGGGAGGAGCTCCCATTTTTCTACAACCTGTTGTAGTACCAGGGAAAAAGAGAAAAGACCTCATCTGTTCAACAGGTTGCTCGCTGGAGAAAGAAAGAAGAGAAAACCAGAGTCTTGAAGGGAGAAAGAAGGAAGCGAAAAGGTCATGTTCCTGTTTG
>Ga0179593_1618734_pt1 | contig 16131 bp, 21 predicted proteins | sample CZODoug2_1_08_16_FD_185931 | JGI IMG/M metagenome (GOLD analysis project Ga0179593, IMG submission 185931) | Vadose zone soil fungal communities from Angelo Coast Range Reserve, California, USA - CZODoug2_1_08_16fungal (PacBio error correction) | ecosystem: Environmental > Terrestrial > Soil >...
ACCTCCTCTCGATGGGATAACGTCTGTTGTTTTAGATAGATGGAGATTACGGCGAACGTTAGTGAGAACTTCTCAGGAAAAGCTAGAATTCTGCGAATGGGCGCTTTGAGAAAAGAAGCACCATGGGTGGGAGGGGGGGGGGAAGGCGTGGAGCTCATTATTGAGAAAAACGGAGAAAGTCAAACTTCTAGATATACGAAGAAGAGAGAAAATAAGTCAGACAAGAAGAGGGACCTCCCGGGACCGCTCGGCCAGGGAGGTTCTTTGGGTCATAGAAGCTGCTTTTGCAGAAAGCTAAATGCGCTCCCCGTGGCCAGCTCTCAAGATACGAGGCCCTCACTGGTGTGCAAACGGAAACGGCAGGAAATTAACATTGAAGGGGGGAAACGATGGATCCATCCAAAAATAAAAAGGAGGGAAAAGAGATTGCCATCCGACAGGCATAACAAAATGGACATCGATCACACCCAGGAATTTACGGGAGAAGAGCATAGTGGGACACCGGTGATCATAAAATAGAAACATTGAAGAAAAAAAAAAAAAAGAGGGACGAGAGCAAGGAAGATTTTGACCGATGTGGAAAGTTTGGTAATCTATCAAGAAAGGATAAGGCATTTTGAAGGGGAAATCAAAAAGGAATGACTCCTCCACGCGGCGATCACACAAAACAGAAGGTGATGAAGAGCTTCCAAAGGTTGGCACGAGAAACAAACTGCGATCCTTAAGTCGCTTGAAGGATTGTGTACGGGGACTCAAAGGGTGGCACGCTTCTGGGAAGATTCCACTAACATCGGAGAAAAACGGATAGAGCAAAGAGAAAAAGGATATAACCAAGCATCGTGCAGGGTGGTCATTTTCTCTGTTAAGACCGAACCTCTTACAATTCAGGCTGGGTGGAGCTGCACTGGGAGAGGGAGAGGAGGAGCACCGCGGGGGGGAAGAAAATCTTCACAAAAGGTAAAGAAGAGTCAGTAAATAGGAAAAGGGACTGTTTCGATTGGGCGCATGGGCCGTTTCAAGTTTGCAGTGGAGCTGTCACGGGGAGGGGCCGGGTAGAACTCTTAAATGTTGGGGGAAGGAAAATAAGATGACGTCTATTGTGAGCGGGGGCCTGAGGGGGAACGGGAGAAACGGATGGATGGTTGGGAAAAGGAGGGGAGTAAATTTCAGTACTAGTATTGGGGCTTGTTCTAGAGTTTGCAGTGAGAATCAGCTAATGCAGGATTAGTCAAAGACGCATCCAGGTGTACGAGCCGGTAGAAAAAAGGGGGGAGATTCTGTTGGGGGGGGGGGGGGAAAAGAAGAGAATCCGTTTGAAAACCCTGAAATTTTGCGCCCAATGCAGCTTGGGCTTGGGGGGGGGGGACGAAGGAGGGGGTGTCAAAGGAAGAGACATCTGCCGCCTACTTTCCATGTTCCTTGAAGAAAAAACGGGAGAGGGCTCTGTGTTGGAGAGGGGCGGATGCGTGAAAAAGTTTAACAAACCCAGGGGGGGGAAAAGTAAGGATAGGTCACACAACACTTCAAGAATTGTTTTTGTCCAAGTTATATATAAAGGAGGGGTGACACCCTCGTGGGAACTTTGAAATACATCTATAAAGGAAAAACCAGGGGGGGGGGGAGAGGTCCCAGGGAAAAAAAAAAAAAAAACCAAAAGGGGGAAAAATGGGGAAAAGGGGAAAAACGGACGACCCAGACCCAGTGACTGGAGCCTTGAAGAGGACGGCTACTTCATGCAAACAGGGGTGATGAAGACATAGTCTTTGGGGATCGGATAGGAAAAAGGTTGTACATGGATATCACGTTAAGGGAATGGGGAACCTGAGGAACAAAAAAGGAAAAGGGGGGGGAAGAAGGAACACGTACCCAGCCTGATCGTGATGAGTACAGGACCAAGTGTCTGGGGAAAATGGTTTACATGCAGATATGTTTTTTTAGGTGTGGACAAAATGGGGGACAGGCGCAGAAAAAAAAGGGAGGGGGTGTCATCTTGATCATCACAGCGACATTGAGAAGGGAAGAAGAAATGTGAGGGGTAAGCCATCCCTGGGGAGAACTAGTAGGGTAGCAGACACACTTAGATCCGCCACATTACACAAAGGTGGGGAGGGGTTCCCACTCACTTGAAGATGAAACGCGAGGCGCCTCCGGCAGGGAAAACAGATAGTGAGTGATTCTTGTCCGGGGCAGGCGAAAAGGGGGGGGTTGTGGTTTTCCTTTTCGATCCAAACGATACGGAATTCCAAATGGGGTGCCCATCCAGAGAGGGGGAGTATGGCTTGCGGGGAACAGCTGAGAGATCAAGGGTTGAACGCTGACCTGCGGCGGGATTAATTCGGTCTTGCAAAGGGTGACAAAGCATACCGGAGGGCCTCCCATGTCCACAGGATGGAGAGAATGGTGCTCGTGGGATGCCAGTCAGTCAGAAGCCTGGTGAGTTTCCAGACATCCATTCGAGGCTGAAAGAATCTCATCATAGCCGGGCTAATGGAAAAGAATGAAAATGTGAACTTGGCCCAGCCATCCACTAAAATAAGAATGCCGGTGCCTGTAATCCGCAGGGAGGAATCAATTATCTGGTGGCTTTGGGTAAATCTCCGTGCACCAGCGCTTGGGTGTGCAGATAGAGGTGAGGCACATCGGCAAAGGTAGAGGCATGGTAGGGGGACCAAACAGAGGAAACCTGCTTCGCTTAAAAGACTGTAGGAGAAGAGCGACCCAAGCTGTAGTGAGCGTCTGGGCCAAAGGCATTAGAATCACCGCCCTGATTTCCTGACACCATCCAAGTAAAACGAATTCACCCTCTCTGCAAATGGCATGGGGTATTCAAAATAATTGACGAGGTGACAGAGCCTCAAGCTTGCGGGGGAGGAATCGTGCTAACAGTTTCACTGGGGGGAGAGGTCGACAATGCTGCGAGTGGAACTATTCCAGAATTAGCACTTGTGAAAACCGTATGTCGAATAGGCATTGGGGTGCTCCCAAACCAGGCGCAAAGTGGGAGGGGGCCATCCCAGGGGAAGACAGGGAAGGGGGCCAGAAACGGTAGGTCAAGAAATCCGGTGCGTGGTTAAGTATTGGGACCTCACCGGGGGGTCAGGTGGTAGGGTGAAACAAGAGAGTTGGTAATATAAGGTAGAGACTGGTCCGGTAATGTGAGAAAGGATGGGTTGAAGCAATTAGCTAGCGGAGCGAGGAAACCACCACATAGTAGGGCTGCTGTATCGTCATATAATAAAATAGACACTACTCGCAGAGAGAAGAGAGCACCAAATGGGGGAAAAGAGAGAGTGATCTATTGCAGGGGATGCAGTAGGTTCGAAGAGTCATATGTACCTAACCGTATGTGCTCGGTTTCTAGCTATTAAAGGGGGGTCTTAGCAACCATCGAAGCGGGGGGGGAAGGAACGAGTCATTACTGCTATATACACCGAAAACTGCTGATGATGTCCATCACCCACATAACCCTTATACAGCACGAGGTTCCAAAAATATGTACCAACTACAAAAAGACGGACTAACTAGGTCTCTGGGGCCGGCAAACCTGTCACCACGGGGGATCCCGGCAACTTTGGAAAGGCAATGAAAATAGGAACTGGGGGACACGGAGAGGAAAAGTGGCTCATAAGTGGGAAGAATAAACACTAAAAGATCCTCGCATTGTATACCCAAAGGGGGAAATGGTGTCCAAGGCTCTCAATGTCAACTTGAAGGCTAAGTCAAAAAGGTGCGAGCCATTGATGGAGAGCCGAAATAACTAAAGTGGAAATTAACTGACAGTGGTTCAGGTGTGAATGGAAGGGGGGGCCCAAAGGGGTTGATGTGATCATGGTTCAAGGCACAGCAGACACGCGCTGGGATGACTGACATGGATAGGACCAAGGGGGGTCATTCGGGGGCAAAGAGGCTTGACGAGAGGGAGGGTCTTCCTCAATCGGTAGACCACTGGGTGCAGGGAGATTGAGCCCAGAAAAAATTGGGATCATCATGGCAGGGGGAAAGAGGGGGGGGGGGAGACAAGGCATGCTGCTGGTATACTGGTAGGGGGATTTCAAGTTCATAAGCGGGGGTAGGGGAATGAAGGGGGAGGATGATAATGGAGGCAGAAAAGAGGATATTCACACAGCAACTCCGGGAACTGACTGGCGTCATCTCAGAAGCAAAAAGAGGCAGGTGTGGGTTGGGAGATGAAGAAGGAGGGAGGGGGGTCACAACGTTATACAATCTCTCGATTAAATCCGAACTTCCCTCCATTATGGTTCCCGCTGATCAAGGTCAAGGCCTTCAAGCACTGACACACAAAAGACCTTTGTATCTGGTTGAGATCAGAAGGAACAGACTGGTGAAAGGAATGCAAGGTAACAAGGAATCAGTACTAAAAGAGGTTTGTACTGAGGTGGAAGCATGAGCGTTGGATATGAGTTATTTGTAAACACGCAAAAAAAAAAAAATGTGGGGAAATAAGGGGCCGGGAGAACACTTAAGTGACATAAAAGAACAGGATGGGTCTTAGGAAACATTCATTTACGGGTTTCCCTTCTCAATGATCGGGAGATCCCCTATACATTCATGGAAATGGGGGTGGCAGCCGACATTCTGGGGGACCACAATAAAACAGAGAAAATACCCTTGGCACACTAACTTTGTGGGCCATAAGAAAAGAGGTGGCCTTGGAAGATGGTCATTCATACCCTCTCGGCAGTCTGACCCTCAGGGGACCAAACTTAATGTGATAGACATCCAAAACCTTTCCTCGTCAGAACAGGAAAAGCGAGAGGCCACTTTTGCTGTCATGAGGGAAGGGGGGCTTGAAGGCGGGTATGAGTCGTCGTGGGCCAGGGTAAAAAAGGGGTTGTGGGGCGGTACATGCCCGGAAACTTCTCTCCTCAACATGGGCTGTTGGTCTTGGTGTATAATAGTAAGGATCCAATAGGGACCCTGGAGGCATAAATTGTGGCAAAATAAATTCTTGCAAAATGGTCAAGTTTGTAGAAGAACAGGGAGACCTTTACCCGGGAGGATGTAAACAAAGTATCATCAAGATGTTAGTCACCGTTCCTCAGAACCCTTCGGATCAACGGATCGGAACATCGTCGCAACCATGTGCCTCAAAAGGGAAGGGTATCTCATGATATCACCTTAGAAAACCAACCATGCTTGGGAGGGGGGGTCGCCCAAAGGTCGGTACTGGGGGGAGGGGATAAAGGAAAACAGAAAGGAAACTGGGGGCCTACTGGCTCTGCACTTGATTTTCTTTGACCCTAGCTGGGAGGAAAAAAGGCATAAACAGTGCACAAAACGGGCCAAATAGAACTCGGAGGGGGCGTTACATTTACAACTCTGTCGGGGAAAGAAATCCGTTTCTAAAAGTGGACCGAGTTCATAAGGGGACACTTAGCCTATCTGGTAAACAGAATAAAAAAATTGGGAAGGCTCAAGCAGCTGGCGCTGAAACGCAAATGCCCAAGCGCCATGCGCAAACATGAAACTCAGTGGAAAAAAACCTTTTTCATGGGAAAGCGACCTTGTGAGTAGGGGGAAATACTTTGTGTGAAAAAAAAAGACGGCGTTAAGGAAAGGACCGCCTGACTTTGAGTGGAGTCGGGACGGGAGCCCCTGACAGGAGGGCATACTCATGTGATAGAAGCTGGTGGCGTGTCGGTTCAGCGAAAGGTCGCAGGGAAAAAAAAGACAGGGAGTGAACCTGAAAAAACTCCTCTCTTAATCAACACGCCTTCAAATAGAAGATGTAACTCTCAGTTGCTCTTTGCAGGAAAAGTACGACCAGAGGGGTGGGAGACAACGCGGGAAGTTGATGAGGATTGAGAAACTTGCAAATCACTGTGAATAGAATCAGAACGAGAGGGACAAAACCTCATGAAAAGGAAACAGGCCAACTCGAAGTCGTTTGAATGGTTGAGGGGGAATGTTACTCGCCTGAGGAATTGTTCTTCTCTCTGCGTGTCGCGGGCGCTGCCGCTCACTTCCATCAGACTCGCGGGCCAGTGGTTATGCAGGGTGGACCACGATCTAGCAGAAAACAACACAACTGATGAGAAAAGAGAGAGACGGGAAAACATTCCCTTTCAACAAGCAAAGCCATCATAACACCACATTGGGAGTTCCTCAGAGCGACGAGAGACGGGTAGCACGCAATAAGAAGAACAGCATCTATCTAGAAAGCACAAAGAAACGAAGCAGGGTGGGGGAAGGCAGGTGGTTAAGAAACTAGAAGGTATATTATCCACAGGTGAGGAAGGTTCTCAAAATCAAGAATAAACGCGAGAGAACAAACCCTGAATTGTCGGGCGGAGACTCTTGCACAGCGAAAACTTGACTCATCACGAAAGAGGGATTCAGAAGAGAAGGGGGGGGACTCAGGTCACGCGGATAAAAAATAAGGGGAATTGAGAACCTCCAGGGGACAAGTAACCGCTACAAGAGAGCGAGCAGAGATCTGGCTATTGATTTCTTTCCAACGCCCAGCCCATAGCACGGTCAAAAGGAAGACTTGGAACTGTACGCGCTAGTCTTGACAAGACGCATGAGAATCGAGAAAGCACCATTTCTCCTGCGTCGGAAGGGGGACTTTACAACAGGAGGCATGGGACGGAGATGGGGGGGGGAGAGAGGGACTTGAGACGCTTACAATTTGTTTTTGTATGAAGAAGCTGACGGCCTAAGTGTGAAGAGGGAGGACCGGTCCACCGATAGTGATTTTGGGAAAGAGAGGAAATGGAAAGTTCGTAGAAAGGGTGAATTGGAATTGGCTGTCTGAGGTCAAGTAGCCCCGAGAAAGGAGGCAGTTGTTCAAAGACTCCAGTGCACCATGGGGAAAGAAAGGTAGTAAAAACAAGGGAAGGAAGGGGGTGAAGGGGTCATCAAGCTTATGATCCAGGGGTTATGAACTTTTGGCTTGCCGGAAAAATGGGGGGCATTGGTTCAAATGAAGGGGGTGATACATGGATATAAGAATAGGAAGAATGGGAAAATTTTGCCAAATGAAAAGAGAAACGGGGATGAAAGGGAAAGGGTTGAAATGGATGTCGGAGGCTGATAATTCCGTTGAAAAAGACTCTTTGTTCTTCATCTAGAGAAAAAACTTGACGCCTAATAATTATGTGGTAGGGGGTCATCAAGGGGACCTATGTTGGACATGCCATACATAGGAGAAAGGGGAAAGACAGGACCATGGAGGAGGAAATGGTCTCCATGTCTACCCTGACCAAAAGTGGGAACCCAATGTTGCCACCGCACCCGTAATCCCCAGTGCAGCCTGCGGCAAGGGAAGGGGAACCTGAAAGAGGAAGGAAACAAGTGCGGTCTACTCGCTTGTATCTTCAGTGATAGAGTAAAAAAGGGGTTGGAATGGAGATCAAATGGAGTTCTCCACCTGAGGGCGAAGGGGGGTGGACAGAAGGGGGAGGGAAAAATAGTACAAAAACCAGGAGATTGAGGAGGACAGGGCCCCCAGGTGACTGGCCGTGCATTCAGGATGGGGGGTTTTTGGGGGAACAGAGGAGAATGCACACCCTCAGAAAAAAATTTCAGTAGAGGGTCTCTGGGTATACCACATAGAATCAGGGGGGGGAGAAGGGGCAAAAAAAACTGATGTTGCAAGGGAAATCATTTGCTCAGAAAAGGGGTAGTCCTCGACCAAAGTCTTAGCAGCACACTGTCAGCAAAAGGTGGAGGGTTCCAACCTTCCTTCCCCTAGTCCACGCTACAGTAGGCAGGCCTTTCCTAAAAGTGGTGGTACTGGAGTGCCCTTTTCATGTTGCATCTAAAAGTTGAGGGGGGGACTTTGGAAAAACCATCAAGAGACTGAGTGAAAAGGGGGGGGAGGTTCAAAAATCCTGAGCTTGAAGGGAGTGCTTGTGCCCCGGCCTGAAGGAAAGGAAGGACTTGGACCGCAGTAATGGAGAAGAATCCGTGCATGAAGTGGGGTAACCTGGTCCTTGACCAGGAAAGCCCTCATCACATCAAAGGCCGAGATCAAAAAATGAGGAGATGAGCATGGGGGGCAGGAGCTTTAGTGGGGCAGGGGGTAATTAGGGGGGAGGATCCTGCGCCTCAATCAGAAGCACTTCTCATTACTCTACAATACTTTGGGACAGTCCAAAAATAGACGCTATAAAAGTTGAGTCTAGTAGTGTTGCCCGAAAAGGATGATTTAAGCAAGTAATGGATGTTATAGGGTTCAGATCAAAGCCCCCACACCTGATTGGGGAAAAGAGAAAAAGGTGCCGACTTGGGGAACAGAAGAGATAGCATTTTAGTGACGAATGCCCAAGGACCTTCGGGGAAGAAGCCTGTATGAAAAATCTAGCAGAACAGGCTGGAGCGGAGGATGGACTGCCAAAGTATACAATCACAAAGGGGGGTGACAAGTTGCTCAAGAACGAGGGAACCATCCAAGACTGGAAACTCACCTGAGGGAGTGCTTCTGCAACTGTCTCCCATCAACATAGCATTTTACGCTGATTTCAAGATGGTACCTGGGGGTGAGAGTAATCGTGGGGATAACATTAAAAATGGTGGGGCTAGTCAGGATCTGCTAGCTCGGGTATGTGGGGAAGCTATTCCAATAATTTAATCACTGGGTCTGAGTGTTCAGAAAGAGGAGGGATTGGGTGATCCTTTGGAGACACAGAAAAGGGGAAAGTGATACGGCAAAAAGGGAAGGGAAAAGAAGTACCCTGAGGGAGGTCCAGAAAATCAGGGGGAGGACGGGTTACCAGTATTTTGGGGGAAAGCACCTGTGGACGGGTATAGTGAAGGGTGGACTGAAGAGTGCGAACAGTGGGTAAGGGTTAGAGGAAAGGAATGACTGTTTGGAAGTGTTAAAAAGAGAGGAAGGGGGTACATAATCATTAATAAGAAACCAGGCTATTCGAAACACCCAGAAGTCAGAGGGTGACGGTGGACAGGGTACAGATTAATAAAATAGAAGAAACGATCTGCATAGAAAGAAAGTGAAAAGTAATAAAGGGGCTCCAACACACGGAGAGGGAAAAGGGAAGAAGGACTTCCTATTGAAAATGTATAGCAGAAAGTTTAGAGGGAGGCATACAGGTAGAACAGCAGCCAACCTATGGACTTAGGGGGGGGGGGGACTAGCTCTAGTAAATGTCAACCAAGAGACTGGGAAACACGGAATTCTGAGAGATCAACCTACCACTGGTTGATAGCACTGGATACACCTCCTCAACGAAGAAAAATCACCTGTGAGGTAAATCTGGGAACCCCTTACGGCACCGATGTAGGCACTGATACACTCCGGGAGACTGGAAATGCAGGCACTAGGAACTGTGGTCTCCACCGGAACTGTTGGGGCAGGGGGGCTCTCCAAAAGGGAAAAACGGACAGCATCGAAAAGAAGGAAAGGGGAGAAATGAGGCCATAGGAGCAGGAAAACAACGATCTCCTCAGCAGTGTATGACCTAGACAAGGGAAGGTGGGTGTTGATAAAGAAGGCTCTACCACCAGGTCAAACAGCGGGAAGGCTAAGTTCCCACAAGGTCTGAAAGGAAGAGGAGAGAAAAAGGGCAGGTAAGGAAATTGGGAAAGTTTGAAAGTCGGGGAGACTGGGGGTAGGGAGGGGGGTAAAAAAAAGGGGCAACGTGGTGTATAAAAAAGGGGGCAATGGGAAAAGAGACTACTACTCGGAGAAGTGGCATACAGTCAGTGGGGAGGGAGAGCAAGTGTGGGGGGGGGCATTGAGAACAACAGGGGAATAAGGAGGGATGTCAGACGAAACTCACTCTATCTTAAAAAGCGGTGCTGTAAAGGGAGAGTTGGGAAAAAGGACAAGCCGACCAATAATGAGGAAAAGAATCGCAAGTTTGGGGAATAGGCAGCAAGGCAGAAAATCCTGCTTTGGAGAGAAGAGTGCTGGTGCAAGGTCAAGCTTATGGAGGGAATGATAAGGCTGATTAAAATGATAGGGGCAGAAAGCGAAGGATGTAAAAGGAGCAACCTCAAAAAGGAGGGATGACGGTTCCGCGGCCTAAAGGCGCTACGGTGGCAGAGGGAATTAGATGTAATTTGGAATAAGGGGGAGAAGGAAATGGAAGGGGAGAAAACACTTGTCAGGGGAGAATAGCGAAAGTATACCATTCCACGGACAAGGGCCCCTCCAGGAAGGGGTTCAACAAGTAGAAAGGGCCTAGCAGGCAACAAAAGCAATCAATACAGTTGGAAAAAAAGAGAAAGGAAACATAAACCTTTGGGGGGGGGAGAATGAGCTGGGGATCAAGAAAGGCAAAAAAGAAAACCTGTGCACCTGAAAAGCAACAAAAATCAGGAAAAATCAACTGAAAAGGCTTGAAACAGTGGATAGGGGGGAAGGTGGGGCAAAGTTGAGGGGGGAGGGTGGGGGCTCGGCTCGAGTGTAGAGGAGAAAGTAGTTCAGGGCGCAAAGGATGGAGTAAATGCAATTCCGTGACTTTGTAAAACCTGTTGATAATGTGGAGACAAGATGGAAAAAGCGACTGAAATGGGGAATGGGGAAGGGGGTTCATAAGACCTTCTTTCCAAAAGAAACCGTACAAACTGATGCAACGAAATACCTGGGGCAAATTGACATAAAGACCTCAAGGGGGGGAATACTGGGGAATATTTGTTCCAAGTAAAGCCCCTCAGAGGAAAAGGAGGCCCCAGGTGACCAGGCAATAAAAATTTGAATAGACATGGACAACCCAAGGGTTGGTGGAAAAGATTCAGAAAACAGTAAGGAGGAGGACAAAAAGTTTGCTCAGAAGGGAAAACGGGAAATGCAAGGGGGCTGCAGGAGAAGGGTAAATGGGGTACGGGTCCGGCGTGTGTTACACGGAACGGGTTTGTGGGCAGGGTAAGCAACTTGAAAATGGACTGCGCAGAAAGGGGTGATGCAAAGGGAGAAGGGAGAAAGGTATGCAGTCCACATAGGGGAACAACCTGACTTACTAGAATTGGGAAAAAAAAAAAGTAAAGGTGAGGAAGGTCAGTTGTCTAGACCTAGAAAACCTGACTTATAACCCAGGGAGGGTTTAACCACAGGGGGGGGATAAGGCCAAGGAACAACAAAGTCAGGAATCAAACCTGTTCTGGACCTACTGAAGCAGGAACAGAGGACATTAGGGAAAAAGGCCGACGAGAAGTGAGTACCCACCCAAGTAGCAAAACATCCGAAAGAAAAGGGGCGAAAATGGGAAGGGGTGCAAAATGGGAAAAGGAAGGAATACCAGTCAAAAAAGGCCACGTGGGGACGAGCTCTGCACACAAGGGGGAAGGCCTTTGACTACCTGCAGCATTGAATTGTCAGAAGGGGGGAACGGCCAACCTTCTAGCAGCAAATAAAGGCATACTCCTAAAGGTCAGTTTAACGACTGGTACTTGAAAAAACTAAATCGAAAGACTCGTGGACACCGGTCTCCCGACTGAAAAAAAACCTGAGTGACCGCAGAGATGGACAGAGCAACCACTTTGAAAGCGTCTCAAGGCAGAGGTGAAGAGAAAAGGACATGGTCCATTAAGGGAAAAATGGAGAACAGAACCATTTTCACAAAAACATTTTCAGGAAGAAGAGTCGACCTTGTGAAGGGTAAGAGGGGGACTCATTGCGGGGGGAACTCCGCGGAGCGGCTTATACGGGTTCCAGAAACTTAGGTAAGATCGGGAAGGAGGAAAACCTGAACCCAAGGAAGAATCGTGTGATCGCGGTCTGGGAGAAAAAAAGCGGGTGGTGACTAGAAGGGGGCGCGAGGTTTAAGAGGAGGGAACGTCGCATAAGGAGAACTGGTCTACGCGTCTACACGATGAAGCTAAGAGGCTTACTCTCGAAGCAATGGTGGTGTTTCCAGGGGGCAGAGTCCGTTCTACCTCATGTGGGGGGGGTCGCCGGCTGATGCGCATTAATTTCATAAAAGGAAAAAAGAAAATATAGGAGAAAAAAGAAGCTGCTAGAAACCCCACACTCGAAAAAAGGGCAACAACTCGTACGTCGGGGTCTTGGGGTGTTAGGGAGATCTTTCTCGCCTCTGCATGGAAGGTTCCGTCTAAAAGAGACTCCTCAGGGGGCATCTCCGCCTCGAACCGTCCCTCAACCTGGGTGGGGACGAACTATCGGGGCAAAGGGGGGGTTTGGCAGTGGATGGGTGGCCACGAGAGCAGAGACTCAAAAAAAAAAGAGAGGAATAAGGGAGGGGGAGGGGGACACACGCAAAGACAATCGAGCAAAAAATGTTAGTGACCGTATCGCAGAGAACAAAGGGGATCAAAAAGGGGGGAACAGGCAGGGGGTCTATAACTCAAAAATAAGAAGCCCGAGGGTACGGATTGTAAAGGGTTTTTAATAGACGGGGAAAAGATATAGAAAAAGGAGGGTAGAGTTGTCTCGGGAGATTCAGACCCTCAACACTACCGGAGTATCCCAAACCATGAAAATGCGGAAGTCGGGTAAATAGTGAAAAAGAGGAAAACACTGCGAGCGTCAAAACTCTATAGGCAGAGTTGAATAACGCAATGGGAAAAAAGCCTGAAAGAAAGTTAATTCTCCTCGCGACAATAGAGAAAAAAAGAGAAAAGAAAGAATGACACCATCGGTAGTCGGTCAGGGGCAGTTGTCAACTCCTCCCATGAGCGACATTAAAATGAGGAGACTTTAGGTAAGCCGAATCTTGACACAAGAGAACCTCAGTAAACTCACCTGTCAGCCTCCTAGTCCGGACAAGGGAAAAAAAGGGGACCTTGTTCCAACTGGTTCATTGGAGAGGGGGGGGGGGTAAATTTATATGGGCATTTGGCAAGTGGAGAGGGAAAGGGCTGAGTAAGACTATGAAAGGGGGGTAAGTCTTTGAAATCTGGGAGAGAAGGGTGAGCGTGGATGCCAAAGGGGTCAAGAGAAAGGATGGCGTTTTTTCAAAAAAAAAAGGAAAGGTACGTTCAGTCACTAGATATGGAGTGGAGGGTTGCTGCTAAAGGTTCAAAGGGAAATAAGCAAAAAGTGACAGTGGTAAAAGACGGGATCCCCCAGGGCCTTCTGTTTGTCATGGGACCCAAAGAGAGAGAAATTTGGACCAAAAGGGGGGTTTGAGGGGGTGGCGCCAATGGACATGCTAGAGCATGGGTGGTTTCATAATAAAGGGGGAGAACTGATCAGGCGATCAAAGGGAAGGGTTTCCTGAGGCAGTGAGAATATCCTGAGGAGGGGTAGAGGGAAAGGGGCTTATGCTATATCACATGTGTGACAAAAATCACATGGGTTATAAGGAGGGGTCTAGGAGAGCAAAAAGGGAAAGCAACACTAATTGATTTTTTGTTGCCATTTATAGCTTAAGGGGGGGGTACCCTAAGGGGGGGAAGGTGCAAGGAATCTGATACATGGAAAGAAAAAAGAAAAGGGGAGGAGAGAAGGGGCTACCAGGGCATTCACCAACCCACCCAAGGCTTGTGTCAAAACGAAAAACCATGAAGAAAAATCACCACCCCCCAAAACAGGGGGGGGGAAAGGAAGAACTGGGGCAATCATTGAACGTGTGATTTCCCGGATGGAACAAATTTGCAGAACTGTAAACGCGGAATCTTTCCTGTTAGGGAGAGGAAAAAAGGTGTGGGGAGGGGAGGCATTAATTAAGTGTTAGTGCACCTGGGGGGACACAGGATGCAGGCATTACCCGCAAGAGAAAAGGAGTCTGGAGAACAGGGGCCCCAGAGTTCTGGGCATGCAGGATAGTTTTGTGGGGGTTGGGGGGTGGAAGTCCGGAGAAAGAATAAAAATTTCAATTATACATTGCTCTATAGAAAAAATAGAATCATGAGAAGAACGTCACTTAATGGGAAAGTGGTAAGCACATCCTGCGAAATAATGACTTAAGGGGGACAGCGCAACCAAAAAGGGAAACCGACCACCGGGAAAGACTTTTGCCGTGTTCCCCGGGATAAACCAAAAGCTCGGCAAAGGACGGGAGAGTAAAAAGATATTAGGGGGGGGGATAAGTTGTAAGGGGGGGGAAGATGCACAGTTGGATTGTTGGGGGCCGGTCTGAAATAAAGAATATATTAAAGTTTGAAGGGAGTAGGGAGTGCATGTGCTGCTGATGCACCCTGGGAAAAGAGTCTTGTGGAAACCGCGGGAGGGGAAGGGGAGGGGGATTAATTGCGAGAGAAGAAGTGAATAACGTGGTACCCTGGTCCATTCCGTCGGACCACTATATACCAAAAACAAAAAGTACTAAAGGAAAGGGATATATGGGAAAGATTCTAAACAACCAACAACACACACAAAACAAAACAAAAACCACACCACAAAAACAAAAAAAACAAACAACAAGCCAAAAAAACCCCACAACACACACCAACACCCAAACAACACCAACCCAAAAACCCCAAACACAAAAAAACCACCCACAAAAAAAAAAAAAACAAAAAAAAAAAAAACACAACAACACCAAAACACAAACAACCCCAAAAAACAAAAAAAAAAAAAGCAAACACCACCCCCAAAACAAACAAACCCAAACCAAACAAAAAAAAAAACAACAAAAAACAAAAAAAAAAAAAAAAAAAAAAAAAAAAAAACCAAAACAAAAAAACAAACAAAAACCAAAAAAAGAGAAAAAAAAAAACCAAAAAACCCCAAAAACCACCCAAACGCAAAAAAAACCCAACGCCCCCCCCGAGACCACAACACTAACCAAAACCCACACCCAAAAACAACACACCACCCCCAAAACACCACAACCCCCACGACAAAAGACCCCCACAAAAAAAAGAGAAAAGAACCCCCAAAAGAAAAAAAAAAAGAAAAACAAACCCCACCCACAAAAAACACCACCAACCAAAAAAAAAAAAAAAAAACAAACCACCCCCACCAAACCACCCAAACCCCAACACCACCAAACAAAAAAAAAAAAAAGACAAAAAACACAAGAGAACCAGAGGGACCCCAACACACACCCAAACCAGAAAAAAGGGTACCCCCCCCTACCAACCCCCACCCCAAAACAACCCAAAAAAAAACAAAACTACAACAAAAAGCCCTAAAAAACAACCCCCCCTCCAAAACCACAAACAAACCCAACCCCCACACACACACCAAAAAAAAAAACCCCCATACCCCCACACACCCACCCCGCCGACCCCCCGAAAAAAACACGCAAACAAAAAACGACACAAAAAACCCAACCAAACAACTGAAAAACCCACCCCACAAACACCAAAAAAAAAACAAAAATTATTATGTTATTTATGATATAAGGAGTTTTACTCCTCTGAATCATACAGACTTCTCAGTCCCTCGCCTCTTTGACCTTTTACCCAAATCGACTGATAAAACATTGAAGTCCGATAGGTTTCCACCCGAGATGTTCATCAATTATGGGTCGGAGTCGGGGTGCTTACATATCCAGTGCAAACCAAAAGCTGTAAACAATTGGAGGAAGAAGTGTACATCCCTAAACTTAAAAGTTGGTTTACTAATGAACAAAAAATGATTCGGCCCAAAAGGGGCAAGGAAATCAAAATTTAGGGTAGAGGATTGGTGCCTCCCCTTCTGGAAGAAAAACAGCTTTTGACAATATCGAAAAAATACACAAACTGAACCCGCCACTGAGAACCACGTTTAAAAAAATCTTCCTGCAAAGGGAAGTCTCGGCTTGCACTGGGTCTACCTCCAGTCGCAAAACTAAGAGGAGGGAGGGTTGACTGGGAGCTTTGCTAAACATGTCAAACCTTGCAAGTGGGCTAGGTCCACAGGGATGAGAGATCGGGTAGTGGTGTATCTAGGAAAGGCCTTTACTGGGTTTGTGGGTGGGGGATATCAGCGGGGAGAGGGGAAAAAATTCGGGGAAAAGTTGCCCGGTGGCGAAGCAAGTGAAGTTCCAGGTGCGGGACCAGAGAACTGAAAAGTGTAGTCCACATCGGCTGTAAGGGTTAAATTTGGTAACCTTTAGACTGTATCATGAGGGGGGGAAGCTCCGAGGTCAGCAAAATTTTTTTGTGATCTGTAATGACTGTGGAACCGGGGAAGGGTTAAGTAGAGGGTACAAGAAAAAGAAGGACTAAAAACTATATACTGAAACACCAAAGAACCTCCAGGACTTCAATGTCGGAATCTCTTAGGGATAGACAGCAATAGTAAGTGAAGGGCGA
>Ga0179593_1519869_pt1 | contig 16129 bp, 16 predicted proteins | sample CZODoug2_1_08_16_FD_185931 | JGI IMG/M metagenome (GOLD analysis project Ga0179593, IMG submission 185931) | Vadose zone soil fungal communities from Angelo Coast Range Reserve, California, USA - CZODoug2_1_08_16fungal (PacBio error correction) | ecosystem: Environmental > Terrestrial > Soil >...
AGACGAGAGGAAGGAGAAGGAGAAGAGAAAAACGCAGGTAGGACGGAGGGAGAGGGATATGGGGAACGAGAGAAAGGGGGGGTAGAAGAAGAGGTACAGGGAGAAGACGGGTAGGAGGGAACAGGGTGGGAGGGCCAAGGGGCGGCGGAGAAGCGGAAGGAGGAATGGGAGACAAAGGCGAATAGGGGAGGGGGCGAATGTTAGAGACAGGCAGGGGACACATAAGAGAGAAGTGAGAGGGAGGAAAGGCAAGGAGTACAGGAGAAGAGGAGGTGAAGAAGGGGGGAGGGAGGGACTAGAAAAGAGAGAAGAAGGAGGGGGAAAAAGGGAGAGTGAGGAGAAAAGTAAGGGTGGGAAAAACAAGCAAGAGCAGGGGAAAAGACAGATAGGGAAAGAGGAGGGAAGACCGGGCCAAGCAGGGGAAGGGCAACGATATGGGCGGGGGAGAGGAAAATGATGATGAGAAAAAATGGACAAGACAAAGATATCCCAGGAAAGCGTGGTGACGGGGGAGGAAAAAAGGAAAGGGGGGGGGAAAAACGACGCGAGAGAGAAAGGGGAGAAGAAAAGGGGAGGGAAGACAAGAGGCCAGAAGCGGGAGGAGGTAGAAGATAGGGGGAGGAAGGGAAGGGGGGGTAAGTAAGAGAGGAAAGACAAAATAGACAGCAATGAGAAAAGGAAGAGTATCAAGGAGGTCTGAGGGTCATTCGCTCTGCGAAGAGGGGGGAGGGGAATTCTTCCAGTCACAAAAGGAGACAATGCTAGGGGGTGCGAGGGGGGGAGGGGGTAGCGGGGGGAACCCCTGGGGAAAGACACTCCTTTTGTGAATCCCTTCTTGTTGGCAAGGAGGAGAGAACGATCCGGAGAGGTCTTGCACAAAGAGAAAGACAAACCGGGAAGCGGGTCTTGAAAGAAACAGGGATAGAAAGAAAAGGCAGAGGGAACAGTTGGCGACGTCGGGACCGGATATCGTGAAGCCGAGAAAAATGAGGGCGCAACGTTTTCGTCACGGGATGCGACAAAGAGGGAAGTCAAAGACACTTCATCATTCGAACCGCCGAACGGCACGCCGACTCCAAAATCGGTCTTCATGGAAAAATTTATCTCAGACTCGAAGGGGAAGCTCTGTAAAGCCCAGAATCTTCTTCACGGGGTTCGATCGGGCGATAAAAAAAAAAAGGCGTCTACTCTGGGGCTGGCCAAAGGGGAAGCCCATAAGAGCAGGGGGAAAAACAAAGGGGGGGTCGTCAGAGAACTATCGAGCCGCTCGCCTCGATCAGGCTATTCGTTCTAAAGTGCAAATGCCCTCCCTATCAATTTTTGCTACGGGACCTGAAATGGCGTGCACCTGCAGCTCGCCGAGACGGTGTGAAAAGGGGGACCGAGAAAAGAAAGGGGGGGCGGCCGGACAGACTTTTCCTGAAAGAATGGGTGCTGGTGTGGGACGGAGCGGCTTCGGGAAAATCAAATGGGTCGCCGAGCGCGAAAAGGAGTTCCAGAAAGAGGGAAAAGATGAAGAAAAGGATTGGAAAAAAAAAAAGGGGGACGTGGACAATCGTTTCTACACGGTGGGCCATCTCGGCGCCGGCGACGCAAAGTCCGAACTCATTCAGCGGAAAAGACATTGGTGGGGGGGAATACAATCCCGGAGGGGGAATTCAGTAAGCTGCACGAACACGCTGAGATTGATGGCCGATCGCGGGTGCAGGCAACCCGAAAAACAATTACCTGGAGCGTTCTAGTCGCCCCGAAGGGAAAATAAGGAGAGAACCGTTCCGCAGTTTCTCCGTAGAACCGGGGTCCGGGTGCCGGGGGCTGTTGTCAGATCTAGCGGCTTGGAAGAGATGGGGGCAGCGGGTAAAGGACGACGGCTATGCGCGGCGACGGAACGCGGAGGAACAAAAGAACTTGCGCCGATCGCGTGTTGAAGCAGAATCCTCGCGGCACTCCGATAAGAGAGGAAGAGCCGAAGGACGTATCGCGCCGTACTCGCACAAAAAACGGCCAGGCCAACGAAAAAAGGAGCAAGAAAAAAGACCGGGGGAGGACCGGAACGGCATTCCGTTGTGGTTTAAAAACATAAACACGAGACGAGCAAGAGCGTCAACGGGCATGGGGGAAAAGGAGAGGTGCAGCACCAAAAGGAGTAAAAAAAGATAGATTCAACGGGCGCCGCCATGAACTTGGCAAAACCAAAAAGCTCTTCCAAGACGCCTGCAAAACTGACTTGCCGCGAAGGCAGCAAAAAGGAAGGCGAGAGGAAAAAGGCGTGAGTGCCTATGGACGCGTAAGGACGGCCGTCCGGAAGAGAGGAGATCGGAAAGGAACGAACTTGGCCGCTGAGGTCTCGGAGAAAAAAAAGAGGGACGAGAAGAAAAGAATCGGCGAGGAAAGTCCGCAACCGCGCAGAAAAGCCTGTCGACCCGCGCGCAATCTCTCAGAAGATTGGCTGGACGGCCGCAGGACAAAAAGACCGAGAGAGGGAAAGGGAGGCACAAAGTAACCGGGTCTAAAGCGCGCTTCGCGATCGGGACTCGGCCGGCCAGGGGGGACTTCGGGTTCCAGGCAACAGGAGGAGGGCATCCATCGGGCAGCGTGTTCCGTGAAAGAGGGGGAAGTGACAAGCCGGGATGGCCTGGTAGACCCCACACACGTCTCGTCTGGATAAAGGGAACCGGAATATATAAGGGAGATTGGCCACAAGGGGGGGTCCTACTCGTGAATAGAAACGTCCGAAAGGGTCTGTAGCGCCATCTAAGGCAATTAAGGGCGAAGCTCTCATCTGATTAACTCAGGAAGCTCGAAGGGAGAAAAAAGAAAAAAAGGACGTAAAACGGGGACCCACAGGCAAACCAGTCCGGATAAAGGAATCTTGACGCCGAGCCGAAATAACGGGTGCGAAAAGGCTATGAGAGAGTCATAGGAACACCGCTTCGGGACTGCAAAAGAACGCCCTATCCCAGTGAAGTATGACGGGCGTAAGGTTAAATAGGAAAACCGGGCTCGATAGGGCGGAAAAGTCCGGGGGTTGCCAGCTCCGGGAGTCGAAGGGGAAGCGTCAGCGTCCCGCGGCGGAAAGAAGGGGGGGTCGCCAAAGGAAAACATATGTCGCTCTGCGAAAGCAGCGAGCATGAGCGGCGAGCGCCTCCAAAGACCAGACCGGAAAGGTAGGCGACGGCGAACCGTGGGAAAACGCGATGTCAGGAAAAAAGGGAAACGCCGGTGAGCCTACGGCGAAAACTTCGCGAGTGCAAAGACGCGGCGGAGGACATAGGAGAACGTCGCCACCTGGCTATGAAAGGGGAGCCCAGGAAAAAAGGGCAAGTCGCGGTGAAAGGAGCTAAAAACGCGGTCTGAACTCGAGAAGGACATCGAAACTTCAATCAAGGGATGGCCCGGGGGGGGAGCTGAAAGTAGATAGGAAAGGAGCTTCCCAGGGGGAAAAGGACGGACAATAGAAAGAATCATGGAGTCGCGATAAGACCTATATGAGGAAAAAGAAATACCATGCCACGCTTAACCGCAAGACGGTGTATTCGCTCTTCAGGAAGGGGGAAGGTGAAAGTGAAAAAATTCTGAAACTTGGGCGAAGGCGCCCTAGTGGTCGGCGAGAGAGGCTTTTTGGGGGTCCAGGACCGAACGACAACGGGACGACAGTGAAGATCGGCCTCGATAGACGAGCAGAGGAAAGCGATAAGTCCGGGGGAGGCAAGGAAAGGGGCTGCGCGCTCAGTCACATTTCCTCGATCAGTGAGTGCTCAGGGGCCGTTGGTTTTGTTTGAGGCGCTCGGCCTGCAATTAAGGAGGGAGGTCGGTTGGAAAACTGGGGAATAGGAGCGCGACGACGAGGGGCGCTTCCGGGGAAAAAGGCGGCCATAAGAACAAAGGGAGCGATGACATCGTCCGCGAGAAGAAGGCTGATCGTAATCCGTCGAGGGCTGTCTGAGAAAAGGGAAAAGGGACCTTGCGGGGGGGGGACGGGCTTGAGGGCCTTTCAAGATCTTGGGGTCCCGGCCGCGAGCAACGGAGGGGGTCCTTCCATCGTGTAAAGCTCCTCCTCGAGCGACACGCGCTATCTATAGGGGAGGACAGCAAGGGGAAAAGTCAAAGAAGAAAGAAAAATGAGGTACAAAAAAGAAATCGGGTCGTTTGGGGCTCATCAGGATTGTCTGATGACGAAACGTACCGCGAACGGCGGTTCCCGCTCGGCCTGTTCTTGGGGAAGGAGGAAAAACACTAAGGAAGGGAGACCTCGCAGCACACCGGATAAGCCAGGTGGGGGGGGGGAAAACCCAATTTGCAAGACACCTCAGCTGCGCGAGGGTGCAAGGGAAGAGGACTTTAAAAAAGAACAGCTGCATCGCAGTGGTTTGGACCGACTGGAATTCCAGCGGGACTAGAAAGAAAAAAAAACCTCCACAAAGAATATCAGACAACACACCAACTTCTTATGGAGATATATAGATCAGGGCTTGCACACTGTTTAGTTGGGGGAGGGGTGGTCTCGACGGCCAGTCTCAACACCAAGTTTGGGAAGGTGTCTGAGTAAAAAAAAAGAGGGGGGGGGGGGGGGGCGCCTAGGAAAATCTCCTGGGGGTCGCTTTCACCAGGGGGGGGCCACCCAACCCCCATCTGAGTTCTTACACCTATCGGAAAAAAAAGCAGGGGACGCATTGGCAAGAAAGGGAGGGGGGACCGATCGTTCGCGGCGATCGAAGGCTTCCTCAAAAAAAGATTCCTGTCCACCACGACCCGCATGCAAGGGTACAAGTCGGACAGGTGGACTTGGGCCCTCGCAGCACCGAAGAAGAAGGGGCGTACGAAGAGGAGGCGCGAGTTCTTCCTGCCTTGGAGGAGGTGATAGAGGAAAAGAGCAAAGGATGCCAGGCAGAAAGCTCCAAAGCCACCGATCTGCCGGTAAAAGCCGACAGAGTAAAACGCCTTATCATCTCAAATCGGCCTGACGATCCACCGCGATCAAAAAAGAAAAGAAAAAAGCAGGGGACTGGCTGCAGCCGGGTTCGCCAAGGGCCCCATCGGCGTCTGAGCGGGCCTAGTCGTCGCATCTGAGGACCAGGCAGTGACATTTGCGAACCGCACCTCGCCGAAGGATTGACAAAGGGAGAAGAGGGGATCAACCAAAAACTTGAAAAAAAGAAAAGAAAAAAAGAAAGGGAAATGTTGAATGAGCGCCGCAGAACTTAATTGGTGGGTCTTGGGGACGGTCTGAAGGGACTGGCTTCGTCAGCGAGGTCCCTCGGGTCGCGCTGCGTCCTACGTCGTAGGAAGAAAGAAGAAAGAAGGAGACGAACAAGGCTCCTAGGCAAACGTCTGCGACGGCACTGATGCCAAAAGAAAGGCGGACGCATCGAGGCCCCTGAGTTGAAATGCATCAAGGGGAGGGGAAAGGGTATGGATCTATAAAGCCGCCGCGAACGAGGTTTCTCATCCGGCAAGGGAATTGTCCGTGACATCGCTGTGCCTGGTTCAATCCAGGGGGACTGCCTACCAAAATGAGGTAGGGAAGGCCAGCCCGCGCAAAAACCGAGCTTCCCGTGATCGAATTCCTACTTTTTCGACGCTCAAGGAGCCCAGAAAAGAAAACGTAGCGAGCAGGGCACTGGCGCGCCGAACAGGGTAGTCACGTCTAGGGTTCGGAAAAAGGGGGGGGGGGGGGGAGGTCGTCGTGGGGGGCCGCGGACTCAAACGAACGGGGAGGCTCTCCTTACGTTTGACTGAGTGGTAGCGAGTGAGTCTCCAGGAGGAGATAAAGAAGAGTGTCGCCGGTTCTAGCGCGGAACGACACACCGGAGGTCGGGAACTAGGAAAGTTCAGATAGAAAATCGGAATCTGGGTGCAACAACCGACTGGTCTCCAAAAACTAGAGGGGGAGCCGTGGTCCGAGATCCGAGGAAGGAAAGGACCCACCATGGAAGGGGGAATGGCCCTCGAATGCGAACAAAAGGCCATGGAGCAAAATCCGTGCGCCAGCTCTCCTCAGAAGGTGTTCAAGAACCGAGGAGCTCAAGAGGGGGGAGGCTTCGAAGGGAAAGTTCATATCCGATGGGTGGCTGGGGCGGTGGGCGGCTAGAGGCTGGGGGACGAACAGAAGGGACTCGAGCGCGGCAAAGTAGGGAAGAAAGAGAAAGACGCAAGGAGACCAGTCTCTCTTTCGAAGCCGTGCCGGAAGGGGGGGGAAAAGACGATGTCGACAAAGAACTCAAGATCGGTATACCACGGGCCCGTGCAGAGAATCCAATTACCGTCGCGGAGACGCCAAAGGGGGGAGTACATCACGTTGGGTGCTCTTCTTCTTCACGAACACTGCAGAGGGAGAAAAAGGCGGTAAAAACGATCGAGGATAGGGGGAAGGATCGCGCCGAAGCGGCTGGGGAGACTCGACAAAAGGGAAAGGGGGGTGTCAACGACCGGATCACCTTTGTCCCGTGGAGCAGAGGAAAAAAAGATAGGAAGATTTGCCGCCCACTCGAAGAGATGGCGAAGGGGTCTGCCGGGACGGCTTTCTGCGCACGTGCGAATTCGTCGGCGGAAGCGGGCGGAAGGGAAGGCCAAGGAAAAAAAGGGAAAAGAGTGTTTCTAGAGACACTCCGGCAACGCCGGGGGAAACCAAAAGCCGATGGAAAGCGGTCACGCTCAATCGGCACTAAAAGGCAGGGGCCATGCAAAAAAAATGAGAGAAGCCGCCGAACGAAGAAGGGGAAGGAGGCCGTTTGGTTCAGGCCGACGAGAGCGGGGCAGAGCGAACCCAAAGGCAAGGGCGCCCGCTCGATATAATCTAACACCTTAAAGGAAGAGATATAAAGAGCTGGCGCCCGAATGCCAGTTGAGATCTTGCGCTCTCTCACTGAACAACGAATGCCAAGGTCGGCAGCACAAAAAGGGGAACGGCAAGAAGCATGGTAAAGGGGTGCCCCCTTTCACGACTGAGGTGCCGGAGACGACGGAGATACGCCGACGCGGCTATCTCGTCGCGATCCAGGAGGGGGGGAAAATAGGGCCAAGACTATAAAGGAGGGAGGAAAGCAAGAAACTCCGCCGGGAGTCCCGTGCCGCTCACAATCCGTCTTGCAGTACCTAACCGACTTCCTATATTGTCGTGAACAAGCGGGGGAAGAGAATCGTGAAAAAAAAAGGACGAGGAAAAGGGGAATCAGGTTTCGCCGGCTAAAAACGCTACGGGTCTAGCGGAAGGCGCGCGGGAGATGGGAGGCGAAGGAAGTTAATTTTCTTCGGGTTGAAGGGGCAAAAAGGAGACATCAAGAAGCGACCGCCATGGAAGGGATTTCGTAGACAAAAACAGGCGCGAGAAAGGGAGAAATTGGTCGAGCTGCCCAAGACAGTCGAATAGCTCCGAGATGGGGCCAAGTGAGCGAAAAACGGGGCCGTAAAATGTCGAGCGCCGCGAGCCGGGGTTTATTTTACGCGCCAGCCAAAGGAGGGAAAGAAGCGGTAAACGGCTACAATTAAGAGGTTGGCGTACAAAGATCTCCCGAACCACAGAAAAAAGCAAAGAGAAGAAAAGGAATCGAAAGCCGAGCAAACCCGACTCACGGAAGGAGATGCGCAGGCTTGCTTACACGTCTCACCGGCTCAGGCTGGTGGCACGATGGCCGGGAAAGAGAATCGAGGAAAAGTCCAGGAAAATGAGCGACGATCGGACGCGGCTCGATAGGGGGCGACGAAAGTCGGTTGACCCCTCTATAGACTTATGGAGGAAAATGCAACTCGAGGGGAAGGGGGAAATCAGATGCGACGAACAGGTACTAACAGTTGGAGCGATCGTCCCAGATCATAGCGCCGGGAGGAGAAAGGAGCCTCCCAGATTAGGAGAAAGGACAGGACAGCTACCCGTCTTCCCGTAGTACAGCTCCTTCTGGGGCAATGTGAACTCCTAAACGCCACTGGGTCGCAGGAAGGGGGAACCCTGGCAAAAAAGGGAGGGAGGAGGGGAGAAAAAGAATCGGGAAACCGTCCACCATGGGCGATGCACGGATAGTGACCATGCTATATCCATCGTTGAGGGCCGAGAAAAAAGGGCATTGCGAAGCCGAGGCATCGATACATACTCAAAGTGTGTTTAACTAAGGAGGAAAGCATGAGCTAGGCACAGCTATTTCAAAAATGAGCAGAAAACCCGGGGGAGAAGAAAATCAAGGAGGCGCAAAGCCGCTATGATCACCGATCCTAAAAGGCACGCCTGGGCCCCCTCAGGGGGTCAAACGACTGGGGAAAAAAACACGGGGAGAGGTAAAGAGGAGGCAGGTTGGGCGAGCGCCGTGGTCAGGACGATAAAAAGTAGAGAGGGGTCAGGACGACACATTCTTGGAAAAAAAGAAAATCCCGAAAAAGAAAACAGAGGAAAGGAAAAACGCAAAGCTAGGAGTATTGCTGCGGGGCGATCACAAAGCCTCCGTCGTTCATGCGGGAAACAGAAAATGTGTTGGTGTTGTGAGAGGGAAGGAAGTCCCGTCCGTAGGTTCGAGTAGGCAATGCAAGGAAAAGGCTTGAGGCGATCACTGCCGTTCGGATCGACGGAAAAAAAGGGGACAAAAAGAGCACCAGTCACTGACCTCGAACCTCGTCGGCGAGAGAGGATCTCGGGTGAAGGGGGACTCCTCAGAGGAGGGAGGGGTTTCTTTCCTTTAGATGTATAAAAAAGGAGGGTTTGGGAAAGGCGCCTTTCAGGATTGGCGACATAGAAGAAGCGAGCAAGGGGGCTGTGCTCTGCAATCCCTAACCGAGCTGGAGAAGGAGGAGACAACTCGCCTTAGCTGAGACGAAAGCGGGTCAACGCACGATGGAAAAGTAGCAAAAAAGAATTCAGGGAAAAAAACCCCCGTCGAGTCAGGGTGACAGCAAGGCTTGGCTGGAAGAGACTCGGAATCGAGGGGGAACGGGCGGGAAATCGGAAGGGCCGGGAGACGACCCAGCTCCCGCCGCCTCGTGCATCAAAAAACCGGTTTGGTTCCCAAAAAGTCTGCAATGTGCAGAAAACGCCAGTCGCAAGCTCGTGCGACCGGCAGCTTTTTGACGAACGGGAAAACCTTGGGGGACTGAACACCGTTTGGTGGCCTCCGGGGAGTCCAAAACGGGATAAGACCCCACTCCACCACCGGGGAAAGGAAGAAATCTCGAAGTAGGAGATCAGTGTCACACCTGGGGGAGTTGGGCCAGGTCTCGTCGGGGGGGGGGGGACGGGCTTCAACCCACGGATTGAAAGAACGAGTCGGGAGGAAAACGCGGAAAGTGGCACCGCAAAGCTGGGGCGCTGCGGTGTCGCGGTCAGCAAGGGTTGACACAACCTTGATCTCCTTTTGCTATCAAAAAAAAGGCCGGGACGCGTTCGCGAGCGCCAAGCCCCGGACAGGGACCCCCGTTAGGGCGGCGAAGGAGGAGCTTGAATCAATCACTTGTCTGTGGCCCCAAAACCAGAGGCGGGGAAAATGGTAGAGGTTGGAAGTGCCCCCTCAAGGTCTGCGCGGCTGAAGGGGAGAATTCTATGTGGAGAGAGCGTCAGAGAGGATGGGGATAGCTAAAAAACCGCGGCTCCGCGCCGTATTCAAAAAGACTGAAAGGGGGTAAAAAACACGCCGATCTGCCGGAAGACAACAAAGAAAAGACCACTCGGTCATCAAAAGCCGCCAAGGAGATCGACTGGAATCAGCCGCCAATCTCGCCGACGAATCGATTAAGAAGGCGGAGGGAAAAGCGTGGGAAGGGAACCAGAGAGCGAACGGCAGCTATCGCGAATCTTAGAACATGAAGGGCATTGCACCTAAAGCTAATTACTTTACAAAAAGAGCGAATAAACCCAATGCCGAGAGGAAAAAGAATCCGCAATCCTCTTCCTTGAAGGCAAGCTTCTGATGGGCTGCGCAGGGGACTGAGAGGATAGTCCGCTCGTTCTCGACGAACTTCGGAAGAGAAAGGGAGGAGCGTTTCCTGAAAAAAGGAGGAAAGCTAAGGCGCCCACCAGTCCTGCAGACTTTGAGTACGCCAAAGGGAAAGGGAGGCAGAAGTAATCTAGGAAAAAAGACATTATGGGGAGGACCTGCTTAGGGGGGGAAGAGAGCGCTGCGCAAACAGATATGTTTGAAACACCGGCAGGGCGCTTTGTAAATGCTGTGAAGGACAATCGTCTTACTTCAACTCACCGCCAGGCGAGCGAGACCGCCCCAAAAAGGACCTGGGGAGCTGCATTTTCACCGCTGCCGATCTCAGAGACCGACGGGGGGGCCTCAAAACTTTAAGCCAGGTGTTACTTTCCTAAGCTGAATAGGGAAAGAAAACCGGGAAGGAAATTTGAGAAGGGCGTTCAAAGGGCCGACGTGTCATCATAGGGGACGCCTCCTAAAGAGACCGGACGACCTCCCTGCCGTCATTTTCTACCCGAGTGAGTCAAAAGAAGAAGAAGGCGCCGCAAAAAAAAGGAGGGCCGGAGGCTGAGAACAAAAAAACCGCGGAGGGGCGGCTGGAAGCTTTCCACAGCGTAGATATCGATCGGGTTCACACAAGACTTGAGGGGAGGACCCTATGAATCGGAGAGACCTGCCGACTCCCTGCTACGGACGCGGGATTGCACCAGCCTGAAAAAAAACCGCCGAAGCAGAAAGAGAGGAGGAAACAGGGTCGGGCGTAGGAGACAAGAATCATTCGAAGGGGGGTGCTTTTTCTTTGGCTGCGAGATTCTGGGGGTGAAAAGAAAGCAGGGGATAATCCCTTCGCGAAGGCCGCGACAATCATACCAATGGGAAAGGGAAGAGCCGGTTTTCTCGCCCTATGTAGGAAAGGGACACTCTCAGAAAAGGGGCCAAGAGAGCCAAATGCGAAGGGGGAGCGCCATGGGTGGGGGGGGGTCTACGACATCCCTCATAGTTCAGCGGTCGTATTCCACTAACACTCTGTATTGATGAAGGGAAAAGGGGGGCAAAGAAAAAGGACCTGGCGCTGTCTCTATCGAAGAGGGTCTCCCAACCGCATTCGACCCTGTCGATTGCTAAGCTGAGGAAAAGGATCGCGACTCGTGTCACTATCGAAGGGGGCCGCTGGGGCCCTCCAAGCTCGAAGGAGATGTGCAGCGGTAAGAGCTTTGCTTCTGTCTGCAGAACTAAAAAAGTCTTATCGAGGACGAGGGGGTGTGAAATTATGAAACACAAAAGTGAGGAAATAAGGCGAACGCGCCGAGATAACGGAAGAATGACTGTACAAATAATCCTCTTCCTCATCGAAAAAGTCCAAGAAAGAAAAATTTGGTCAGGGAAAAGGGGGGGGGAGGACCGATCGCGGCAGCCTTTTTTGGAAAGACACTAGATCGGTCCAAGAAAAGCAACGTGGCATTGGGCGGAAAGGGAACAAGATGATCGAGAAAAGGAGGGGAGGAAGAGAGAATCAGAATGCATAAGCGCCGCATGCCCGTTGTGAATCTGTGACCTAGGAGAGGGGTCGGCCACAACTTAACCGCTCATGTCAGCACCACATGTTGAGCGAAGATGAGCAAGGGGTCAGGGGGCGACGGGGGCGAGTACGAGGAGACGTCGTCCTGTCGATTGGGGAAAAGAAGAGAGGCGCAAGCAGGCCTCTCGATGTCTCGGGATAACACGAAGAAAAAGGCAGACCAAACGAAGAAAAGGCCGCTTCCTTCTACAGCAAGCCGTCAAGCCCGGAGACCATTTGGAATAGGGGGGGGAAAAAGCGTCCGCATCTATCTTGAAACCTAGACAGGGGGAGGATACGGAAGCTGGAAAGGGGAAAGGGGGGTTCAAAAGCCAAGGAGGACGCGAACGTCGCGATCGACGAGCCGAGGGAAACGTAATGGAGAGTTTTGGCACAACGCTCTATTCCAAAATCGTAAAGGGGCTTTGAAAAAAGGGGCAAAGGAAACCGCCGGGGGGGGAGTGACCCCACCCAGCGCTCGCCGGCGAATTGTGGGGAGGGGGAACTGCCCGAAAGTTGTTAACAGATGGCCTATGGGGTGTCTACCTCGTGAGGGAAAACAACCGAAGGAAAGGTCGAAAGCGCGAATGGGGGCAGGACGACTCATAGGAGGAAAACTACGAGGCCGCGACTCGACCATTGATGTCTGACATCCTCCTACAGGCACGCACCACCACATCTCCGGAAAAGAAAAGGAAAAGTTATGTAGAGCAAAAAAAGAAAGTGCGAAGGCGATGACGATCAAAGGGGGCTATTTGAACACGAGTCACTGAGAAAGAGGGGGGGGGGACCTGTCGCCATCGGGAAAAAGAAGTCCTTTCGTATCAATCTAGGGGAGGGGCGCGAGAGGGGGGACGGGACCCAGAAGGAATCGGGTTGTCTACTAAAGTTCTGGGGACAAAAAGACTTTATTGGGCTGCCGGATGCAAAGAGAGACCCGGTCAGAAAGAAACCGGTAGAGGTCCGGCGCTGTCCCAGAGAAGGCGCATGGAAGGACGAGGAGGCCGACCCAATCGGCAGAACGGCCGGGGCCAGAGAACGGGAGGTAACAAAGGACGGGGCGTCCCCTCGAAAAGACTGAAGGGGTTAGGCCCACGGAGAAGACACTTGTTAGGAAGATGAAGAAGACAGTAAATGGCAGGGCAGCACGAGAAAGAGACTGCGAAAAAGTGAACCGCGCACGTTATCGTCCAAAGTAACAGTCGGAAAAAAAAGCAGACACCAAGGCATTGCGTCGTCGGCAACACTCAGGGTTGGGGGACACTATAAAAGGCAAGAAAGACGAGACACGACGAACTGGGCGTCCCAGGACATCTATGTGTGACCGAACGTGCACGTTGAGACAGAACTCTCAGGTTCGGAGAGGGGAGGAGAAACGATCAGGCACAGGGAAAGAAAGAAGCCGGCCTGCCGGGAACCTCCCGTTTTGGTCGATTATTCTCCGGGGGGGGGAGGCAGAGTTTGGCTCATTCGATTTCGTATGGCGAATAGACTCGTCAGGGTTAGGGAACCTACTCCAGTCGACTCAGAAAGAAAGAGCTCACCAGGAAAGAGAAGCGATCCGAATAAGGCACGGCAAGATGCTGCGCTCATCACTTGAAGATACGTGGGGGAGGAGTGATAAGTGCGGGTGGTTTTAAGGGGTTGAGGCGCAGGCAAGTGAAGTTCGTCGTAGGTTCAGGGGGGAGGAGTAGTAGACAAGGGCGTATCGGAAGAATCAAAAAACTAAACTACTCGGGGGTGGGAATCTGCCTCTTCATCGAACAAGGAGGAATAAAGGTCTGGGAAGTCGATAAGAGAAGCTCTGGCGGTCCAGGCCTCGCTTTTGATGAAGCGAAAGTGGAATAGGGAAGGAAAAGGGGGGAAACGGCAGATAAAAAGGGAGGGGGTCTAAAAGCTCCGGCCACGGCGCGCTTCTCGTGACTATAAAGAAAGAAACGCAGTTCTACACTAGAAGGAAAACTGGACGAAAAGGAGGGGGAGGAAAGTCCAGAAAATCAAAAAAAAAAATAGAACCAGTCAGCATCGGAGTTGGGACCATCAGGAGGGCTGAAAACTCTGATCTGCCGCGAGAACCCAAACTCGGCCTGTCGTGGGTGCTACTACCGAGGGAGGCTGGCACAGCGGCAGCCGCCTCGGAAAAGCAAAAACAGGGAGGAAGGGGGGTGTTGGAAAAAAGGAGGGAAAAAAAGGGAAAGCATTCAAGATCTCGTGCAGCAGCGAAAGCCTGTTTCTAAGCGACCAAACCCATTGAGTTTGGTAAAGGGGGGAAGCAAAGAAGACGACGACAAGGACCCAACTCCAAGGCTCCACCTTATCTCTCTCAAAAAACATTAGAGAAATCATTCATTGCATCCCTGGGTTTTGGGGTCGGGGGACCCAGTCACACACCAAAAGGGGAGCAAACTTTAGGTAAGGGAGAGTCGAAAGAGTGAGAGGATGCACGAGATCGAAAGTTCGGGGGGTGCAGCGAAACCCAGTTTGCAGGACGCCGAGGCGAGGGCCAAGAGAAAGGGAATCGCTTTGAAGACCGCCACTACCCCGGAAAAAGGGTGACAGCAAGGGGGAAAACGATCGAGGGAGACAAGAGGGGGAAAAAAAGAAAAAGAAAAGTTTACACCGGATTTCGCGGGTGTGACTTTGGGGAAATAGCCAAAAAGAGGCCGCGGAAAATGCTAGTGTCCCTTCTCTCACCTGCAGCGGGAGGGATTGAAAGAAGGAACCGCTCAAAGATCCTAAAGCCAAGCCGCCGATCTGCCGGTCAAGCCGAATAGAGGAAAAAGTAAACAGCTCAGAACGAAAAAGCGATCGTTGATGACGATAAAGGAAAAAGAGAGACTCAAAGGAGGAAAAAGAGTAGGGAGAAGGGGTTCGCCCCGACGGCCCCATCGTCCGGGGAGCGAACTGCCGGGCTAAGAGGGAGGAAGAGTGTCAAGTATGGACTAAACCGCCGGACGAAGCCGAAGAAAAGCCCGCCCGACCCCAAAAACCCCAAAGTGCCAGGAGCACTGACACGCGAGTAAGGTGAATGCGCCGAGCCCCGGCCCGGGCAAGATGACGGGAAGAGGGGCTGCAGGAAACGGGGGAGAAGGGGAAGGAGACGGCCGACTTGCGTCCAAGTCCTGACAACCCGCGCTATGAAAGAAGAAGAAACTAAGCCTTAGACGAATACCTTTTATCGCACCACAGATAGGGAAAAAAAGCGAGAAGGTGGGAAGAAGAAAGGCAACGGGTATGGAAAAAGAGTGGACGGGCCGATCGCTGCGCCAAGAACGGAAATACTATAGGGGGTACTCACGAATGGTGTTACTCATAATCGCTGGGGGTTGAAAAGGGGGGAAACTCCATGGCGAGAAAAAACCAAAAAGGAAGGGGGGAAGGGAGTCAGAGAAGCCCGCGCAATGACAAGGGGGGGGTAGCGGAGGGGCCCACAAATACCACCGAGCCGGATATTCATAAAGTACTAAGGCAAAAAAAGGGGGCGAAAGGTCGCAGCCACCGAGGAGACGGGCCATCCGCGGGGTCGGGGGGGAAAGGGAGGCTTAAATGATTTTCGTCTTTTCCGGGACCACGGGAGAAATCGCAAAGCCGGAAGATCTACGGACGAACTTTGAGGGGGGGAAAAAAAAAAGGCGAAGAGCTCTGCCGCGTCATTCTCCTCTATCTTGAACTAATAGACTGACATCATGTAGTAAGGTTCTATCTCGTTCTACAAATCTTTCTGGAAAAGAGGCAGGGGACTTCCCATATCTTGGATCGAAGGATTTTACCCAAAATGGTCTTCTCCTAGAGAGCCTCGAGAAGAGACGAGCGAAATCCTACGTCCCTCGACTTGCGACCCTTCAAAGGGAGGCACACGGAGCAAAGGAAGGAAGCTTTGTCAAGAAGGAACGAGCAGCAGAAAGGAAGCGCACAAAAATCTTAGGAAAAGAAGGGGTCGAATTGTTTCTGGCGTGGGCGGAGGGCGTTCGGCAGTGTGTCCACGACAGAGGGTACGCCGAGCGAGACGAGGAGGGAAACAGAAGGGGGAAGCAAAAAAAAGAGCACTTTGGACGGGTTTCTCGCCCTCGGAACAGGTTGACAAGAAAGTCTGCTCCTATTCGACAAGTAACCGGAAATTATCCTTCTCTCTAAAAAGGGGGGGGGGTCTACGGAAGTGTGGAAAAAGGGGAAGACGTGAGGCCACTAAAGCTGCCGATTGAATGCCTATGACGGTGGCCGTCAAAAAACGAAAAAACCCGCAGCTTCTACTTCTATAACTAGAGAAGCCGGACTAACGGAAAAAAAAGGGACGCCGAAGGAAGCAACCGTGGGTGATAGCAGCTGGTCAGAGGGGGGGGAAACGGGACGTCGGGGCGCTGTTTCCAAAAGCGAGAAGGAACGGTCCTGATGAGACGGGACGCGGCGGGGAAGCGGCAGGCTGCTCTGAATCAGGTATCTCGGGGTAGGGAAGACAATCTCGCGCAACGCGGGAGAAAAAGATCCGCGAAAAAGTAGAGGGGAGAGTCCACGCCAGGAAAGCCAGGCCACTAACCATCTTGAAGAAGATCGCAGAAACGGGGTTGGGGCTTTTGCCGCATGAGGAGGCGTTTTGAAAAAATAAAAAGGGCGGTCAAAAAATCAGGGGTAACGGGTCATTGGAGGGCGCCCGGAAGAATGGGGAGAATATGATAAA
>Ga0179593_1656485_pt1 | contig 16129 bp, 13 predicted proteins | sample CZODoug2_1_08_16_FD_185931 | JGI IMG/M metagenome (GOLD analysis project Ga0179593, IMG submission 185931) | Vadose zone soil fungal communities from Angelo Coast Range Reserve, California, USA - CZODoug2_1_08_16fungal (PacBio error correction) | ecosystem: Environmental > Terrestrial > Soil >...
GCTCGACATAGCCATAGGGGTCCGATTGGGAAAAAGAAAAGTCTAGAATGGCGAAAAGGATCACAATGACCAAGGAGTGGGAAGCGCGAAAAAAAGTGGTTCAGCACTTTTGGTAAAAAGGGGGTAACGGTCCAGAAGGGTGAACCGGTGGAGAACCATGGCAGTAAGATAACTTTAAGCGGAGGCAATAGAGGGGGGTGAATTGGGACACGGAGAAATAGACTCGAAGGGATTTTCCGAGGACTCCAGCTTCAAGAGGGGATCCGCTCTACTACCTAGATAGGGGGCGAAGCCAGGAAAAGGTCCGAAGCAGAAGAAATATGAAAGGGATTCGGGAGTAAGGGAAACACACAATACGTAGGTGTCGGGACTTATAATGGTGTTTAAATGTAAGAGTCTGGGAAAATAAACACTCCTATCGTCAGGGGAGGAGAAGGAAAATATCTCAAAATTCAAGAGGAAAAACGGGGAATTCTTTTGATCAGGGGCGCATTATTATCAAGGGAAAATCACGGTTCGATCAGGAGCAAAAGAAAACTAGGAGTTAGGATAGGAAACCGCTCAACTTAAGGCCCAGGCTCCTCAGACAAAAATGAGAAAGGGAATACCACGCCTCTATGGGGGGATTCCCGAAAGAGGAATCGGTTTTACACACCGAAAAAGAAAGACCTTCCATTTATTTCACCCAAGATTAAAAAGGGCAGTCTCCTGGAGGAGGAGAGGAAACCTCGAAAAGGGAAGAGGGAAAAAAAATATTGGGGTCCAGAAAAGAAGGCACATCAAGAGTCTGACATCTGGGAGCTTTATTTTAACCACCTTTATACTGGTGTAAACGATAAAAAACCAGCGAACATCGACAAGACTCCACAAGAGAAAGAAATATTACAGGGAGGGGAGAAGGCAGTAAGGGGCTCTGTACATCCTGTGCGGTTCAGGAGGTGTCTTCAATTGTAAGTCTCTGGGGGGCGAATAGGAGACCGCATGAGAAGAGGAAGTGCAGAGAAGGAAGGGAGATCAAATCAAAGGGGCTACTAAGAGGCACAAAAATCCCCAACTCAAACCTCTGAAGGGGAAAACGCAAAAAAATATGGGAGGGGAAAACCCTCGATCAGGGGGGGGGGACGATAAAGACTGAAAAGCGTGAGAAGATTGTGTTTAAAAAACTACCAGTTTACTCCGAAGGACCCTTGAACTAAGAGCCAGAACGGCATGTCAAGAAAAAACCTGAAGGCGGTAAAGGGAGAATCCGGCTGACGAGGAAAAAAGGTGGCAAAGCCGGACAGACCCAAAAACGCGACCGAAACTAGGCAAAACCTTAAACAGCCGGCGTCGTCGACTTTCATCTGGTCCGCTTTTCGCCAAATGGCCAAATTATAGGGGGGAGCGTCTTGGGCCCCAATCAATGGGGGGTGTCTCCCAAAATAAGAAGGAGAACCGCGCTTTGGGGTCGGGGGAGCCTGCATCGGTCGTAAAACCCTGAAATGAGGCGGGGGGGTGTGGGATGAACGTCGGGGAGGGGGGGGAGGTAGGGGCAGGCTTTCTCCGTCTAGGGTTGCTAACTTGCGCCAGAAACAAGCGCTTTAAAGGTGAGTTGTGGGGTGGTCCCTAAAACATCTGGGAAAAGCTTTTAAGACTTGGGGGGGAAAATCTCCGAATCTCTTAATGTAAGCTTACAGCGTTCAGGTCAATCCTAGGGGGGGGGGGAAAAGGCGCTATCAAGAGAGGAGGAGGACCTGTTTTCAAGGAAGAGGGGGGGGGGGTCTGCTAAAGAGAGAGACTTCGTTTACACAAAAAAGTTGGTCTCCATACGGGTAAGGCGGAAGGGGTCTCCCAAGAAACTTGATTATAATAACCTTTCGATGCTGGCATCTCTTGGTAAAGAAGGGGGGAAAAAGCGCCAACTTCGCTTCTAGATCGGGGAGAATGAACACAAGCGAAGAAAAGATCCGAACAGGACCGTTGGGAGGGAGCCTGCGAGTCTAACCGTGACGCCTCTCATCCACACAAAAGGGGGAAAAGGAGAAGAGGGAGGGAAAGGGTTAGGCCGAGCGAAAAAAAGCAAGGAGTGAGGTTAAAAGGACTATGGACGAGTCTGGGGTTCCTCAAAGTGCGAGGCTAGAAGCGAAGGTTGTCGCACGTCTGAAAAGAAAGGGAGGCAAAGAAAGGTAGGACACCTCAAGTATTGGGGAGAAAAGGGAGGTGAGACGTGGGAAACAGGGGTTGGGGCTCTTAGACGCTCTTTCGTCCACTGTGCGGTCAGCATAACCGTGACCTAAAACGCGGAATTTGCGCAGAGGAAAGATCGCAAGTTTGGGGGTCCGAGGAGAAATGAAAAAGTTAGTCGAGAAGGTCTCGATAAAAGTGTGGAATGGGGGACAAAAAGTTGCCGACAAAGAAAGGGGAAAGGACAAAAAAAAAAAAAGCACTGAGGTTGGGTAGGGGACTGGGGAAGGGCAAACCTTCCTCCGAAGACATCTCTTAAAGCAGAAACGGATCGCCAAACTTACGCGAATCAAAACCCCCAAAGGAAGGTTCGGAAAATCCGATGAACACAAAGAGAAAGTCCGACGGCAATTTGTTCTACCACTCTAAAAGATTTGGGCACAGAAACCACCTCCAGATCAGGGAAATTGGCGAAAGGCTGACCAGAAGAAAGAGAAAAAAGGCCGAGGGGAGAAGTGAAAGTGGGGGGAAAAAGAGAAAGTCGCACTCGGACTTCTCGGGAGGAAAGGGAGGGGCCAGCTAATACCTTTTTCTTCGAAGGATTGGGGGGGAAGGGCAGGGTAAAGAATAAAGGAAGTGAGACGACTAGTCGAGAGGGCTCTGTAGGGGAACGTTCGTACGGGGAAAAAAAAAAGTTAAGAAAGAAATGGGGAGGGGGGAAGAAGAAAAAAAGGGAGTCGTCAAAGACCAGCTTATCGCTTGCTTTAATGAACATATTGTGCGTGCGTGATCTCCCGTAGGAGGGCAGGTCGGGTTGGGGAAAAGATCGTCGAAAAAAAAAAATAAGTGAGGGGGAATTGTACGCGCAAAATCGTTCGGCCGGATTACGCAAGGATCCTGACACCATTTGACGAAAGAAGGAGGGGCGGCGGGAAGGAAAGGCTTACTGTCAAAAGCCGCAGATGAAGGGGCAGGAATGTGGGGAAAGGGGGTCTGGAGTTCTCTTTGGGCGGACGCTATCAGCTTGGGGACCCAAAAGGTGGGGAGGAGAACGATCGCGATGGTAAAATCGCGGGATAAAAGACGCGTGAACGGAAAAAGGGGGGGAGGGGGGGTCCCGGTTGTCGGAAGATTGGCTACAGGATATACTTAGCAACATCATGGTGCCTACATTGACCTGTAACTCTTTGCAAGGGAATGATTCCTCCGTGAGCCCTGTCTGGAATCGTCTAGCACAAAAGAAGAAGCGGGCGAGAAAGGAACGAGGGAAAGGTTAGGGCCAGAGGGAAGGGCAGATCCTCCACCCTATTGGTTTGCTCCTGCTCGAAACCGGGATGGTAAATGGAATCGAGAGGAATGCTCCCAGAAATTGGGAATCAGAGACAGAGGAGGGTTTGTAAAAGAAAATAAAGGAGGTTTAAGGGGGGGGAAGAATAAGAAAAGAGTGTTAGAAAAAGCTAGATCTAAGGGCCTCTCCATTCCTCAAATAAAAAAAAAAACCGGCTTGGACCGGGGGGAGGAGGGAATTACGTGGAAACGCAGCAGGAGCTGAGGGAAGAGGGGGCACGGCCCCTTCTTCTCGGGAGGCAGCTTGATTTTCGATGAAGTGCTTCAACTGCTCAGCCACGACGAAAAACATAAAGAGAAAAAGGGACACGCTTGGGAAAACGGTCAGCGGGAAAAGCTCTAGAGAGTGGGAAAGTGAAACTGAAGGTCCCGTTAAAGGAGAACAGGGCAGGTAACCACTCCTCTGGGCGCTTCAAAGCCGCGACGGTCATGGGGAAAGGGTACAGGTCTTCGAAAAAAGGGAGAAAAGATGTTGTAGGAAAGAACCGAATGAAGAAAGGACGATCTCTAAAAAAAAAAGAGGGAGGAAAGGGAGAAGGGGAATCTAAAAGGGACTCTTTTCCTCCTTAGAGAAGAAGTGCTAATACCATTATGATAAAAAGGGGGAAGGCTTTGCAAGGAAAAAATCGAGTGAAAGGGGGACGCTCAAGGGGGGGGGGGAAAAAAGAGGGAGAAAGGAAGCTTATCTTAATCTGAGCAAATCTCTCTTACCATTTTACGTAGGTGCAGCGTGGAACACGGGGTCTGCTGGCATAAGAACGTGCGCGGTGAAGGAGAAAAGGGATCCAAGGGATCCAAAACGGGGGGGAAAAGCAAGGAACAAAAAAAATCGCATAGGGGCGAAAAAGAAATCTGGCGTGAATCAAAGTAACTGCGTCCGCATCAGAACAGACGGAGGGGAAAAAATATTTCGGGGATAAGGGGATGGCCAATTAGCTCTAAGCAAACAAGGGAGGCAGATCGCATATGAAGCCCTAAACAAAGAAAGAGGATATTAATGGGGGGAAGTCTGTGATGCAGCGCTAATGATGTCCAGTAAAGAAAGGTTTCGAGCAAGGAGAAAAACGAATAGGCGTGGGGGGGGAGGCAGAAAAAAAAGAAGGTAACGAATCCACTGCCGAGGGGGGGGAATCTCCCTCCACTGGTCCTTGTGGCTTAGAGACGGAAGGGAAAACAGGGCGAACGGAGGAGCGGGGTTTTACAAGGGGGGAAGGGCAGCCCTTCAATGGGAATCAAGGAGGGGGATCCAGGAAAGATTCGGACCACCGTACTTCGCCCTTCATCGGGGTTGAATCTTTCCACGTCCATAATACCGGAGGAAAACAATGCTGCAGGACGAGAGCGTCGGAGGGGGAGCCCCTTAAGGGGGGTAAAAAGAGAAGCAACCAATGCGAAAGTACATAAATCACTACGCTCCCTTATTCAAGATAAGGGCGGAAGAAAAGCAGTCCTGACAGTCAGGTAAGGACTGGAAAAAGCAAGACCTGATGGGTGGGACCGGGATGGGGGGGAGATCTCTCACCGAAGCCTGGGCTCGTCAGTCCACTTACAAAGCTGAAGCAAAAACAAAAAAGAACTGGACACCAGGCGGGGGAGGGGTTCATAAGACGGGGGAGGGGGGGAAATTTGGACATCAAGGGATGAAACATCAGGCGAGAAAGCTTGTGTGTAACCTCGCCATTTTGGAAGGAAGGCGGGGGGAAAAAGAAGGGAAGGGGGTAAAAAAAAATACCTTCATTCGGTCACACCCCTCCACAAAGAGCCTATCAATAAACAGGGAAGCCACAAGTATAAAAGGAAAAAAGGGAACGAAGGGAAAGCAGAGGAGGGAAAAAAAAGCGACGACACAGAAGGGCCGCGGTTATGAAATGACTGGTCCATCAATGTCGCGGTTCCAGATGAATGCTATGTGGGAAGGACGTAAGGGGCCCAGAAGGAGGGGAGTTGTCGAAAGGGACAGGTTTGTGATCTCTGACCTGCGAAAAACGGGTCACGCCCCTGAAATAGTGGGGGAGGGAAGGAAGGGGAGAATCTGTTTAGGAAAAACTCGCGGGCGGAAAGGAGGGAGGTGGCAGAAAAAAAACCAAGGAGGAAGAAGATTGGGGGGGAAGTTACCATCTTTCGGAATTTTCGTCCCCGTCCACGGTAGGGGACCTTCGCCTCCTCAATCTCAGGTAATGGAAAAAAAACACGCTTCCGGTCACAAAAAGAAGGAGGGGGAACTATGCGAGAAAGACGCTGTGTTGGGTGTAGGAAGGGACGCCAGATAAAAATAAAAACGTCGTTTTAAAAAAATGAAGGTGTCTCCATAAGAATGCTCCCCAAGAAACTTGAGGTCACTCGACCGAAAAAGAAGCAAAAGCGGAGAAGTACTGAGAGGGGAAAAACTGCAGGGGCCCGGGAGGGGGGGAGAATCAAAGTAAAGGAGGCATAAGTGAGAAAATACCTATATCGGGACTGCGGGTTACCGTTTTGCAACGAAGATCAGTCAGAAAAAAGGAAGGAAAAAAAAAGAAAAACACAAGGGAAGGGGGGCAAGGTTTAGGCAGAGAAAAGGGTAAAGGAAACGGGAAAAAAAAAAAATATCGTTATTTTCTGGGATTTGCGAATTTGAGCGAGTAAGGGTGAAGAAGGAGGGGGGGGAGGCTAGAAAAGAAAGGACGCTCTAAAGCGAGGGGAAGGGGGGGCCTGCATCAATTTCGGGGCAACGACTTCGTTCATTGAGAAAAGAAGTATGGAAAAGAGGGAAAGAGTATCTCGCTCGGGAGGTAACGGGGCTTGCAAGAAGGGGAAAAAAATCATGCGAAAGGATAGAGGAAAAGGGACTGAATAATCAACTACATTCCCGGAGGTCGTCGAAATTTCTCTCAAAGAAGGGGTGACTTTGAGACGCATTTAATGGGAGGACCAAACACCCTCTCACTGGGGGGGGAGGATTGGGGAGGAGGGAAAAAAAAGAAAAACTGGGGACAGACTCTCTTCTCGAGAGATCGACAACGGAACGCCGCCCACCCCAGGCAATATTAGAGATAAGGAGCGATGCAGGTAGCGCCGAAAAAGGGCGGGACGCACGAAAAAAAGGGGGCGAAAAAAGAGGGGGGGAAGAGGAAAAAAGCCAAAGAGAACTGGCTAACAACGTTGACCATAAAAAAGGAAAATGGCTAAGGCGGGTCGTCACTTGAGAAGGTCCGCTGGGACAGTTGGGAATTCTCTGAAGAGGGGAAGAGATCTTTCGGGAGGAGGGGGGGGGGGAAACCAGGCGAGGACACAATCAGGGAAGGGAAGAAGGCCAAAAAAACAAACACATACAAAATCTCTACATAGTCGAACAAATACTGAGACAAAAAAAAAAAAAAAAAAAAGAATTCCTGACCAAAAAAAAATCTATATTCTCAGAAAAAAACACTAATTGGAAAAAAAAACAGAAACACATAAGAAAATAACGAGAATAAATTGCCGGAACGATCGGTCCACACACATATCTACAAAAATACGTGGCGTTCATTCACACTAGTTCAAGGGCGTCGAGACCATAATTTCCAGGATGGATGCAGATAAACATGGGGAGCCCGCAACGCTAAAGCTGACGAGAACCACCAGAGGCTGGAGAGATATTCGCCCGCATCAATTAAGGGAATGTAGAGGCTGTCAATCAGCGTCCCTGAAGGGGAAGGGGCGGACAAAGAAGAAGGGGGGGGGGTCTGGTGGGAAGGGTTTCTGGCGCGACGGGAACAACCATCTTCATGCTGAACTCCTCGATCGCGATGTTCACTTAAGGCTGATGACCGGCAGGTCTCAAAAAGGGGAGGTTGCATCCAGGGGGAGGGAAAGGGAAAAAAAGGCTCAACGGGCCCAAGCTAGCAGAAGGAAGACTTGACGGTCTGTATAAGTGTGGGGGGGCGGGGTGTAAAAAAACATTGATTCTCGTGGAAAAAAAAAGGATTGCCCTAGTCTAAAACGGCAATATGTTTCGGGAAGGAAAAGTCCGTTTGGGGGGGGACAAGGGCAAGAATGAGCTATGCATCCTCACTCCTATTTGCTTTTGCTCCTGCTCGAAACAAGGTATTACTGGAAGAACAAGCCTGAATCCAAGGAAAAAGAACGAATATCCCCGCAGAGGGGAAAGGAAAGCGAATAGAAAGAGGCGCAAGAGAGCGGAGGGAAAAAGCTAAGGGGACATAGCATGCTCCTCAATCCTTAAAGTCTTGACCGGGATTGCCGGGGACCAGTGGGAGGGGAGCTTCACTCAACGGTCTGAGCGTCCGGGTCTATCGTCAGGGGGAGACCTGACTGAAAAGAGTAGAAAGGGGGAAAAAAGGATCACCGAGGAATCACGATATCGAGGTAATCAGACTTGTCTTGCCCCGACGAACTTCCATGGTCAGGATATGGGCTAAATGGATCGCGAATGAAGGGGGGGAAAAGGGCGGCTCACAAATGAGGGAAAGGGGCCAGAGCATGGAAAAAAAAAAGGAATCTACTGGGGGAAGAAGGAGGGGGGGGGGGGGTCGACCCACAGGAGGAGAATGAGAAAGAAGGACGGTGGGGGGGGGACATTAAATCTTACCTAATTCTCTTTGAAAATCATTTCGTATACGATAGACAAAACAACAAGAAAAACTTATTAGGAGGAAGAGAAAAAAGAGGAGGTCTACCTGAGAGAAAAAAAGAAGGGGACTCCGGAAAAAAGAGGGCGAAAGAACCATAACCTTCTTCACAAAAGTCGACGGCTTTTTCCTCTCAAGGGTGTGTTCAGCACGTGTTCGACTCTTTGAAAAAAAGGGTGAGAAAGCTTGGGGGACTACAAGAAAAGGGAATTCGAAAGATAGAGGGGAGAAGAAAAGCTTGAGTCAGGTGTGGAAAGTTGAAAAAAAACGGTAGCTTATTATCTCTAGGGGGGCGCTAGTTTCCGATCATTTGAAGGAAACGAAAAAAACGGGAAACCGCTCGACTAACGACTAAGGGGAAAAGAAAGAACAGCAAGAAGGGAGAAGAGGAAACTAAAGTAACCGTCGGGAACTCTAAAAGGAAAAAACGTAGTAGGATTATAAGGGAGGGAAAGGATCTCCCTAAGGTCAAAGGGAGAAGTGCGGCTGAAAATATAGAAAGATTATTCGCTTCAAAAAAACGAAGCGGGATATTAAGAGTTTAAGTGGGGGGCAGGAATGATTATCCAGTACCAAGACCGGGGAAGGATCAGTCGAAAACGCGGAGAAAAACGACACGGCTCCTCAAAAAAAAAATTCTGAACTTTCTTTTAACCACGCCTCTGTTGGGAATCCGCAGTCTGGAAAAAGGGGCTTAGACGAGGGGACGAGGGAGAAAAAGGATCCAGGGGAAGAAAGAACTTAGGCGGTAAGGGCAAAACTTTTCCAGATTTGGAACGTATCGAAGGGGGGAAGCTTCTGGAAGTGAAGGAAAATCCAGAGGGGCCATCTGTTCCACTTCGATAAGAACAGAAAGAAGAAGAGAAGAAAAATCTATAGGGCAGAAATTTAGTGGATAATCTAAATCGCTCTCAACAGCTAACTCGGGGAACTCACATACACTAAAAACTTAAGGAAAAAGGTCGGGGGGAAAGATCCTGACGAAACGGAAAGAAAAAAGGGAGGGAAGTGTTTCCCTTGAGATTCTTTCCTATAATCTGCCGAAGCTTCGGAAAAAGGAGATGAATTATAAAGGAGAAAGATAGACTTCAAGAAGGGGGAACCATAATTTTTCATGAAAAGCCCCGTAAGGGGAGGGGACGATGCCGTGATGGGGAAACAGAAAGAAGGAAGAGTGAAGTGAATCGGAAGGGGGGGACGGTCAGGACGAGATCAGACTTCGACTATTTCTTAATAAACCCCGAAATTCACAAACCCCCAGGGGGAAAAAAAAAAAAAAGGAGGAACCCCGTATAGGAAAAGAAGGGGAACTAATGCCACCGAGGTCAGGAAAGAAAGAACGCTGGGTACCCCATAAGAAAGAATTTTCTCTACGAACCCTTAAAGCGCTGACCCTTCAGACTGCACCAAGAAAGGGTCGTCGGGAATTCTTTCGCGGTCCCGAAGGGGGAAAGAAGTGATGGGGGGGAAGGGAAGGGGGTTAATCCCTTGTTAGAGTTTTCAAAAATTGGGGCGAAATCGGAAACGCGTTTGTGAAAAGGGGAAAAAAAACTCGGGGGAAAGAGGGGCGGGAAAGGGGGGTCTCTTTGGAAGCTCTTGTCGGGCCAGTCCGGACTTCTACTCATACAATCTATGGGAAACAATAGGGGGGGGGGAACTGGAAAGGGTTGGAGGAGTGTTCTTCCCCGTCACAAAGGGGAGAGCATGACTCTTCCGCCAGACACTCGTTCAGCTGACAGCGCGTCAGTAAAATCCTGTTTGGGGGAGGGAGATGTCCGAGAGAGAGGTTTAGGGGGGAGGCAAAAAGTTGACTCCATAGTCGAGAGCAAACTTCTTTTAACAACTCATTTTGGGAAAGAGAAAAATAGAATAGGGATTGCAGCACACAAGAAAAAAGGGAGGTCTGAGGGCTGGTACTTTCGGAAAACTGGCTCATCCTCTCCAGGAGAGACCACCAGACGCGCGCACAAATCAGGGAAGCACTAGGAGCAGTGAAATTTTACGGGTGGGGGCCTTTCTCCTAAAAGCATAAACCGTGACACTAATCTCAAACAACAAAGGATGAACAGAGAAAGATGGGAGACTGTTGGAAAAGCGTGGGGGGGGGAGGGGGTCACCAAAGGGGATATGGACTAAAGGGGGGGGACCGAAATGTTATTCTCTGCCCCTTTTGTTCCGACCCTGGGGCCGAGGAGAAGAACTTGAAGAAAAAGTAAGGAAAAAAGGAAAAGAACTTTAACTCTCAAGTTTCTTGGAAATAAGAATTCGTTATTAGACATCAGTGGAAAAACGACGTTGTTCCGGAGAAAACGCTCGGGCGCAAGAAATGCTGCAGAGAGAAAAGGATCGGAAGGCAGTAGGGTTGATCTGAAGCCGGGGAACGACATGACAAGGAAAGGGAGCGGCGAAGGACGCTCGTAAAAGAAGGCTAAAAGCATGTAGACCAGAGGGGAACACGAAGGAAAAAACTAGGCTGGGGTAAGGACAAAACCTGCACCTACAGGGGCGCATCGCGTCTCAGAACAATCGAAACGCCGACAAAACCAGCCGTGGAGGGAGAATACGAGACAAGTAGAGAGGGGGGTCGAAAAATGGGTCGTAGGGCAAAAGGGGGCTACACAACTCAAAAGGAATGAAGTGAAAACTCTTCCAAAACGACAAGAAACATAGGGGGGCGAAATATAAGAAAGAAAAGGGAATCTTGGAAAGTGGGTTCTCTCCTAAGTGTATTCTGAAAAAAGGATCTTTAATCGTTTTAAAGGGCTGGGTATTTTAGAGTCCTTGATGGGAAAAAAGGAGAGCCGAGAAAAGGGGGACGTAGAATGAGGAGAGAGTTATAGAAAATTTTGTTTTTTTTTTTTTTGAAAGGGCGAAGTATTTGAGGTACGTTCAGGGGAAAGGGAGGGAGCCCTGGGAGAGGAAATCAAAGGGAGGGTTAAAAAGAACGAGAGGTTAGAAGCATCTGGGGATCTAGGTCTTCTACGTGGGCGTGATCTCCAAGTGGACGTGATAAAAAAAGTCTTTTGGTGGGGCCCTCGGAGAGAAAGGGTGATAAGGCGCTGAAGAGAGAGAGAACCCTCACTATAAGGAAAACATTTCAAGAACCTCCTGAATGGAGAGGCTTCAGACTTCCAGGAAAAGGTAAAGAAGTGCTGGCCCGCCGCCCTTGAGGATAAGTGAGGGAGGAGGGGGGGGGAGGGTCTGGGATGGGGGGGGAGAAAAAAAAAGGAAAACATAGGAATTTGAAAAAAGAGGATCGCTTTCTTTCCTTCATGTCTCGGGATGCCGGCAGTTGACAAGAGTGGGAGACCAAGGGGAGGGAAGGTAAGGGTGGGCCTGAAGGGGAAGAGTGAAAAGCGTGGGGGACTAATTTAACTGCTGGTCTTTGGATTTTTACCAAATTCCTCCTTTCTCCCGTCTTTCCGTCAATAAAAACAAGGCAGCTTCCCAACAGAGGCTTGGGAGGAGAAATTCATCAGGGGGGGGGGTCTGGACCGGGCTCAAGTACAAGACTATTTCTATGGGGGAGGAACTGCAGGAAACCTGGGGATTGATAATCATTCGCGGGAAGGCAGAAAGACTGAAGAAATAAAATCCCGCTTCGTGGGGTTTGTGCCGAGAAAAAAGAAAGGGTTATATCGTCTCACAAAAGAGGTGGAAAGGGAAGAGTGGAAAAAGTACCCGCATCCTTCCTCCCGGCTGTTGAACCTGGAGGCTGAAAAGAAGATTCTCATGTAAGAGATGTAGAAGCCAAGAGGAGGGGTGCTGAGGAAAAGGGGGAAAAAATTCGGGGGAGGGGATTTCGCGTTTCTCAACGCTCGGAAAATCGCTCAAAGTAATAGAGTCAACCGTGTTCCACGCTTGCCCCGAAGAAAAGTAAGACGAGATTGAAAAGAGCGATAGCTCATCGGGGGGGGAAGCAGGCGATAAAAGGTACCAGGGAGGAAAAAGGACTAAAGGGGCGGCCAAAGCCGGCGACGGGAAGGGGAAATCCTTTACTTTTCTTAAAGAATTCCTCTCGATGTTGTAAGTAGGCAATGTAAGGGGTGAGAGAGGGGTAGAGGCAAGGTCGATCTCGAAGAGAAAAGGAGAGAGAAATCATTATTAAAAGGAAATCGGGCGTAAAATACCTGATCAGGAAAAAACCGTCAGCCTTCTTTTCCTGAGAAAATGAGAGTTGGTTCAGCACGTGCGCTCCAGGAGCCAGAAGGGTGAGCAAGGGAGAAACAACCAGGGGAAGGAAGGAGATTTAAGGGAAGGATGTACAAGAGGTAGTAGAATGGGGAAAAGGGATGCTGAGAGGATCGACTTTCTCAACCTTAGCAGTTGAACAAAGACTCATAGAATAAAATCTACCTACAGAGAAGAAAAAAAGGTTTCTACATGGAGACACCGACAGGAGGGATGAACGGGGGGGGGAAACTTCTTTCCACCTGTCACATCCTTGGGGGCCGGATTGCGTAAAGGGAGGGCCAGAAGGGCTCTAATCTTTTCAAAAGGAAAGAGATTCCGAGAAATATCAGAGAAAAGGGGGAAAAAAACAGGAAGGATGAGTTACTGGGATCAGTCGCTAAGGATTATCCCGTACCACTGAATTTCGGAAAAAGAACCAGTGGTGAGGGAATGTGAAAATCCGAAAAGAGAGGGATGAAAGGCGAAAAAACTCCTCTGTTGGGCCCTCTCACTGTATGCCAGGGGGTCGGAGACGAACGAGAAGAAAGGGGGGTTTACACCGAGATTAAGGGCCAGATTCGCTCTTTGGAAAAGTATATCCTGTATTCAATAGAGCCAACCGGCGCTTAGGGGGGGCGCCATGGGTGCAATCGTGGCCAAAGTCGAGAACGGAGCTGCAGGAAGGGAGTGGGGAGAAGGAAAGGGGGTTGAGAAGAGAGAAGAAACCAAGAACTCTAAAAACCGTACCTCCATACCCGACTCCATGATTCAAAGAGGGGCGGCTTTCCACTAACTGCCTGGAATCTGTGAGGAGGGAAACCGCCTAATTAATGGGGTAAAGTGAAAGAAGATTCGCATGTCTTCCTAATTGGGGGCGCTTCAGTGCGATCACTTATCAAGGGCGGGCATAACAAAAAGACCCTGCATCACCTAAGTGAAAGGAAGATCAAAGAAAGTGTTCAAAGAACTCAAGAAGTTCAGTTCCCGCGGGAAAACATCCCGCAAGAGACGGTGAATCTTGGTGTTAACTCAAAAAAAATAGGACGACGTGGTCCGGAACGAATAAAAGAAGAAGGAGAAGAAGTCTAGAAAGGAAGAAAAGAAGAGAAAGCAGAAATGACGCAGGTCCACCAGGAGGGGAGGTGAAACAGGGCCCGAAGAAAGACCGAAGACTAACTCAGTACCCGATGTGTCAAGAAGGGGAGTCGCCTAGAAAGCGCGGAACCACAGGAAAGAAAATGCGACCCAAAGAAAGGGGTCAAGGAAGGGGGGAAAGAAGTCCTATGAATGTGGGGGGGGAACTCAGTTTGTCCCAAATCGTTTAGAGTTGTCGACCAACCCGGGGGAACAACGCTCGAAGGGATGAGACAAAATTTTGGGAGGGGAGGGGAAGTATGGAGAGGGAAAAGGTGAAAGGGGGGAATTGTCGATCTGTTTATGAACCCTGTCGGCGTCCGTCGGATGCAGGAAGTCGCCCGCCAAAAAAAAAGCTTCAACGAGGGTGTGGTCGAACTGAAAAAAGGGACAAAGTTGAAGGAAGAGCTACCCTTGAGACCGCTCAGAAATCAGGGTCCTGTCGCTGACAGCAGGCTCGTCACAAAGTTTTCGCGCTATGCCGAGAGAAAATTGAATCAGGGGGGGGGAGTGGGTCCCGTGGGGTGGAAGGAGAGGAGGGATTTTAACAATTTGGTCTCCATACGAGGAGGCTCCCCAAGAAAAACTGATGTCAAACCAAGTAACCTTAAAGGACTGGCACGCGGATAAGGCCTAGTAGACTTCAAACTCGCCCGGCAAGGGGCCACCAGACCGCTCACAATGTCATCACTTCGAAAATACTATAGCGCGGGCTGGAGGGCCTGTGGCGCAGGGAGGAGAGGAAAAAGAGGAGGACGAAAAGAAAAGATAGCTCACGGGTTAGGGGATTCTCCGGCGAACAAGGGGAACGTTACACCAGCAGCGACATACGGTTGGGAGAAATACCGAAGATTTTTGGGAGCGAGTGTGGGGGGAAAGGGCGATGCAGAAGAAGAGGCCAAATTATAGCCGACCTCAGGGGAGGGGGGGGGAAACTCCCTACTCTCTAGAGCATTAGTGTTAAAACAGACGTTGGTTCGCTGTATCAGCGCCAGGGGAGGAAAGGCTGCAGCATAAACAGGGAACAGGAACAGCGTAAAGGATGAAGAAAAAAGCGAAACGACGGAGAGAGGGGAAGGAAAAGGAGGAAGTAGGTCGCTCTGCAAAAGGGTGAACTTTACTCCAAGCAATTGGCCGACAGATGTTGAATATCCTGATGGGAAAGCGATGGTCTGGGAGGAGGAAGGTCAGGCCAACCCGAAGAGGTGACATTAACACAAAAACAAGCCTCAAAAAAAAGAAAACAAAAACCATTTCATGGGCTAATACGACGATGCAGGAGAGGAAAAAAGGTCTAGGAAAAGGAGAAAAATAAACGGAAGGTGCCCAAAATACGCTTACAAAATCCTCCTCAAAGAAGCGAACATTGCTTTGACCAGATAAAAGGAAAACTCAGACGGTCTAAGGAGCGCTTCACGGGGGTGCGCAGAAAAAATGAGAGGAGAGCCTAGTTCGTCTTGCAAAAAAAAGAAAAAAAGGGGAGGATCATCAGTATCCGGGGGAGGAGCCTCCTTCAGTTCTCTACATAGTATGTTGCTACTTCCAGTAAAACGAGCCTCACCAGAAGAAGGTAAAAGAAATCTCAAGGAGGGAAAGGGGTCAAAGGGGAGGATCGTCTCAAATGGAACTATCTGAGTTCAGACCTATTGTGTGGGAGCTCCGAGTGATGCAGGGTAGGGGGGGGGGGGGGGGGAAAACTCGTAGGAGAAAAAAGGGAAGAGAGTCTTACGGAGGCGGGAAGGGAAAAAAGAAAAAAATATCATTGACTCCCTCCTGAATGGGGAGGCGTTCCATCATCTTAAAAAGGAGTCCTTAAGTGCGACCTCGAAGTGCGTGATAAGGGAAAGTTGAGTCGGTAGGGGAAACTGGTGGGGCGTAAAGAAAAAAAAAAGACTTTTAGCCTCTTCGCGATTCCGCTCCAGGAACGGGCTCGACGTGGGAACTATGCACAAAATATTGCAGGAAGAAGGGTTCGCTTTGGAAAGCAGAGAAGAAAAAGAAGGGTTCTCCGGCGGGTAGGGGGGGGAAGGGTAAAAAACCTTGGAAGTGACTCCGTTTCGCCCTGTATTGCCTCCTCACCCATGTGCGGCGCTCCAAAAAAAGAGGAGGGGAGCCATGAAAGGGGGGGTTTTTCAAGGGGGGAGGTGAGAAGAGACTCCACTAAAAAGGGGGGGGCCTCCTCGACAGTGCGTTTACTGTGATACAAGGGGCGCGCCTGCTCCCAGACTTAAAAACGCTGCCAGGAGTTCGTGCAGCAGAGTTCGGGAGATTGGGAACGTCGAAGGAAGAAAAAGCGGGGGGCTGGAAAAAGAGGAAATAAGAAGAACCGGGGCTGAAGTGCGCAGTGAAGTTCGCAGTTCCCTCAGTCAGGCGAGCGCCTATGCGCTCTGCTTCCTGAGTATCAAAACGCTTCGCAGCGGGGGGAGCAGAGCTGAAAAGACCGTTGCTTCACAGTCGGAAAAGAAGAGGGGAAAAGAATTAGAAGGGGCAACTTTCCCGACGGGAAAAATGGGGTACTCTATATTGAAGGAGAAAGCTCAGCGTGTAATGCCCGGTGACACAGGCTTGCTCACCTTCTTGACAGTTTACCAAGACCCCGTGCTGAAAAAAGAGAGGTCGCGGCAAGGGGGAGGGAAGAGAACTCCAGAAACTTTCTCTATGTTGATGCGTGAAAGGTACGGCATTCTCTTGGAGGGCAGGGCGAA
>Ga0179593_1461320_pt1 | contig 16128 bp, 12 predicted proteins | sample CZODoug2_1_08_16_FD_185931 | JGI IMG/M metagenome (GOLD analysis project Ga0179593, IMG submission 185931) | Vadose zone soil fungal communities from Angelo Coast Range Reserve, California, USA - CZODoug2_1_08_16fungal (PacBio error correction) | ecosystem: Environmental > Terrestrial > Soil >...
GGCAGGAACCGCACATGTGCAACGGAAACGGGGAAAGGAATGATAATTTTTTAAAGAAAAAAGCCTGGGAACGGACCATCGTCGGGCGGAAGATTGGGGAGTCATGAAGGGGGCTAGGGCAAAGGGACAGACTAAGAAGGACATACCGGCAAAGTTAGGAGGGGGGGGAGCACGCCAGGCCTGCCCTGAGGGTCATGGGCCAGACGAGGGCAAAGATTCGGGAATTTCCTAGGGTGGACGACCCTCGCCAACGCAGAGGTCCGAGGCGGCGGACAATAAGAGGCATTATTTCTGGCCCGGAAGCAATCAAAACACCTATTTAAGTGGACCGGATAGAGTTACTCGAGGCGGATATTGACACAGTCGCCGAAGGACACCGGCCGAAACGAGAAATCGCCCGGTACGGATAACCTGAGCACGGCGCTCTATGCCACCCAAGTGGCGTTTGTAACTATACAAGCAATTGGAATGACTACGGGTTATCGTCTGCGTTGGAATAGCAGGGCTAACGAGCAGGGCGAGAACTGCGGGGAACGAAAAAAAAGACAAGGCGTGAAAGGCCAAATCCTTCTATGACAGAGACGAGGCGCTGAGGTGGCTTTCCATGGCGACAGGGATCAGTCTCCCGTCCGGAGAGAAAAGGGACGCACTAGGACTTCTTGACTCGGGAACCTTAAAATTCGAATTCCAGGCGGACGGATACGGAGCAAAGTGACGCAGGGACTGGAAAAGGAGACAGACACAGGGGACAGGGGGGTTTCAAAAAAGGAAAACGGGATGGCGAAAAAATCCCATCGAGCGTTTCAGTCAGGAGGGGTAATGCAACCAGGCGAATGGGAACTGGGGCGGAAGACCAAAGTCCCGACAACCGGGAAAGGGGTGGGGGTGGGACTCCCCAGACATTCTCCAACAAGTCTCGGGAAAAAGACAATCTTGAGGGGAAGGGAGTGGGAACGGCATAAAAACCGGGCCCTGTTCGAGGTGCTACAGCTGTTCAGGGGGGGAAGGGTAGGGGAATATAGGGGGAATTGCCGCCGACGGAAAAAAGGGTCCTGTCGGTCAGCGTGCCAGTCCCTAATCCGGGGGAGTCAAAACTTATGGCGATTAGGGGTGGGGGGGAAAACCATCGCATCGTGCATTCAAGGCGTGTGCTGGGTAGCCTGAGAAAAAAAGACGAGTATCACGCTCACAGGACCCCTATCGAGGCCAGGGAGTTTGGGCGATCATTAGTTCAATTCAACGTGGGGAAGACGCCGTCCAGAGGAGTATAAGACAGAAAGGGGAACGGGTTAGGCGTGTAGAAGGGTCGCTCAAAAGGGCTCCGTTCCTGCTGAGACGCCCGTGCGCCTTTCGGCGCAGAAAAGAAGACTTAAAAAAAATGTTCGTCTTTGAATAGGGGTTTAACCCCAGCCCTTGAGAGGTCACCCCAAAGATCCGATAGATGAAGTCTGATTGTCAAAAAAAGAAAGGGGAGACAAGGGCTAAGAGAGGGCGAAAAACAAATGCGGAAGAGCGTGGTGGGACCTCACTCCAGCGCTGGGGTCACCCGCTAAGCAAACCCCAAAGAAAAAAGACTGAAAAAGTCTGCAACACCAGAAGAACCCTTCGCAATCAAGTAACTGCGACACGGGGGGGGTGTCAGGGGGGGGGAAAAGGAAAGCTGAATCCCAAACAAAAGGCCAAAGGGGATAAGAGAAAGGGGAAGCGGTAACGGTGCTGGTCATGATCCCGAAACGAAGAGCTAAGAGAATATCCGTTTAAGGGGGAGAGGAGCGAGGCGTAAAACGCAGCAAAGACCAAGCAAACCGCCAAGGTGAAGATGCGGCTTACTCATCGTCATAAACATGAAACCCCATTAATTCATCAGGAGGAACTCTGAAAAAACTGCTCTGGGGCCGAGGGAAATGGAACCCAATTTCGTTGCCCTCCACCCCGCTCTTAACCAGGGCGGGAGGTCCAAGGGAACCGGGCAGCCGAAACCTGAGGGGAGGACAGGTGAAAACGCGAAAACATCAGGGGAAACTGACGTAGGAGAGCGTCGGGGTATTTCCCCCGATAACGGACAGGGTGGAAAAAATGGAACTTCAAAGTAAATGCGAGGTTAGATGGTAAATGGTTTTCCACCCCGACTGAAAGAGCACGGGATATATTCCAAAGACTGGTCAAAAACCAAGGTTGGCAGGCTTCTAAACGGGGAATTCCAGACCCTGCACTCCGTATCGGCGAGACTGGATCATTTGGTCTTAAAAAAAAACTGTGGATAGGGAAGAAAACGTTGCATTGCAAGGCAGTAGACCAAACAACTTATATTCTCCATTTATCCCGTCAGCGCAGCGCAAAGCGTCCAAGGGGAGGAAGAGAAAAAAAGAGCAAGGCGGACAGATGCCTAAGCTCCGCGGCATTATCTCTGAGATGAAAAGAGTGGGGGCAAAACCGATAAAGAAAAAGTAGGGGACACGGCTACTTGACCCCCTTTATCCATCCCCAAACGCCAATTACTCTGATCGGCGAAAAGGAAGGACAAAAAAAGCCAGAGCATGGGTGAGGGATGGGTTAAGGGAGGGGAAAAGCCTGCTATATAACGGCTACCAATTTCGGGCTCGTATTTTCCAAACATACCCTGAGAGGTCACAACTAAAAAACGGCAGCCATCTTAAAAAAGAGACGAGGCTTTGCGAAGCGGTGGTACCCACGCCTTCAACTTTATAGCGGCCCTGCGCCGATGCCACCATGACAAAAAAAAAGGAAGCCGCGGGGGGGGGAAAAAGGAAAAAAAGTAAATATTACAAAGGAGGGTCTAAGAAGAGGTCCAGAAAGGGCCCAGAAGCCCAATTCTTACCCCAAAGCTATTCTTCGGACGCCCAAAAGAGCAGGTGCGGCCTTCGGCTCTTCGAATACAGCACTGTATCAAGAAAATTAGAGGGAGGCAGATTCGCCCGGCATCGGGGAAAATAAGGGTTACGCGGGCTCAAAAAAAAAAAGATCGGAAAAGAGAGAGATCATCAGGATGGCACATTGCGGCCGAAGCTGTCTCGAGCCAGGGGCTAGGCTGTATTTCGACGAAGGAGGCAAGGGGGGATCCGCTTCGAAAAAGAATCGCTTGATAATTGTGGGGGGAGGGGGGGGAAAAGTGAAGCCTTTGTCGCAAATCCCAATCCCGTCCGAACATATCCGGGGAGAGCAGCCACTTAGGAAGGCCCGTAAAGGAGGGAAGCATTTAAAGAATGTCGTAAAGTGAGCGTCATTGAAAGTGCGCTGTGTATAACCCGCTCAAAAGCAGATTCATCTTATGCGTCGTCATAGAAGGGGGAGGGGCGTCTGGTTCCTTAGGAAAACTCCCCATTTCGGGAAGGCCGCTACTACGTCTACTCAATCGGTCGGCATTGGCATCGCCGAGCCTGCGGGGGGGGGCCTGCCCCTCCCCTCAGGCAATGGCTCGGTGACCTGCGCAGATAAAAACCAGGGGGGGGGCGTTGTCTGTGTTCAGGTAAGTGCCTGCCCGTAAGGGAGTAGCGGTGAATCCACAATCAGAGAGACTCGAAAAAGATTAAAAGAACAAGAATGCGTAACTCGTGCATCTCCATCCAAGGAAGACTTTCGTTACTTGGTGGGACCAGGGGGAGGGGGAGAGGGGGGATCGCTGGTCCTCGGGGCGCGGATTATCCAAAAATGTCGGAGAGGGATTACCCTTCTGTCACACCTCTTGCGCGCCTGATACGGGCGAAGAAGGGCTGGGGAAGTTTGGACATAATCATGCGAAGGAAGGGGGGGGGGGGGGGAGGTGTGCAACCTTTCAAGATCAAAAAATGTTCAGAGAGGAAGGGACTGTGCCATTGACATCACTCTCCCTTTCCGGCGGGAAACAGGTAAATGTCCAACTTGGAAGATAGGGGGGGGGAAAATCATCATAAAGAAATTGAAGATTCCCTTATTCGGGGAAGAGAGCGGGGGGGAGTGCGCTGGACCTTGCTAAAGACTTTTTCAGATGGTTTGAGGTAAGAAATTTGGGGACGGAAGCAATCCTATTAGCCTTAAAACGTGTCACAGGGTGAAGAGAGCGGGTCCAGGACTTGCGTCTTCATGTAAGGGAAGATGGAAAAGGGTTGGGCCGACATAGGGGGGGAAAGGGGGAGGAGGCTGTTCTGGCGGCCGCTACCTATCCCGGACTCCCACTGCCCAGGCCCCGAGATATCTTGGGATAAAAAATGGAGGTCGGGATGAAGGGAGGGAAGGGCACAGGACTACTCAAAAAGGGGCCTATTATCCATTTGGCCGGTGCTGGGATAATTTTTACTTTATCTTCACCACGGTGAGGCAGGCCTGAGTAGAGGATCTGCGGGTGCGTGAGGGAGAGGAGAAAAAACAGGCGCAGGAAGGAAGGAGGTCGTCTCTATTGGGAACCACAAGGAGCGGGAGAAGGTCAACCAAATCTAGTGAAGATCTTATCTCTCTCACAACAACAAGTTGATTATTTATTAAAATATAAGTCCAGCGCGCCCTATCTTAGGCTGGGTGGAAAACCCGCCTGTTGCACAATCAAAAGACGAACTTCCTGCGCCTGTTCAGCTCCTCCACGGCCGAGGCCCAGCTATAATAAAACTGAGGAAAGGAAGCAAGGGGGGGCAGTCCCCCCCACCAAGAAGGGAGGTGGAGTACTCGACCTGGAGCATCAAGGTAATTACAAAAAGGGAAAGACGCCATCGCGCATCGAGGAGGGGAGTTTGCGTTGCTCTGAGCGAGGCGGAAAAAAAAACCTAACACTGCCTGTGAAAAGATGAGGGGGGGGTGGAAAACCTCGGGGGATAATGCCCATTAATTCAGGAAAAGAACATTTCGCGCCTCGGCGATACTCCTCACTTAAAGAGTTCCGCTGAAAGGAAAAAGAAGGGGGAAGTTCCAAGCGCCTAACTAAAAAAAAAAAAAAAAAAAAAAAAAAAAAAAAAAAAAAAAAAAAAAAAAAAAAAAGAAAAAAAAAAAAAAAAAAAAAAAAAAAAAGCTGGCGCGTACAGCAGCAACCTGACTCCACCTCAGGCATGATACGGAGAAAGGGGGGATTTTAAAACTCTGCCGAAGAGAGAGATCCTCGGGGGGGAGGGAACAACCCGTCACTCCATTTCCCGGGAAGGCCTAGAGACGGCAGGGCAGTGGTTTCAATTCATTGCACATCCGGCCCTGAACAGATAGGTTGAGTCATTCCTCAACCTGGGGGGACCCCACCCAGAAAAGACTAGGACGAGGAAACGGGAAAACTGCAAGAAGTAAGAGCTCCGTACCGAGCTCAGTACCTTCTCGGTTGGCAGACGGTGATAATTGAAGGTTATCTTCAAAGGATAAAGACGTAACACGAAGGAGCACGGAAGGAGGCCCAACCTTGAAAAATCAAGGAATGCAGCGTCTCAAGGGCGAACTCCGGGGCAGAAGTCTTCTGCTGTCGTTCTTCCGAGGAGAGATCGCGAGGGGAGAAATAGTGGGGAGTAAAAGAGGCTCTACGTAGGGGGAATGCGCACTTAACTTATCCCCATCCCCAAAGCCCACCCAGGGTGCCTCGAGATCAAAAAAGGTCATGCTCTATTGAAAAGTAGGGAGAGGGGCAAGTTAGGGACTATAGATCTGCAATCAGCCCGTGGCTGGTACGTCGGGAGGCAACCAATAACCTCGGGCGGCTCATAAAATTACAAATCCTCACCGGGGAGGAGACTAGTCGGAAAATAATCCGACTTCCGTGGCGAATCAATTCGGATACGCACTTCGATCAACAGCCTGAATCCTGCGGCCACCAGGACAAAAGGGGGGACCATTCAAAAAGAAAAATTCTTGAAGGGAAAAAAGAAACTGGAGGAACGGATGGCTCACGCGCAACGTCCGACAGGGCAAGAAAAACAAGTCATTGAAGGGCCCAAATCTTCATGTCGCAAGCCGGTAGCGGATGCCCGGCAGCAAAGACGAGGAACTTGTCGAAAAAAGCGAGCAGCGAGAAAGAGAGAAAGGGGTCCTAGCACCAACGAAAAAGAATATGGCACGTCACCAAGGATGGACGAGAGGCCGAAGCTGCTCTCACATGGTCGATACCGATGGATTAAGCTGGCCTTAGAAAGCAAAAACCCAGGAGCGAAGATTTGGGAAAGGAAAAGAATGGGCTTCTTTGCCAATTTCAAGCCTGTATTGGCCCGTCGAGTGCCACAATCCAACAAAAAGGGAACTGAGAAAAAGAAGGAAAAGGGGAAACCGGAGAAGATGGGAGCGAGAGCGGCAGGCCAGCGGGAGGAAAGTGCAGGGCGACTGGGGGTGGAGTCAAGAGTCGACCAAGACGCTCTGTTGAGTGCTAGGAAGCACAAAGAGCGGGGGCGGCCGTGGAGGGAGCCACGCGGGTCTGGGCCTGTCAAGGGTACACCGGAATAATATAGTCGGAGGAGGTCTCCAGATGACCGCAAGGGAATTGAACCCTCAAGCCCGCCTGTCCCTGCCAGTCTAGAGGAAGGTGGCGTTTTGGTCTTGTTGATAAAAAAGTTGTAAGGTCGAGTTACCTACGTGGTTAGCCGGGACTCTCCACAAGCATCGTTGCTCCCTACCGCGGCAGCCCCCGAGCAAGAGAGGAAGAAATCCCGACAGCTTGCCCAGGAGGGTACGCTCCAGTAGGAAGAGCTTGAAAACGAGGGACTGAAAAAAAAAAAAAAAAAAGTTCGGAAAGGGGACTCGCAGCGCCTAGGCGCTGAAGGATCCCGGCTACTCAAAGGAGGGAAACGTTATCCCATGATGCAGAAGACTGACCATCTCTGAGAGGAGCGAAGGTGCCGTCGGAATGGGTGTAACCAAAAGGGGAGCGGCCCAGACGTGAGTCATTTGGCCGGGCGCTGCAGCGAGCGTTTGAAGGTCTCTGCTTGGGGGCAATCCCAACAGAAAAAGGCGGACCTTGCGTCGATCCAAAGGTGGACAAAACGGGGCCGGATAGGGGAACTCCCGCTACTAACTAGAGCAGGGAAGAGGAAGGGGCACAAAACTCGGTAAAAGGAAAGGGGGAAAAAAGAAAAGGGCGCTTGGAGCCCGCTGGGGAGGGGTGACCTTAATGTCAAGAAGGTAAACGGGCAAAGAAGATCAGGGAAGGGGAATAGGTGCCGCGACGAAAAGGTTCAAATTCAATGGCCGACTTAGGGGTGAGCCGCCATCGGTTTCCACAGGCACTCTTTGAGGGGTGTACTGCGCATACAGCGATGCGAAGAACAAAACCGGAGATGTCCGAATTGGCGGGGGAAAAGAAAAGGTCAACGTGACCGCTCACAGGAATTATCTACGCAAAGGGGAAGGGGGAGGTCATAATATGGGGGAAGAAACACGGGTGCTAATTTGAGGCGGATAGACCGGCGTGGCGGCTCGTTCAGAAGGACAGGCGGAGAAGGGAGAACGGGCGAGTACTCACCCAGCGAGGTTCACCAAAAGAAAATCCAATATGATGAAGGAGAGGCTTAGCAATCGCCACACCACAAGGAGGGGAGAAAGGAAAAATTATCTCCTCAGAAAAAAAAAAAAAAAAAAAAAAAAAAAAAAAAAAAAAAAAAAAAAACAAAAAACTAATACTTGGACCTCTCGCGCTGTGGGACAACCCAGAAAGCTCCTCATAAAAATACTGCTCCTTAAAGGAAAAACCAAGCCAAGAAGGAGAATCAGGCGCTCGGAATGACTGCGAACAGGGGGAGCGACTAAAACTGACCCCGCCCTAAGTCAAATGTCGGCGTCAGATACTCGACAGGAACGGGCCAGTACATAAAGAGAAAGGGAAAAAAACGAGCGGAAGGAGCGATATGTGGACTGGGGGGGAAAAGCGGCTGCGCCAGACCCTCACAGCGCTGTCCGGTGAAAAAAAAGGGGCGGGCCCGTGGACAAACTTCATCCTGCAAAGAAAGCACCTCCCAAGAATTCAACAAAAAGTAAAAACTAGGGGCGAGCTGTGACGAGGAAGGGGACCAGGGCTGTCCCTCCTTCACAAGACTAATTAACGCAAGCCTTTTCCGATCTAAAGGGGAGGACAAAACAATTCGGAGTCACTGAAGACGTCCATCTGAGACCCTAGGAAACTTGCTAGAAGCGCGGGGAGTTCAACACCAAACTGGCCAAATCACCGTAAGGAATCGCACGGGAGGGAGCGTGGCCAGGGGCGTGAACATCCATCTCCCGGAAAAAGAGAGAGGCAGGATCAAAGTTCAAAAAAAGAAGGAAAGCCAGCTACGAGAAACCTGTGAAATACCCCAGCAGCCTCGATCCGGGAGATAAGAGGAATTCTATTGAGGAATAAACGTGGGGTATCTCGACCAGCACAGGGGGAAGGGGGGGCGGAGATCCCAGCGGACAGGCAGTGCCCTGGAAAAGAAGAGCCTTCGCTCAATGAGCTGGATTTAAAAGACAGTTCCCCTTATCGAGAAGGAAGGGTTTCACCGTCCAAGATGATAGCCGCAGTAGCCCTTCTGGAGTTCCCAGGAAGTGCCGGGTTCTACATAAATAGGGGGGAAAGCGGACGAGCACCAGTAACAAGTCCCCCGACACATAGGTGGCCTGGTCTCTTCGCAAAAAGGGAAAGGCGAAATAACGCTATGTAGAAAAAAGGGGCGGGTCTCGTATCGCAATCAAGATTTGAGAAGGAGTCGGAAAAGCCAAATGAACCTCTTTAAAAGAGATCACGTCAAAACATCTCCCAGTCCGAGGGCGAAACAATAGCACGACCAAAACCAGGTGCTTGGAAGAGGGGCGACACATCAGTCCTAAAAGGATCATGTCACCGGAAAAAAGGGTCGAAGAAAAATGAAACCCAGGGAAGATGGAATGAGCGTGGCGAACATTCTTACGGGGGGGGCACTTCAAAAAAATACCGTCGGAAAAAAAGGGAAAGAGCCTCCATTCATGACGACCAAAAGCGATTCTAATGCCTTCATAATCTGGAGAGAGAACCGGGGAATCCGCGGAGCACGTACCAGGTGCTAGGCAACGGGCGTGACCATCTTGGGCTTTCCTCTCATCTAAAAAAAAAACAAAAAGGTGTTTGGAGATGGCACTCAAAAGGAACGGGAAGGAAAACGAAGCATACTGACTATACAGGTATCGACGAAGGAAGAGACCAAGTCTGGCGACAACGTTGTTCCTAAGGGGGGGGGAAGGGAGTGGCCATAAGCAACTGAATTGCCGACAAGTCCGCCATATGACAGGGCCCACCGCAGGCCCTTTCCAGGAAGGGTCATTGTTTCTCTACTTCTATTAAGGGGGAGGCTATCTAAGGCAGCGCCGGGCTAACCGTCCACTCCGCGGGCGAGGCACGAAGGACGGGACGACCGCAAGAACGCCTTTTTATCGAGGCTGATTTTGCCGACTAGGGTATGTGCCAACTACAGGAAGTACGTACAAGCTGTTCGGCGGATTGCCAGATAGGAAAAAAGGGGAAAAAAAAGCAACCGCCCTCGCCTGACGATAGCGATCACAGGCCTGGGTGGCGTTGGGGGGGATTTCTCACAGGGGAGTGCGCGCCGTGCCCTAAGGAGGACTGAGCTCCAAAAGCCGCTAGGAAGGCAGATAGGCACCGAAAAAAAAGACGCGAGCCCTTTCTGACAAAAAATGCAAGCTCCAGCTCAAGTCAGAGGGAGAAGACGGGCTTAAGGGCAAATTGGTGGCGCTGAAGGGCCCGGAAGCAGAACCGTTGCGGAGATTATCACCGATTAAAAAACCAGCCCAGAATCCAACAACCCCGAAAGGAGGAAGCTGGAATGGTTTTCGATCGAGAAAAATGCCGGGGGGGGAGGGGGCTTGACAATTGTAGACAAGCCACAAAAAGGTCAGCGCGATGGTGCAAAAGAACCAGAAAAACCAAGGGGGAAAGCTCGGCACTTCTACTTGTCCAACCTGTGGAAAGGCGGTGCGCTCCCTCATCTCGAGGGTCCAGATGCTCTTCGCCTTATTCAGTGAGAAAGGGGGGCGGTGCCGGAGCGTTTCTCTGACTGGGAAAAAAAAGTGGGGAGGTGGCACGAAAAAAATAGGGGGCGTACACTACGATGGGAAAGCGTGAGCGTGTTCATCTTTTAGAAGGGCCGATGAAGTTCGGAACGGGCAGAGGGAAAAGGGTTGTGGCAGCAAGAACGCGGTTGCTGGTACTGTCGAGGAAGATCTCACGTCCTCCAATCCCCCCAGGAGAGAGGAAAAAATGTCTACGCACATGATGGTATTGTACTCTGATCCAGGTCGAAGAGAAGCAGTCGCCTTTTTCGTACCTGGGAGGGGAACTGGAATCGGTGCGAGGAAAATCAAGCTGAGCGCCTTGCGTAGGGAGGCGCAGCGCAGACATCCATAAGGCTTATGCTGCAAGATTGTGGAAAAAAACCATCGGGGCCAAAAAAAGATCCGATAAGAAGGCGGGACTGATAGAGGCCAACAACGGAGGGAGAAAAGAAGAGGAGCGACGCAGGAAAGATCTTTCTTTGGGGGGGAAGCTCCCGCCTGTTGCAATCTCTGACGCAGAAAAAGGGGCTGCGAAACCGGTAGGCGTGTCGACACACGGCACCCGCGAGAGCAGAAGAAAAGGAACTGCACCGTTGTAGGAATACATTCCCCGCGTAAAAAAAGGATGAGGGACACGGTGAACACGGGGAAACCTCAAAGTATGCGCCGAGACCGCATCGATGCGCGGGGGGCTGGAGTACTTTGATAGAAGGAAGGCTTGATGCCGAAACCCCACGCTCCGCAGGGGGGAAAGGGGAGGCTGGAAACTCATCACTTAAACATGAAAGCCGGAATTCGCGCCGGCACGCATGACCCGAGGACTGGGGAGAAGAAGACGGGGCCCCTTTAACCAGGGAGGTAAAAAACAAACGCTCATTAAGAATCAGTGGCGGTAAGTAAAACGTCCGGCACCCTGTAGCGTAAAGGGATAGGCGACATGAGTTCCATGTTTACAAGAACAAAGGAATCGATATCGCGGGAAAAAAAAAAAAAACCGATCTTCCACTTTTTGCACAGGGCGTGCCTCCAAAAGGCAGGGGCGCTTGGCTGGTCAAGCATTTCCACAAAAGAGCCCTGGACTCGGGGTGAGCTGAACGAACGAAAAACCCGGAAAAAGGCAGCTATAACGGAAAACTCCACACAACTGCCTTCGCTCCTGCGCGCGCGGGTCGAAGGGGGAAATGGAAAGACTTGTAACTCCAGTGGAGAGAAAAAGACCTTCAGAGCCACTTACGCCCTGGAAAGCCCGTCAGCAAACGATCAAGCGACGCTGGAATGTAGAGAAACTGCCTGGAGAAAACATTCGTCCGCGTAAGAGGACGCGCAGATGCATGGAGTTGGACGAAGCCGGCTCACTAGGGCACGGGGGGGAAAAAGAACTGCCAACGTGACCCCCCCAACCAACGGGGAAGCCGAAGGAACTAATCTCGAGACAGGCGAGGCTTTCAGGTCGGGAGGAAAAAAGAAAAGGGGATCTGACAGGGGCTAGCTCGGCCCCACGTGGGCGGCTCAGCAACAGAAAGCAGACAAAGAAAGTGGCGTAGAGTCTTCTCTAACTCCGCTGCGGTGGGAAAGGAAGGGGGGGAGATCTAACACTGCAAATCAGCAAGCAAAAAAAAAAGCCGCGCGGGGGACGCCACATAAACTCCATTTCACGGCCTTCGCAATAGCGAAAGGAAGTAGGTGCAATGTCAGAAGAAGGGAGAAGAATGCAAAATATGGCGGTCCCTTCTCGTCTGCAATGCGGTGAGAGGGCTTCCGGGGGAGAAACTCGACATCATGGTAGAAAGAAAAGGGAATAAAGGCTTCGCCGCATCGTGAAAGGTTAATGCCATCTCACTCAAAAAAAAAAAAAGGAGAGAGAGACACGTATTAAACGATGGGGACGAATCTGCTCGAAAAAAGGAAGGGAGGTATTCGAAAGATGAACCGTAAGCTCTCAGGCATGCAAGGAAAAATCTTGGGGACCCGTCAGGGAATGGGAGGGAAAAGCAATGTCGGAAGCCGGATTAGCAAGAAAGTAACAAGCCTGAATCGGATTCGCGCCACGCGCAGATGCCTGTAGCCAGGGGAAGGGGAAAAGCAGACGACCGAGAGAAGGGATGGTGGATCAACCGAGGGGAGGGAGCGCGTCTCGTGGGGCGTTCGACGCCAAAATCGGAAGGGAAGGCGGCCGTGTTATCCAGGTCTTGGAAAGAAAAAAAGACTCCCTAGTCATTTTCGTCTAGTCCTAAAGACCAAAAAAAAGTACATTCCCTCTCCCCCATTCTGCCAGGGGTCAGACTGACTTCTCATCAAGCGCTCATCACAATTTGGGGGGGAAGGGACGGGAGCGGAACGGGCAGAACGGGAGGAGCGGAGCGTAAAAGACAATAAGGGGGGGGAGAAAACCTGCTCGATTGATGGAAAAACCGTAATAAAGCCCTATCCTCGGGCCGACATCTACAACGAAAGAATTTGTGCTGACTGTGTGGAAAGGGTAGGCCTCTTCTAAAAAAACTCTTGGCGATGGAGGGAGGCAGGCACGAAGAAGGACGGGGGGGGCAAAAGAAAAAAAACTCCGATTCAACGAGCCTGAATGAAGAAAAGTTTCCGAGGGAAGTTTGCGGGGTAGCAGGAAAGGAGAACTGGGGCATCGCAGCGGGCCCAGAACATATATATTGGAAAACTATTGGGCACGACAGGTTACCACCTTGGCGCCCTGGTTCCTTCTATGCACTTAACTGGGAAAACCGGGGCCGAGGTGGGGCACGAAATGAAAAAGGATCGAGGGAACCTGACTCCGTTTCGAAGCGTGCCGAGCGCCGGTTGGACGAGGGGGAACTGGCTGGTTTATTAGTTTTCCTTATTTCACTAAAATAGGGGGGGAAAGGCCGTTCCACTATGATCAGTGGCAGGTTCCAGCGATGCGGCTGCGCTTCAGGGGAGATGCCAATATGAGCCGCCATCTTAAAAGAAGGAGTTAACTGTCTCAAGGAGAGAATCCCATCCCGAGAATAAGGCGATATCGTGGGCAGGAAGTATGTCATTCACTGGCCATCTCTAAGGTCGGGTAGAGAAACGCAATTTGCCTCTGGAAAGCAGGTGAAGGGAAAGAGCCACGGAGAAAGTTCCTCGGACGCCTAGCGGACGTTGGGCGGCGGAAAACCAAAAGCTAAGGGCTAGGGGAGAGGGTGAAAACTCGCTGCACAAGCAGAAACGAGATGAAGGAAAGCAAAATATCAACGCAGAAAAAACAAACAAATCCACAATCAGATCCCGCCGCAGGAAAGGGTCGTTCTTACCCGAACAGGGGGGGGAACCACACCGTTACTGGGCGCCTGTCGGCGTGACGCAAACAACAACGGCTCAAAACTCATCTACCGGAGAAAGAAAAATAGCGGAAGGCCGAAAAAGCCCACCTGCTGCGTAGACTGGAGCGCGTAAAAGAATACATCCGGATCACCCTAAAGGAAAAAGGTCGCCTGGAGAGGAAAGATTTTAAGGGAAACGGAGACGCAGACAAGCGTCACGGTGGCAAAGAGGACCAAAATCTGGAACACAAGGAACCTCCCAGAATTCAAAGGAGAAAAAACCTGTACCCGTAATCTAATCTCTAGCTGGCAGCGAAGGGAAAGGGGAAAGTGAAAGCCGGCCTTAACCAGCTGGGGGAGCAAAACGTTCGCCCGGCACAACCTTCGTAAAAAAGGACAAGAGGAAGGTACACATCGATTGCCATTTAAAAGAGGTAGACCTTCTAGAAGGGGAAGGGATCGGGGGGGGGGTTGACCACCGCCACGGGGAAAGGGAAATACTGAATGCGTGGCTGGTTTTGTCAATTGCGTCCACCAAAAAGAAACGCCCTATCAGGTTGAAAGTTACCTGGGGACCCAAAGACCACGGGTGCTCAGATGGAACATTCCCACAGCCGCTCTGACCGTATCGGCGAAAACGGGGGGAGAGTTTAAGACGTTGTAATTCGATCCGACAGGGTGAGAAGGACCTGCCCATTAGAACCAGGAGCCTGAAAGCCAACGAAAAGAATAGGAACTATTGATCTGTCACAAAAAGGCAGCCTGAGGCCAGCGTGCACCCTGACTATGTGGAAGGCGCCTAAATCAGCCGTGTACGGAAACGCACTTCCAAGGAGCCAAATCGAACCACGCAAAAGGTCCGGGACGCGCAGCAGCTCGAGGCACAGCGAGGGGCTATTGTAAAGTCGTTTTCGTGGAGACAAAAAGGGGGGGCGATAGCTCCACTATGACGTAACGGCCTGGAGGAAACAAAACCCAGCGGCTAAAAGAAAACAGCCGCCACCCAGCGATGGGACGCTACGCATCACTCGCCTCGGAAAAAAGAGCAATCAAAACTGCCTGAGAGCAGCGGCCTGAACGGAAGTAGTCGCGCCCAGTTGTGGGGCCCGAAAAAGAAGTGGCGGGAGAAGTAAGATTGCTGACTGGGGGGGGGAAGCGCTATCCTTGGTTTTCCAAATCACAATGAAGGGGAAAAACAAGGAGGATCGGATCCTGCCGGGGGATTCACGAGAAAAAAGGAAATACATCACTGTTTATCGCAAAGGCTCGAGGGGCCAGAGGGGGGAAAAAGCAATAAAAAAAGACTTTTGGCTCTCAAAAAGGAGGAGGAGAAAAAGAAAGGGTGAGAAATGGGCAAACGATTGCCAAGCTCTCGAGCACCGGGGAGAGTATTTCTGAACTGCGTAGTAACCCGCTAAAGTAAATTCATGCAATTTGCACGGAATGGAAGGGGGCTCTTGGGAAACAGGGGGGGAGAAATCCGTGCCGCATAGCTGGTCTTCCAAGACATGCCTTTCCCTGCCGGGGGGGGAATGCGCTACTCTTCAAGGCTCTGATGAAGGGGAGGGGAGCTCTTGCTGCACACTACGCGGGTCGTTTTCCTACGTCTAGACCAATTCGCCTGGGGGGGGGTGCGGGAAAGCTGGCTCGTATATAACTCAAGCGGTGTCATGGTTCCTTGGACTGAAAAACAACTTCAATCTGTGGGAAGGGAGGTTGACCTATCTCCTAACCTGCCACCGACCTCTCGAACGCACCGGTCTTGGGGAAATCTGGGACAAAACCAAAGGCTGTGGGAAAGCGGGAAAAAAAGGGAGGTTCTTCCCGACAGACTTTTAGGAGGGGGGGGAAAAGGCTCCACACCGGGAATACGCTGGCAGGGAAAAAACGCGAAACTTCCCGCGATCAGGCGGCGCAGCTCTGAACGTCGAGACGAGGATAGATCAATAGTTGAGTGAAGCGCTCGGAGGGCATTAGACTACGGGAGCAAGTCTGCCCCACGTCTCAATGAGGAGCACCACCGTAAAAGGAAGGACTCAGAAAATGAACGAGGGGGAGTCCGATACGGAAAAAAAAAAATAATTGCCGTCTGGTCCTTCGAGAGTCGCAGACCGGTGAGGGGGGAGGCAAGGTATGCAAAAAAAGCCAGCCGCGAGCGGGGTGCATTGGGGCTTGGGTCCCCTGAAATTACACACCAGCCACGTCTAAGCCAGGAGAAGAAAACGTCCCCTTGTTTCCAACCTGGTGTTTTTAAAGGAACGACGAGCGCCTCCAGGTCCTCGATGTTCAACATTCCTCAGAGGGCGTGCAATTGAAACGACGAAGGCGTGGGCGGAGAGGCTCAGTAAATTTCTCCAGCAAAGGGGAGGGGGGAGGTTCCTTAGGCTAAAGTCAGGGCGCGAGGAGCAATCGGCAACGGGGGAAGAAAGTCCTGGGCAAAAACGAAGCTGGGAGTGGGTGCAATTAGAATCGTAGGTTTGTCCAGGGCCGCCATCACAATCGGGAGGAGGGAGGGGGGGGGGGGGGGGGTGGTGGAGGGAACCGTGATGAAGCGGTTTGGTGACTGGGTCTTTCTGCCTCCTCGACTAGCAGGACCTAAAACACAAAACTAGTTTCACGAATCTCGTTGCGCAGGGTCCTTCGAGCTACGCTCCAGTCGAAAAAGGAACGCAGAAAAGTTTTCCTGTTAAGCGTGGATTCCGGGGAAATGAGAAAACCTCAAAAACACCACGTTATTCACTCGGACGCGGAAAAAAACCTGGGCCAGGTGGGTGCTCGCAACCGCAGTGAGCAGAAGGGCGTATGAAAGCTTTGGAAAGGCTTGGATCATTTTCCCAAAAGAATTTCAAACCCGATAGAGGGT
>Ga0179593_1578590_pt1 | contig 16128 bp, 13 predicted proteins | sample CZODoug2_1_08_16_FD_185931 | JGI IMG/M metagenome (GOLD analysis project Ga0179593, IMG submission 185931) | Vadose zone soil fungal communities from Angelo Coast Range Reserve, California, USA - CZODoug2_1_08_16fungal (PacBio error correction) | ecosystem: Environmental > Terrestrial > Soil >...
CAAATTCCTGCCAAGGTCTAAAAAGATCACAAAAAGAGCACTTCACCATGCTACCTGATTGGACATCTTGGGAGTTAGACCTCTCAAAACAGTTGATGTCCGAAGAGTAGGCCTGGAGGGATTATAGATGGCGGGTGTGAAGATGAGCTGTCGGAGGTTTGTATCTGAGGCAAAATGGGACAGGTTCCGAGGCTGCGGCCTCGTTACGAAAGACGCGCGGTATAGGGGGGGGAGCGACCAACCCTTTGGAGGGGGGAGGGAGGCGAGGCAAAGTGACTAAGTCCTAACTATCGGTGAAACGTCCCTCCAAGTTATGACGGGGAAAATCATCCAGATGCTGATGGCTGATGGGATAAAAACAGGCGGGCAAAAAGGCTGAGGAGCGACACCGCGGGCGAGGAAGGGACCGTGGAGTCCCTCGATCATAGGGCGCACTGGAAAAGTCGGGCTCAACGAAGTTCGCGCATGTGGAAGAAGCTAAAGAAAAACAGGCAGAGTGGCGCTACGAGATCCTGACGAGGGAAAGGCCGAAAAAGCTTTCCTCTGAGGGGGGGGATGAGCGGGGGGGACTAACTGACCGTTCGTGTTTATATTTGACTTCGGGGGTTCGACCCGAGCAGTTTAGAGGAACTCCACCTCACGACTTGAGAAACTGGGATGTCTTAGCCGTGTTCGAGGGTAAACTGGGTGGTTGTTGGATCAAGTCTTGTGCCCAGAGAATCGGCGGAGAAGGAGGCCTCAATTCCAATGCTCAATGCCAGGACTGAGGACCGACGTAAAAACCGTCCCTCAATTTAATAATCCGAAATTTCTTCTAGCGACTATCTTGGTAGAAACCTGTGAGGAAGAGTCTGTACATTGTGTCTCTAGAGAGGGAGGGACACCAAAAAGCGCCTGTTGTTACTCATTACTAGCAGCTCGCCCAATGAGCATAAGGGATCCTGAGCGATAGGATTGGGCCTAAGATAGTCCTCAGACGAGGACTCTTATAACGGTCAAGGCCCTGCAGTTCCGGAAAAAGCCCTACTGTCTGAAACCGAAAACGAAACAGGTCCGCATCACCACTCTGAAAAGGGTCGACTCAACGGATGCGGCGGAGAAACGACCGCTTGTAGCAGGGAATAAAAGCGGAATTGCCCGCTCAAAAGAAGGGGGAACTTCAAAAAGGGAAAAGTGGGTGGGGGTAAGGCGCGGGTGCGAACCAGGCACAGTAAATGTGTGTGGGGCGCACCAAAGGGGCAGCTAATGTTAATGGTAGCCAGTCGTCATGTCCTAAGTAGTTCTGGGCGAGACAGACAAGAGCGCGGTGGAGACCGAAAGGAAGCCGCGGTGGTGAGAATTACTAAAAGCGCATGCACAGCACGGAAGGGGGGCAAGGACATCGGAAAAACGATCACTCTCACTTGGGGTGGTTCGAAGGCCATAATTTGCGAGAAGAGACGAGAGTCGGCATATCGGTAGCGTGAGCTCCAGCCGTCAACTGACCATGATCTTACTACAAAAAAGGCCTAAGAGGCGAGAAAAACCGGTTCGGGCCATTCTTGAGGACCAACAGTAAAGGTGGCTACGCAAAAATAAAAATCCGCGCTTCACTGGGTAAGATCACGGCAAGACCACAGTACAAAAAAAAAGGGTGACCGAACGCAGGAAATCTAGGGCAAAGGCCTCCGGCAGTTAAAGATCCACAGGGCATTAGACACAGATCAGTGATTTGCCCCTGAGAATGGAAACTACATTGATGAAGACTCCCGATACTGCTGGCCAAAGCGCGTTAGGCGGGGTGAGCAGCGCAACCTCGATAAGAAACTTTCTCTTGAGCACGACGTAATAATAGCCTGGGCGACAGCAGCGGTCTGGTAAAAATGAGAACTTAGGCTCTCTTTACGCACACTATAGCTCTGACGTGATTTTACTGATCAGTGCTGAATGGGGGATCTCTCTGGTTTCCGGACCTATCGAAGCGAGGGTGAGACGAGTCCTCGAAAGTTAACCACGTAGTAGTAGGGAATCCCCCTTCGTAGAACTTCGAATAAAAATAACAAGAGAAGATAAGCGCAAGAGCAAACGCACGTAACCTCAAGCTGATGGAACCTGATTGAAAACTGGACAAGGCACGACAAAAGAAGAAGGGAACCCGACCAAGGAGACGACTAAAAAACGAAGGGTGAACAGAGTATAGGACAGGGGGGGGACGAAGCCCTCAGCGAGGGGGTAACCAAGATCAACAGTCCTGGAAGAGGCAGCACACACCTAGGTGGCCATTCTGCCACTCAAGACAACACGCTGACGCCTCCCTTTTTCGAACTCTGTGGCAGAATGAATTGCAAATGATCCGAAGGGGGAGTGGCCTTGGCAATCTCAAGATGTCGGAAACCAATGGAGCGAAAGGCCTTAGAGCCTCCCGTCCGGAAATGGAAATTGTTTACCATTCGTTCTCGGGCTCTATCACTGGAGGGAAACTCGAGGTGGGAGCTTGCCCCCCAAAAATGACGTGGGACCTACCAGCCACAGCCACCGGGGCGTCACGGTCTCAATTTATCTTCAAGCAAGAGGAAATGCCTGGAGAGGAAAATCCTCTCAAAAGAGTACTTTAACGTAGCAGGCCCAGCATCGGGGGGAAAGGAACGTCAAGGAGCTTACTAACGGATGCGAGGAACTGGGGTTTCAGCGTAAAAAGAGGGAGTGGAAAGATAAGGTTCACCTGCCGTAGAGAGCCACTCAACACTCCGAAATCGAGGTACCGCAGCTAGGAGGAGGGGAGAAAGGCTCGACTAGTGACATTTCAAGGAGCGCTCCGCCTTGAAAACGGGAAAGCCAAATCATTCTATCAGAAAATAGCACCGGGAAAAGGACTCTTCCTGCGCCGCTCGTGAGCACCTCGAAGCCGGCAGCCAGCGGACCGCGGCCTAGAGACGCTTCGCAGCAGAGAAGAACCAACGTTCGGATTTAGAGGGGGAGAAGAGGGGGGAAGCTTAAATACTCGTTAGAGGAAGGGAAAAGAAAAAATGCATTCAGGGCGCCGGCAAGACAAGCCTGTTACCTGTTGCGGTGAGCGATAGGCGGGAGGGCCAGGGTAGGCGCAGGGACGGAGAACGACGCCCTGAATGCCCCCACATCATTTTCCCCTGCGCGAAAAATTGCAAGAAAATATCCGCCACTGCGGCCTGCAAAGAGGGCACGGATTATTCAGGGAGAGTAAAAAAGAGGCGCAACCTTACCTGAAGGCAAAGACTTCAAGACCAGAGCGGTACAGACAAGCGGTACCATAAGAAAACCGCGCTCGCGGAAGGTTCTAACCACTTCTTTTCTGCCGAGTCCAACCAAAAAGAGGTGGGGGTTAACGACCGCCGCCTGGCACAAAACGAGAATGGGCGGGAAGAAAAAAACGTAGCAGGGGGCGGGAGGAAAGGAGGGAAGGGGATGGTGGGCCGGGGCAAGCTAAAAACTGCAACTAGTGGAGAGGGGACTCATCGGACAACGAGCAAGAAACTAAATGGGCTCAACCCTTGGGACGCCGGAATTAGCTTTAAGGCAGGTCGGTCGGGCAAAAGCTGGCCGCAAAAGGGACAAGGTTTCCAAGGAAACCAAAAAAGGCAGCTAGCCAATCCGGCCGGGGTCAACCACTGCGTACATTGGTCACCGAGAAAAAAAACGAGGTTCGAAAATCGCTCTGGGGGGTCCTTGAGAGCTGCGCCTTCAAGAGAACTGCATCATTGGCAGAATGAGGGCCAAGATCCTTTGGCTCTGTTGTCAAAGCTATTCTGGTGAAAACTAAACGTAATACCAAAAAAAAATCGTACCAAAAAAAAAAAAAGGAGATAGGTTATCCCTCGAAAAGGGCTTCCATAATCGGCGTGGAGGAGGTGTTTAAAAAACTCAGGAATGAAGAGGGGGGGGAAGTGCGGCAGTGGAGCGTAGCTTAAAGTCTGCTCTGGGGGCGATCAGGGAAAGGCAGACAAGGACGGCGGAACTGGGGATCAGACCGACAGTTTGGAACTCCCAGACGACCAATATCTCTTAGGAAATATGGCTGGTCAGATCCAGAAGAAGGGCGAACTCCTTCCGACACCTGACCTTCCCCGAGATGTGCGACGATGTCTTCGGGGTGAAAAACCTATGCAGGGAATCAACATGGTTCTGCCGCCGAGGCAGAGGGGGGAAAAGTAAAATGGATCGACGCAGTACCTGAAGAAAGCTGGCGCCAGATTGACTCCGATGACTTCCCCGGGGGGGCTGGTCCAGTCGGGCACCGTGCGTCCTAAAACTCCACTTTTCTTTTCCGATTTTAAAGGGTCACGAACGTGTGTGGATTTACCCTTGAGGATCGGGGAACCAATGGTTTTAAAATAGCCTTTCCTTGCTGAACCTTAGGACGGGGGAAAACTGGGCCTTTGGGAGGTAGGGGAACCCTAACTTTGGTGGTGGGGAGGGTACGCTGTTTTCCGTGGTGCCTCTCGCGGGGCAAAAACTATGGAGGGCGTGGGGGGAGTAGGATCTTCCTAGCGGGGGGGAATCGAAAGCTATGAGTGCGTTATTTACGAACCCGAGAAAAGGGGGAACCTTTACAGGTGGAGAAACCGGACTATCCGGGGGACGCAAAAATCGGATGTCTTCGAGGAGAGCATGAATCATGGGAATGTGATAGGGCGTAAGCAAAAGAAGAGGGTCTAAACATTCTATATCTTCCGGAATTCTCATAGGGGACTTGGGCAGAGAGAAAACCCCTGAGCGACAGAGACATTGGAGGAAATCTTGCTCGTGACAATGTCAACTGTGGGGGGGTTTTCTGGATTCAGTGGTGCGTATAGGAGAAACGTCCTTTCGGAGGCAGCAGTGAGGGGGGAACGGTCTTTAAGGGCCATCGTGTAGGTGGGGGGGGGGGGTCGGCATCGAGATTGCTCTCACGGGACCGGCGAGGGGGCGAGGTGGTTGGGAGAGTGGGCGAGAGTCAGAGGAACTCGCGGCTTGCTTACTCCGCCCTGGCCGTCCGTGTCTTACACCCTATTCCGGGGGGCCCGTAAGAGTAGAGAGCGGGGCCTTTGGTTGATTCAGGATTTTAAGCGGGGGGGAAAGCAGGGTGGGCGAACAGGGAAACTGAGCAGTAAAAACAAAAAGGGCGGTGGACAGGAGCGTCAAAAGGAGGGGAACTGCGCCTCGCAAATCTAAGCCTTATAAGACTTATACGGACTCTCGGAAGTCACCTCGTGACGGAAAGAAAGCTCCGTGCTGTGCGACGGGCTAAAAGGGGCATGGATTGTCCGAGGGTTAAGAGAAAGGGGTAGTGTGTTTTGCGGCGCTCCTTCTCGATGCGGGCCTGATTAGGGTGAAGTCGCTCTTGAGGAGGGTTTTTTTCTTAACGAGAAGACTCTTTGCCAAAAGAGAAACATAGCCTCTTCTCATAAATGGGAGCCCATATGATGGTCCTTTGGCCAGTCAGTCAAGGAAACGGGAGCGGTTGGGACTTGAAAAGCTATCCGGAACAGCATCTTCGGTTCACGATAACACGTCAAAAAAAATTCGAGTCTGTCCTCAATCATGGGGTCTTTAAGTCGGGGGAAGATTGACACATGGCTATGTGACACTTGAGGGACAAAAACATCCGCCTCGGCAGGGGGCGGAGCGCAACACCACCGACAAGAAACTTAAGGCGCAGAAAGGGGCGGTGTACGCAACTTCTGGTCTTGCTTGTCAGCTCTAGAAAAGGACGGGAAATAAGGCAACTTCGTCGATCGTCCGATCACCAGAATTCTGTTCTGCTGAAGAAAGAAATAATCGGTTAATGGACCAGGCCCGGAGGAAAACGATCTCTGGGGGAGCCAGACCTTCGAAGCTCCAGAAAGAAAAGATTGAAATATGGGTTCGCCTTATCAATTTCTCTAAAGGACGCTAAGAGTGCCTCCTCCGGGGACGGATTCTTAGAGGAACCTCATCGGATCGAACTTCACGGCGGGGGGGTCATCGAGGGGTCGCCAGCATCTGGTTGCGCCTTTAAGGACCACCATAATCACTACCGCTCTTGTGGATTCGGCCGGGGATCTCTTCTGGGGAACTTGGAATTTCCGGTCGGAAGGAGGAACAGCTCGGCGACGTCACCCCTTGCCTTCATCCGCATATCAACGTCACGGTGTGGGGGGGGGGGGGTACGAAAGGGGAAAATCTCGCATAGACTTCCAGATCAGGGAAAGATCCGCATCGGCAACTCCCTGAGAATGTCGAACAAAAGGCAGAGGAAACGCATCATCTGAACACTACAAGAAATGTCTGGAAGTGATGGAAAGGCTTCCTCTTCGTGCTTTTCCTCTGTAGGGTTATCCGTTATGAACCTGGGGGAGAAAAGCCAGAAGGAAGCCCTTCGGATTATGGGGTACTCGCTTTAAAAGGCGGGTGTTCTCCTTAGACAATACTACCTTCTCTCGTTGCTAGATTTCCGGGCAAATTAAGAAAACCTCTCCCGGGCGTTAGAAATCGTTGCCTCCCACGGCCGCCCAGGGAGTGTGTGAAGTTGAAAAGAATGGCATAGACAGCCCGGCTAGCAGATTACCATGTTCTTGGAAATTTTCAATTCACTTAAAAAAAGGGGGAACCTTGCTGTACCCATGGGAATTGAAAAAATTACACCTATCGCTCGCAAACACATCCGCACGAGTCGATTCAAATCCACAAGGAGGAGAGGTGGTCTGAACCATCACCGCAATTCTCCCGGAACGAAACAGGAAAATCGAAGCAGGAGCCACCTGGGAAAAGGAGGGGGGGGGGGGAGAAAAACGCCGTCGGGTCTTGGGGCGGGGCATCGATGCCGCGAACGCCATCGCGGCACTGGCTGGAGATTAGAAACTAACGGGTCGTCGGAAATGAGAGCACAGGCCAAAAACAAATTCGCAAAAGGCAGGGCTCGCCATCACCGTACGAACGGCCGGTGGGGCATCTAAGACATAAAGTGCGATGAATCCCGGTCCTGCCCTGGGAGGAGGGAATGCGACAATCCCTTCCACGTAAGAGGTCCACTAAGAAAGGGAACGGGCCGCAAGGGGGTGAAGGTTCGGAGATAAACGAGAAGCGTGAACGGAAAGGAGCGGAGAAGGAGGACTGCGCACGTAAAGAAATGGGGAGGGCGCAGCCAATTTGTTCGAGGAACGCCAATCAAGGGAGGGCAAGCTTCAGGAAATCATGAAGAGTGCGGTCCACTCACCAGGTCACTTTCTGCGGGCCAAAAAAAAAGAAAGGTGAAGCATACCGACGTTATTCCTAGCAGTTAGAGGCTCGGTCTAAAGGCAAATGTCCGCATCTTTGAAGACCAAGAAGGGCGCGAGACCCATAACTCAAATCTGTGACCTAAGGCAAAAAGAGGGGCGTCCGGGGGAAGGAAGAACAAGGTGCATTATCGGCGACTAGGGAGAGCGAAAAAAACAAGGCTTCGAAAAATCTATGGTAGAAGCGGTGTGTGGGGGCCCTAGCCAAACCAAAGAGCGGATCCTGAGGGGTAAATGCCTCTGGGCTGGGGGTCGGAAGTTCTTCCGCATCAATGGGCTACAAGGGGGTGGGGGGCAGAGGGTGGGAATGCAAATCTTCTGACATCACAAGAGGCAATGGTCGAGTGCGAACTGGTGCACCTCTTCACGAAGAGACCACATCTGAGGAGAGGTCCGTCTCGGGTCTGTGGATCTCACTCACCACCCCGTTCTGGTGTCTCATCAGATCTGACATGCGGGCGAGTCCTTGAAGTGCGTTAAGGAGGGGGCCTCATGCTGGAGGTGTTGTGGAAACGAGGTACCCGTAGGCGCCGGGAGGATCTTGTCTAGGGGGTCGTCTCTGGGAACCTCTATATGATCTGGGTCTGGGTACATTAGTTGGGCATGACGGATTCACGGTCAATTTTATTCCTAGACCATGCTGGTAAGTGGACGTGGTTGATTGCCTTAGGGGACTCTGGATGGTGGTCACCGACAGGGTGCTTGGAAAGGGGGGTCTACGGGAAAGACATTTGTCGGGGTGCGCCTAGGGCGTTTCGAGAACCCTCCCCCTTGCGCAGACTGTTTTCGTCCAAAGAGGCGGCCCGTGGGGGGGAGGAGTGTGGGGATGGGAGGGGAGGGTGATGTGGGCCGCTGTCATTATGCGGCTCATTTCAGGTTCCCCATCGCTGGACTTTCTTTCGGTGTAGCAACTCGTGGGAGCCTTCGACATTCTGAGGCGCTATTGTCAGGATCTCTTGGCGTTCCACCTGTGCGGGGCGCGCTTCAAGCGAACTCGGGAAACAAATTGGGTTCTGATGAAATCAGCCGTGTAACAAGGAGGATCCGCAAAAAATGCTTATGATAAAAGGGGAAGCAACTCGCTAGAGGGAGCAAATGTAGAAGGCCAGGAACAAACAGTTATTGACGAAAAAAGTCACCGAGCCCAAGATAGGAAATGCCCAACGTAATCGCGAAAAAAAAACGTTCAAGCTCGGTAGAAGCAGGGACTCTGAGGACGAGCGTCGGAGTGACCACGGGAGCCGGAGTAAAAAGCAGGGGGTGCTCCGCCCAACCCGGAGGACGGAGGAGCGAGTGGGAGTTGGCCACACCCATCAGGAGGGTGAGGGATGATTTAAGCGATAGGCGTGGTGTGAGTGGAAGACAGGGTCTCGGAGAACGCGACGAACCTCTAGGGTAAATGTCGAAAAAAGGGGCCCAGGACCAGAGGGTTGGAGGAGGCTATTTTAAGCGGCGACTCTTTTTAAGAAAAAATATTGAATACTTCGGGAGAAGGGGGAGGGTGGGTTGAAAAGGGAATCATAAGGTTATTGACAGGCATACGGGGGGTCAGAAAGATATGTGGTGGATTTTCTGTCCTGGTTTAAGTGATAAAAAAATTCTTGTGGGGGCCCTTCTCTTAAGGGGGGGTGCCCTTGGTTCAACCAAATTCTTAAGCGCACGGTGTGCAGCGCGTGTCAAGGCGGTCTTGGACATTGTATCAGTGCACGCAATAATTCTCCATGGCGGTACTACTTGTGGTATTTCTCAGTTCCGAGATGTTTCCGGAAGCTCGCTAGGTCAAGGGGATCTCAGGCGGGATGTGATCAGATCATACCAAAACGGAAATAGAACAGCTACCTCCGGTCCGGGCACATCGGGGTCTTTCGCGGTCAAGAAGTAAGGTCAAGATAAGGAAAGCCAATTAGGCAATTCGCCGAAGGAACAAATCGTCATGGGAAAACCTAGGCCTGGCAGGCTGATCGACGGGTTCTTCGTAGAGCCCAGAGGAAGGCTGAAAGGCGGGGGCGTGATCACGGAGGTCGGCTCGCGGATCGGGACGAAATGGGCTACCAAAACAGGGGAAGTGAGGGTGTTTGGTTCCGGTTCTTCGGCAGGAAGGGTAAAACATGAAATTTTCGGTTAGGTCTCTGGAACACTGGTCCAATTTGAGCAACATAAGAGCTACTTGGCCCGGTACGTATGGAAGGGGAGGGGCCGCCGTGAATGGGAGTGGGATTTTGGAACTGCTCCCTATCCCGGCACCTAGCTTCGTTCCTACGCCAATACCGCGGCGAGGCGTTTTTCCCATCTTCTAATCTCGGAAGACGGAGGAAATTTTCGTTTCGAAATTGAGCGCGTGAAACGATACATTTTCAGGAATAAAAACACATTTGGCATCGAATAAAAAAAGACGACTGTGGATGAATCAGGAGTAAGCGTGACCTTTCTTCGCGCTAAAATTAGCAAAGCGAAAATGACTGGTGGTAATGGAAGGGACTCCAAGGATTCGGAGCTGGCGTATCTTCAGCAATAAATACAAACTCCCCTATTTACCAAGCGCGCCCAGTCAGGTACCGGGCGTGGTGCGCGGCCCAAAACGCGTCAGAGAGAAAGAATAAAAAAGGTACAAACAGTGCAAAGAGTGCCCCGCAGCGAAACGACGTAAAGACGACACATCGGGGCAGGCCTGGCCTCAGGCGACGGCGGGCGAATCGTGAACAAAGCTGGGGCAAAAGTTGAAAAAGCGGAGCCGACAACAGCTGGGGTCGAAGGACGAAGTCGAGAAACATAAGATACATGGGAGCCGGAAAGCGATTGATGAAACCAGAGGGAGACGACAAGGAGGAAAGGACGAGGGTGCAAAAAAAAGTCTTGTGGAGCACGAGTGAAACCACGGAACGAAACAGAACATCAAGTCACGCCCATAATCTAACTGCGTCACTACATTTCGTTCGCGAAGTATCAGGCCGCTGCGGCGCTACCGACTCGGAAGTTGCACGGAGCAGGTCGCCGCCCGTGGTAGCGTCTCTTCAACGCCCCATGATGGGAGAGGGTTGATTCCTAGAAGAAGGTTGGTGAGGCTGAAGTCAAGGTCCGGGGACGTCGCGTGGGGGGAGGGTGTCCAGAAACCTTTGTAGAACGCTGGCCAACCAAATCTGCAGCTTCTGATAGGTTAGAACCCTGTTCTTGGAAGGGTGAATAGTGCGAGGGGACGAACAGATGGTGTTTGCGCGACTAAAACCGCGAACACAAGAAAAAGGAGTAAATAAAACGGTCACCGGGGGCAGTGGACCGGCAAAGAACGAGGAGAACAGTTTGCAGGGCGCCTAAAATCCTCTTACCGATGAATCAATCGACAAACTTCGGCCACAAAGTACTGCTCTTCATTCAAGAAAAAAGGTCTACCCTGGGTTGGGGAATCCTTCAACATCCTCGCGACCGCCAGGGAACGCTCGAGGCCCAAGTCATCCAGACGGGGGTGTGGCTACGCCCCGGCGGCTGATCGAAGGGTGCCGATAGGCAAGGCACACCCGACAACACTTTTCCAAGCACGGCATTCTTAATTCCAGTTCCGCACGGGCTGCGGCGGAAACAGATGAGATCCACGGTGGACATACACCGGTATCTTACCGCCATTGAACTCGAGTAAAGACAAAGCATGTGGGGGGACCGGCCCGGCAAGGTACGTCGCACGCAGGTATCGGTGGTAGGAAAGGGGACGAAAAAGGCGCTGGAGTCCTCAGGAATAAGTGCGATCCGTAAAACAGCAATAGATGTGCGACAGACCGGGGCTTGGGCGAATAAGAACTCAAGGTAAAAGCGGACTGTAAAGTCGATTGGTCGAGGGGGTACTTACAACGCCTCGATACCCGTTGGTCTCGAGACGCTTCCCGCGGGGGGGGAGAGGAGGAAGGGGGAGGGGGGAGGAGAGGGGAAAGGGGGGGGGGGAGGGAGAATGGTATGGGGGGGGGGATAAAGTTGAAAAAGCCGCCCGGGGCTTTACTTTTCTCAGGCCCGCGTATATGTGGGACATCGATGTACGAACAATCGACGAGGGCCGATATGACCTAGAGCCTACCGTACCGACACAACGGGCGGACGGGGAAAACCGGCAGCCAGGCGATTCACTTCAACGCTACTAGGAATCAAAGTAAATGTCATGGTGACTTCCGGATGAAGCGTGGGCCGAAGAACGGTGACACCAAACACATCCCGATGGAGACGAGCCGTGCGTGTCCAGATCACCAATAGCGATATTGACCCCACTGAAAAAGCCAGTATGTTTGCCTTTTACCACGTTATTGTAACAGCCGCCGACAAGGGGGGTTGGTCCGGTTGGAGTGGAACACTTGGAAGGCTTTGCGCCCCTTAAGGTCCGAACCAGCAGGAAGAAAACAAGAAAGCTGTAGGAAAAAATGGGTTTGGTCACGTGTCCTAATGCTATTCCGTGTCGACATCAAAATGGAGGAAAATCGGAAAGTGGGGAAACTTGCCCATGAGGGGGGTTGGGGGGTGGGGGGGGGGGGGGGGGGGGGGTGGGTGGGGGGGGGGGGGGGGGGTGGTGGGTTGTGGGGTGTGATTGGGTTTGGGAGGGGGGGAACTGTGGGTGGGGGGGGGGGAGTGGGGGGGGGGTGGGGGAGTGTGAGTTGCACAGGTTAGTTGGGTCAAACTACACCATGCCGTCCGCCAGCCGCTCACTTGTCGCGACGGGGAGGCAACGTCATCTGTTTGCAGGGGCGGTCCTCAAGACTCGCAACCAAAGAGTTGCGTGGGTGCTAGGACTTCATAAGCAATCGCCCGCGAGGGAGTCCGGGCGTAACAGGTCAGAGAAAGTCTTCGACAAAAGATACCACATCGTTGGCACCGGTTCAAACCCAGGGATCGCACGTAAAGGAATCTCACAAAAAACTCGACGGCAGGACATCGCCTTCGTCATGGGGAGAGCTGTGACCGCTGTGGGCAAAGTTTACGGCACGGGTCAGCTCAAGCCTGAGACAACAGGTCCCGAAAGCCCACCAGTCAGGCTCGCGGCAACAAGAAAGCCTTCTTAAAACTGCTAGGGGTTCAAGAGCCTAAAAGGCGATGAAATGAGCAAAGAGAACCAGGACATGTAGCCGATGAACTCCCCGATCTGAGGAGAAACACAACAACGGAGTATAGAAAATATATAGATAGGGACGATGCGAACGGAGAGGCGCACAGGACCGAAGGAGCTGCGGAAAATAGCCGGCGCAAGAGAGCCTGTTCCATGGTGGCGAGTCAGTGAGGCGGCGAGCCAGGCCCGGTGGGACCCGTAAAGGCCGGCTGGCGCCAAAAAGACAAAGGACGAAATAACGTCCAGCGTCCGGGCGATCTGGGGGTGCTTGGTTCCTTTAAGGGGGAGCGGCACCGGACAAGGCCGTGTGGGGGAAGCGTACAATCTGACATTGAAAAGATTAAGGCCTACGCAAATAGCAAGTCTTCAGGCAGAGGATTTCATGAAAACCTCGAACCCCACATAAGAGTGGGTAGCTCGGTATGCATCGCAGACTAGAGACGCATGCCCCTGAATGTGCTTACATGAGCACCTTGGGAACAGGTTGGGGCAGAGAAGGCTGGGCTTGGGTGCACGGGCAACAACTGTAGGAGAGTGTTTCGCGGTCAGAGCAACGAGAACAGCGGCCTGAAAATTTCCAAATTGGGGTACCGGGGGGGCACAAGGGGGAAAACGTGCCAGTTTAGGTAAGATGAGCACCCGGACCAGTTGGTACCCACGGGGGCCACCGTGCTCGTAGAAAGGAAGAAGGCCTTTCATGCTTAATAACCGGTCAAAACACGCGGGCGAGATTGGGGATGAAGCGTTCAGCGAGCCTTGGAAACCGCAGGGCCTTTCTTGGTACATCGCCCTTCGGGGAGAAAGGGTGGGGAACTCTAGGGTCGGTTGGCTCTCCCAAAAAGAGTCCAAAGCTTACAGCGACGGCACCCCGCCCAGTTCGGGGGTGCGCGTAGGTCAAAGTAGACGGTTCTGCGGGCACTGAGAATCGGGCCGCTCGTTTCAGGGGGCCTCAAAGAAGGGGGGCGGCCTTGTGTGGGCTTGAAGAATTGACAGAATAGGGCGGGGGAAAGTTGCGACTGGGGGACATCGACTGCCTAAAGTAACGTGTGATCTGTAAACTTGTGTCAAGGCCGATGCCTCGAACTGGGACTTCTGATTCGTGGCTACGCCACCGCGCGCCCAGAACGGGGTAGTCTCTCCAAAAAACTAAACTCCGCGGAGAGGATTCGGCCTCCTCGTGGGCGTTCGCCCTGGGCTCCGAAAACGGATCCTGGTCAATGCAACGACGGTCTGGAGACTGGCGGTATGTACTTTGACGAACACGTATTAACCTGAAGGAAGCTCAGTGGGAAAAATCTGAGGAGCCCGATCTTCCGCCGCTTTCTCCAAGCTTAAGCGAACTAGGGCAGGTTCCGGTGGCCACGTTGGGATAGGAGGGGTAAAAGGGCTGCCGGTGCTTTGTCTCTTACAGTCGGGAAAGTTGGGTCAATTTGTCCCATCCGTCAGGAGTTCCCGATTCGTTTCCTTGGAAGAGTCAAAGGGCTAGTGTCAGGAACCGCTGTTGTGGAATGAAACTTTTTTACTGTTGGCCTTCATGGGAGGGGGAAACTTCCAAAGGAGTCTCCCTTCTTTACCCTAAAACCGAAATTTACTCACAATCAGAAGGGCCTCCTGTTCCCGCGTATTCGTGTCGAGGTCTAGATTGCCGGTTCTAGTTCAATGAAATACCACCTTTGAACTTTCTCTTTCGGAATGGGTCTCTGGGCACACTGTGCCAGGCTAAAGGTGCAGGGCGGTAAGGGTCAAGACGTCTCCGGCTTCAGCAAACCGAGCGCAAGGAAACAGCAAGCTGATCGTCTGGGGGGGGGGGGGAATGCCGGGCCGTGCCTAGAAATGGGGGAGGTCGAATTCAACGAAAGAAAACTGGCATGAGGTCGGAGTCCAAGGCGCTAAACCGTAGGAGACGCGCACACGACTTATCAAGACCGGCCGAAGGCTGAAGGTAAAAGTACGATCGGCATGGGGGCGGGGGACGGTAGCGGCGGTTGAGCCCTAGAAAACGAGCAGACACCAAAACTGTGCGGGGGGACTGACTCCTCAACAGAGATCCAGGGGGAAATTGTTCGTTTCGTTACGGTCGTCGCGAGGTAATAAGGGGGGGGGCAGCTTGAAAAATCGCCGGTCAAGAGCTGTATTATGGGATTTGTTTTTCGGCGTTTTCCGTGGGGGGAGACTCTCGCTCTTCGTGGGGAAAGTCATGGATCCGGTTTTGGCTTCGACATCCAATGTGACAGAACAGTCGAGCTGAAAAATAGCATCGGACTCCGCCACATGATTGGGAAACCTTGCTCGCGTTCAAGGTCCATGCACCAGAAGTTGTCCGAAGATCCGGCGACAGGGTGAGCGAAGGTCACGATTTCGCTATCGGCGCCAAAATAAGCCGTCTCTCTAGGTTGAGGGGGGGCTTTACGGGTACGGTGAAATTGTCTGTTGTGTGGATCCGCAACCGGGATTCTTAGCAAGCCACATACCGACTGACCGTTCCTCACGATAAACCGTTCTCATCAATCTCCGGGGGGACTATCGAAAGGGGGGCGTTTTGTTCTACAAAAAAAAAAATAAGCTGGAAAGCAATCCCTAATCCGGGGATAATCCTGGGAAAGAATCTACCCAAGGTGTAAACTCGACTTGCTCCGAGGACGACGGTCGGGTTTTCCTGGGTGGGGGGACCCTGGAAGCTCATCCTCCGTTTCTTCTGGGACCGGTGGTTGTGTCTCGCGGGGGGTGCTTGCCGCGAGGATGCAGGGAGTGTTTCTTCGCCTGCGGAACAGGGCGGAAGCAAAGCCGCGAGCCGACCGACGGGAACAGTGGAGGGGAGGAAAAGGGAGGACCGAGCGAGAAGAAGGCACCCTTGGGGCCAAGCCCAAAAAGCGATCGTCCGCGGTGATTGAGTGATGGATAACCCCCAATACCTAAAAAGCGGCCGGGAAGGGATTGAACTGGGGGAGGCCAGAAGTAGAAATCGCGAGGGCACTTTCAAAAACCAAGGGGGGCCACGAAGAAAAACCCAGGCGACAAACGATCTTGGGCGATGCAGGCCATAGACGCGCCGCGCGAGTGCCAAAGAACGAGAAGGACGCGGGTAAAGCCCTGCATATGTGGGAAATACTATAAACAAAGAAAAACAGCATAGGGGAAACGAAAATAAGAAAGAATGTGAATAAGGCTCCTCGTCGGGGCTTTTCAATAGAGAGGTTGAAAATGGTGTGTAGGCATGAGAGAACCACGCTGTCGCAATGAGGGGGTGGATCCTCGCTGTCTTGGTCTCGTATTCCCCATGGAGTCAACCTTCATACGAGTCTAAAAAAGGGACTAAAATAGGCAGGTGCTAATTAACGGCAGGCGAAGTCAGGGTGTTGAACGGGTAGTGGAACACGGACAGAAAACCAGACCGAGGAATCCAATTCTGAACTAAGAAGTTGGTTCTGGAAATTACACTGCGCTTGCGGAAGGGGGGCAAAAAGGGTTACATAAAAAAAAGACCAGCCTCAACATAAGTCCGGCTTCGATGCACACGAAAAAGGGCCGAGGGGTTTCTGGCTCTACAACAAGTCCTGAAGAAAAAAAAACGCGCCAGACCTGGGGCCCGAAAGGCTTCTAATAAATGGACCAGGAAACGCCGTCGGATGAAAACATCGCGAGTCAAAAAAATAGACTCAGCACGGGGGGCCAAGGTAAGGCCCGGGCCTGGGTCTAAATTTAAAAGAGGTTCTTCGCAGGGGTCAAGAGCCTATGGGGGTCTGGCACCACAAAGAGCGAACGGGAATAGAGGACTGCCTACCAAAAAAAAGTTGTGCGGGC
>Ga0179593_1424151_pt1 | contig 16127 bp, 24 predicted proteins | sample CZODoug2_1_08_16_FD_185931 | JGI IMG/M metagenome (GOLD analysis project Ga0179593, IMG submission 185931) | Vadose zone soil fungal communities from Angelo Coast Range Reserve, California, USA - CZODoug2_1_08_16fungal (PacBio error correction) | ecosystem: Environmental > Terrestrial > Soil >...
GGGTAAGGCGCATCCATGGGGTCTTCTCGCTTTCGTTGTGGTGAAGCTAAAAAACCATCGGGGGGAGCAAAACCCCGAATATTTTGGAGTTCTGAAATAAGATCCTTAGAACTCAAACTAGAAGGAGGAAAAAGATCTCTCATGAGAGCCACAAAACCTCTCTTCAAAACGACAATGGGGGGAAAAAAGGGCCTGAAAGGAAAGAAGACAGTATGCTATGGGGGAGGGGAACCTATACCTATCCATCTAAGAGGGGGGGAGTGGTTAAAGAGCGTTTTTGTTGACGGGACAAAAAAAGCGGGGCAAAGGGGTCCGGAAGGGAAAATTGAGGTAAACTTCAGTAAATCCGAAGGTCGAAAAACTTGTCATGAACAAAAGGGGGACATTTTGCCAGCTAAACCAGTGACAGATTTGGGCCGGAACTAGGTTCTCGGGGAGGGACCGGTTAAGGACTAAACCCCGGATAAACGGGGCATGAAGGGCAAAGAAGTGGGCTCTGGAAGGCGAGTACATGGGTTGGGGGGGAAACCTCGGGGGGGGGGGGGGGAAAAAAAAAGCACCAAGACGTTGCAATAACTTTCGAGGTAAAAAAGTCTTTTGTTCAGCAGGGGATACCGTGGCCAAGGCTCTAGTCCAATAGAAAAAAATCGGGGTTGGAGAGAGGAACGGGGGGTTATCTAAGTGGGAGCGGCCTAAACAAGAATGGTGATTGAGATTGTTGGAAAAACAGAACCAAAAGCACAAAAAACGGGGGAACGTGAAAAAAAAACCTTCTAAAGGGTTTGCAAAAAAACAAGATCAGGGAGGGGGAGAAACTAAGGGTGAACGGTCCGGGGGCGCCCACCAATGTGATGGGGGATAAAAAGAACCTTTCTGGATAAGGGACCAAAGTTAGGTACGAAAAAACATAATAGCAAAAAATAAACGACTATCATAAATGAGAGAGGTCGCAAAAGGAACGAGCAATGTCCTCGGGGAGGGGGGGGGGAGGTGGATTGGAGAAAAAAAATCGGGAAGTTGCTGAAAAAAAGCTCAACCACAAGGACCTCATGAACACGCATTGACGTGGTGGGGGGGGGAATTATCATCAAATAAGTGGAGTCAAGGTGAAAGGTAAATGACCTGCAAAACCCGACGGAGAGAACATTTAACCTGGTCACGGTTACGGCCGCAGAAGGGATGGGGTTACTCACGGGAGGTTGCATGACGCAGGAAATTTTAGTGTGGGGGAAAAGTGGTGCGGCACAAAAGATAATTCCCTGGAGCCTTAGCTGGTCAGTAAAATGGGGGAAATTGATGCGTGCGGGTCAAACCGTTTTGACACCAGGCCCCGCAAGCAAGGGGAAGGTAAGAAGAGAGGGGTTCAGCACGGTGCAACGTGAAAAAAGTGCAACAAGGTATGGTTTCCATCAAATCAGCTCGTGGTCCTAGTAGGGAAAAGAAAAAAAGGGGAGTCTCGAGGCAAGGGGGAAGACTTCAAACACCGAAACGGGTTAAACAACACTCCTTTCAGAACAAAACAAATGGCACTAGGGGAGAGGAGGACTGGCGGGAGTGGGGTGGAGTAGAGGAATGGGGAAGAGAGGTGAGATCTCTGAACTAAGCAAAATTTGTTCATATCGGAGCCTGGGAAGACCAGGAAGCGAACGGGTAGGGCTTTGCGTTCGAGGGAAAGGAAGACAAACAGGAAGGGAACTGAAAACACGGAGAAAGGAAGAGAGACGAAAACACGTTAACGAATGTATGCTGGCAGAAACGAGATGATGGTGGGACACGATTTCCCCAAAGGAGAGGGATGGGGGACCACAAGAAACGATTGTAGCCAAAAGTAGAAGCAGGGATGGGGAGGGGGACGTTCAAGCGCCACGAGGCAAAAAAATGAGGGGGGCCCAAATGCAGGGAAAAGCTTTCCGGGCGTGGGACCCCAAAGAAAAAAAAAAAAAAAAAAAAAAAAAAAAAAAAAAAAAAAAAAAAATGTCGAGTTTTTGTGGGGGGGGCCTTGTGGGGGGGGAGGGTTATAAACTACTGCATGGTTGGGTTGCGGGGATCCAGTAGTGGGTTATCGCACGGGTTTGGAACCGTGTCAAACTGGGTAGAGCTAGTGAGGGGAGAGATACTGTCCCTTGAACGCCGGTAGGGTGCCAAGAATTTAATTACCTCCGGAAAACTCCGGAATCCTCGGCAAAAAAAAAAGAGGAGGATGAAGAGAGATGCAACTGCCTGGGGAGAAAAAAAAAAAAGGGGAGCATCTGGGGGGTGGAGATGAACACCCTGTCAAACAGGGAACCGGGGACTCGTAAAAAACCGAACTGGGGGATGAGTGGGGAATCCAACCAATAATGGGCGGGGTTGGATCCAAAAATACACACACGCAAAGGAAAACAAAAAAAAAAAAGGGGTCGAAAGGGGCCGAATAGAAAAAAGAAAAAACTCGGGGAAACTACAGGCTGCCCCCACAAGACTCGAGAACGGTCCAGGGGGCCCGCGAGCCACGGACCCTTGGGTGGAAAACCTGTTCGCAAACTGAATTCAGTCCGAAACCGGCCGAAACGAGCGCACGGTGGGCACCAGGAAAGGGAGGGGAGGGAAGAGCGGGGGGGGGGGAAAGGAAGTGTGCCTCGCCCGCCATGCGGAGATGGAAGTATCGCGTGGGGGTAGTCAGAAAGAATAAGGCGGTTTAACGCACGGAGCACGCAAAATCATGCGGACTAAAGAGGAAGCATGGGGAGGGAGTGGGATGTAAAGGGTAGGGGGCAGGGGTGGAATCATTAGGGTATAGGCTGGAGAGTGGGTGGGTAGTGTAGTGCGGTGAGAAAGGGGAGAGAGGCAAGGAGGGAGTTCCAGGAAGAAGTTTTTAAAGGAACAATCGGATAGTGTTGTTGAATGAATGACCATGTGAGAGTACAACGAAGCTCAGGGAGACCGATGTGGGGGATGGGGTGGGAGGTGGATCCCGGGGGTGGGTGGAAAGAGGAGGGTTTGGGTGCGGTGAGGTCGATCGGAATAGGGGGGAGCCTGTTAGCCGAGAAAGACCTGAGGCGACGCACACAGATTCCCTTCGTGGTCTTATCAGAGAACACAGCGACGTCGGACTGGAAGGCTGGTTGAGGGAAATAGGAACATATAGTAATAAGGGTGGTGGTAGTGGGAAGGGAGTGGAGAGGAGGGGTAGGGGCGGCAAAGGAAGGGATGGGGGAGTGGGGGGGTGGGTGGATGACATCGAAGGGAGCGTAGCAGGTTGTTTGTCAAGGAGGTGGAAAGGGAGGGGTTGAGTACGGGGGGAAAAAGGAGTACACAAAGGTGGGGGTTCAAAGGGAAAACTTCGCATCTTTTGTTCTAATGGGTTTCAGCTGCATGTTGAAGGAAATAGGCACGGGATATCGCATCTCCGGACGGGGGGCAATAGGACGGGGGTTGGGACTCTGCGGGCGGCATCAAAAAAAGAAAACTTCCTCGAGGTATGGCAAGGGAGAGAGTACAAATGGCTCCTTACGTGGTTTGTCAAAAAATGTAAGAGGGGGTTTTTTGGCGAGCCAACAGGAGGAACAGAAGGGGGCGGGGGGGGTGCCTGACGGACAGGAAAACTCGCCGAAAGGAGGGGGGTGGGGTTTGGGGGTGGTGTCGCCCCGAGGACACGCAACGAGGAAATGGAACAGCAAAAAATAATCCGGGGCAAGGTTCAAAAGGCGATGGAGGGACCTTGGCAAAAGAGGCGGACAAAAAAGGTTTGGCCGGAGGGGAAACGTCCGTAAAAACGAAGAAATAAGAGGACAGGGTGGTACTGACCAGAGGGGGGAAGATGGACGAAGCGGAATGGGTGTTACCGAACAAAGATCCACTCAACACTCACGAAGGGGTACGGGAAACGAACGCGGTCTTCACCATAATTCTCTTCTGAACGAAGAAACGAGGGAATAACCCGGGGGAGCAATCCATTGATCGGGGTGTTTTCGAAAGGAACGCTGAACATCAGAAGACTTAATAATCAGGGAGGGGGGGGAGATCATGACATCTTTCTCACCCATCACCAACACTGCCACGCGTGGGGATGGGGATGTGGAGAGAAACGAGAAGGGGACGGAGGGGGGGTAAGAGAATAAAGGACGGGTGGAGGGGGGGAAGGGTGGGAGAGGAGGAGAGGGGTATGGGGGGGTGACGAGAGTGAGGATGGTATAGGGGAAAGGTGGGAGATTAAAGTAAGAGAAAGGGGAGGAGGAGATGACGTAGGGGAGGGAAGAGGGGCGAAGGGGGCGAGGTAAGTAGAGGGTTAAGGGACGGGAGAGAGATGTGGGGCGGTGGAGCGGAATGATTTAGAGAGAAGGGTGAAGAAGGGGGTGTGGACTTCTGAGGAGTGGGGGCGGGGGACCCAGGATAAGCCATCCGAAGATGAAAATCATGGAAAAAACATCACCAAAAAAGAGGGGACAACAGACAAAATCGAAAAACATGTGCTAAAAAAGATATGTTTCTGAATAAAACCGGGGGAAAGAGAAAAAAAAGGGGGGGGTCGGTATAGTCGGGTAGCAAAAAACTTCACGGGGGGTTTCAGGGGAATACAAGGGGGCCTCATCTCTAAAAGGCGCGGGGTCGCGCGCCGGAAACGAAGGGTATTAGTCAACAAAGGGGAGCCAAAAAAAAGCAACGATACGGTGCAAACCGGTAAGAAGGGGGGGAATCCTGGAGCGTATCAAGGGGGGGGGGGGAGACAGGACATCGGGAAAAAAAAAGGGTAAACTCCCAAAAAGAAGAAAAAACAATGTCCTGGTGAAGCCATACCGGGACCGTAGTCGGGTTTCCGTAATCGGCGACATGAGCAAGTTGATCCCCCCAGGTGTCTTCCTCAGATAGTCCTGGAGGTACCATCGTGATCTAGAGAGAGAGTGCGTTTCTTCTGCTAAGCCGGTGTGGGGGCAGTGCAAGTAACCACCATCACGGTACATACCACATCGACACCGACTGAAGGGGGAAAAACCCGGGCCCAACAAAAGAGGTACCAAACCCATGACGCGACAACATACCACAAAGGATGGGAACCTTGCATGGTCTAAAAGGCGATGGTAGGTTAATTCCCACACAAGCCGCGTGACGAACGGACGGTGAGGGTACGGGTTTGGGGGAAAGAGTAACGGGGCTTGGGGGGATTGACCGAAAAACGGGGACCCATTGTGGTGTTGTGAGAAGGGCTGTTGCGCCTCCACGAGGGGAAAAATAAGCACGAAAGAGGAGCATGTGAAACAGAACTTTTGACCAACGATGAAAAGTAAAAAAGAGGGTTCGATATCCAACAAACCTCATGAAAGGATAATCACGTGGAGGTGGCGAAAGATAACTCACGTTACTTGTTTCCAAGAGGAAAAAATAAAAACGGGTGGACGGACGTCTAACGGGGGTTGTTCAAAAAAAAATAAAGGATCTCGCAACCAAATATGGATTAATAGCCCACGGAAAAAAAAGAGGGGTCAAAAAACAAAACGGAGGGGGGGGAAATACTTTAAAACAAGAAGCCATCGATGGCAAAAACTAACGCGAGAAGGGGCCAAAGCTCGGGGGTCGTGTTGAGAGCAGGCGTGTTTAGTCCAAATCTGGTTGGAAAAACTGGTATGGGAAACTCTAAGTAGGGTGATAGATGAAGAAAAGATAAACGAAAAACTGGGTGGGGGGGGTAAAAAAGAAAAAAAGGGGTCCACCATTGTGGCGAAAGAAGAGTCACGGCACCACCTAATGAGGGTACGTGCAAGAGGGGGACTGGGAAAAAGCCCTGATAGACTAAAAGGAAGGGAACAAAAGGTTGATCTGGTAGGCAGAAAGGGGTTGGGGGGGTGGTGAAAAAAAAAAAAAAAAAAAAAAAAAACGAAAAAGATAAAAAAATTTAATACGCAACCGCGGGGGAAGAAGGTCTGTGCAACAGGTACGAAAAAAGGACGGGTACCCGCCTTGGCGGGGGTTAAAAAAGTACTTCCAGGGGGGAAGGATAGGGGGTGCTTAGCGAGGGTGGTGCGGGTTCCTTACAGAAATGGTCCATGATAAGTAAAAAAAAAAAACAAAGAAACCCAAGGAAGAACTCATTTATATAAAATGGGGTCGAGAGACGTGTTGAGGTTGGGTCCCCAGATCAAGAAAGGGCGTTAACCCTCGACTGGGTGAAGAAGATTCCCGAGCCGTCGTCATGGACGACGAAAAAAAAGTAGACTTCTGGGGGATAGGGATTTGGGAAACAAGGGTAGGGCCATCGGGTCCAGACCACTCAAGAAAGAAGGGAATCGACTATTCCGCACAAAAAGACCGCACTGCTTAAATGTGAATCCCATCGCAGAGGAGTGCTGGTCATGGGTTGGGGTTGGGAGATTCCCGAGCATTCTGTCCGGCCGAACTAGAATACGACCTGCCAGGGGGACGTGGGGGGGGTGTTCACGTGAGGAAAACGACAGCGGGGTATAAGGGGAATCTGCACAAAAAAAAGGGGTAAACGGGGGATTATTACGTCTCTAACTTTTATGGAAAGCAAAACTAGTAACACTACGGCGGGAGTGAACTATCGGGAATGGTACAGGGTGCAGGTTTGAATGGGGTATACAGGGGTCGGGGGGGGGGGGGGAAAAAAGGGGGAGGGGTTGGGATATGGGGGGGGGCGAAACAAAGAAAGAAGAGCGAATCAAGTGCAAATTCCAAAAATGGTGGAATGACAGTTCGGGTTCAAACTTTTGACCTATAAGGCAACCCGTTCGGCATATAAGGTGGGACGAAACAGGGGACGGCACGAAAGAAGAAATGGGACCCACCGTGTGTGTTTTCTTTCACCACATGCGTTGTAGAGGAAAGTCGGGGGGGAGGGGAGAGGGGGACATGTGCGCACAGCACCCTAGTAAAAAACCAGGGCAAAAAAAAGGCCGGCGGACTGTACTGGCAGAGCGCAACGTGGAAGCTCAAAAGGTGACCTTGGGAGGTGGAAAAAGCGGAGGTGAGGAGACTGCAGGTGGCTGGGAAACAACACTCCTAACAAGGGCTAATCAGCAAAAAGCAACCTAAATGAGAAGGTACGAACTGGGAAGGCACCTAGGAATTTACAACTTTCCATAAAGTGCTCTGGAAACTGAGAGAATGTGGAAGCCGGTGCGAAGGGAAAGGGGAAAGGGGGGAGGGGAGAACGTTCAGGTTTCGGCGTCTCGGAAGGACAGACGGGGGTTGGGGGAATACGGAGGGTCGGAAAGCGGAGGCGGGGGAAATTTAACTAAGGGGGGGGGAGGTGGGGGATCCCCACACAGCTTGGGGAAGACCACGGGGAAGGAGGAAAACGGGTTTTGAGAGGGGAACAAGGAGGAACTGGCAACTGCCCGCCCCAGGGGGAGGGCAAGAAAGGAGGCTCGAAAAAACAAACAGGAGAGAAAGAGAAGCGATGACGACCGAATGGGGACTTACAAATGAGGAAGGGAAAGAAAAAGTTTTGGGTCAGCAGGAAAAAAAAACGGGGAAAAAACGAATGCGACCACGACGGGACTACCAAAAGTGCGGGAAATCAAAAAACAAATTCAAGGGAAAACTTGCCGAAAAAAAATAGGGGGATAGAAGAAGAGGACCATACTTTGAGCCCCTTCCACCAACAATATTTAAAGGCAAACCCATCAACTTCACTGCCAATAAGACACTCAACAGGACAAAAAAAATTCGGTAATTCCAAAAGTCCCTGAAGGGTAGTGTGTGGGTCACAAGATCGAGGGGGGAGGAAAGAGGGGGGACATAGGACAAAATAGGGTGTACTACCGGGGAAGACATGATGGGAGCAGGTGGGGGGTGTAAGGAATTACTTTGAGTGTGGATACTCAAACGACTTCCATATCCGGGAACGAGAAAAGCTCTGCGCGGGGGGGAAAAAGGAAGGAGAGGACCGGAACGGTGGGAGACTAATTTGGATTCTTTGGTTTGGGTAACTCCTTATCAGGGGGGGGGGGGGAAAAATAACATTCCAGAGGCCGAAAAGTTTTGAACAGAATAAAAGACGATTTAGGGGGGGAAACTCAGGGTCGGGACTGGGGAAAAGGGGAAGGGTGTTGGAGGCGGAAAAAGAGCATGGAAGAAAAGCAATGGAGGGGTGGGGGGAACGGGTAGGTGCAGGGGTGGTCGGCAAGAGGAGGGAGGGGAGGGGATGGAGTAGGGTGGTTAGGAAATGATCCTGATTAACTGCATGGAAAAAGAGTTAAGGGATGGAGGAAGAATGCGGGTGGCAAGGGCAAAATCAACCGGAGAGTTGAGCATGCACAAGGTATTAGGAGGGAGGAGAGGGGGGGCGGTGCGGCTGGGTGAAGAAAGCGGGATCGGAGGGTCGGTGCATGACGGAGGAGAGGTGGTGGACTTTTGGGCTGAGAAGTGGACGGGGGGAGGCGGCGGGCGGTGAGCGGGGAAGAGAACAGAGAGCGGAAGCGGGTAGGGGGTGAATCGCAGAGAAGGGGTTGGAAGAGGCTAGGGCGGGAGGGCGAGAGGACGCCAATCGCGGGCCGACACAATGGGAGATAGGGGGAGGGAGGAGAGGGCGCAACATACTGGGGCCGAGAAGGAGGGTGGGAGGAGACGTAGGTGAGGAGAACATAATGAGCGGGGGAAATAGGGAAGGAAGGAGAATTACGTGTGGAGGCGGGCTGTGATCAGTGTCTGCTGAAGACAGCTAGGAGTCCACTAGACGTAGGGGGGTAAGTTTCTGTGTGTAGGGAGCTTTTATTGTCCTTTTTGTCTATGCACTGTGCTTTAGCGCTGGGTGGTTGTGAACGGTGAAAAGGAGGGCGTTCTGAGCGGTCAGTGGGGGTAGTTTTCGTGCCCGGCTGGGGAGAGCTTCAGTCCTACGCTCGAAGAGGGGGGTGGAAAGACGTTAGGGAGGGGGTGAAAGGACCCGGAGGGGTATGTGGAGTGTCTAGAAGGAGAGTCAGAAGAGACTTCGGGCAACCGGTGTTTCCAAACCGAAAAAAAAAAAAAAAAAAGCGCAGGCAGACAGCAACCTGGGGGGGTGCCGGGATGGGGCCGGGGGTTCAACAAAGAGGGGGGGTAAAACCTGTGGAAGGAAGAAGTTATCCTCAAAGGGGGACTCTAGCAATCTGATAAACATGGAGAAAAGGAAACTAATAGAGGTTTGCTTCGCCGTGTGACAAATAGGAAAGAAAAAAAACAAACCTTTACTTCCAGTCCTTAATTGACAAGATTCATTGTCGGGGTTAAACATCGGTTACGCATACGTACGCCAGGGCATGGTGTCTTGGGCTGGGAAGAAGCATATCTCTTGGGCACTTACCTCAATATAAAAACGCAAGGGCAATAACGATAAAGAAGGGACGAAGAGAGAAAACTGGGCACAAATGACTGTTCCAACTCTGAGTGGAGGTCGGCCTGCGCGAATCAAAAAGCGAGCTCACATACCAAGGCGAGAATAAAACAGACAAAGACGAAAAATCCAATGTGTCGGAAAAACCGGGGAAAAAAATGACCGAAGTGGCGAGAACCTATGGGGGGTTGCCATTACCCCTGTTCCCCTCCCCCCGACCAGGTAGACTTCCATCCCTCTCCTCAGTGTCATGCTGATCGCTCTATTGAAATCCACTTCTACTCTAATGCGGAACCCCCTAAAAAAAAAAAAACAAGGTCAGGTGCGTTTTGGCAGGGAGCCCCCTCCTGACTCGCCCAGAATGCGACGAAGGGAGGGGAGAACTTCGCCCACCTGAAAAAAAGAGAACGAACCTGTTCCTCTGTTGGATCCCAAAAAAAAAGGGTTCTTAAGCCGAGTGAGGGGGGCCACTGTTGGTGTCTGTTTGTTGAAACCGGTAGGAACGGGGGTTCATGTGGAAAGAGAAAAACGTGGCACTTGAGGGGGGAATAAGGGGTGGGAAAGATTCTTGTTCACTCCCATCGAAAAAATGGAAGAGGGAAGAAACCGAGTCCGACATGCAGAAAACCAACCGACGAAGATCCTTCGCTATCCGAACTATCCTGAGGGAAACCGAGTTCTTTTATCCAATCACAGGAAAAAAAAGGGGAAAAACCGTGTGCATCAAACACAAGGATGGGTGGACCCAATCCCAGGAAAAAAAATAGCAGAAGAAGGGAAACAACGATGGGTACTTCATAGTCTAAGGGCGCAGAAATGGGGTCACTCGGACTGGCTGACACCGCAAGCCCAGGGAAGACGTTGGGAAAAGCGACGAGAATGAAAAGTGCGTCCCGCAGAAACTGTAAAAGTGTCTGGTTTGGGTCTCATGTGTTTAAAGTGCACAAAAGCTAAGCTCCCACTTCCCCAACCCTCTACGAGCACTAGATCTCCGTGCGAGCCATCTGAGCTCGATACATCGAAGGTCAACCCAGGGGCTAAGTAAAGAAGTGGACTCCGCTCGGAGGCGGAGTGCGGGTGGGCGGGGGGGGGCCTTCAGGATGCATTGAGCGGAGGAAAGTCTACTCACTACTTAAAAATTCGAACGGGCACGTGTGGTCCACTACCTGAAAAAGGAAGGAGGGGAAAAAACCAAAAACAAAAAGAACGCAAGGTGATCATGTCTTCGCCGCTCGGGTTAAAGTCGAGGCCGGGGTCAGATTCCCCAAACCCTTTTAGCGAAAGGTGATGGAAGATACCAACGTCAAAAAAAAAAAAAAATCAAAAAAAAAAAACAACTGATGAAGAGGGAAGTGAAAAGAGAAAATATATCTCAACCTCTTACACACTGGAAAAAAAGGTCTTGGAAAAAAAAGATGAAAAACAACATCTCCTGAGCATTTACCTAACTATCAGGCCATCGCAGGGGGTTAAAACGGGGTTTATCAGAACGCAGTTTTTTGAGGAAGAGGGGCACACGGGCGTCGACAGTAGAAAAAAAAAAATCCCGTGGGACTCTAAAAACAGAAACGAAAAGAAAAACAACTTTTCAGTTTGAAGTCGGACGCAGAGTAAAGAGGCACGACGAAAGGAGGGGGGGCAAGGTTCACTCGGTTAACTACCCCTGAGCAATAAAAAGTAACTATGAATTGCAAAGTACTTTTTTGCAGCGGGGGGGTAGGCAAGGTCAGTTTGGGGGGTGGGAAAAAACTCGGGGTGATGGAAACACTGCTCTTGCATATGTCTCGGCTCGGGGGACCGCTCCAAAAAAAGGGCCAACTAGGACGGGGAAAAGAGATGGTGGGAGGAGGAAAGAAAGTTAGACAGGAGTGGGGGCTCGGGCCTCAAGTACTGGGCACAGGAAATTCACCAGGGAAAGCAAGCTCGGAACTGGAAAACGTGTCTAAAAAAGGGGGGGACACAAGAAGAGCGAATAAAATGTGTGAGAAAAAAGACATTCGTCATCCTTCGGCAGGGAGACGCTTAAAAGGAAAAAGGGATATTATGTGGGGGACACATGGGTGGGGGTGCGCGCAAAAGGAAGAGGGAGGAGGGAAACGACTATACAAAAACAATGCCATCAGAGGTGAAAAGCCATGAAGAGGTGTATTTATTGAGGTGTGGAAAAAAAAAGGAGCAGTTAGCGGGGAAGAAAGGGAACCAGAAAACGAAAGAAGTTGGGTTTTTGAATTCAAAGCCAGAATACGCCGGAGCCGGTGATCTTCAACAAAAAAAGTGAAAGGAGGGGAACCCATCTATCATGAGGAAAAAGAAAACGGAAAAAAAATCGGGTCGGGGAACACGATTGTTGGTGGGACGGGACGGTGAGTTTGTGAGTTTAAGGGAGGGACAAGGGGTTCTTTTTAGAATGTGGCAGGCAACAAAAAGAGGAGACACGGAGCCGTAGAATGCTTACCCATGAATTGAAGGCGTGGCTTACGGAAAAAATCCGGAGAAACGGCTGTGAGGGCCAAAGGGGGGATCAACGGGGAAAAGCCATAGACGGAAAGTAAAACCCATTTTTTGGGCTTTTCCATTCATCGGTGCACGGGGAGGAAACAACTTCGGCCAAAAAACCAGGGAAAGGGGGGGGGGAATGTGGGGTGGGACAGGCGGCCAAAAAAAACCAAAAGCCCACCCAATTTAAAACCAGGGACAATCGCAGCGCCGGGGAAGGGGGGGGTCGGGAAGGCACTAAGCGTAAAGGAAAAAGGGATGGCGGCAAGGAGGAGGAAGTCCGAGGGGGGCAAATGAAGAACAAGTGAAGAAACAGCTAAGAGAGGGAGAAAAAAGGGACGAGGGTAAGGGGAGGGGACAGGCAGACTTCTTGTGAAAAAAACAAGATGTCCACAGGAGGGCGGGGCCACGGAAGAGTGGTCAAAAAGGCAAGCCGGGGAGGAAGAGTGAGGGCGTTGAGGGTGGAAAGGGGGAGGGGAGAAGGGGGAGAAGACTCGGGATCGTCTGGATCATGATGCAATCAGGCCGAACATTTTTTTTTGGGGGGGGTCATCTACGTGGTGGGGCCCTGAAATGAGTCCACCTAAAAAGTTCAGGTTCTATCAAGGTTTGAAAGGGGGGAGACTAACTTCCTGATAAGAAATCCTCCCATTGATATTTTCAGGCAGAGGTATATTCAACAAAAGACCATTATAGGGAAATATAGGTCTATCTCCAAAACTGGGGGAAAGGACCTGCCTTGGGGGGGAATTAAAAAGACGGGTGGAGAGGGGGAAAGTAAAAAAAAGGAGAGACCCATACGTGGGGATCAAAAGGATCCATTTGAAAAAAAAGGGGGAAGAAAAAATCCAAAAAAGTCACTAATTTCCAAAGCCGGAAAACAACTCCACGACTGATTCCCAGCTGCCTACGCGCACAGATTAAAATCACTAAACGAAATCCAGATTGAGCACGAAAGTCAGTCGGCAGAAAGAGGAAATGTTGGGGACCAATACTCTAATTTCATAAAGGGGTTTAACCAAGAAATAGGACTTGCAAATTACATAAGTGGAAGCAAAACAAAAGAAGGAGATTGATTCTATGTTGTAGAGTCATTGGGCCCTGGTCGAAATACGCCTAATGACAAAAAACTAACCCTTACTTAGGAAGTTTTAAAGGAGCGGAGGAAAAAAAGACCGAGCGCCCTGGTTTGGGAAGTCCAAATGGGTGGTTTAAGGCAGGCTTGAGGTGAAGGGATGGTGGGTGAAAAGGGAAAAACAATGAACGGGGCCTGACTCTCAGAAAAAAAAGCAGGAAGAAACAACAAAGGGGGGGGGAAAAAAATCATGAGTAAAAGCGGCGATAATCGTAAGCAGGAGGGCTAGGAGGGGAAACAAGGGTACAGGGACGCAATCAAGACACACAAAAAGGGTAACGGAGAAGGGACGGAGATCTTTTTGGTTTTGGGAAAGGGAAAAAGAAGGAACAAACGTGCCGGCCGTACAACCGAAAGGGAAGGGCCTCAAAACAGATCTCCATAACGACGTGCCTCAAATTCACTGGCGTGGTTGGGGGGGGGATAAGTCTATTAACATCTCGTGGGGGCCCGGAAAAAGGAAATGAAAAGGTTCCGGTACGCAAAAGAAAAAAAGAGAGGATATGCGACCCTTAAAAAAAAAACGTTAAGTTTTAAAAAAACAGGCACGGGGTTCTTCAGAGTCGGGAGAACAAGAGAAGGGCCCGAACAAAAGAAAGCCCAAACCCTATCAATGGCTCAAAGGTTCGCTTGGAAAACGAAGAAATAAAACCGCTGACTGGTCTAAGGAGGTGAAAAGAAACCCCATAAGCCTCTCGATTTCGTTTGGGTGGGGGCTTGACCTAAGATTGGTTAAAAAGCAATTATAACGGTTCGACTGGAAGCAAAGTCCCTCCAAGTTTTCGGGGCGGGGCATTGAAGGAAAATGTTATACTTCCCGCGAAACAAAAATAGGGGGTGGGCAAAAAAGGGGTCATAACCGGTTGGAGAATTTGGCGAAAAATAATATCGGGGAAAAGAAGGGGATATCATTTGGTTCATTTGTGGAAATGCAGTTTCAGGCCCTCTGTAGGGAGCTACCAGCGAAGACCACAAAACGGCCTAAATAACTACCTCTCCAGTCAAGACTCAGGTTGAAATCTATCATCACGGTAAGGCAGGTTGCAAGAAGAGTGGAATGGAAGAAAAACAGTCTAAACAGAAAGGTGTATCTGAGGTAATCTTTTTGCATCCAAACGAATTGTACAAACAAGAACAACCTTACTCTCAGAAAAAAAAGAAAGTGGCAAACGTCGTGGAAACCCGGCCATGACGGCCGAGGGCTACATGGTTCATCAAGCGCCTGGGGAACCTTGGGGCAATCCCGGTGGGAAAGACGGACAGAAGGGAAGTTAATGGCACCACGACCTGGACGGGGCAACTTAAAAACAAATGGTGGGGGTGGGCCGGGGGACCAGTGTGCACGAGAGGAGATAATAAACGACGATTATCCTTCGACGATCACGTTTCTGGGAGGAAAAAAGAAAAAAAAGAAGGCGAAAAAGAAAACATACAAGCAGAGGGGGGGGGCTGTAGTAAAGGGTCGGCCACATATCGAGTTAGGGGTTTCTCTCCAAAAAAAACACAAGGGGGCAGGAAAAAGGGAAGTTTGGTATTCTAGAAATAAGAGACAACACACAAACGGGGGTGAAAATAGAAAAGAAAGAGAATAAGAGACGAAAAAAAAAGCGTTCGGGTGCCAACCTGTTGGTGTAAAGCTGAGACAAAACGCAAGGGACGGGGAAAGGTGGGGGGGCGACCTAACCTAAAATCAAGTGGTGGTGGGTATCAGCCCCAGAGTTGGGTTTGTTTGTGGTTTGCGTCATAGCCAACGATTCGACAAAAGGACAAAGGAATGCGGGGGATAAAGTCTATGAGCGCAACTGTTCAGAAAAAAACCTGGTCAGGGGTGCGAGGGAAAACAAAATCCATGGGAAGAATGGGTGACCCTAGACGTGCGCGGAAAACTCGGTGAACGTCAAGACCTAGAACGGTCAGGGAAGGGGGAAAGAAGGGGGTGCAAACGGGGGGAGGGAGAGGGAAGGTTGGGAAATGTCTGAATGACCCAAGACGGTAAAGATGTTAAAGCGGGTAACGAACCTCGGGGGGGGAACAAAACCAAAAAATTCTAACGTGCGGCGTCAGAAATCGGATAGTAGCGAAGATGAAGGAAAAAGGGTGAGAGGGAGCGGAAGGCACAGGAAAAAGAATTTCACAGGATCCAGCTCACAGGCACAGGAACACCCGTTTGGAAAAAAAAAAAAAAAAAAAAAAAAACACACGGGGCAAAACCAAGATGCGGATTACTAAAATGTGCCAGACGCAGCCGGCAGGGGGTTCAGAAAAGAGGGCCAAGGAAAAGGAAAAATGGGGCCATGTAGAGACCGCCCAAACACAAGGAAGAGGGCCTATTAAGAAAAAGGGCAGAAAACCTCAATGACATCCGACGGTAGGTGTGAACGGCTAACCGAGAAGGAAAGGAGGGGAAAAAGGGGGGGGTTGGTACCGCTTCTGAAAAGATCACGGAATAAAGGGCCGGGCTAACCTCATTGGGCGGGGGGTGGGGGAGTAATAAGAGTTGAAAGGAGACACCATTGTATGCAAAACAAAAGGGTGATGCTTCAAAACAGCGAAAGACCTGAGGTCACGAAAAGGAAAAAGAGTCAGTAAGTACGAAGAAAGGGTGTTGGACTACGCGGGGGTTTTGGGGGGGTCATTTACAATAACGGCCAAAAAGTGTGAGGGGGATATGGGGAGGCAAACACACAATTTAGACTGAAAAAACCTTTATTTGCAGGTACACATGGGGGAATGAGTGTCGGTTACAAAAAGGGGTGGAACCGCAATTCCGGCAGCCCCCACAAAAGTCATGTTCAGCCGGGGGGGGGGGGGGTTAACTCGGATTAGCGTCTGAAAACTGCAAATAAACGCTGGGGGAGGAAAAAACATGGGGGGGGGGAAACCAACCCCACCAAAGGGTGTTGTTTTTTGTCAGGTCATCTCTGAAAAAAAAATCAAGGCAGAAACGAGTGCAATGGGGGTGGAGGGAAAAAACCCTAGGTAAAAAAAAGACTAAAATCCTGGGAACGGCACAATCCGGTCATAATCGAAGCAACGCCAGAATCGAAAAGTAGGAGTGAAAGTGAGGGGCGGCCTAGTACATTCAATGAATAAAAAACAGGCAACTGTCAAAAAAAATATGCGAAATAACAAAACGATGAAGGGATTTTCAACCCCTTCGGTCAAATTTCCGAGATACTTGGGTGGGGCACG
>Ga0179593_1425874_pt1 | contig 16127 bp, 15 predicted proteins | sample CZODoug2_1_08_16_FD_185931 | JGI IMG/M metagenome (GOLD analysis project Ga0179593, IMG submission 185931) | Vadose zone soil fungal communities from Angelo Coast Range Reserve, California, USA - CZODoug2_1_08_16fungal (PacBio error correction) | ecosystem: Environmental > Terrestrial > Soil >...
TCAAAATCTTCCGCGAAATCGTGAGGGATCTTACTCAGGGATTGTGTGATGGTCGACGCGTGCCGCGGGGTTCAAGAAGAGCCGAGCGGCAGCGAAGCAAGCCAATGGCCAGGGACTAGGGGATATTGCGTGTTCGCTTCACCCTCGGACAGGCTAGGGTCTAGGGAGATGTCCGAAATAATAAGAACGTGGGGGTCAGGTTTCGGGGGCCCCGCGAAAAGCAAAAGTAAGCCTAATCGGAGAAGGCGAAAAAAGAACTGGCAGCGTCATGGAAGGCTAGAAAGGTGGCTAAATGAAGCGAAAAACGATTGCCGACAAATTGGAGAAAGACCAAGAAGATCCTGGGACAAGAAGAAATTAGAAGATAGGACTGGTGCTGCGGTCTGGCGCCGGCGGCGCGGTGCAAGCAGGAGGGGATGAAACAAGAATACAGGGAAAATGGTTTGGCGAGCAGATCCATTTCAAGTTTCGCGGCCTCAGAGAAAGAAATTCCCAAAAGCCTGCCGGACAAAGGAATTAACAAAGATAGGGGTGTCCGAGCCTGGCCCGACAATGAGATATCCTGGCAAAATCGCGTCAAAAGACGAATTGTTGCGGGGGGAAGCTGTGGGTCCATGACGGCTACGGTGCGGTCTCGGATGATGAGGGCCCGGGCCCGTACAGAGGGGGGCTATACTATGGTGTAGAAAAGGGAGGGGGGTCCGGGAAGAGCAGGATCGAAAGAAAGCAAGGGAGTGAGCAATTCGGAGAGGGAGACCTCAATATCTCGGGAAAAAACAAACCCTTGCGAGCCATAAAAGTCGAGGTCCAAGGCAAACACTCGGACGGAGCGTGAACCGAAAGGTCACGGGGAAAAATCAATCACCGCATCTTCTTCGGTCAGTACCGCCAATTTTCCCTCAGTCTCTCCCGGCCGCAAAAAGAAAAAAAACTTAAACGAAGAAGGGGACACTTCAAGCAGAGTAACTCTAAGGGAAGAGGTCGTCAATAATATACGCGGCGTAAAAGAAGGCTCACGGAGAAGAAGACGGGCTTTCATATGACAGCCCTCCCAAATACCTGCGTCATTAATGAAAAAGGACACAGGCCCATGGAAGAATTAACACCCGGCATTGTGGACAAAATAAGAACAGTAAAGGGGGTGACTTCCGGGAAGGTCTCCGAAAGGAAAACGGGGCAAAGAAACTGCGATCGGAATGCATACAAGGGTAAAAACGAGGCTCCCCGTGGTGCCTAGCAGCGCAACGACGCTCAACTTAAACGTCGGGGACCGAGACGGGGTATATGTCAGGACACTGTGGGTGCCGCCGAGCCCTACACATAGAGGTTGCCGTCAGCACGAAAACCGCCCAGAAAAAAAAGAGCCTCAGATCACGACGGTTGCAACACCTGGTAGCGGAGGGATCGCACGGAAAATAAAATTTGGCCAGCATCCGACCCACAGAAAAGATTAAAAATCCATGAACAAAAATGAAGCCCCCAACGAAATGTTGTGGACTCAAGCAACCATGATGGTCCCCCATCTCCAAGTAGGGACACGGTAGAAAAGCATAAAAAGCAAAGAAGACCGGGAGGTCACTCGGGTCAGTCAATATCAAGGGGAAGAGGGGGGAAAGGAAGAAAGGGACGCTGTTTCGACAGCATGCGCGGGGATCAAAGCGAGGAATAGGGGGACACTCCCATGTGGAGCTAGGAAGAGATGATCGGCGGGAATTGTCAGAAATCCCGACCAACCCATTTAGCACAGAAACGGTGCGCGAGGCACGCATCCTCCTCGAATCTCTAAGGGAAAATGACAAACATGTTCCAGGCACGAAGGAGAATTGGTTCCTCTTGCGAACGAGGGAGCGCACATTCTAGAGGGAATGGGGAGGCCCTTAAAAAAAGCACACGGGCCTAATAGTGTGATGGTCCTTATGAAAACGGGAGACCGGGGGCTGGTGCCCAGCGAGGTCCAGGGAGAGCTATCGGACCGGGGAAACTTTTTCAAGTCGCAGGCCTGGTTGGGGTGCAGGGACTGTTGGTGAACTGAAAGGAACAGCGGAAAAGTGGGGCCGGCTCCGGTGGTAAAAGGGGGGTTCAGGGAGGTAAGGAGAATGGGGGTGGGGGGGAAAAAACTGAGAATGCAACCTCAAAAGAAGGCCCTTCGCAGAGACGAAGTGACGGAGAGAGTGGTCGGTGACAGCCAGCCATTACGGTAGAAAAAACACTCTCCAATCTGCACAAGCGAATTCGGCGTAAGGGGGAGGTATATATCTACTCAAAGCAACAACTGATATATTAAACATAAGGAAGCCGGAGAGACCGTACGGGGACGCAATGCAATTGCATATTGTCGCTTTAAAGAGTTATGTTCACAAGCATGGAAGGAAATTCGAAACTGAGGAGAAGGCAAGGTTATTGGCGGGAAAACCCAAAACGGCAAAGAAGGCAGACAACTCTTTTACAAACCCGCAAAAAATTTTTACAGCCAACCCGCCGGGGCAAGGCCAGGTTCGGCTGGGGGGTCGAAAAAAAAAAAAAACGGACTGCAGCGGGAACCCACAAAGTCGAAGGGCGATCTGTCGAAAGAACGTAAAAGAAGTAGCCCGGGTGGGGACTGGATGACCGAATCGAGAAGGGCTGAGTCAGGGGGCCACACCAAGAGAGAATGCGCCGGCCAAGTGTTTCACTGAAGGCTTGGAGGAGAAGAAGGGGGGGAAAAAGGAGTGCATTCGTCCATCCAAGCAGGGAAGACCTGCCTGAGGGTAAAAAATCTGCTGAGGCCGAAAAAAGAAGAGGCAAACAGAGAAGACAACATGGGTACGGGAAAAGTCACTCTAGTGAAACTAGATGGGAACCTAGAACCCTGTTTTCTCAGGGGGGAAGAAAACACTGCGAAAGGGGGGAAAATACACTCATGGGGTAAGGGGACCGCTAGATGAAGGGCCTGCGACAGGGATCAAGGAGACCATGACAAAGAAAAGTGGGTTCAGCACAACATCGATGTCATGGGGTTGCCGATCACCTAGTAGTCGGATGGCAAAATTGGGGAACACCCGGGAACGCACCTAAGGGATCCCAGAAAAAACGCGCGTGATCAACTACATAGGTGAATGTAGACGAGGGGGATGGGAGAAACAATCAGAGTATAATCGGCTGCAAAAAAACCGTGCTGCACGTAACTCTACCTGAGGTCGACAGGATATCGGTGTGAACTGATGGGTACTCCAAGGGCCCCCCAGACAAATCACGATGGTGAAAGGCGCTCGAAAGGTTATTCCAGCTGCCGAAGGAAAATCAAGCGCAAACAGGTCGATGGGGAAAAAAAAGGGGTCGGGGGTACTTGGATTCCACCACATGGCCCGGGTGAAAGAACAATTGTGGTTTGCTTAAGAAGGCAGGTCCTTTTAGGGCTTTGGCGAAAAAGTGGGGACCTAACGAGGACTCGGAGCCTAAATGAGGGCGGGCCGCGCGGAAACGGAGGGAAATCTAATCTGAATTAAAACAAATTCAAAAACCCAACGATTGGCACGGAGCTGGATCAAGGCGCCGGGGAGAGGGCGGGGAAAAGACTTGTCTGGTCGACACAATATGGCTTTCTGAGATCAATAGGGATAGGTCGACTACCGTAAGAAGCTTTGGATTGGAAATAAACTGGTCGCAACTACGGGCAATCAGAAAACTGGTAAGTTACGCGGATATCATGACGGGAGGATCGCCGATTGGACACTACCTTGAATTGTGCGAATGAAAAAAAAGAAGAACAATGCGCTAAAGCGCGCAGGGAAGCCTACAAGGGGCATACGCAATAGTAAAGGAAAGTGAGAAAATGCAGAAAGGCCTGAAAACATGACGCGGTCAGGTATAATAAATTGAAAGGAATCTCTGCGTCGGAGCCATTGAGAAAACGAAAGATTCGGAGCGCCTAACGAGTGGTCATGCATGGGGTAACTCAGGGTTCTGGGCTAAACTGAAACATATTCCAGCGACAACAAAGGGCAAGTGGGCCTTGTGACATCACCTTGCATCCGCACCAGCCGGGGGGACCGGTCGAAAATCCGCTATAGTAGTGAATAGGTACAAGAATAGTCTTGGTTGTAGGAGTGTCTCCGAAAGGTGGGGGGAATGGCGCGCATCGCGTGGGGAAAGGCGAGCAGTTAGGTGTTCAAAAAAGGGAGCGGGGGAAAGAAGGGGGCAAAGAACGAACCCCACCTGAACAAACCCCCGGGGGGGGGGGTAAATGGAGCGTAGCTGCAAGAGAACCCGAATGATCTTGTGGACCGGGAGACCCAAGAACAAAATCGACCGGAAAGGTGAAGTCTAGCAAGGGGCCATAATCTAGGCGGGAAAACAAGTCCCCGACAATCTACACAAGGGGAGAAGATGTCCAAAGAAGACCAAGAACGTTTCGGAGAGAGGCTAAAGTCAACAACAACCGTATGGGGGAAAGATTATGCATCAACGTTTGAAAGGAGAGAGGGAGGATCTGGGGTCGATTTAATATTGTAAAAAGCGGCCGCCGCCGCAAATGCGTCGTAGCGAAGAGAAATAAACAGGGGTCGAGGGATCTGGGATGGGGGTCCAAAGCAAAGGCAGCGTGGAGGGGCTCTACCGAAATAAGGAACGGGTGGGTCGTTTAAGTCACAACCCAAAGCCAGCCGAAGGCACGCGAGGGGTAAAAAAAACCGGAGGAAAAAAGAAAATGAGATGGTTAGCATGGAACCAACCCCCTCGGGAGGATAAAGAATGAGTCAGGTATCAAAGATAATGAAAGAATCGGAGATGGATCAACTGAAAGGAACTGCGGAGCAAAGCGGGCTTCGGAACAAGGGGGAAGTCGGCATTGTACGAAAAGTCCTAGGGTCAGTTCGAAAAGACAGCGGTCAAAAAAAACCAAATGACAGCGCGACGACTCACCAGCATCTGGGGTTGCCACTTTCATCATACTACGGAGGCTTCACTGTCGATCGAAAGACCCAACACACGGGGGGTGGAGGGCAGCTCCAAATTCAGACGATCCTCGGGAACTGGTCACGGTAGAATGTATATACTCTTCGAAACTCTTATGTCTATAACAGTGCGGAAAATTCGGGCAGCAATTCGGAGAGGAAACCGGAAGATCTAGCTATCAATCTAAAAGACGGGCAGCAACGAAGCGGACTCGGAAATGAAACATTCTTCGCTGGGGCAAGAAAGAGTAGCAGCCTAAGAGGATCCGAACTGGGGGGGGGTGAAACGCCAGGCACCAGGGCTCCATTAGCGAATCGGACAATTCTGAGGCGCAACTATGCAAATGAAAGGATACTAGAGGTGACATCTAAGAAACAGCAAGAGAAACATAATCTCCGAGCCGCAGTGGGGAAAAGCACGAGAACCTCCAAATAACCGGACTGAACTGAAGGCACTAAAACAAGGACCCTGCCACCATCGCCTGGTTGAACAACCGTTTAAGAAAACGCAATTGGGCTAAAATAACGGGAAAAAGAAAATAATAACGGGAAGCAAGGAACAACCATCGGCAAAGAGTTTAAACTCCAACGTGGGGCCAAAAATCCGGGCCTTCGAAAAATCTTCGAAGGAGGAAAATGGCGTGCCGCAGGGTTGGCCGAAGTGGCAAACGAATCTTTTTTGGCAAAAGGAAAACATCCCCATAACAGCCAAAAGAGGCCAAAAAGAAAAGGGAGGTTCGCGATAAGCGGAAAAGGGAACGCAAAGTGCGACCATTGTACCGCAGAAAGAAAACAAGACATCGGGGGGGGAAAAAACAGGAACAAGAAAATGTTGGTGCTCGTAAAACACCAGGGAGGTCTCCCTGTCAGCGAACAGCAGCAGCACTCAAAACTAAAGATCAACTCGGGTCGTGATCCGACGGGGTTCGTCAAGAAACAGACAACGCAAGGCACCAACAGAAGGGTAAGGGGGAAGCAACAAAAACAGAGAGGTTAAAAAAATGTGGAGCTCGGGGTAGGGGAAGTATCGGCTAGGGAGCAAAGAAAAAACCAAGCAAAACGTAGGAACGCAGTGGGAGAACAGCAACCAAAAGCGTCGCGAAAAAAGAAGGCAAGGGTCAACACCATAGGGTACGGAGCAGGGAACGGGCAGGGGTCGCAAGAGGAGAAGTCTAGAGGGTCATAAACACAGGAAACAACCAGCGCTCGTTAAGAAAGGATGGACGGGACCCGGGCGGGTGGGGGAGAGAAGCAAAGCGAGGTAGCCCATTGAAACATGTCAAGGAAGGGGGCGGGGAAACCGTTGGGGACGGTTGAACAAGCGGAGGAGTTGCGCAGGTTGGGGGGACAAGAAGAAAAGCCAAGCAAAATATGCTATTGAAAGGCGGTAAGACGAAAGGGGACACCAACGAAACACTGAAAAACACCCTGGACCGTCTAAAGGAGGGAAAGCGCCCTCGTTCAAGGCGGGATATGATGAGATCAACCAACGAGGGATGGAGGAGTAGCTACTTCCGTGACTGACGCCGCATGTCAGGATTGGGAGGGTGCCGGGGGGGGGATTGTTCACGACCCTCGATGAAGAACGCTAGACTCTAGCGCGGGTGGTGCAGCGGCAGAAAAGGTACAAAGGAAAAAACTAGAAGGCAACAAATGAAAAAACAAAAGCCCAAAAGGTGGACAAGACCACCCAAAAGGAAAGGTTATGGAAAGATACGATCCAGGCTTAATAAGGCCAACAGACCAGGAAAAACGGTAATCATCAGACGTCAAAAAGAAGAGACGGTTGGGTGGAACGGGAAGAAACCAGTAAAACTATCATCGAAGCCGGGGGGAGAAAACTGACCGCGGAATCTGGGCCGAAACAGATTGTTAAACGCCGAGCGCGAATCGGGGAGCTGGGCTGAGCCAAAACTTGAGCCGGCCAAGCTGGTGATGCTTCAAACGTAAAAAGACTAAGAAGGGCAAACGGACTTACCGGGGCAAAGGGGCCTATGGGTGACAAAAAAAAACTGATGGGAACCTCTGTACTGGGGGCCGGGATAACAACACCAGTCAGGAGGGTAAAATCCTCCGGCAATGGGAGAGCCTTGGGAAAGCGACTTGGTACTGGGGATCAAAGGGGAAGAAAAAAAGAATTTGCCATCATGGTGTAAAAAAAAACCTTTCTCTTTAAAGGGATGTCCTAACTGGGCGTAAGGGGGGCTTGATCGAAATGTTCCAAGGGGACGAAGCATAGGGGGGGCGACCGCCGCGTTGATCAGCTATGGGGCATTTAATGGCGTGGGGGTAGACGGAAAAGAAAACGCGGCGGCGAGAGTGGAGAAACCAATCAGGAACAGACAATCTAGAGCGGGGCGGGGGTAAATCGGTGGCTGGTATCATTAAAGGGGGTTGCAGGGGAGGGGAAAGAAGGGGGGGGCGGGCGCCGTAGGTCTGGACTTCCGACGTAAAGGGGGTTTGAGGGTGCGAAGGTCATCTGTACGTTGAACACAAGGCTGGTGAAGAGTACTGAGAGGGGCTGGAGGCAGTTAATGGGGGGAGGGACTTTCTTGAGACCAAGAGGAAAGAGAGATGAGAACGGGGAGGAATGATCGAACGCTGCAAAGGGAGGATCTGATGCACGAAAGCCGCTCGGGTCAGGAAGCGGGGAGCTGAACGGTAAAGCCGGGTTGGGACGGACAAAAGGCCGTGGGGGCACAAAGGGGGGGGGTCGGCAGCGGCTCGCCGGGTGTGAGCGACAAAGCTGGTTTATGGGAAATAGCCTAACTCAAGCTAATAAAATTGGGGGAGAAATCTTGTCGACTTACTGGGGTACGCAAGGAAACGGATTTGCGGGACAAACTGCATCTAGGAAAGGCGCGACAGAGTCGACCAGGCGCAGGGAATAAAGTCAAAAGAACCCGGATCGTAAAGAAAAATATCCATGAAAAGTCATAGGGGAGACGGATTGGGAAAAATGATTAAATCGGTCTTCGGGGCTAGGGTTCACCCGAATCGGCTATCAAAAGGCATTCAGTGGAGCGATCTTGCGAGGAGGGAAAAGAGCTGGGGACAACAAAGGGGCCGACGTAATGGCCAGGATGGGGGAAACAAAACACGGACGCGAGCCACGGGGAGTCGTAGATGGTGGTAGGTCAAAAAAGGCGTTTAGCATTGACGAAGATTGGTGGGTGGGGGGTCGAAAACAAAAAACGGAAATGAGAGGGCTGTGTGAAGTTTTTGGGGCAAACGCGCAATATGGTGGGGGGGCAAGGACGGGAAACCAAAATAAAAACGAAACGAAACCAAAAACAGTGAGGATGGATGAAAGTCCTGCATCTCAAAGGCGGGGGCATGGGGGATGAAAAATAGATCATTAAACTTATCAATGGGGGGGGAGAGAAAAGAAATCGGGAATAACGGCGGGGAAATCAGGAACCCTACAAAATAAAGTCTACGCCTAAAAAAAATCGAAAACGTTCTAGAACAAATAATCAAACCACACAAAACAGTAGGAAAGAAGAAAGTATTAAACGTCCAGTGAGGATCGTCGAGATTTTGTTTGTGAGTCCGGAGTTTTCCTGAAGGCGAGGTCGGCGCGCCGAAAGAGAAAGGGGGTCGCTAGGAGGTGGAAAAGCACCCGAAAACGGCGCTTGTGGGTGAACGGGAAAAGGAAAAGTAACAGGATGGTTTCATGTCTGGAACAAAGGCAATGGACCCAACTCAGTGCCTCAGGGAAAGAAGTTGAAGACCCCGAACATGCTGCGCAGCGGTCATACGGAAACCACGATGCGACTTAAGAAAAATAGGAGGACTAGGCAAAAGATATAACGGTTCTCAAGCTGCATCTAGGAGCAGATTGCTCGGGCAAAGGTGCATGGACCAAAGGGCGTCAAGTCCGAGGCAGTTCGGGAAGGGAAAAAGAAGTCACAACCTGGGACCTTACCAAAAAAAGGGCCCCAGATTGGGTCAATAAATTGCACGACGGCCGAATAGAAATTCCTGGCTGAGACAGGGAAAGCCGACACCAAGCAGAAATTTTTCGCCACAAGGAAACTGCCGGCCGTTCAAAGAGGCAAGGGAGGGGGGGCAGCGGATCTGTCGGGGGAGTTCCTAAAGTTGGAAGATCCTCGGGCTAAAAGGGTTCGCGTCCAGAACGAGAGCAGAGAAAAAAAACCGCAGCAGAGACAGAACGGAGGAAACGAACAGCAGGGTGTGCCTACAGATCAGTCAAAATGATCCAATAGGGCGCAGGACCTCTGGGCTCAAAAAAAAAAACACCCCACGATTGGCCTCCATCCACGATCAAAAAAGAGACAAAAAACGTGGGAAAAAAATTCTTTCAGGCTCTCAAAATACGAGTTCCGGAAAAGAATAACCTCGAGGAAATCGAAGAGCCGATCCGCAGAGCGGAGTCCTCCAAAACAAGGCGACGGGCTTCAAAAACAAAAACATTTACCTGAGGTAAAATCATCAGTTAAAAAAAATCATTGGGCGACAAGAAAGAATGTTCCTTAGGGAATGGATCAGACTGCGTAAAAAAGAAACCTTCGATCAGCTCACCACATCGGGTGGACGGCAACGAAAGTTAGCGCTAGCTCAAATATCGCCGGAATAAAAGAGCCAGTCGAGGGGAAGGTGCAGCCAGGTTGCCACCAGGTAACGCCGCGAGCTTTGAAAGGCAAAGGACGCAAGAAATCCCCATAAGAAAACTCCACTAGCAATCGTAAAGTAAGGTCGCAAAAAAATGATCGCTGGCTCTCACAAAAGGGCAAAGGGTTGCAGCATAAACAGGCCAAATAAAATGATCCAGGAAAGCAAACCGAACGCTAACCTTGTGATTCGCCACCATGAAAAAAAAACATCCCTGATCAGGGAGGCAAAAAAAGAACGCTACGGCAAAAGAGAACAGGAACTCGGGAGGTCAATAGGGCGGTGTTAGGAAAAAACGAATGGGGGGGCGCAGGAAGTGGGCGAAAGGATCACCGGAAAATAGCTGGTGAAAATGGAACTCGGGGGAACCAGTCAACGCAGTGGAAGCCTCCAATCACGATCAGGGCGCACACTTGGGCGCAGGGGGAAACCTACTAACCGGTTAAAAAGCAAAACGGCAACAGGGGAAAAAAGACAAACATCTGTGCCCGGAAGAGTCACCTTTAGGGGATCACATTCGAACCACATAGACGTAAAATCCCAGGAAAACCGCCTCAGGGGCCTGAAGGGGAAGACCTCAGAACGCGATCTATCCGAGGAATAAGGAAGGAACAATCTCAAGGAAATCGTCCGGGCCTGGGAAAAACAACGTGGGGTGGACGGACTGGGAAGGACGAGTCTTGGGGGTTAACGAAATGTGGAAGCAGATCAGTCAAATCAGCAAACTGTAAAGAGCGGGGGGAATCCGCTGACTCGATGGCTCCACCCACAACAAGGACGGCAAACACGGGGAATCTTAAGCAAAGCCGTAAAAGTTAAGGAGCAGGATCAAAAAAAAGCAAAAGATGAAAGATTAAACTCAGATGAGCAATCGCAGGTCGACGAAGAAAGCTGGCAGCTGTAAACGTTGTAATCAGTGGCGTGTGAAACAGTCGAGAAAAGAGGCGCGAAGTAAATGGGGGATGGGCACATTTAACCAAATGGAACTTAGCTACAAAAGTCCCGCCAAAAAAAAAGTGTCAACCACCTGAACGAGTGCACTGGCGGGGGAATCGCTAGTCCTAAGGGAAACAAGATCAAAAGCCAAAGCGATCTCACTCAGGATGACAAACCAGGTGGTCCTGGGGATGCAGTCCTAAAAATGGAGGAACGGGGGCGCAAACTGCCCTCGGGCATCTTCAAGGAAAAAGGGGGGGGTGCACTGCCCTGGGAGGAAGCCGGAACTGGGAAGTAAGGGCAAAATGCCCAAATGCGGGATCCGGCTGGACTGTTTCGTTGAGGAAAATGCACCGATTTAGAGGCAACAGAGCTAACCTCTGCGGAAGAAGCAACGAAAGGTGCAAACGAAAACGATGCTAAAAAAAGCGCACTGTGGAAAATAAAAAAAATTACTTATGGGGGAGAAAACAGCAATCGATCTGATGACTCTTCTTCGTCGATCAAAATGAACGCCTTGATACTCAGGTGGTCTCAAAAAGGGCGCGGCAAGGGGTAGGACCGGGGGGGATCATGGGAGTCCCAAGTAGGATGTACAATTTGTTACCCGTGGAAGCCCAAGATATGGGACGAGGGCTAACCTCCCTCTGATAGCCTAGTTGAAATAGGGGGTTGGACAAAAACTCGAGGCAAAAAAGTGGCTAGCTCACCTGGATAAAGTGAATCTAGGAAAAAGGAGGAATTGGTGAGGCAGGATCAGGGGGCCACGGGAAAAGGAAATCGAAGGGACGGGAAAAGCAAGAAGGGCAGGTCCTTCCGGGAACATTGTCTTTCACAAACCTCTGCAATCGGGGAATCAAGCTATTGTAGGCTTTTGGTAGAGGGTGAAATGCGAAAATGAATGCTTGTTTAGGATTGTATTGAGCATAAGCGAGACGCCTGGTGCTCGAGGCCAGCGTCTGGGGAATTAATGCGGAAAGGCAAAGCAGTTTGGCCGGTTAAAGCTGGGCCTGCGCAGAGGGGGGAGGTCTTGCCATAAAATATAAAAAAGATTGAGACCCTTCACCGAAAATGAGGGGGAGGTCTATCCAGACGAAAGTGAGACCGTTGCCTAGGGCAAAAACGATGGACTAATAATTTGAAAAATCAAGGATACGAGCCTCGATGGCAGAGCGACCAGAGTACCGGACTCCTACCGTAATACTGTCACGAAGGGAAATGCATAGCGGCCTCTGTAGGCGGAAGGTACAATTTCCGTAATCTAAGAAGGGAAATCGCAAAGTCTCAGCTACCTGCGGATTTGGAGGTCTAGGGAACTAACAATGACGGAGAGAGGAAATCAAAAGTCGATGAACTGGGGAGCAAACGAGTCTGCGCCCGCAGCACTAGCAAGGGGAATGGGAAAGGACAATTAGGGCTTTTGAATAGGGCACAGAGCCTGGGGGTTAACATTGCCAAAAAATTTTGGGTAATGAGAACCGAAGTCACATCGCGCGGGGGTTCTTGGAAGAAGAAAGCGGGGTCAAGAGCTGGGCTGCGCGACGACCCCACCGGGATGGGGGTAGTGACTCGCCATCAGAAAACTGCGGGATTAAGACTCCAAGACATAGCAGCGAAAAAAAAATAGCATTGTGAATTCGCAAGAGAGCCTGCTTAGAAAAATGCCCTCAATCTAAATCAAGGCGACTAGAAAAGCGATCTCCCGAACGTTTTTCAAAGAAACAACAAAAACTTAAGGATTAGGAAGAAGGGAGAGGGAAATTAAAAGATCGGAGATAATTCGAAGGAATGGGTTCGACGCGGGGCCGTGGCCGCAGCAATGCGGCGTAGCGCCGAAAGTGGTCCGGTCGGGGGAGGAGTGAATGGTGAAAAAAGGCACTAGACGCGGCGTCGGGAGGGAGTTCGCAGGACCGAAATCGAACAGGGGGGGGGTTTTCTGTCCCCTAAATAAAATACCACCCTCAAAACTCAGCTGGGAGAAGGGGGGAACGAGGGACCTCTAAGGCCTGCGCGGCGGCGACCTGACAACCATTGAGGAGGGGACAAAAACACATATGAATAAATGTCGAAGGGGTTCGGGGGCGGAGGCGGGCGCAAGGCTGATGGTAAAAGCATTCGGCCAATTGGAGAAAGAACGCTTTCAAGTCGCTCATCGAAGGCAAACGGGAAGAAAGGGGGAAGCCCGCATCGAGGTGAAATGGGGCAGCCGACTACGATATACGGAAAGGCAAATACGCGGGCGAAGGCCGAATGTTCAGGCCCTAAAAGACCATGACGATCCGAAGTAAAAGGACGTAGGCCCAGGACGATTGGAAGGGAAGATTTAGCAAAAAGGGATTTTACGAGAAGCGGGGGATAAGAAGCACGCTGCGCGGAGAATCAGCCGAAAGATCGAGAAAAACGCCGCGAAAAACCAAGGGTAGGAGCAATCGAACAAATCTTACAACAACAAATCGGGAAGTGCTACAGGAGAAAGGAAAACCGCCGAAATAAATCAAGACATCGAACATGACGTCCCTATGGGAACCAACATCTCGGAGCGAGACAAATCGCACCTGAGCAGTCCGGACAGTCTAAAAACCAGAATCATAATAAGAAGGATTCGAGAATCAATCACGGACTATAACTCCGGCGGAATTGGAGAAAAGAATAAAACCAAAAAAGATATTCAGACCTTGCGGCCGAGACACAGGAGAGAAAAAAAACCAGACCGTGGGCTCCGGAGAGTGGCAGTCACAATTGAGAGCGAAAGACAAGGAAGAGCGAAGAAAGGAAAGTCGAAGGGGGCCGCCCGGGGCGCACCGAAGAAAAAGCAAAGATCTACTACCATAATCAGGGCACGATAGTCGCTTTAGGGGGAAAACGTGAAAAAGCCACGCCCGCCGCAGCGTTGGGGGCCGGGAACACCTCACTACCGGACAAACAATAACCTCGGAGAAACGAGCGTCGCTCTGGGGATACCGGGCCGCCACGAAACAAATTTCAATAAACCAGAAGACGACGGAAAAAGCAAAAGAAAAGACAAGATGTGTGCTTGGGAAAACCAATGATGGGCATCCGGAGTCAAGGGGAAGCGGACATCAGCAGCGGACGCAAAGAAAACGCGGTCGAGGAAGTCTTTCAATCCGGGGAGAGGGGGTCTCGAGCCAAACAGGAAGACGACGCTGGGTGTGGAAGACCAAGGGCCGCCAGCGGGAGGAGCTACCCCATGGGGAGAACGTAGCTGGGTAGCCGGAGATTGTCATGCAGAAACTAAGTACATCAACGAGTGGCGAGGAAGAAACACCAAACCTCGCGCGGAGCGGCAGAACAAAATAGTGAAAACAAAAGGGAACTCATTGGACAGGAAAAACCGCGAAATGAAAGAAGAGGATCAGAAAAACCTCGCTCAATGTCAAGGAAACTGGCTATCTGGGTGGGGGCAAACGGCAGAAAAGAGACGGAGATCAGAAACCGAACGTGGGATCAAAATGGCGGAAAACGTTGGCGTTGAACCGGAAACAAACAGCGATAGTTGGGGCAGGGAGCTGGTTTTGGGAACATATCGCGTAAAAAAAAAGGCCGGAAAGTCGAGACTGGGGGGGACGGGAAAGAGAGAAAAAAAGGAGCGGGACACCGACAATATGAAAGGCCAAGAGGTCGGCGCGTCTAATCGAGAGAAAAAAAAACAACGGAGGAGGAGAAGAGAGAGAATCGCCGAAAAGGAAAGCCGTCGCTGCAGGGGGAATTGGAAAAGGGTCGGGGGAAACAGAAATGTAGGTGTGAAAGAAAAAGAGAGGAGTCATAATGAACGGACGTCCCGCGCCGGGATGGGGGAAGCTGACAAAAAAAACGGAAAAAAAAGACCAAACCTACACAACCTGGACACACACGCCAGACAATCACACACACGATAGTAAGACACACACCAGCACCAGGGGGAGTCTCAGTGGTCAAGGTCTGAAAAAAGGAAAGAAAAGTCGTGGGAGAGTCTGAACGAAGCAAACAAGACACAAGGCTGGGAGAAAAAAAGAATTCCAGAGAATCAAGGGGGCAACTGGGATGACCGTCTCGAGAATGTGTAAAGCGGTAGCCACCTGCAAACTAGGGAACGCTGGAGCCGAAAAAACAGAAATTGTGGGGGCTCAAAGGATACTGACAGAAGGTGCGGAACGAAACGCCAGGCTTGCTAATTCGCTTGTTCGGTCTCGAAAGTTAAGCCGAAGAGAGTCCAACCTAGCGTCAAGACCGGGGATTCAAGGTGTCCTCGTTGACGGAGGAAAGGAAATGTAACCGCGTCCTGGTTAAGCGACTAAAACCGCTGAAATCGGGGGCAAGACTCCGATAACGCTTATATGGCTGGAGACTCGAAGTAGAGAGCTCCGGGCTACTCATGTTGAAAAAGCAAAAAAACGGAAAATTGTCAGGGGGGGATGCACCGAGAGTCAAGCGTCTTATGGATGACTGAAAATTGGGCGAAATTTCGCGAAAGGAAAAAATAGACCTGGAAACGTGATCGGGGCTATGGGGAGGGGGGAGGAGGGGGTGTCTTCGTGCCGACATCAGGCTTGGCTACTCGGAAAACACCTTGCGAACCGACATCGGAAGAGCGATGCTACTCGTAGGACGGGGAAATAAGGATGATTCCAACTTTTCCGAACACATCGATGGGGGAGAAAAAAAAACGAGTTATAAGTTAAAGAAGCGGCGACATTGCCTGAATCAAATCTAAGGAGTTGCAGCAGAAAAGAAAGTGTAATCCTTGACGGGAACGTTCCTTAAGCGCAGGTCGGTTGCGGGCGGTAAGGGCAGCCCAATACGCGGAGAGAGCTTATTTGCGCGGCGGAGCTCCGCTAACCGAGGAGTGCAGAGAAAGCGCGTGGGACGCGGTGAGAAAATGGCAAGGGATGAGCCAGAGGGGTAGAAAGTCCAGCAAAAAGAATTTGAGAACCGGGGGGACCTTTAGAGCGGGGCAAGGATAAATCAAAAGAAGAAAGGGAGGATTGCGGGGAAAAAAGACCGTCGCCAAAACCAAAGGTAGTCAGTCTTGCGTATAACAAGGGGGGACACTAACCTTTAGCTAGAATGAGGAACAGAGTGAAAAAAAAGACCAATGCTCTAAACACAGCGACTCTCAAACATCAGAACTCATGACCAAATTACTGCCAAAACTGGGAATTGAAAACCAGGAAGCTAGTAAGCCAACCAGGAAAGGAACTAATGCGGCGCGCTCGAGGTCATGCAGGTTGGTAGAGAATTGGGCATACGAACTGGAGATGAAAAGAGCGCACACGGCCGAGACTTTTGGAAAGAGAAACCGATTGCTCCAAAGGGAAGCCGAAACGCAATATAGATGGGATCACAAGCCTTCCTGTCGTTTAAGGTCGCCAAGGTGGGGTTTGGGTCAGAGGAACAAAAAAGACAGGCCATTCGCGGAGGGAGTTTGGGTTTCGGGAAAGTGCTCGAGGAAATGATTAGTGGTCATTCCGGTTACTGCCCCCAGTGGAAGAGGGACTCGCCGCAAAAAAGATCGTGTCCGTGAAAACGCAAAGCCCTAAGACAAAAAGAGGTGGCGTCGCGAACCCACGAGCATGCTGAGACGCTTCGAAAATAAAGGCAAGGCAAATCCCACAAGACGGGGGACGG
>Ga0179593_1608371_pt1 | contig 16127 bp, 9 predicted proteins | sample CZODoug2_1_08_16_FD_185931 | JGI IMG/M metagenome (GOLD analysis project Ga0179593, IMG submission 185931) | Vadose zone soil fungal communities from Angelo Coast Range Reserve, California, USA - CZODoug2_1_08_16fungal (PacBio error correction) | ecosystem: Environmental > Terrestrial > Soil >...
CACAGCGCGGGCGCTTGCGGCTGACGGGAAAGTGCTGGATTCATGAAGATCACTAAACTAGGCAAAAGGGGGGCCTCGAACTTTCCTGGGGGAATCGGCGCATTTCCAGCGCGACGAGCGACAGAGCTCGATGGCGGCGATCTTGGGCGAGCTGAATGAAAAAGGCATCTTGCCGGTCAGAGGTAGTGAAGGGACGTAGATTAACAAATGTCGAGGTTGGACAGCGGCAAAAGCCCAGAGGATGAAAGCGTTGTGCGATCGTACATGCAGAGACTAAAGAACCGCGTGGATCTTGGAGCCATACCGATACGAAGAGGCGATTCAGGAGCGCCCACGGGTGGGTGCGGTTCTCCGAGAGGATAGAACAAAAACTTAGCTGCCCCGAAAGGAAAAACAGAGGATCGGGAAAGTATTACACCATGCGGGCCGAGATGGCGCCGCTGTCCTTCTTTCCAGAAGGGTAAAAAAGCAAATGGGGAACATCTCTGGAGGGGGGAGAGGCCCCACTTAGCATCGCGTGAGGAAGCAAAAAAGGGGGAAACTGGAAGTCAGCAAATCTTCGAGCAAGGAATAAAAAGGAGGACAGACGTCGTCTGGAATCGAGCATGAAAGGTTAAGTCGATGCGCGCGACTCCAGGGAGAAATCCGCACCTTCTCCGGTCTTGACGGAAAGTGGAGAAACGTGCGCACGAGGACCGGGGGGCAGGCGCCCCACCAATCAAGTCTCCTTCCCGTGAGGAATGAGCCGTGCGTGCAGGAGCCGTCTGTGCGGAAAGTTATAGGGTCTGAATTCTTCTGGGAAACTTGGGGTTAGGGGCATATCTCGGTCGGACCGAAAATCTGTTGCGCATCATCGCTTGACCGTTCTTAACGGGTCTGATCTCGAAGGTGGATTGAACTTGAACGTTAAACCTGGGAAGCCAGACACTACCCGGCCAGGCCGGTGGCGGGGGAATCGTTGCTTGATATGCGGTCCGGCAAACCTTCCCTTTCCTGGTAAGCTCGCGAAAGTACTGTCTAGTCGTTACTACTAATAGGGAAAGGAAGAGTGGACCCGCCTTGAACCCAGTGCAGTCTGTGGCTCCGGGACGGTTTTTTAAAATTTCCTGCACCAGCCGTCCGGGTGCTTTAATCTGCGCCGATTTGGTACCTTCTGTCCGGGTTCTTGGAAGGTCACCGTTCTGCTTTCGGCGGGGAGGGGGGTGAAACCATCTGGACCGGGTTCTCCCACCGCCTCCACTGGGAGAATAGGACACCGGTTTACCCCACGTCCGGTATCCGTGTGGGGAGAAGTGAGAATGTCTCATGGGTCCTGTTGAAACGAGGTTGCGAGAATAACTAGTCATCAGAACGTCGTTCCTTCATCGTAGGGGCCTGGAGGATTGAGGTATACCGCGCAGTTCCAACGTCTCTCTCTGCGCGGGTACCAAAAAGGAACCAGGAGTATCTTAACGAACTCGCTCGGGTGTGAAAGGACTTCCTTGAGTCAAAAGAAAGAAAAATTAAACTTCCGTTCTGCGGATTCTAGGACGCTCATTTCTGGGCTCAGCGTAGATAAGAATACCCCTCACAAAAACGTATGAAGGAAGGGGATAGATAAAGTCTCTTTCATGCCAGTAGAAAGGGGCGGGACTCGCCGGGAAAGGGGCGATACTTCAATCTACTTGGTCAGAATACGAAGAGTTCGCTCAATATCTGCTGGCTAATGACGGCCTACTGAATGGGTACAAAGGATCCGATTCTATATTCGTGTCCGGCAAGCTGTGCGTGGCTTTCCGACTAATGAATAAAGGTAGGTGAGGGAGCGATTCGCTCACCTGTGACACAAGAGTCGGCTAGGACCAATTGCTCCTACTCCACAACCCTTCCGGAAACACTAGGGTCGCGAGTCCTCCATCTTCAGGAGCCTGTCAAACTACGCCAAGAGGCATTTGCTTCGCGCCCTCCTGGGGCCCCCGGGACAAAACCGTAGCGGAGTCATATTAGTACTAGTGCGGGGAATGCAACACATAAAGTAGAAGAATAGGAGAAGCCCCAGGGCGGAAAGTGGAGATATTAAGAATTCGTTAGATTCCCGAAAAAGGAGAACGTGATCCCACGGGGGGGACCCGGTCAAGAGGAGGGGGGCCTGTCCGCTTCCCTTTTACATCAGCGTTAGAACGTCCCAAGGATAATAATCGCAGGAGGGTGGGCAGGGAAGGATCGCCAGGACGAAGGCTACGTGCACGGCAAAAGCAAGGGGTCGTCCCCAACCACAAAAAGACCTCGACTAAAAGAACCAAACCCCTTTCGCCGCGAACAGACTTTATCGGTCCTTCCAGATGTCCGTCCTCCCGCAGCGCACATGAAGGGTTGCGGCTCTGGGTGTGGCTAAAACCACCTTGCTGCCCGGGAGAAGTGGGGACGCACCCCGTCTCAAGCAGGTCACCCGTAGTGGGGACCGTCGGCTGAAGATGGGTTACGTGCGAGAGGCAATACGACGCTCTCGATACTCGAGCCGAAGAAGGCCCGGTCCAGGCCAGGGTTCGAACATCCAGTCGACCCCTTGTCACAAGGCATCATTTTTGGCTCCTCCAGAAAACTTTACCAAAACGCTATTGTCCCATGGAAATAAGCATGTCCCTTCAACGGATCTTCCAAAGCAGAATTTGGAAAAAAAGGAAGTTGAAGGGACAATCGTGCGCCGTGGACAAAAGTAAGTTTTCATAATTAAGCAATCCCCGTGTCACTACCAGATGGAAGAAAAACAAATTAAATAATTAGTAGTCAGAAGATGAACTAGGGGGGAGAAAGATACTTTACGCTGCGGACAACGAAACGTAGACTGGCGGGGAGAACGCCCGGACACAGGCATTGTGGCTCCGTAGAGTCCTAAAGCTGGAGGAAAAAAGATGGAGAAAAAAGGAAAGGACAGAACAGTGCTCTAGACATCGGAGTCGAGGGGGAGAAACAGAAAGGGGAAGCGGACGAAAAAGAATTAGGGAAAGGAAAAACTTAAAAGAGGGAGATATTTGGAAACATCCTAATCATTATCGCCAGGGGGAAAGACGCAGCAAGAGCTTCAGGCGCGCCAAAAAAAGGAACCACGGCAAAGAAAAGGGGGAGCGAGCTCCACACCAACACCGGGTATGTAGGAAAGGAAGATCTGGGACCGTGCGTCATTTGTGGACGCAAAAAAAACGAAGCAGCGGAGTGGTCCGTGGGAAAAGAGTGCTTTCATAAAAACTCGGAGACCTAGGTTGGGAACCTTTGGCAAAGGGAATGAGCACCGAAAAAGGGAAATCTCGCCCTTTATCCCCAATCTGCAGAGGAGTGCTAACCTTGTACGAGGGCAGAAAGCTGGAGGAAGGGCAGGGCCGGGAGGTAAGGGTGTCGAAAGGAAGGTCCGGCGAGGTACCATGATTGGAAGGTGAGATGATCTCGAATTCACATACTCGAGGGGGGACGGCAATAAATTTTGGAGCGAGGAAGCTACTGATCTCCTCGTTGGTAATGAAAAGAAGCAAATGCGATCAGGAAGGCACAGAGGTGGGAAAATCGGGTCTGCACGTGTTGCGTGCACCGCCCTTGCGAACCACCATTAAAACGTATTGCCGGCCCTAACATGGTTCCACTCTCAAGAAGGTCGAACTGTACGGAGAGGAACCATGTCCTCTAATACTGGAAACCGAATGAGTCACCCTATGAGTGAAAAAAAACGTCGACTCTCTGGAAATGAGGCAGCAGGGAACGGCGGGAAAAAAAAAGTCCGGAGGCGCTAAAACAGAAACGTCGAGGCAAGTAACCATTACTCTGAAACTGAGCGGGTGGTGAGGGGAAAGTAGCACATCTTTTGATAGCCGAGTACGCGCCAGCACGAGAAGAAACGACTGCAAGGTTGCCGAGCTTGAGCTGGTGGCACAAAAAGTAAGGGGGCATTGGCAGGACCCACACGAGCAGACAAGTAAAGGGCCGGCTAATCGCGTCAGTCCGCGGCTGGGTCTAAGTCATAGGGGCGAAAAGTTCGCTTCCGGAAAAGAAGATTCAGGGAGAAGAGGGGCCGTGGACTGGATCTGTCTGGAGGGGGAACGGTAAAAAAATCACAGGTAGAATCGGGGACCCCACGACGGGTCCGTCCACGAGGTGTTGGGGGAGCATGCTCTCAAAAAATCGGACGGAGTGAGAAAGGCGCTTTCAAAATACGGGAGGTACAAGAGGAACTGGGGAAAAAAACCGGAAAGAGATTGCTAGGGGGTCCCGGTCCACGCAGAATGCTGCATCAAGAGAGGGGTGACCGGGGGAGGACCACGAGTTGGCGAAAAAGGGAGATCCGGAAGCCCATCGTGCCGGCTCCACTACCGGAAAGGAGATCTAAGGCACCCGGAGTTGAGGTCACGGCAAGAAAAAGGAATTGGGTATGGCGCTCGGCGAAATGTGGGAGAAGCAGTCACTCAGGGGTGGTGAAAAAGGTGCGGAGAAGCAATCAACGGAACTGGTCCGAAAGCGGCCAGAGACCCTAAAATCCAAATGCCTTTCTCGGGAGGTCCAAAATCTCGGGAGGCGGAGAAAAACCCGGTTGACACTGCCCTGCCCGGCCGGCTGGGGCGAATGAACCTGTCAGCCCCTCCCTGGGGCTGTTCGTACTGCCATTAGATGCGTCGGCGTCCTTCTTTTTCGGACTTGGAAAGCTTGCCACTAAAGAGCAATCTTCTCCACCCCAAAAGGGCTGACAGGAGAGGAGTCCGCTGCTCTGGGTCGTTCGCAGAAAGGTCTACAGGAATCAGGAAGTCCTCCTCGTCCTAGACTCGGCTAAGTAAAAATAAAAAAGAACTCGAACGAACTAAGCTGCCGGTCTAGGGGGATTGAGTGGAACTAAAAACTCGAGATCTTGCCGTTCTCTTAACATTCCAACACATAGCCAGTCGAGCGTGCTACTGAATTCCGGGGGCGCACAGACAGAGTACTGCAAAATTTCTTCGGCCGAGGCGCCAAGTAGCCTGTCTGAAAAGAAACCTTTCTAGGACCGCGAGGAGGCTTGATGGAAGATTTTCTTATGCTCTAGACGATGGGGGATCCTGGAAGAACTTACCCATCTTAGACAGACTTGGCCTTTAAAGGTCAAAAAAGTGAACTAAGAAGGCAACAGAGTGGAAAAGGGAACATGAGGAAAAAAAAGAAGTATAATCTTGAGAGACATCAACCGGGGACCTCAACATTGATTTTTAACGGAGAACTCCAGCATGACAGGTTCCAGGAAGCTCGACAGCAAGGGGAGATCAGCGAACTAAATCAAAGACGGCACCCAAAGAGGCCGCGAACAGGCAGAACGTGAGAGTCACCGGGTCCGACCCGATTGACGATAAAGGGGTGGGGGGCGAAGAAAAAAAAAACGGCAGAGTGCACAAAAAACACGAGACCTGAAAAGGGAACAGTGTCTCACGTGGGGAAAAAAAGGCTTCAGCAAACCGCATGCTATGGCACATAAGTGATGCGAGGGAACAAGACTAAGCAGGCAAGGTCGACGCCAGGCTTCAGAGGTTGGCGCCGGGAAGTTCGTAGAAAAGTACGACAGGGGCAACAACGGGCTGGGAAAGCATGAAAGAACAAAAACCCCGAAGTTACTCTAGGGCTACGAGCTCGGAACGGAAGTCTTCAGAATACTTACAATGGTAGGATAGAGGAATAACCGGTAAAAAAGGTTCCGACCCCGGAGGAAAGAAAGGTAAAGGAAGGGAAGTCGGAGATCAGGAATTTGAGAATATCACAACTTCGGCAGAAACTCTGAAAAAAAAGAGAAACATACGGGCATCGAGCTGAGAAAGGCTTAATGACATTTGTAACCATAAGGGCCGAGGAGGAATGGCTCAAGATTGCAATGAACGTTCCACTCGACAATGGGGCTCGCCAGACAATCGAGGCCGAAAAAAGAACCAGGGCCGGCAGTTAACATGCGCCGCTGCTAAAAATTCGCCAGGAAAACCAGGGAGGGATTACTTTCAGAACGACGCAGAAAATGGAACGGACGAACGTAGGGGGGGGGGGTTTTGGGGGGGGGGGTGGGGGGGGGGGGGGGGGGGTAATTCTTTCTGAGACTCCCTGAAACGGATTGCGGCTAGAATCAAAAAACACGGGTAGGAAAGACCCAGGAGAGGGACGTTCGTCAGTAGATAGGGGAAGCACACGCCAAGAGCGTGAGCGGCTGGTGAAGACAGGAGGTCAAGGAGATCCTCCTCGTCGACTTTGGAAAGGCTGCATGGGCATCGGCGCAAGCTGTAGGGGACAAAGGGGAGGAGGAACCGTGTGACCAAAAAGGAAAGAAAATGGAGAGCCACCGGAGATATAAGGAAAGGTCTTCATGGACAAGTTCGAGGGACGGGCTTACGTATCCTAGGAGGTAACCAGAGGTAGGAACGAGGCGCGGAAAAGAACTCGAGTGGGACTCATAAAACGGGGGGCTAGCGAATTAAAGGATCGGGAAAAGATGGCCATAACCTAAGAAAATAGCTCTTCCTTAAGTCTGGCAGGAAAAGTGGAAACTTAAGGGGACTGGAAAAGGGTTTGCGGGAAAAATCCAAGAAAAAGAACTGCCGGTCTGAAACCAAGAAGTCGCAGGAAAATCGCTGGGACAAACATCGGTACTCGCATTGGAAGACAGGCAAAGGTTGAAAAAGGGGGCGGTTTCCCATCAGGTTTAGTAAAGCGAACGGCACAGGCGTAAATAGAAATGGAAATTCAGAGAAAAAAACGCAACTAGGGCCCGGGGATCGCGCCAGAACATAAAAGGAGAGTCAGAGACGCGTGCAGAAGTACGGCCTATGAGTCCTCAATGGAAAAAAGCCCGACGGGAAACCTTCGTTAAGCGATTCCGAGATTTGTTCAAGGCCGAAAAAGTTCAGGTGTGCCGATCCTCAAAACGCCTGACCTTCAACCATTACGTGGAAGAGCGTTCAAGGGTGGCCAGAGAAAACGTGCGGTGCCTGGTTCGAATCGGTGTGAGAACGCGTCTCATTCCGAGAGGGAAAGGGAGGCTGTAGGTCAGGTACCCCTTTCTGTGAAAGTGAATTCTCTCTGGAAGAATGAAGGGCTCTAAGTGTCGCGGGAACTTGGAGGGAGGGGACACTAGAGGTGGGGGAGAGCGGCGACAAAGGGCGGCGCGACCGGACTCGGACCCTTGTCCGCGTGAAGGCAGGTCTCCCTGGATTCCGGGGACGGGCAATGCGGAATGTGTACAGATCAGGTAAATAACTCCCGGGTGGGGGAGGGGGGGAGGGGGCGTAAATTTTCTCCTTAATTTTTAATGGAACGCCTCACTTTGTGAAAGTCTGAAAAAGAGCCGGCTTTTGGGCTCAACACATAGGCAGCCCCAAATTCAGATCACAGGCTCCAAACAACTCCTTAGGACTCTCACTTAGTGAGTGCCGAATGGAGCCGTTACTCGAAAGAACGAAAACATTTCTCCTCAAAATAGCTATGACGGTGCGATCTTAGCGCGATAGAACCTGAATTATTACCAAGAACAGGAAATCACGCTCTAGCTCGCGGCGGGTCCCGCCCCTCGGTCTCTCTCTATAGAGCTTGATACCGGGGTCCCCCCACGGCGGATCGCGCCGTTAAGTCTCTGCGAAACGGGCAAAGTTATCGCATGCGGGGGTGGGGCGGCGAGCCCCGGTGCTCCCCGTGGGCATTCTGTGTAAACGAAAGAGATTTCATGCTTCCTTCAGGGGCGCTGGGAGGTCGTGACACAGCCAAATCAGCAATCAGTGCCGATCACCGGAAAAAAACGCGAAACGGGACGAGAGCCTCTCATCTCAGTGTGGGCGGGAGGAGTGAAAATCGAACTCTTCTCCATAACTCAGGCCTCTCGCGTGGATGCTCGAAGGCAGGGAAATGCCTTCTCCTGGTCATACTTCTACTCTCTGGAAGCTGAACCAGACAGGAGAATCAGGTACCGCGAGTAAGGGGGATAGCCGGACCAGGCCCCATAGAGTTGCCTTAAAGAATCCTCAGCCGTCATTAATCGAATCCTGCAAGGTTGCGATCTATAGGGAGAGGCGAACTTGTCAACACCCCTAGAGGGAAATCAAAGGGGCGCAACGATTTCGCACAACAGGAGCCAAGCTGTAAGAGAAGGAGACGGGTGACTCGATCCTCAAGGGCGTTCGAGAAGGGGGGAAGGTGCGGTTCAAAAGCCTCATCCTGTCACCGGGGGCTTCGAGGAGGAGAGGGGGAACTGACTCCAACTCATACAATTCAGTCCACGGGGGAAACAGGGGTCGTCGGAAGGAGAGGGAAGCTCGGGGCCGCAGGAACTTATGTATCATTCCTAAACCCCGGGAGGCGGGGGGGTTAATCGGGAGTGTGGGCGACTCACGTAGGAGGAATCTCTGAAGTCAAGCCCACAAAGCCTCTCTATGGTCCTGCAAACTCGAAAACACTTAGAGACCCAGAGCCCCGCTGGACACCTTCGGTAAAGAACTTGAGTAGGCCGCCCGTAAAGGATGCGTCCGGCCCCCGGGGGGCCGCAGCTGCGAGGGTTGTGGGGGATTCGTTAACCAAAGGCCGGGTATCCATGGACTTTAGAGGGAACGGTGACGGGGGTTAATTCCCGGTGATAGACTAATGAAGGGGGAACATCTCCGCCTGAAAAAATCAAAGGGAAGAACAAAGGGCGTAGAGTACGAGGAAGGGTTAGAGACGAGGAACTGCCCTCTCACCGCAGGGGATTTACTCGCCATGGCACGGAGGATCAGGAGGGGCCAGGAAAGGGCTTCTGTGGGGGGGGAAGGGTCCACGGAGGCAGAAAGTTCAGCCCGACATGGTTTCGCGCCTAGGGCTCCATCTATTAGGTGTCCTGGGGGCTGTTGGCGGGGCATCCTTCCCGGAGTTGCGGGCTAAATCGACCCGTGGGCCGAGTTAAACCCCGTTTACACGCTCACGGCGTTGGAATCCGGTGTTTCTCGGGTCGAGAAAATAGTCAGCAAGGAAAGAATCGCGGGAATCAAAGAGGAAAAGCAGGCGTACATCCTAACACGTGACACCCGGGGCGGGGACCTGCATCACAGGGGTGTAAAACCGGCTCGGAGGGCAAAGGGAAAGCTAAGAAAGAAGTCCATAAGGACCGCCTCTACACGGGTGCAGCCGGAAAAGTCGGCGTTAAAAGGGGGGCGCGCATTGTAAATAAAAGGAGACAAAAGGAAAACCTTCACCGAGTGCCGGAGTCTAGGAAGAAAAAAAAAAAGTAAGTTCACAAAAAAACCGCGCGCGCCGAGCGGAAGCAGCAAAAGGCTCCCGGAAAGGGTCGAAAAACGAGTGAATTATAGGAGAATGGCTAAAGTGCGTCATTTGGAGGCGAGCGCTTAAAAGTTTCCTCCTAGGTGAACTGAATGGTCGGTCCTCTAGGAAGAACAGGGAAATCGTTAAATGGGAATTGCTTACGACTGCGAAAAGGAGCACTTGCGCGCCCTGGTGACACCAGGTCGCAGTGTGCGTCGCCTGGGTCTATCCTAATCTGGAAGGAGGGACGAGGGAAATCTTAAGACGGGGTCGGGGGAAAAGCCGACCGAGGGAAGTCTATTTAGTGAAAAGCTGAAAGAGAGGTATGCTTGGGACTTAACCAATGGGGGGAGGATCAGGGAAGATCGATATTAATCGAAAAAAAGGCAAATGGCGGTAAAAAAAGGGAGGGAAAAGTCATGACGGGCAATTCGGGCAGGTTTCCACCGTTAGTTGGGAAGGGGGGGTGCGGGTCCGGAAGATAGCGAGGGCAGAGGATGGCCAGGGGACCGTCCCATATCGAACGGAAAGTAGAGTAAAAGCCAGGGGCCCGGGACGGGTGTGAAGGGAGCCTTCCTAGTTCCCAAAAACTATGGGGGACTGTACACATCCAGGAAGGGGAAGGAAGGGACTAAAATTCTGCAGCGCGTCTGATGAAGCCCTCGAGTCAGGGGAGGACTTTCTGCTAAACGACTTTCTCGCAAAAGGGTTTGTCCGGGAAAAGAGGGAAGCCGGGGACGGACGGGCAAACACCTGAGAAAGGGGGCTTGGGTTGAAATCCCACCTGGGGCCCGGGGTTTCTTTGAGGGGCCAGGGTCGACCCGAGGCTCCACGGCTCATGAACTGTGTCTCTACTCCTAGGTGGGGACGGATCAAGGAGAGAGGTGAGGGCCTTGTGCTCCGTGAGCGGGAGCTAGGGAGGATAGCGCCGGTAAGTTGACAGGGGGGTCTGCAAAAAGCGCTACCTTTCTTCCGTTTGCCTGTCTGGGCCTGTTCGGGGTTTGCGGAATGGGTAAAGGCTAGGGGTCCCAGGAGGAAAAAGAAAGAGGTCTCACTTCCCCGAGGGGGGGGGGAATCGGAATGGGGTCTCGGAAGGGGCTCTCAGGGCCCTAACTAAAGAATGGGAAAACTCGTTGAGTTGGAAAGGCGTGAAATCCTGAACGGCCAGCGAAGAAGGGTGAAATAAAAGTGGGGACCAAAAAGTGCTGCTTTGCTAATATGGAAGGCCGCGACTCGCTGCTCATCTCGGAAGCTTAGAAGGGTTTTTGTCGTACTGTAAAGAAAAACCCATGGAATTGTCCTCCTGAGGCATATGGAAGCTCCCCCAAAAGAGATGGATGGGTATCCTCGTTACGGCCACGTGCGTAGGACAACAGGTGGGTTTGAGGGACGCTCGGGGGTGGGAAGAGCTTCGACTCAAGTGGTGGTTGGACAAGGAAGCAAGCGGGAAACGGTTGAGGAAGAGCTGAAAGGAGTAAGCCAGGGTTTAAGCTGCCTATGAGCCTGCGAGAGCCCTTAACCATCCCACGCTCTCTCAATGGTCTAGATTTGGGGCATTCCCCAGGTCTCAAGGGCCATGATGGAGGGTGGTTATGATCCAGTCTGGAAAAAGGAGGTAGAACACAAAGGAGGAAAAGCGAAAAAGAGGGAAAGACTGGGTGGAAGAGGATCGGTCAGTCGGGCCTAAGGAACGCTACATGAGTCTGAAGATCTTCGCACGAATAATCGGCAAAAGGAGATTAGAAGGACCATCGAGGTGAGGGAAGGGTGGAGGTAGTCCTCAGAATCTGGGCTTGAAAAAAGACCACTCCGGCTATATGGGGCTGAAGGGACTAAATAGGGAGGGACATGATTGAAAAACAACGAGTCGATTCCTATGCAAGGGTTAGGGTCGAGACTCAACCCGGCGCAAAGAGGTTGCCTTCAGACACTCGTTGCGAGATGAGGATGTAGGGCAGATTGTCGGGATCCTGAAAAAGGTGAAAAAGCAGGAAATTCCAGGGAAGAGATGGGGGCAGGCAGAGTCGGGATTTCCAGAAGAAAAGTAACTCAGCGGTTTCCAATGAGATGAGAGATTAGTGGGCACAGGTACCAGGATAACAAGGAAAAGAGATTTAGGAAAGCATGAATTCTCGAAGGGGATCTGGAAGTCAAAAAATACCTGTTTAGGAAAAGCGAAAAGCCGGCGCGTATCATCGCAAGAGAAGAGACTCGAGAAGACAATATAACAGCGCAAAGAGTAACTGATCTGAACAACTCTTAATGCGCAGGCAGTAAAGAAATCAGATGGGGGACGGAGCATAAAACGGGGCAATTAGTCGAACATCAGAAAGATCTGAAAATTCCGAAGGGATTAGTGCTTCTTACGTCTGGGGAAGAACAAAACAGTTGGGGGTTCACATAGGAAATTCAGGGAGAGAAGAGGGCGTCAGAACGAGACGGGTTCATAAGGGGGGTTCAATCCAATGGGACGTGAAAGTGTACCGACAGTTCGGCAACGAAAATTGGACAAGAGAAGGGGCTGCAGTCGCACCCAATGTGGAGAGATGTTCAACTCCAGAGCTACTGGAACCGGGTCAGGCAGACGTACCCCCCAAGGTGTGGAGGTTATCGGAAAGACGCAAAACGCCTCTACAAGGTGAATGGGAACTGCAAAAAAGGCATCTGGTCGGCGCATTCAAAGGGAACCTCTGGGCGGGAAACTCTCAAATTGAGAAGAAGGATGATTTGGTCGAGCTGAACTCTGAGACATGGGTTACTAAGGCAGACGATGAAATACTCGGACCTGATGTTAACATGCCGAAAGCGGAAAAGTCAGAAATCTCAGTAATCGATCGCTTCAAGGGGGCTAAAGAGAGTAAGAACTCCGCTGCTCCGAGGTCTCAAAAGAGTGACAAAAGCAACGTAGAGGGTGGAGGAGTGACGAATCAGTAAGAGGTTGTAAAAGCGCAGCGCTGAAAAGAGAGGGTGATAGCAGCGAGACAAACATTACGAAAGGGGCTGAGTTAACTAGCTCAACACAAAAACGTTCTGAGGAGAACAGGATCCGTGCGTCATGTTAGAGGCAGCAGCTCGGAGGGAAAAGTCATCGTCGTGCTGCGTTGGAAAAAGTGGGATTGTGGGAAGTTTAAAAATCCTCCTCGGAAGAAAGGGTGAAAAGAGGGTGATTTACCTCTTGGCGACTGACGTAAAAACGGAGAAGAGAGGGTGCCGCTGAAGAACTCGAAGGGGAACGTAAACAAAGTCGGGGGGAACGGGGAGGGTGCATGGAACATCGGGCCCCGAAGACGGCAACGGATCGGGAAGGTACCAGTCTGGAAGAATCAAGCGCGATTAAAGACGAAATGCGCTTCGGGTCGGGAGGCATACATTAACCGAGGTAACAGGGGACATGGCTCTCCGCGCCGATCATTCGGTGTTACTTTTCAAGAATGGTTCCACTTCTGGTATTTGGGGGGGGGGAGAACTGGCTCGTTCTATGAACCCGGGGGAAAGGTGACTAAAAATTCAACCTCTCGCAAGAGTGCTTAGACATTACAACAAAATCGGGACTTGGGAACTCAGCTTCTTAGTTGAAGGGCCTATTCCGTGTGAACGCGGACCTTTACATCAAAGGAAAATTCAACCTTTCAAAAAAGCGCCTCTAGGTTCGGTCAGAAGTTCCGGGCGGGTCTCAACTGAAGGAGGCTCTCGGACGACTGACATTACTTACCGTGAATGCCGCGGCTGGGGGGGGGTGGGGTTTCGCAGGTCGCTTGTAAACCAAGACAGTTAGACGACTTCAGCCTCTTTCAGGGGGGAGGGTCAAGAGCTGAGCGTGGGGGGTCACAAACAGTAAGTGGGTGTTCTTGGGGGGACCACACCTCGAAAGAGAAACGGGAGCAAATTGCGGGGTGTCAGGAGGAAAAAATCGTCCGGGTTCTCCTCTGCGTAGGTAAATACGTGGGAAAAAGCTTGTCGAGGTATCGGGGGCGGAAAAGAGCCGGGTCGGTGGGGGGGTGGGGAAGGGAATGTCGGAAAAAGTTCCTCTGGAAGAAGGTTCCCGTCCAGGGGGGGTTGGGGAGGGGGGTAGGGGGGGAGGGAGGGGGGAAGGGTGAAGGGGGGGAGGGGGGGATGGGGGGGAAGAGGGGGGAGGAGGGAAAAGGGAAAGGGAAGAGGGGAAGAGGGGGGAGGGATGAGGGGAGGGTCTGAAGAGAAAGGAGGGGGGCGGGGGGGCGAAAGACAGCAGTGAGGAGGGAGAGGGACGTCTCTACAACAAAATAGCAAAAAATTAGGCCGGCGAGCTCAGAACAGCCTTGGGCTGGGCAATTACAAGGAGTATTTCAAAAAGATTCAAACCCTTTGGGCCCAAACGCCGTACTAAGGGGATACCCCTGTCCCAGCGCTCCAACCCAAAAAAAAAAAAGTCGGGAAATATCTCGAAGGCCGTGAGCCGTGGAAAACTGGATGCCGCCAGCGGGAATCTCAACTACAGGGCGTCCGGGAGGGGATCTCGCGCACAAGGGGGGGGTTTGGCAGGATGGTTGAACTTTCGCAAAAAGCGGAAACGCCTTGACCCCCCTCGGGTGTTGCAGGGAACGAGAAAACAAGAAAAAGAAGAATGGGCGAAATCAAAAGAAAGTAACCGCGGCTGTAAAAAAAGGGAAAAACAGTAGGGAGATATAGGAAATGGCAAAGTACTCACCCGGGTCGCGACAGGGGGTCAAGGGAGAGCCTTAGACATAGGAGTGCATGTCGAAAAAAGGGCGGAAGGCCCCTGCTTTCCGAAGTAGCAAGGAGAGCGCGGGGCTCTCACAAAAAAAAAAAAAGGAGAAGATCTGCTACTTTCAAAAGATTGAGAAGAAAGGAGGCCGCCATCAATGCAAGTCGACAGATCCTTTCACTTAGGGCGGGGGCGGCGAGGAAAAAAAGTCAATCGCATGGAATTGCTAAAAAGGGCTAAAGACATCGCACGCGAAGCAAAGCGTACGAAAAAGATCCGCTAGGAAGAAATAGATCGAGTCTGCGTCGGAGAACCGTGAAAAGACCAAAGGGGAGGAGCCGAATTCCGGAACCAACTCGAGAAAACCCATTAAATTTCCAGGGAGGAAGGTTTAAAGTCTCAATGCGCAGCTTGGGAGCAAGGAAAAACGGGTAGGGATCCATGTAAAAATAACGCCGGCTAGGAGAGTAGAGAAGGGAACTTAAGCTGGACCGGGGGACTTGCCCAACGAAGGAACATGAGGAGGAAAGTAGAGGAACATGTCAAACCTGAGCCCAAAAAAAGAAGAAAGGAAGAGCTACGGACGAAGCGGGGAGGGGGGTTGGAGAATGTACTGGCAATACTAAGGTGAAAAAAAAAATCGCCGGTAAAGTCGCACGAGCCGAAGACAGACGCGTAACCAGCAATAAGAAATTTACCATAGTCGGCCTGCGCCGCCGCGTTAAGGGAGGAAAACGGCAACCAATGATGGGAATAAAGCAACGTCATCAAAACGCTCAGGGGGGGAGGACAAAGAAGGGAAAAAAGAATTGAAAAAAAAACGCTCAAGGGGTCACGAACTGAGAAAAAGGGCAAGTCGTTCTCCGGTCGGAGAAGGCGACGGCAAGAGGAAGAAGGGGGGATAAAAGCATAGAAAGTCCGGGCTCTATCGTCGCGGAAAGAGGCAGAAAAGACATTGCTCAGGGAGATGTACGCCATGGACTAAAGAAAAATCGGGAAAGGAAAGGGCTCTGTAAAAAAAACAGCTCGGCCCGGAATTGTTTTAAATTTACAGAAAGTCCTCTGCGACGGTGCAGGGCAAAAAAAAGGTTTCCATCGCTAGTCCGGGTAAAACAAGGGAGACCCCGAAGTGAAACGCTCCTGTCATTAAATGACGAAAGCCGTCGAGGAAAAAGTTAAAACAGGAAGAATCGCAAAACTTGGATCACCAACGACTAAGTAACATCTAAGGAAATCAATGTCGCTCTGCCCGCCTGGGGGGTGAACTCTTAACTACGGAGGTGTACAGGCGGGAGAACAGAGGTTCCAGCTACATCGGCTAAGAGAAAAATGAAAAGACAGGCCAGAAAAGAACATTGTTACCAGGAAACGCGCCGCTGCGCACGAAGTGCGCAAAAGAGGAAATTCAAAAAAACAGGGGAGGATAGGGAGAGGGAAGAAGCAGTTTGGGGGGGGAAACACCTATCTCACCTCTACTAAACTCTCTCTCTGACGACACCGCGAAGTGGTTGGAGAGACTCAAAAAAAAGCTGGGGGGAAAAGAAAAAAGAGGCCCAAAAAAAACTCACTGCTGGAGCCTCGCCAATTACTTGCGGTTTTAAGAGCTTGCTAAAATCTGACTGAAAACCCCCCCCCACCCCCCCGAGTGAGATTAATCCCTCGGAGGGTCTTTAGCCTGGGATAGCAGGCTTGTCCAAAACGTCTCACTGGAGAAACCCTCGACTACGAGAAGGTTGGCGTAAAGAAAAAGAAAAATTGCTGAATTGAACTATCACCTGACGAAACTGAAAGTTAGCCGGCGAGTACACACCATGGTAGGGAATGTAGGCTCGGAGGGAGGGGGCCAAAGATTAAATGTTACGAAAGGAATTGGAAAAGGAAGCACCTCAGATTAAATACGCGCTGGACGCCTCGAGAACAGGAAAATTGCGAAATTAGTTTCCACTTCGGTGAGGCACTGGGGGGCTCGCCAGGAGAAGAAAAAAGAACAACAAGCCGTGGGCGGGAGGACAAGCCCAACTCGCAGATTGAGAAATCTCGCCGAGTACAAAAATGTCTGGCCGCTCATTGGGGGAAGGAGGTCCTCCCCTGATGAAAAAAAACAGAGGGGGTAATCCTCGTACATGGAGGACACTTTCCAAAGGGAAAAACCAGGGCATAAGCGAGGGCTACC
>Ga0179593_1299341_pt1 | contig 16126 bp, 14 predicted proteins | sample CZODoug2_1_08_16_FD_185931 | JGI IMG/M metagenome (GOLD analysis project Ga0179593, IMG submission 185931) | Vadose zone soil fungal communities from Angelo Coast Range Reserve, California, USA - CZODoug2_1_08_16fungal (PacBio error correction) | ecosystem: Environmental > Terrestrial > Soil >...
GCGGGGTGCATGAGATTTCACGCGGATCAGTAAGCGGCCTTGAGAGCATAGGCGGCGTCAGAAATCCTGACAGGTTGGTGCAATTTAAAAACTCCGTCATCGGCTTTGGGACGCGGTCACTACCCTCTCTGGAGCCTGTCCGGGAGTAGAATGGCACCTGATAGCTCTTGCACAGAGCTAAAGTCTGGATCAATTAGCGCTCCATCGTACAAGAAAGCTGCAGAATTGATCTCTCGCTCAGTAATTCACAAAAGCGAGGAAACCGGGCTTGGTAATCCCTCAATGAGGCAGCCGGCTCGCCGGACCGGGGGTGTGCGGAAATGAGGGCAGCAGAGAGGCAGTAGAGTCGCGAGCCTGGCGGTGACTAGCACGTTCCGGCGCGGGCGCACCCGTTTGCTTTGGTCCCGCGGCAGAGGGGGACTGAAAGGGCTTATGACGAGAGAGGAATGTGGCTGACCGTTAATTACCGGGGAGAGCCTGCGACCTCTGCTCTAAACTCTCACCTGGACAGCGCTTCTCGCCAAAACAACAGCGCGCCGCAACCAAGCCCGGCAGCTAGGCAAGACGGGTGGGGGTCGGAGGCGATGGGGGGGAACGCTCCGCAGAGGAAAGTCCGACGAGGAACGTATTCGTCGTACAGGGAGGGGGGGGGGTTTCAATAAACGACCTCGGCGGGAGCCATCTGATGTCGTATCCAGGTGTACGAAAAAACGAAACGCTGCTCGCGACGGGTCTACGAAGGGGCCTTTTCGGAAGACCGGCGCGAACGATCGGGGGCAATACACTAGCGGGCGAACCCAGTACCAAAAAGAGTGGGGGGTGGGCGACGCAGGTAGGGGAAAAAATCACTGACCGAGGGAGGCGGGGAGCGGCCTGCCGAGGTGGAAAGGACTGCTCAATCCCTAGAACGCGTATGACGCTGCTCGAGCGAGGGGAATCTCGGGGCCTGGAGCGCGCGGCATTAGAGCAGAAAACGAAGGACTCGCTCCTCAATCGAAGCCTGCGTGCAAGGAGCGCCATAGAGCAAAGGGTGAGGGTGGTTCACTTTAGTCCTCAAAATTTTAAGACCCGGGAGGTAAGCCCTGGCCACAGTGGACAGAGATCTAAAACAAAGTACCTTTTCTAATAGGTGGGAGGGGCTGCTGGGACTGGGAAATCTCGAGGCCTTCTAAAAAGGGACGGAGAGGGTCCTGGGAAGCCTAGGAAGGCCAAGAAAATCGTCTGAAGGGACTAGCAAGAGGCTGGCGCCCGCTCGAAAAAAGTGCCCTCGCCTAGATCAATTAGTGCTAAGAAGGGACTCGAGGGAAAACGGGGGGGAGGTGGCCGCAGGATGCTGTCCTCAGAGAGGGGTGGCCACGTAGAAGACGAAGTCCTAGGCTCAAGCAAAACTTGAACCTGCTCGCAAAAGGAGATAGAAATAAAAAATCTAACTGAGATACGAGAGGGACGAGAACCTATACAGGGGAGAATGGGAGCTGTTGGTTCAGCCTCACCTTCCAGTCCCAAAGAGGTGCTGGGGGAAAAGCCGGGCGGAAGGAATCAATCTGAAAAACAAACGGCGCGACCGCACTACCACCGTCTTCCGACGGCGAGAGAAAAAACAAGGGTCTGAGGGAAGTATGACCAGGGCGAGACGGAGGAAAGTTGGGGGAAGTCAGCGTTAACATGTTTTGGGGGGAAAAGGCGGAAGAGAAGGTAAGCGGCGGCTACCGCGCGGAGGATGGCTTTTCGCACGCTACGTTAGGCCAGGAATTTTGTCTGGGGACACTTACACCAACGCCACGAGCAAAGGGGCACTGGCGTAAGGTCCCCAAAAAGGAACTTATTGGGGGGGAATAGTGGCGCGGACACTCAAAAAAAAAGACTAGATACCGGCTTGATATCTAGAGCTGACGGTGCCCTGCCTGAAAAAGGGAAGCGCGAGAACCTGAAAGATCGCAGAGAAGAGGACCGCCAGGCGATACGAGGTCTAAGAAGGGGAAAAAACGACTAAAAGTGACGCAAAACCGAACGCATCAGCACGGACGCTAGGTCAAAGTAATATACGCTGCGGAGAACAAGGAAGAACAAGGCCACACTCTTGGTCACAATTTCGAAGGGGGACTGCAACCCTAACGCGTGGGAGTGGGGCACGTGGACGTTCGTGAGAGATCGGGGGAGGGGTGGAGCGTATACTGATCGAACCGCCACCTCAAAACCTCCGAAGACTTCTTTGCGAAGGAAGGAACTTACAGAAAGGCGCAAAACGGCTGTGAAGAGAGAACTCACGACTTGGGAAGTGCGCTAATGAAAAAGGATGGAAAGTAATATCAAGGAGATCGCTTCCCACCCGTGCTCCGGAGGAAGGGGCACAGACGGGCGAAATCTGGAATGGGAGTACCAACGGAGACACGAATGGCACCAACAACGACGTAGATGGGAAATAAAAAAAAAAGGGGGGGGGGTGGGGGGGGGGCGGGGACAGAGATGGGCGACGAAGAAAAAAAACGAAACTGAACCGCGTCTACAAAAAGGGCACAATTCGGGTTCAACATTTCCAAGAGGGAAACATCAAGTATCCGGAGGTCGGACGCAAGGGGAAAGGGAAAGTGACCACACCGCCTTCCACAGAGGACTCGCACGTGGCGGAAAGGGGCAACACTTCGAAAAAAACGGAGAAAGGGGGTTAGCTGCAGAGATGAAGAAGGAGGAACGAAGGACCAAAAGGATGAGAGAGAAAAAACCAACAACGAAGGAGAGAGAGAATTAACACGTGCCATATCCGTGCTCCGCGAGAAAAAAGGGAAGGTGACTTTATTCCTGGAAAAAATCGATCCGGTGTAGGGAAAAAAAGAAAGGCCGATCCAGCGGCTGCGAGGGAGAAAAAGGGGGCGTTGTGTACCCCTGCAACGGCCTCTCGCGGCCGAAATCAACGGGATCCTGTAGGAGACCTCAGTTGCAATTTTGGGGTCCAATGAAGACCGGCGCGCGAGGAGATAAAAGAAGGAAAAAAAGGGGAATACGGAGCCCGCTCTCTCGTCGACCCGGTGAAGGAAACAAGACGCGCGGCCGGGGACAGTCGAAGCTACTGTTTGGAGTAAGCAAGTTGAGGAATATGGCGCGCTGAGCGTGCCGCGGCGAGCATGAAAAGAAGTAGGGGTCATCAACGTTGAGGGAGGGGAATAAGAAGGGACGACATCCTCGATCAGTAAGCATGGAAAGGCACATCAGGGGGGACGAAAATCGTCGGAAAAAAAGGACCCACTACCGCTGCTCGGCTGGAGGAGGTGGGAAAGTTCGCTTTAGTCGTAGAAGCAGCCAGATCTATAGCGAAAAGGGGAGGAGATCCCCACGCGAAACTCCACCGCCGTAGTCTCATCCCCTGAGGGACCAAAGTTACAAACTGTCTTCCTGGGTAGGTCCAGGACAGGTGGAGCGGGAACTTTGCACCGCTACGGCTGACAAGAGGGCCGCTCGGGCCCAGGGTGGGGGGGGGTGGCGTCACTGGCTGAAGGAAACTGGTAGGGGTCAAGGAAAAGAGGATCCACAACTTTCTTACAGATTGGAATTCTAGAGAGTTGCAACTCCCCAGCGCTGCCAGCGAAGAAGGCAACCCAGCGATACAAGAGAGAAAAACCAGATCTATATTTCAGGTGAAAGCTGTCAGGTTCTACAAAGAAACGCAAATTATTTCCAGGGGGGGGGGGGAACTAGAGAAACTCTTTAAGCAACGGGATTTGCGGTTTGAACCATATAGACCATATATCCTGCAGAAGGACAGCGTGGGTGCGGAGAAAGAAACGACATCGCTTCAAGATGGTGAAGACCTAAAAAAGATCCGGGGGAGCGCCACCTCGGCTAGAAAAAGGAAAAGGCGCCACGGCTCGCGGGCGAAAAACGGGGAGGGGAAGGAGGCACCCGACAAGCCAGGCCGGGAGATCGAGTCCGCGCGCGGGGGAGGATTAAGCGCTGGACAAACCGGGTGGGGGGGTTAAAGAAAGTTACGCCGTCCCAACTTCAGGACCGAGGGTGGAGCAAAAACCCGTCCACCATCGCCTGACGGGTGAAAGGGAAATGTGCTCAGGGGGGGGCGACCAAAGATCAGCGCTCGAGAAGAAGAAGCTATCTGATACCTCTTCATCGTTCAGTAGAAAAAAAATCCGTCTTGGGGCGGAGTTCAAGTGGGGGAAAGTTGAGAAAGGGGAAGTTCAAGGGGAAGGACGCCACAAGCTGCTTAAAAGAACTGAGTGACTCACCTCAAGCCGTGGCGAGGAGGAAAAAAGTGAAGAAACGGAATAAGAGGCCTTCATGTTCGCTCGATAAGGGAAGGAGAGCTTCCGCCTCTGCTCCAGCCAAACGTGAAAAAGGTATATGGTTGAAGCTCAGGCGCGCAAAACAAAGAAAAGGCTGGGAAAGACAGGTCAATCGATCAGTGCCTCTCGCATAGTAAAGAAAAAGCCCGAGAATACAGAGCCTCAGAGTCAAAGGACGAGTCGAGACGTAGAATTTTCTTAATAAAAGTCTGGGGAAGGACCAGTTTGGGGGGGGACCAGGTTTTATTAACTCCCTGCACAAAAAATCAAAGCTCTTATTCATCTACGCCTCCTTGAATGCGAAATAAGAATCTATGATAGGCCGAGAGAGAGGACAGACCTATGGAGGGGGGAGAAAAGTTTCGCATCTCACGCAGAGAGCAGAAGGACTCGAAGCCCATCTAAGGAAGGAAGGAGAGATCAAAGCTCGCATACCACCAACAACCGAGGCATTAAGATCAAAACTACATCGAGAGGCTCTCAGGAAAAAGTTTTTCAGGAAGAAAAGGCGTCTGTCTAAAAGACCAAAAACGCAGGATGGAAAGCGGACCTCAGTGTCGGAAAAAAATCTGAAGGGGCTGGAGACTTTTCTTTCTGCCCAGCCCTCTTCTACATGCAAGAGCATCGTGGGAGACTCGATACCCACTAGCTACAGAAGAGGGGGATAGGCTCTTCGTAGGAACAAGGGTAGGATGCAGGAAACCAGAAAAAAAGCAGAAGGTACTAATCCTTTACATAGTGGAGAGGGGGAGATCAAATCTCACAAGCATCGACTCCCCCACTTCTTGCGCAGAGCGAATTTCTTTCTATGAGGGCTAAAATGAGAGTGGGTCCGCGAGTCTATAAAGCGGAGACCTGGGCTGGGAGAGGGTTGTAGAGCATCCTCTTAAGTAGAGCATAAAGCAGGGGAATAACATAAAAATAAAAAGTAAGCTCGACAATATGTCGGGAAACAGAACGCAGCATCCGGAAACTCGAAAACGCCCTGGCTCTGGAAAGTATAAGATGGAACATATACAGAACTAAATAACTTAAAGACCGACGAGCGCGTTTGTCCCTCACCGTCGGATGAAGAAAAGACAGGGTCACAGAAAGACGTCTTGCCCGAGTGCGATTACGGGCGGGAAAGCTTTTCTCGACGCAAGCCTCTGAGAGTGCCATGCTAGGGGGGAAAAAGAAGGCCACAGAAGCGGTCAAAATGCTCTTTTCAAAAAGTATAAGATGAGCAGGTCGTTTTCTCCAGAAGCCAAGATCATGTGACCATTAAAATGAAAAATTGTCCGGGAACAATCTAGGGATTTCAGGGGTAGGGGCAGAAGAAGAGCGCTCGGAGCTTGTGGGGAAAGGGGGAACAACTCCCTTAACAAGCGCGCATCTACGGAAGGAAAAAAAGGAAAGATACCAATTCTCTCCTTGTTCGCTGGGCGCAAACCACACAAGAATGTATGAAGCGCGCCGTCAAATTATCACGAACTCACGGAACACCTCAGGGATTTCTGTGTCGTTCTGATCTTCTAGCCGGCCTCAACACGAAGTCGCCAAGGTACACTGGTTTCCGGCTAATCGAAAGAATGTGTTCCTCTTAATCTCCATCTAGGTAGAACACGCAATCGGGGACGGAGTGAGAGTCAAGTAGTGTATGTGCTCAGGGAACTACGGATTAGGTAAAAGAAGGTATCCCCATCGACGGCGAGGTCTACTTTAAACCGTTATGTACCAGTGGCGCGTCCCTGGGGTATAAAGTGTTACGAGGACCGTCAAAAAGCATATCTGACGGTTGCCTGAAACATTATGGGGGAACCAAAAAAAGGTTTGTTCTGGACCCCCAGGGTCCAAAGGCAAGACCTTAGGAAGCAGAGGTCTCCTTAGGTGAGAGATTTTTGGGTACGGCAGTCGACTACATTCCACCATCGCCTTGGGGCTGGTCCGACTGATAGATAAGATCGCTGAGTCGGAGCAAAAAGAGGACTCACTCTCATGTGATTCTCAGACTGGCGTTGTCTGCCCCTCCATGAACCAACCCCTAATAGGTACGATGGCTTACGGTTGCGGTCATAACGATTTACTTACGAAATGCGAAAAACGCACCTTCCGCTCTCGACACCAGTAAAGGCTTTCTTCGAGAAACTCCAGTTGATAGAATTAGTAGGCTACTTCTTGCCGTGTCGGGGTGGATGCCTTTTCCTTACGGGATTAAGTGAGTGAAAAATCTACTGCTTGTTCGCTTTCTCTGTCCGCTTCGATCTTTTCCTCTTCGCCGAGCGTAGCGCTCGCTAACAGAGCCATGGGCGAGGCGGAAGGGAGACTCGCCGCGAGTCTAAGAGCTGACCGTACGAAGGGTGTCAGGCGTAACTAGTCTGAGAAGTCTCCTCGCTATAGGAGTTCCTCGCTTGCTTTAATCCTCGCTCGTCCAGGGGATTCTTACCCCTACTCCGGGACAGGAGAGGTGCTGTGAAAGGGGCCTTTATCAATGGGGGCCGAGCCAGAGTGCGGCATCGGGTATGCTGGACTGCGAGTGGAAAGCGCGCCTTTTCGACAGCTAGCCGCCCTGCGTTGAGCGGCACAACTCAAAATAACTCACTCGAGACCACCAGTATACAAAGGGATGATTGGCGCGTTAGGTACTAAAGTTGGCGTGTGCAAGATCTTGAATCGGCCTCTGGGCGAAATAAGGTAGGGGTCCAACCAGGGGTGAGGAACATATTCGATGAAGCTGGACCTACTACACGTACAATCCATTATGAGAACCAGGGAACTACGATACCCTGCGCGACTGCAACGTTATACGCTGTGCGTTTCTCAAGTCACACATATGAAGGAGGCAGCGTTCGTCTAGTAAGTTACTTATGAGCAGGAGTTCGAGAAGGTTATCTTCTACATACCAGGAGGATAAATTGAGGTTGCTCTGTTTATGGGTAATACAAAGGGGTATCCAGACTGGAACGGCCAGGGCTGACAGAGTCCCTGAGAGGCGGCTAATGCGCCGTCTGACGCTTTTCAGGGACCTAAAGTCTGTTGTCCACGCTGATCACCGCTAAGAATATCGCTGTGCTCGGTTCTCTTATTCCTAATCAACGCACATATCGCTACCCGGGAAGAACATTAGTCAGGTGAATCAGAGAGAGCCCAGTCTCAATCAGGCCAAGCACAGTGAATAAGCGGCAACACGTGCCGCCTGTTCAGAGGGCTCTTCGGGACCAGGCTGTAAGAATGGCTCGGGCGTTGTAGAGAAGTATGGCTGAGCCGATACTGGAGCAGATAGTGCAAGGTGGAAGTGCAAAACAAAGAGAGGCTTGCGCTAGAAGCGAGTTCCCCTGCGATCCTACTAGTAGGGGGCTGACGCGTATCTATTACGTCAGCCTGACTTTTTTGTTAATGCGTTCCAACGGCATACTACGTATTTGTGTGAAGTCGGGGATGCGTCAGTATCCTTCCCCGGTTCACTTGGCTCATCATCGGCCTGCAAGATCTCGGGGCAGAAGACGCTGGAGCGATTGCACAAGCCGAGCGCTAAGGGATCATATGGGTGGCTCGGAGTCCCGTATGGGGGAGAGATACCGTGACTAGGGGGACTCGCCATTACGGCCGCACCACAGGCGTGTCATCTCGAACCGCCCACATCATCCAGCTGAGACGTTTACATGTGTTTCCTCGACCTGGCGAATAGGTTAGGGGAGTCACATGAGACCCGCGCAACACTGTGTTTAAAATCGGTCTCCGCCGTCGAGGCGAGTGGAAAGAAAACGAGAAGATTAACCGGCTCTTGGGATCGGACAAGACAGCGGGCATGGAGTGCGCTATCCGCGTGAAATTCGACTGCCTGCTCGTAGCCCCTTTTGCCGAGCGGCACATCCCTCCGAAGACCACCAAGGCCGTCACAAGATAGATTAGGTCTCGTGGGTCGAGAGGCCTTATTCCAAGTTAAGTCTAAGGCTTATCTCCTGTTATCTGTGTGCGGACCACTACAAGCCGAAGAAGGGTGCTTAAGGGGGAGCATTCAGAAACATGTCGCTACACAACCTTAGTGACAGGACGCGGGGCGGACTCAGACACTATGAGTAACCTAGGAATGGCGCACTCGTTAGTAAGATCAGCCTCGGCAGTCAAAGAAATCTTAACATCAACAATTTTAGATCTGACGTCCGCGCGCAGGCGTAGTGAGACTCGCCGACCTCTCGCCTCTAAGGGGGAACTTCATTGAAGAGAAGGCAATAGTCGATGAAGACGATGGGGGGGAGGGGGAGGTGGAAACAAACTTGGACAAGAAGAAAAAGAAGCAAACTAAGGTTCGTCCTCGATAAGTAGAGGAGTGACAGCAGAAAAGATTGGCTGCCCGCGCTCTCGGCCGATAGATGACCCGGTTGAAAGCTGGTGTTGCTAGGAGGATTTTCAAAAACCTCGCCGCTGGACTTGATGATTCGTCGGAGTGGCTCTCAGAAGAAATCGCAGCGAGAAAAAGAAGGCAACGCTGCCTGGGTAGCGTCCGTAGGGGGAGGCTCGCCGACTGCAGGACAAGTTGTTTAGGGGGTTGGGGGATCCTCAGTAGGGAGTCCGCGCTCTGAGTCGATCCATAAATTGACGCCTGGACTAGGTAAAAACTTGAAACACTGGAGAGGAGGAGCAGAAGGAAGAAGCACTGAAAAAAAAATTGAGGGGAAAGAGTCTCTAGGAGCCGAAACGTCTCAAGGGAAGTTTCCATCAGGGGAGGAACCCCGTCTCAACCACGAAGGGTTTTTAAAAGTTCAAAAGAGGGAAGTAAAGGGGTGTAAGGGGATAGGACATAAGTCAACCCCGGAGAGTAAGCACTACTAAGGAGAGCCACGAGAAAGCTCCCGGAAAAGCTGAGGGTCGATGTGCATCTCTCGGATTCCGAGGGGGATAGAAGGTGAGCCCGGTCAAGGGGGAGCTCCGAAGGGGACAAATCGGAGAAGTGCAATAGATAGGTCGTAGACCTCGAACGCGGTATTTTCATGGTCTCTAAAACCGCCTTGACGGAGCCAGGAGAGAGGGGATCGGGGTACAAGAAACAAAGAAAAGAAACTAAAGGGTTGCGGTTCGCCACAAAACCTGTAAAAAGATTGAGGGAGGGTGTCTGGAAATGACCTCAAAAATAAGAAAATGGGGAGAGCTTCAAGGTTGTGCCTTCAAGGACCAAACGTTGCGATTTTAAAAGCGTCGAAAAAAAAACGCACGACCCGGGTTCAGGATCATGGAAGTGATAAGGCAAAAGTAAACTAGCGGACATGCATCTGGACCAGAAGGAAAGGCTGAGAAACCCGCTATTTCAACTTAGGAAAAGATAAACCGGGGAAGACAAAAAAGCGACCGCGGGGTCCAAGTCGGTCTTAGAAACCCGACGCGTGTCTTGTCCTCAGAAGGGGCCGCTCAGACTTCGCGGACGAGAGAGGGGTGGCTGCAACTCTCGAAAAAAAATCAAATAGGGACGGAAAAAGAAACGGGTCGTGCTCACGAGTAATGCCTAACACGAAACACGGGCTGGAAGTTCATCTCATGGTCCGGAGGCTGGGGACTTGTAAGGACCAAGACGCGCACTGCAACTTCTGGAAAGAGAAAAGAGAGTCAGGGGGGGAAAAAGAAAAAAGAGATCCGGAGAAGGCAATAAGAGACATCTCTCAAATTTATTACGCAACAAAAGAGGGTCTGCTGGGAACTTTTCAACGACACGCTCGTGCAGTTGCGGGACAAAGGGGAGGGGAGAAGAGGGGCGAGAACAAAAAGAAAAAAAGAGGGTCTGACCTAAGCCTGAAGGAGGGGGGACCCCAGGGAAAAAAGGTGAGACCATACAGGATAAATTGCTTTCTGGGAGGAGGAAGGACGTGGCAAGGAGTTCACACCTCGGCTGGCAACCTCTTAAAGAAAAAAGGAGTCGCTGCATGCAAGTTATAAACGGGAAAATGTTAAAGACCTCAAGGGACAGATTGAAGACTCGTATCACGTCAGAAAAGCAAAAGAATAGAGAGAAACGATGATGGAAATAGATATATGGATGGAAATAGGCAGGGGACTCCTCTAAAGGTCCTGCTGTATTTGTGAGGTAAACAAGGAGAGAAGGGGGGAAGAGAGCAGACGCCGCCACTGAGGGCCTATTTAAAACCGGCGAGCAAGGAATGAAAGTCGGGGGAAGGAACCCGATCAGGGGGGGCTAAAATCAATTGGACACTTTTTGACTATCATACAGGCGCGCGAGGAGCGTTGAAAGAGCCGGCTGTCATCCGAATCAAAAGTTTGACCTTTAACAAGGCAAACGCGGTGGTCCGGGCCAGACATAAAAGTGGGTGATGGAACCAGGTAGAGAAAAGTCGCGCTGCTTGCCGCTCTGAGAAGAAGGGAATGGCGAATATCTTCTATTACTTAAACATTAGAACTAAGGGGAGTACGCCACCAGGAAGGACAGGATGAAAGACTTCCATCCGTGGACCCGGGGACTTGTAAACTGGAGCACTACCGGTCTGGGCTGACAGGGAATGGGGCCAGGGGAGTCTTAGCGGAAAGGACAATATAAGGAAAAAACGTCGAGACGCACCTTCCAGGAAAGCAAACGCGATTCGTTTTTCTCAGCCCTGAAAAAGCATGGAAAGAAAGAGGTCGTCCTGGTTCAGAAACTTAATGGGATAAGAGGGCAGAGAAAGTGGGCTAGTCGAGTGCTGAAAATACGATGGACAAGCGGGCCCACGATCTGGGTAGAAAAAAAGGTCTTAAGGTAGGGGCATGAAACATCGATCCGGCACGATGAGATGGAAAGGCGAAAAAGAGGGGGGGGGGGAACAAAAGAGGGGGCCATCTAGAAGGAACGACGGGAGAGGAGACAACCATCTTCTCTGGGTCTTTGACTTACATGGCGACACGGACTAGGAAAATCGGTTGGGAAAAGGGGGTTAAAAACTCTCAAAAAACGCGTGACGGGAGTTGCAGTATAGGGTGACCCCAGATTAAAAGACCGCCGGCCTAACTAAGCGGGGTGCGCGAAAAACCCAAACGTGAGGTCAAGAAAAGATGGAAAGTGACCGGAGAAGACCGCCACCGAGGAGGGAAAAGTCTTACCCTTAAAGGCTCCTCGCTTGCGAATTGCCGAGAGAAGGACAAAACAGAGGACCACAGCAAGGAGTCAAGAGGATAGAGGAAGAGTAGAAAGACGTGGCACTCAAGGGGTTGCCATATTAAGCGTTCGCACACTTCCGGTTCAGGGAGAAGAACACCAAGAGCAAAGTAGGTGGAAAAGAAGTCGCAAAACCCTAACAACCGCTCGCGCTCTTCTGAAAAAGAAGAGGCGAGCTGCGACATAGGAGTAGTGTAAGGATCGACCGGCTGTCAGTCTCAAGAGAATGGGAAAAAGGAAGGGGGAGCCGAGGGGATTAATGAGCCGACATCGGGAAGAGGAAATCACTACTACTTCTCCACCTCCACAATCCTTTGTCCTGGACCGGAGATGGAAAAAAAGAAGAGGGGACGCGACCTTCTTGTCCGGATGTGAGGATAGGGGAAAGAATAGAAAGCGCACTCCTGAGCTCTCTCCGTCCATCCTTCTAGATGGGGTCACAGGCTACCCATGGAAAAGAGGCGCGGCACCAGGAAAACTATACCATCTTCGCCGTGGAAAACAACGATAAGTCTCATACAAAAGTACTGGAAGGGGCTAGATGAAAAGGCCCTTGAGCATCCAGTGCGTGCCACGACGGGGCATAACATTTTTAGGAAAGACAGTTCCCCACTTAAAAAGCAAGAGAGGGCGGTCATCGACTAAGCAGCGAAGGGCGCACTCATTCCTCTCTAAATCTCGGAGAAGACCCTCCGATGCACCTCTCCGACGAACAGGTCGATATCGGCAGATGGATAGAAAACAGCAAAAAAAAAAGCGTCCTGCCGCGTATATGAGTCTCTCACTGAAAAAACCGAGTGCAGGCATACCAGAATCGATGATAAGAAAAGGGTGAAGGGGAATGGATACCACCGGAAATCAGCTTGGTGTGAAAGCGCCCCGGCCGCTAGGGAAACTGGACACGCTCAAGGTTAGGCTAGCCTAAGGTCCGCAAACCCGGGGACGACCCTGCGAGATCCGTGGGGAATGGGTGCCTACCCCCTGGAACTCCGCAAAGAGATGAGGAAAAGCCGGCATGAAAGGACAAAAAAAAAAAAGAATCAAATAACGTCGCGCTGCACTCAAGCGGAGTGCGAGCGAATAGAAAGAGGGGTCAGGGATACCAGACCCCAGATTTCTCGAAACATGACCTCGTGCAGGGAGGGGTAGCTTTCTAAACAATTGTACTCTTCCCCTTAGGCGAAAAAAATAGGAGCTGAGCAGGGGGAAAGCGGTGGAAAGAAAAATACTCTCTTAACAAGAGCAGCCCACTCCGTCCCATTCATAAGACCGAATCGGGGAGCTCGTCCATCAATCATTCCTAAGGAAGGGAGAAAAAAGAAACAATTGATCGCCAGTAACGTATTCAAATGTCCATAAAAAATGAATGGAAGAGGATCCAAAAGCAGATTCTTAAGAAATCAAACAATAGATTCTGTGAAAAGACTGCTAACTTTAGACGGCACCTCTGGCGATAATTTAGTAAAGAGGTGAGGATGAGAGGGCCAAGCACTTCTCAAAAAAACTAAATGTGGGAGCTTATACCTTACCTAGAATCAGGAACTGAAGAGGGGTTGACAAGGCTTTCTGCAAGGGGGGTAGGGAGGGATCCGCTAATCCAGAGCGGTGAGCCGTGGGATGCGCCGTAACCAATGGAAGGGGACTCTGGAATGAACGTCTCAGCAAAGAAGCGAGACTCTATTAGAACTTATCTGGGGTGGGGTCCCTGACAATGGTCAAGAAGAGGAAAACACGACGCTCTCCCGGAAGCCTAGAAGGAAAATCATCGGGCGAATTTAGCCCTTCCCTCTAGATCTAGAAACAAAAAGAAAAAAATTAGGTAGGAAATTATATATCCTTACCGGGTGCCGGAGAGGATTCGGACGCGGGAAAATGCAAGAGGACGCCTGAAGATATGGAAAAGGCTTCGCTAAGCCGTGGAAAAGGCTCCACTCATCCGTCATCGACGAGGGAGGATGCCGGTCAGAACCCTCCTGTAAGGCACGGGGTCACCGCGACCCACCCGGCCACAGTTCTCGTGGGCGGCGGAGAAACCGAATACCATGCGCATACGCGCTCACCCAGTCGGCAGGCCGATGAGCAGGTCCGTCCAAACTCCAGGAATTGAGTGAAAGAGCGCAGACGCGAAAAACGGTATTGAAAGAAGAAGAGAGGGGATGCAAAATCGAGAGTCAAGGGTGAAAAAGAGCAGGTGGCGGAAGTGCGCATTCCTCAGGGAGCTGAATCAAGTGCCTGCTGTGACATACATCGGGGAGAAGTAAAGGCGAAAAACGCGCAGCCCAGGGAAGGTGAAAGGAAGAAAGAAAAGGCGTGGGACAGCTGTCCGAGTGTGGGGATGGGGCTTACCTAAGGCAGAGACTCTACTACGCGCGGCAGGCAGAGAAAGAAGAGCACGAGAAGAAAAACAGCCAGACTTAAATCTCACTCGCCCCCGCTCGAAGGAAAAGGGAGGAAGAGCATAGTGGGGGGGGTCTGTATGAGGGAAAGGAAACGGTCTCTCCGCATGAAAGAGGGAGAGCTAAAGGCAGAAAAAAGGGGTGCAAAGGCTTTTGGGTGTACTCACACTAACGCATGGGCAGTAAAAAAAGACTGCGCGGAAAGTCCACTGTTTTCTAAAGGGGGAAATAAACAGAGGCTCACATGGTCAAGAAGAGGTGGGAAATAAGACGCGAACAGGCGAGTTTCCGTAAAAGAGGCGTCTCTGAAAAAACCACCGCGGCTGGGTTGGACGGGAGGACGATAATAGAACCACTTCGAAGGGCAAAGGCGGTGCCAAGAGGGGAATGCGCGCTCTCGCTCAGTTCGACAGAAGCGGGCGTATGGGAAAAGGAGAGCAAAATGCTAAAAAATGATCGCGCTGAGGCAAGCGAGGCGTGACGGAAGAAGAGACCTCTCCGAGGGAGCAATTCAGGACACAGGGCGGCCATCTGTCCTTAAATAAGGGAGGGGGTACGATTCAAAAACAGGGGGGGGGAAAAGCAAAAACGGAGAAACCCCTGTAGGACCTAAACTTGGCTACTATGTGTCGTGCCAAGGACCGGGCGCTTCGTACAGGCTCGGGGGGAGAGAGTGGAGTTCAAAAATATAAATAAGGGAGCAGGAAGGCTGGCCAGCGCGATCTTGTACCTTTTTTGAGACTTATGAGGGACCAAAGAGGCGTGGGGCAGAAAGAAGAGAGTATGAGAATAGAGCTATCGCGTACAGAAAAATTCCCGGCTGCCTTGTCTCTCCTTTGCTCACTCGACGGGCGAATACAGAAAGAGGGTTGAGAAAAGGTGGGAACATGAGGGGATAAGTCGAAAAAGGGGTCGGAAAGAATAAAGAACGCCTAGGAGTGGCCAAGTGGAAACCTTCGAGGGAGCATCAGGATATATACGGAACTACGATCTGGCTAGAGATGTCGTACTTGCACGAAATAGACAGTGAGGGGGGGGACTGTGAACACACCAATGACAATTGCCAAAAGAAAGTTTCTCTTTTTGAAAAGGCACAACTAGGTCCGAGTTGGAGGAAGGCGAAGATTCAACCAATCGCGAAACACAGAGAAAAAAACTATCGAACAAGAGATATCCGGCTAGGGACTTCTAGGTTCGGATTTTAAGACTCTCTCCTTCTCAGCAGAGAGCAACTAAGGGGAGGGAGTGATCAGCCTGTTCTTACAGGGGGAGGCAGGAGAGTGACGGCTAAGACAAAGAGGTGGCTGGTCCGCGCACCCAAACTACATTTCTGAAAGAGAGATGGGGGATGAAAAGATACTCAACGTAGCCGCCTGGCACGGTTGGCGTATCGTGGGAACCACAAACTTTACATTGGACGTATGGTGTCATGGGGAACAGGGAAAACAGGGAAAAAAGGATGGTGCTCTCAGAAAGCTCAGAAAGTAAGGGGGCATCCGAGAAAAGCTCGGGAGTTGCACCTAGGGGGTCGGGAATCCAGCTGCCTAAAGGGGGAAGGGATCAAGGTCCATAGCCGAAAAGGGATAACGAGAAAAAATGAAGAGGGGGGCCACGAGCAAATCAATCGTCTTGAAAGTAAAAAGCAACACGCTCCGCGAGGGAAACTTCCTATTGCCATCGTCAGGCCCTTCGGAAGAAAATACGCGTGTTCGAAATGAAGTAAAAGAGGAAAAAAAGGGAACGGCGTGGGCGTTAAGACGGGAAAAGAAAAAATAGGAAGGGGGGGCTAAAAGATACACGAAGCGAACGAATCGACATTCACCTAAAAACAGGGTCCTTGCTCAAGGGGGAAATGTACGACCGAGGCGCACCAAGGGTAAAAAGTGTCAGCTGAGTAGGTAGAGACGGCTGGCTGTAAGCGAACGGAAAAAAACGGATTAGATGAAACCGTAGCAGAGTAGAGTCCAGAGGAAGAGCTCGAAAAAGGGACAAATCGGCTACTCTAAAAAGGGATTACTAAACAATTCGGACTGGCAAAAATAACGTTGAAGAGGGGGAAAGGACAAGAAGAGGGGGGGTAGGAAAAAAACCCTCCAGAGTGAACCGCAAATCGAGACGTTCTGCATTCGGGGATTTGGGACACTTATTCTGAAATACATTCGACTATTTCCCGCGAGATGCCGTGAGTAAAACAAGGAAGAGTGGAAAAAGGGGGAAGGGGGGGAGAGGGGTCTGCTCGATTCATGAGAAAAGGAAAACTTTGGGCAAAAACAAAATACAGAAGGAAAGCTTCAGCAGAGCACGGCTCCTGTACCTCGGAA
>Ga0179593_1571678_pt1 | contig 16125 bp, 18 predicted proteins | sample CZODoug2_1_08_16_FD_185931 | JGI IMG/M metagenome (GOLD analysis project Ga0179593, IMG submission 185931) | Vadose zone soil fungal communities from Angelo Coast Range Reserve, California, USA - CZODoug2_1_08_16fungal (PacBio error correction) | ecosystem: Environmental > Terrestrial > Soil >...
CGATCCTTTGGGCGGCAAAAGTCAAGAGACGTCGGAGACGACCGAAAAACCGCATCACGCACCAACCCAGGAAGAGAGATCCTCATCCTCGGGGGAGACCCGGAGACGACAGAAAAATTGAGGAACAGGGGGAAACGACGGGAAGCTAGGTGTGGCGGGAAAAAGTTAAAAGGGAACAACTTGAATCCCCCGAGGAAAAAAAAAACTCGTTGGGAAGGGGAACGGTTTTCCGGTAAAATAAAAGTGGGTACTGAACGAAACCAACTTAACCTTGAACGCCTAAAGGGGCCGAGAAAAGCAGTGGCGAGCGATCAAAAGGGGAAGATCGTACTTGGCAAAAAAGGCCTCGCCGCTATGCGTCTGGATTCCGGGTGGGAGCTAACCAAAAGTCCCGTCGGTTTCTCCTGCAGGCTCAATCGATACGGGGATGCCGTTCGGGCAGGCCAGGGGTCAACGGATCGCGTATTCAAAGAAAAAAAAGAGGCACTTCGTCAGCAATCAGGCGCCTCGCGACTTGGTGCGAGTGCCGGTGCCAACCTGGATTACGCCTGCAAAGAAGGTGGGGTGTTGCAAAAGAAGACCAGGCAGAGTAAGAAGATGTTCGCGCAACAGGCTGCTGCTTCATCCTGAGAGGAACTTAAAAAAACGTTCCGTAGACTCGTGGCCGACGGACAAAAGGAACATCTGTTCCAGATTGGTAATAGGGGAGAAAACACGTAGACGAACCCCGACACGCATCTCATAAAAGCAAAATATACGGTAAAACCTCCACTCGACATCGGAAGGAGATTTAGACGAGTCCCCAAGAGGGTTGGGGGGACTGGGGGAGCACGGGGGGGGACCTGCAGATCGATACGCGGTGCTCTGCTGAAGGTACTACAAAGATTCCTGTTTCGTCGAGACTCCGCCAAGGTCGGGGAGCCAGCGAAAAAAGAACGGAAATCAGTCGTCTCCAGAATCGGTGGAAGCGGACAGGCGAATTGAGGAAAGACCCAGGATCCAGGTAGTCCGACACGGAAGAGGTCAAAAATTATCTCGGGACCACCGAAAAGGGGGAAAGGAGGGGCATCGAGGCCAGCATTTGGTGGGAAGGGAAGGTCGTAAATGAGCTCGAAGGAAAAACCTCGTATCCTCGACGCAGAGCTCCGCCGCTCCCCTCACGCGGCCCTGACTGGGGGGGAGGACAGGAACAAAGAGACTTCGCCAGGGGAGATCTCTGAGTTCGAAGGGAAAAAGACAGACCGCAGGTAGTCCCTGGGCAGAATCTCCGAGATCGACTCAACCGACTGCAGACCTCTTTGACCTCCGCCCAGGGTGTTAAATCTCCGCACCGAGGCGACCGGGGGTCCGAGCGTAGTGGAAAAAAAGCTCAACACACCCGAGGAGGATAAAAAAAATACAACAAAAAGTAAAAAAAAACTAATAGAAAGTGGAAAAGATTTGGGTCGATACTACGGCCGCCAAAATTGCCCCCAGCTGGATGAGCGTTCCCACAGGCCCAAGTTTAACTCATCCAGAGGACACCCTGTAGGGGAGCTGCATGGCCGGTCAGAAGGAAAGGGGTCTAGCTCCATACTCAAAGCATGGGACTCTTTCTCAGGCTCTCCGAATCAGGGCGAAGCTGGGCGACGTATGAATTACCGGAAGCACGCCGGAGGCCAAAAAAAATGGCATCTCGAGCTGCAAATCGGGCGACGGAGAGAGGGGACGCTAACTCTGCTACGGAACGAAAACCGTCGCCGCGAAAAAAGGCTGGCCGCTCGCGCGCTTTCCGGAGTCTTAGGTCAAGGAAGGGAACAAAAAGTTTAGGAAAATACCTTCGTGGATCTTAACAAGCTAAGCGTCCAGTAAGAGACTCTGATACGAAGTGGGCTGACCATGCCAGAGATAAGAGGACGAGAAGGAATCGAAAAATGGAGAAAAGTCAGCAGATCAAACGCCGCAGCTCCAAATCATCCCGGTAACACACCAGACATCACACTGGGTACTCGGAGCAAAGCTTACGGTCCCGCAACAATCAAGGGTTTTTACAAGGGGCGGAGTGAATTGCATTTCGCCAATGGCGGGGAGGGGCTTCCTGATACGGAGAGCGGAGCGCACCACCAAGAGTGGACCAGCTGGCGCGTGCTCGGCCACGATTAGAACCCTGGGGGGCGCCCGATCCGCGGGGGAAGCTCAAAGAACATCGGACACGACGTGCCAAGCTAAAGAACGTGTTGCAAACCAGCGAAAGTAAAGAAGTGGCCACTCCCTGGGGAAACAAGCAGGAAGCGAGAGGCCGATGACTAATAGACTGAGAAACGAGAATAGCTCCTCCTAAAGGAAAACATCCAAAAGTAAATATTATCGGGGAGCAGAAAACGGACGTGGAGTGGGAAGACCCCCCCCGGGAAAAAAACGCAGAGGGCGACGAGGCAATGATTGACCAAAGATCCAGGCCAGCGATCGTCTCTCCCGTGAATCTCGAGAAAGGACGGGAATAAGGCTGAGGTCGCTGGCTCCAAAAAAAAAAGAAAGAAGACGGAAAGATTACTACAAGGCACACCGAACTGATCGGGGACATTACGTTCATTCACTACAATCCCCTCCCCCATCGAGAATCACAAGAAACTAAGCAAGTCTCGTCGTCGTCACTCAAAAGGAAGCGTGGACAGAAGGAATGACGGACGCGAGGTGGTGATGCAATTAAGAATCAAGGGAAAGCACTAAAAACTCCGGCAAGTCGACAACTACACAACAACAACGGATTGCGAAGAATGGGGAGGACCGTGCCGGAAGTGATCGTCGCAAAAGAAGGCATGCGCGTCTCAGCAGAACTTCTACCAACCTCGAGTCCGCAAGATCGTCCGCACCGAAGTCAGAAGAAAAAATTGCGGACAGTTTTAACTCTGAGGCGAGGGGGGTGAGTAGTGTGAAAACCGGAAGTAACGGAACCGTAATGGAAGGAAACCCCCAATGCGTGTGCCTCTTGGTAGAAACTGGCACGTTTATCTCTCCGGTGGCGGAGCAGCGAACCTGACCTGGAAACAGAGAAACCGTTGCGAGGAAGCGGGGGGAGGAGAAAAAACTGATCTTGCCTTTTCGCCGATCTTCGGCGTCCAGGGGGTGTCTATAAAAGGACGCTGGTTCGACTGCGAAGCGTAATGCGAAGAGGGGAAAAGTCAGGGATGCGTCAAAAAGAAGCCTGGATCGTATTCAAGAAACCTCTTCCCGCAATCTGCCAGAAAGACAAATGGGGCGACAGGTCATGTCCCCCCTTGACTCCGGCCGGAAAAAACACGTTCGTTAGCACAGCGAACGAGAACCGATGTTCAAAAAGAAGGCCTGCTCTGCTTGATCGAACGTAACGCCTGGCAATCTAGCACTCCTAACCTGTGCAAAGAGGCTTCTCCAGATTACTTAAAAGAAAAAAGGGAACGCAACCGCGAAAACGCATGAACAAGTCTAACAAATAAACACCTCCACTCCGGACAAAAGGAGGAGTCACTTTGGATCGGAGAAAAAAGAGGGAATCTGTGAGCAACGGGATCCTGGGAAAACATCGCAGCGCGTGATCGTGGACGTACCCAGGCCCCAGTCGATGGAAGAGAAGGGTACTCCGCCCGCCGTCATGGTGATCCACTCGGAAACCAAATCATCCTAGAACTCCTCTCGAAAACTCGAAGCCTTGAAACCAGGCAAGTATCTAACAAGTGAAGCTGAGAAAAAGGAATCGTCCCGGAAAGACGGGAAGCTCCATCATTTTTGAAAAAGCGTCCGATCGGTCGAAAATTCCGTCACCCCTCGGAAGGAAAAGAAGAAACTAGTCGCAACAAAAAAAGAAAACGACGCGCCCAAGAGGCCAAGTGCGCAGGACGCTCGATCGCCAAAGGTTGAGAAGATTTTGCGCCTCCCGAGACAAGAGGAAAAAAGGCCTTTCTATCTTGAGATCAAAGGGGGGTCGCTTCGAAAGAGAACCAAAGGCCATCTCTCACGAGGGAAACTGACTGTACAAGACCCGGGAGGGGAAAACGATCCAACCCGCACAAAGGGGCCCGGGGTGGCCGCGGACCGTCGAGAATCGCTACACAAACGAGGAGGAACAAAAAACCAAAAACAAAAAGAGCCAAGATAACCAGATACGAGACCAAGCACCACGGAAACGAAAACCAAAGAAGGGGGTGGGGAAGGCGGGCCGCAGAAAGGAGAGGGGGCGTAGAAGTGGACGCACCAAAAAGAGCAGAAATGAAAATGGGCAGGCGCGCGGTAGGCAATGGGGGGGGGGGAAAGGGGCTGGGGAAGGGAAAAAAAAAAAACTGCCTCTTCCCCCCATTAGAAAGGAGGAGCGATCATGTCCCACAGGACACTGTGGCACAAAAATTACACCCTTCAGTTCTGAGATCAGCAGGACTACTACGCGATCGGTTGCTCGATGGGAAATACTCCGCTGTGAAGAGAGGGGGGGGATAGGCGTCGCAAAAAACGCGAGAGAAAACGGAACCTGTGAAAGAGAAGAATCCTTCAATCACTAAGGAGATTACGTCAAGTTCTGCGAAGGGAGGGGCGAAGAAAAAAACCGAATGGGACCGAGAAAAACCCCTCCCGACGAAAACGCGAACCCCTAGGAGGAGAACAAATTCGGGCATAAGCGCTTTGACCGGAAAGTCACGATCTAAGTTAGCTTCATACGTGTGGAATTGGTCTTGCAAGAAAAGGAAGTTCCCGCTTCCCGGAGAGAAGAAAAAAAGCCGGCGTTGAATGGCGATAAGACCGTAGAGGAGGAGAGCCACAGGGAAAGAGATGGGGTCTTACGTCCAGCCGAAAGGCAAAGGGCCAAAAGTGCAGGGAAAAGAAAAAAAAACCCGCTCAAAGTACTGAAAAAAGAGGGATCTAGCTGACGTCCCCGCCACCGACCTGGCGGAGGAGGTTTATCTCTTAGGGGAAGTGAAGGGAGCTTTGCCGGGCGTTCGATGAGACAGGGGTCTAAGAGAGACGCACCACCAGATTGAAAGAAAAAAGGGTGCTCAGAAAGAGGGGGGAAGGGGATGGTGCCAGCACATCGACAAGCATAAGTTCCAGCAGTGCGACAGAGGATCCTAATACCACTAACTTTGCAACAGGTCAAAACGAACCAGGTTGTTCACTTCCCTGGGGGGGAAAAAAGAGCGGGATGAGCCGACGGGGAAATTCTCAGGAACGCGCCGGCTACACAACGAGGAACCGACATGATCCTGATCTACTAGAACAGTCGAATGGAGGGGTTTCTCGACCCACCCCGGGGGGGGAAAGGCATCGGCGACTAAGGGCCTAAGGTACGATCCGGCCTCCTAAGCTCGCGACATCGACTTAAGGTCGGTTCAGTCAGCTGAGGGGCGCTAAAAGATCCCGACGCCCCGGGATTAAAAAAAAGTTAGAACTGCACACAGGGGGAAAAAATCTGGGGAAAATGCCAGACGGTCAACGGGGTCAAGAATAACCCTCCCACAAATGAGATAAAGGCCAAAACTGCGACCGAATCCGTCGTAGGGTCAATCAACTTCCTCTTTCTACAACTGATGAGAGAAGGCTTGAAATTTTTTTGGGACTATAAGTCGCAGCCGATAGCGCGCGAGAAAGAAAAAAGCGACGGTCGACATTATCTCTCGAACCCTCAGGAGAGGAAAGAGATGGGAACCGAACGACGCGCCGATCTAAAATCTCGTAGAAATCAAAAGGCCTCGCGCCGTCATCATCAAAAATCAGCTTCGCGGAAGAGGGGGGGAGAAACGACGAGAAGAATGGCGAAAGGTGACGAAGTTGGGGATTCTTTAACGGAACCGTGAAAGGGTAGGACCTAATGTCCAAGTCACACCAGACTGTGAATGTATACGGTTTCAGTAGAAAGAAGGGAACGGGGACGTCAGCGAGCAAAAAAGCCTGACCTGGTTAAAAAAAGGGGAATCCGAGCGGGGGGAAAAAGATGGCAATCAGAAACCCCCCCACCCCCAACCCGCGAGGACGGAAGGCTTCTTCCAGTGGGTTGGGGAAAAAACCACCCTCAAAAAAAGAAAAGGAGCCCCTCGTCAGGCCTTAACAAGTTCGGGATAGGGTTCGTGGCGGGGCCAAGGGATAGGTATTCCTGAACGCCCTCGGAAGCAACACCTCGCGAAAAGGAAGAGCGAAGTGGGCCAAAACAGGGCTGCCCCGATTTCTCCTAAAAAGCCTGGTTGCACTTCGTTAGAGACAACGCGAGTTCGAGGAAACTGGCGAGCTTAGAGTGCAGGCCCCAAGTGCCGGTCGGCCTATCACGTCTGCAAATATGGGAGCTCGATAGAAAGAGTCCGTAACGAACCCGCCACAAGAACGGCATTCAGAGGAAGAAGGGAGGAACGAGAAATCAACTCGACAGCGGAAAAAATTTGCGGAGAGAGATCCAATATTTTGTTGTCTGGTTTGAGCCAAACAGGCACGATCGGTACTTCGCTGTTAGAAGCTGCTGAGGAACGAACAGCCCCAGAAAAACTGCCTGTTGAGGAAGAACATGCCGCCGGAATGGATCGCCAGCAAGCAGGCCTCAGTCGTCTCCTCTCGAAAAGACGGCGGACGCGGGCCTTGGAAAGCAAAACGTATTTCCAAAAAAAAACACCGAGCGCGTGACCTCCGACAAAAAAACCGCAGAGGAAAGCATGTGGGGCCCTAGGGGGTTCCCGTAGATGAGCTCGTCCGCCCCGGGAAGGGCGGCGCGAATCGGGAAAAAACGAAAAACGGACCTAAAAAAAAAAAAGAAGGAGAAGCCGCGTGCGGAAAAAAAATCGGGACGTCCAAGAAGGCTCTCTCTTTTGGACGCGGCGGAAACGCAGTATTAAGGGCGGAAAAAGATCCCCCTTCACGAAAGAATCACGATCGCCGCACATGCCAGGGTGACCGGGAAGGAGTAAAAGACACCGGGATGTGGAACCTCCTTCAACTAGGGAAGCAACCTGGGGACGCTGCTTCGTCGCTGAAGAAGGTCGCTCCTCAAAAAACAACGGAGAAAAACACAAAAACAACACCAGTCAGAGAAAAAGGAAAGAAGAAGATAGGGCGCCCCCCAGGCGGGCAATTCTGGGGAACACAGCCCTGAACTAACAGCATGGCACCGCCTTTTGCTTAGCTGAGTTCCTCGACCGATGGGGGTAGACCCAGGATCAGAAGTCGCGCGCTCGAAAAAAAGAGACGGGGAGAACTGTCGACGAACATAAGGGGAGACGGAAGACCGAGGAGGGCCGCGCCAATGGCGCGTCGAGAGACGAGAAAAGCGCGAATGACTAGGAAGGGACATAGCAAGAATACCCGAGGGAAAAAAAATGCTGGCGCTCGAAGCCGCTTTCAAGGAGGGGGAAAGAATAGGAGAGACCACAGTGTTCGGAATAGGGAATGGTCTTTCCGAAAAAAAGTCGACAGGAAAAAGAGAAGAATAGACGAAGAGCGCGGGGACGACGGCGATAACCATCGCGTAAATGACGCAACAGAAGTCTAGAGGGGGGACTTACGCGAACAGAGGTACGCTCATCTAACCAAGTCCAGGATACACCAAAGGTGGTGGGTAGAAAACAACAGATTAAGACGCAAAGCTTACGTCCAAGTCACCGGGTCGAGGGGAGGTGGTACATCTGGTTGATATCGAGAACCTTGACTGCGTGGAAGCGGCACGGTCGGGTGACTACGCTAAGCTGGAAGAAATGAGAAAAAGCATATGACCAAAGCTGCCGGCCAAGAGATCTCAAGTTGTGGGAAAAAACGATCACGACAAAGCACAGCAGGGCTAGAACATCGCGGCTTGCAAAGGGCACAATGGGGGGGGGGCGTGTGAAAACCAGGGCGGCAACGAGGATCAAGGCAAACGGCAGGGGAACAGTTCAGTCAAAAAGCCGAAGACGAGAGGGCTCATGACGATCCGCTCCTTCGGAATACCGACGGAAACTAAGATCCATATCTGATCGCCGAAGATCCTAACCGTCTAGAGGAAGGTTGTGTCGCGACCCACAATAATAATAAATAGAGGACGAATCAAGATGGCATAGATCTCTGCCATCCAGAAAAATCGGTAGGGGGGTGAATTAAAGGCGGTCGGTATGAGAGAAAAGAGCCCGAAAAAAAGAAGAATAGTGAAAAACCGGAACCGTGTACTAAGGAAAAGACGATCGGTGTCGATTGATTACGGGTTCACGGTTCAAGTTAAAAAACCCGCAACAAGAAGATACCATCGTTTCAAACGAGAAGATCTGAGGAGACTCTAAAAAACGGAGCAAGAAAGAGGATGAGGAGAGCCGGAAAAAGGTGGGAGGAGCTGCAGCCGAACGCGACATGCCGAGAAACGCGCGCAACAACTTCGCGGCATCGGTAAAAGGATCTCGAAGGAATATATAGATCATGTCCGACGAAAGAAGGGAGAGTTACCGGCCGAAGAGGGAAAAGCCTCACTGCACACACCCGAAGCGTAAGAACTCTGTGAGCAAATAATTCGAACGGCATTGCGGAGAAAACGTAAATGTGGATAGGCTGAAAAAGGGGGGAACGTGCCGAATGTAAAGTCCACAAAAAAAATTGCGGTAGGAGGGAAGGGTGAGATATGGGAGACTGGGAGCCTGCAAAATCACCTTACCTTTCAAAGTGAATTGGGAGAGCGAAGTGGGCTGGAAGGAGGGTAATGGGAAAAAAAAAAGGCCGGAAGGAGAAAAAAAGCTCCAGGGGGTGTGGTCGCGACCAAAACCTTCACCGCAGGTTTCACTGCCGTGATAGATCTGAACATTCGGGGGGCCTTTCGAGAAAATCTTAAGTCCGAAGCGCAAGTCCGCCTCGAATCAGATGCGCCTAGGCGAAGCCTGCCACCAAATGGGGATGCGAAAGAAGTGTGTTCCAAAGGATGATCAAAAGCGTACGCCTAGGTCGCAAAAAGCTTGCAATCTGATCGAGTTACGAACGGGCACGATCTCGTGGCGCAAGAAGCTGGCACTTGTGCGCGCGCTATTCCAATTATAAACCAAGAGAAAGCAATGTCATTCCTCTAGGAAACTCCACTCTGAAGGTCGGTGCTGCGAGAGTCTCCAAGATTGTGAAGAAGGTTGAGACACGATCAACTGAAGAGAAACTGAGGTTGATCTGCTGGAAGACGACTGGAAGCGGGAAGGTGGCGAGAACTCCGCAAAAATGGTTATCGCCGCGGGAAAGCCGGAAGGGAGAATCGCTCTCTCTCGGGAAAAGGTGACCGAAGTGAAAGACCCGGAAAGGAAAATTACAACTTGAAAGCTGCCATGAGATAGTCATACCAGCGGGGAAACCGCGAGCGAAATGTTTCGCAAAACGAAGAGGAAGTAGGAAAAGGAGCTCGTCGGTCAAACGAGTACTTCGCGGCGCTCATGGTCGAGGGAAAGCTCCCAGACGCGAAACGCGGAGCGGACGCCTCGAAGTACTTAAGGCCGGCCGTACTTCGCCCAGTAGCGTCGAGGTTTGAACCGCCATCCGCGGAGGAATCCGGGAAAAAAAAACGGGCGATAGCAAAGGAGAAAAGGTTCAGCTCAAACCTCCATTCAAAGTTAGAACATGGATCCTTGGGTCGCGCTGTACAATAAAAAACCCCGATGAAGAACGCCCAACGAGTGTCACGGTGGCCAAAGCGGTCGCCCCATCATGCTCAAAAAACCACGATCGGAAAAAAAAAAAAGGAACAGCTATAGAAGGACGAAAGAGCCGTCGAAATAAAAAAACACAGCAGCAGTAAGCGGCAGGATACCAATGGAAAGGAGGGGACTCTTAATGAGGCGCCAAAAAGGGCGGCCGCGTGCGGAGAGCACACAGGACAGGGTGTCTTGTAAAAGATCAAGAACCCTGACTGAAAAAAAGAGAGCAGGCGGCGACTAGAAATGATCGCTTCGAGAGCCAGGACTAATCGGGATAGGAGCGATCATAAAAAGAAGTGGGGAAGGAGAGGGGGGGGCGCTTTCAATTAAGCAACGCGATGCAACGTCCTGCGGGGCGAAGAAGCCGCAAGAAGAGGTTGGACCGGAAAAGACTAGGAAGAAAAAACTTGAGCAAAACGAAACAATAGGGATCCTCGAGAAATGGTTACGGCGTCGTGGTTCACGAACAAATAGGAAAATACCGGTAAGCAAAAGCAAGCGTAACGCTGACAAGGAGAGGATGAGATGGTCCGGCTTTTCCACTGTAAGAGGGGGGGGGTGGGTGGGGGGGGGGGGGGAAGGAGTGCGGAGTGCAGAAGCATAAGTCGGGGCGCCTAACGACAATATCAAAGAGAGCTCATCAGGCATGATCCCGTGACTAACAACAATGACGCTAGGCAAAATGACGTCCCGCACCTGGGAGAATACTGTACGTTTAGTATTAGGGAATGCGCCTGTCAGGATGTTCTCAACTGACTCGGTGGTGAAACCACCAAGAGGGAGGGAAGGGGCAAGTGCTCACGAAGATGCAACTGGTCGCAAGAAGGTCCGAGGGAAAAGCAGTGCTAACAGGCGGTCGACAGGCACTCTTCCTCTTCCGACGACCAAGTTCAATTCGGCAATCCAGGGGGGGGAAAGGTTCGCAGGTCGCAAAGAGACGAAGAAAGAGGGCGCATAAGCAGACGGCCGGGAAAAAAAACCCGGCCTCCCGAAATGTTCAAAGAAAACATAAAGAAGAGGCAGCTGCGAGCGTTAAGGGTGGTTAGCCGACCAAAAAGAGAGCGCACGAAGGGGAGAAAGAAGGAGCCGGCCATCAGACGCTCGAGAACCACTGAACGTATTCAATCGTGAGGTCGCAGGCCAAGGGCCCCTGAGAGAATGAGGGAACCTAATAACCAAACTAGTCTGGTGGCCTTTGGGGGAACGGGGCAAGTTTCTGTTGGAAAAAGTAAAAAAAAAAAGAAGAAAAGAAAAAAAATGACAAATAGACGGCGACAGCATCCGCGTGCGAGATGGGCGGCGAGATGCAAAGGAATAGAAGGAAGCTAGCCGGCTACGGCGACAAATGCCCCGGAAGCGTCCGAAAGGTAGGCTCAAAAAAAACGAGGAGGAGGAAAGAGAGATCATGAGGGAAGGATGATCCAAGCAGCGGAGCGCGTCGCCGTAATCGGGCCAAGAGAGCCAAAATCACGCCGCATACCTCTTGACGCGAGGAACTACACAAGAATTGCACAGGGAAAAAATAAGCGATGTGGAGGGCAGGGAGTGAAAAGTGAACCGGGGGGAGTAATGGGAAAAAAACACCTACTCTTTGGCCATTTAGGAAGGTTTCAATCACGAGGGCACTCCGGGGAAAAGGCAAGCAAAAGGGAAAAGCTTGCGAATGGAAATTCCGAAGCCGTTTAGAAGGAGGGGGAGTACGGGCAATCATCGCCGCCGCGATGTAAGGTCTTATTCGGGGGAACACCCTGAAAAGAGACGACGAAGACTAAACCTCGAAAAAAAGCAAAGGGGTCACGGGGCTGCTGGTGGGCGCGGAGCGTATTCCTGAACCTCATTGGAAGAGTCAACTCCGGGAGGAACTTGGAGAAAGGGGGGCCGTGAAGAAAAACTAAGTGCACGGACTGGCCCGCCTGGGGGGGAAGGTTCTGAGAACTCATGCCCACGTGAAAGCCTTCTGTGAAAGGATTGAGAGGGGCAGCCGACGTGGCCGGTCCGTTTGCAAAAGCACTGAATCGGTGCCATCTGTGGAAGCTCGATTATCCCACGATTGTAGGGAGGGAACAGCAAAGGACCGCGAAACGGTCACGATATATAACGGGAGGGGGTCCAAACCGGTCGTTTTCTTGGATTGGAGTCTCCAAGGGGGGGAAAGGGGTTGAACGAGAAAAGTCGGATCTGCGCTCCATGACTGGAGATTGCCATTCCGACGTCCTGTATAGGACTAAGAACTTCAGGGTTGATCGAAAGAAAGCAGCAACCCTCAATCGCTATAAACGGTGAAGAGTTCCTCGACCCCATTCACGTTTTCCTAAGTGAGAGCAAAACATTAGCTCGTACCTCCAGACGAAGTGGAGGAGAGACCAGGCATGGGGCGTCCGGGTTCGTAGAGGAAAGAAAGGAGCCAAATACTTATTCGCGGAGAAGCGTCGACACCGTCATATCAAGAAACCACTAAAGGGTCAAAAGACCTCTGCGTGGGCGGGGGTCGACTTCTCCCAAGAGACTCTCTAGGTTGCGGAAGCGAAGAAAGAGGCAACAGCAGGGAGTCAGGAGGAAAGGAAATCACGATCGTCGCAAATCAGAGGAGAGTGCCAGGGTGTCACAAGAAAGAGAGGCCGGTACCCCAGAAAGAAAACTCCGCACCGCGAGCCTGGGGCCGAAAAAAGGCCTTGAACCGATCGCGACTACAAGGGAGGAAAGAGAAGAGAGAGGGCGTCTCTGTTCGCGTCGGGAAAAAAAGCGGGGAGGATCAGGGGAAACACATTCCCGGGTCCTTTTAGACAAAGACAGGATTTTCGGAGAGCTCAGGAGGGACGACCGAGGGTATCTAAAGGAAAGAAATGAGGGGATAGTAGGAGAGAACAAAACTCGGAGGAGCGCTCCGCACGGCGATGCAAGGCGGTCAGAGACGCGTGGCAAGGGTCGCGAGACATCGAGATAGAAGAAGGGAAAGGGGGACGAGCTCCTCTAAGCAATGAAAAAAAAGACGACCCTTCGGCAGCTAACTTTGCGCTCTAAGGATCGAACGTCGGTATGGAACGAGCTAAGGTGAGAAGCAAGATGGGAGGAAAATGGAAAGGGTGACGCAAGCGCCCGAATCCGCGCAAAGGAGAGATAAAGAGCAGAGGCGCTGGCGAGCAGTTAGGAGGAAAGGGAGACTAAAAAAAAGGAGGGAAGCAGTACAGAAGACAACACATCCACCAATCAAAAAGCGGGTCTCCCTTGCTCAGTTCAGAATCTTGGAGACTCGGATACAGGAAAAGGCGCGGATGGTCCTAGCTCGGGGATATAGGAGGAGGATCCGAGGGTTGGAAGTAGGGTCTCATCAGAAAATAGGGCCAGCTTGCAGGCGTGCTAGGGGAAGATCACCAATTAGAAGGCAAGGGAGGGGAGGAGAAGAAGCGATGCGGTACACGAAAGGTCCTCGGGAATGTGACAAAAAAAAAAAGCTAATGGGGGCAAGCCAGGTACGCAAGTTCAGCGCGATGGTAAGGCTACAGATTGGAATGAATCATCCCGTGCAATCAGCCCGAAGCTCCCAAATAAATATAGCTGATTCATTCGAACAAAGGGTAGGGTTTGGGGGATCGAAAAAGAGCATCGCGTGCTACGAAGCAATGAGGGGGTAACTCCGCCAAAACTCAAGAGCGGGCAGCTCGTTAACTTCCTAGTTACCAAGAAGAAAGCCGCCGTAGCCGACGCCACGAAACGTGAACCGCGGGCGTAAGAGCAACACCAAAGGAGTCCATGGTTCTTAATTCAAGGGAACCCGGTGCACGTCCCAACCACAATCCGCTAGAAATCAGTTAAGAGACGCATTCTCGTCGTAAATCGAGAAAGAGGATGAAACGCGAGGGTGGGGGGATGCAGCTGGACGCGAACGAGAGAGGAGAGCGAAGATCAATGACCGGGTCGACAATCTACAAACCAAAAAGGGGAAGAGAGAGGAGAAGGCGACAGTTCACAGGAAAGAAGGTAGGCGCGCTATCACGGGATCGTCGGGAAAAACCAATCGTCGGGAAAACGCAGAGCGGAAGCGAACAAGACGACTAATAGGGTCTGAGCGCAGTGGAAGGGGTAGATTTTGCGGGGCTGTGAAAAAGGGGAAAAAGGGGAAAAGTGGAGGGAAGGTCAAAGGACAAAGACAAATCGGGACATCACGAAAAGAGATCATCTCCGGGGGTCTCGGATAGAACGAAGCCTTAACTTGAAGACTGGGGAAGTGAAGAAAGGACGCTTAAGGGGGACAATCCAGGGCAAGAGACAGCTAAATTTGGTCATGAGTGTGGGTGGGGGCGACCTCGGGGGAAATTTTCGACTGCCATACGAGGGGAAGGATAGAAAAGGGAGGGGAGAAGGTTCGGGGAAGATAGTATCGGACGGCCCTCGGAGGCGACGTCCGCATCCAGAAAGGAACTTGGAGAAGGAAACTTCCACCAAGACTGGAGGGGAGAAACTCCGGTGTTTTGCAAGTTGAGGAAAACAGCGTGCGCGGAAGGTTGAATGCGAGGCTGCATCTGGTGGAGGGAAAGTCCACCACCGATAGAAGGTGGGCCGAGCAACGCCAACTGGTCCATCTTGGGGAAGAGAACGAAAACGAAAGCCCGGAAACGGACGTGCAGGCCTACTATCAAAGATGACCTCCACTCTGACACTGTCATTCCTGCTTTATGAGGGAGTCCTACCAAGAGTGGGTGGGGGGTGAGCTAGAAGGAAGAGAAGATGAGCGGGATCTGCTGAACCCATCAGGATTTGCGAAACTCCAGAAAGCCACGACAAAAGAACCGAAGTGGCTGCAAAATCACCTCGGTGAAGACGGAGCGAGAAGGGGGGAGGAAAAAAAAGGACCGCCAGTACTTTAAAATAAACACGGAGATCCAAGTTGACCAACCGGAACGCGGAGAGCGAAGGAGGGTTCGGGAAGAAAGGGAAAACCGTAGAGGAAGGGTACCGGTACCCCCCCGTCAAATTCGCGGCGCAAAAAAGAGAAACTAAATCGCCGGAAGCACGCGGCGCGGAACGAAGAGGAGAGGCATCGAACGACAGAGATCTGATTTTGAGAGGGGGCCGCCGGACCGGGACAAGTCCGGGAAACGAGATACAACGATAGAACCGCAGACCTCACATTCCAGTGGGCCATGTAAAAGAATCCCGGTATGTAAGAGAAAACGGGAAGCCCTGTTGGAGGACGGCCTTCGTAGCCGGGAACCCTCTAAACAACAGAAGATTAAAAATGGAAAAAGGGGGGAAGATATTGCAGTTCAAAGCCATGGCTGCACGGGGGAATTGAACGGAAAGGGGGAGAGAAGGTCCATGAGGGCAAAGGCCTTTCGGAGAGATTGAGGTCTAGCTCAGCTATCACGCCAAAGGACTCCCGAGGGAGGGAAGTCATTCGAGAGGAAAAATGGAGGGAGGAGATCCACCTGGGAACGGTGCGATAGCCTCTTTTCCTTAAACACGAGGAGGAAAGCAAGCGTGGGAATGAGGGAGGAGCGACAGAGCGCCGCGATGACGAGGGGGGGAACGGAGTCTCCTCTACAACCCCTTCGGACGTAGAGGGGTCGATCGAAGAGGAAGCGAGGTCACGAGGAGAAAAGTGTGAGGAGAAAGAGGGGGGGACTGGCGGGAAGGTCTTGTCCGTAAAGCTTAAGAAACAGATAGGAGAATCTGGCGATAAAAAGGACGGGGAGCGGATATCCGCTGAAGTAGATATGGGCAAAGTAAGTCCAGCAGATCAACGCGAAGAGACCAGCGTGGCAAGGGGAATCCCGGGTTGCTGAAAGAGAAAAAGAAGTTGGACTCGATAGACGGACGTCCGCACAGGAGACGTGTCAGAGGGGGGGAAAAATGTTGAGAAGAAGGAGTGGGGGCGGGGGAGTTGAACGCAGAGTTGGGATCATCGGCTCAAAAGAGGACCTTGGCCCGTGCCGGCAGAATCGGCCACGTGGGCGCCGGCGAGAATGAAAAAACATCAGGCGAGAAAAAGAGAGAAGAGGGGGGGGGAGAAAAAGAAAGGTAACAAAACAGGAGGGAGGCAATAACATGTGGGTGGGGCACGAAGGGAGAAGGTTTCACCAGCGGCGGTCCGAGGTTACGAATAGGGCCGCAGGGGTCAAAACTAAATGCAATCCCCGAAAAGAAAGATACGGAAGGAAGCCAGTAGGAAAAAACCGAGGGGGGTTCGCGACCCCCCCCGGGAAAATAGAGGGGCGAAAATCATGATTTCCCAGGAGACCGGAAAAAAGAGAGCGACTCCAAACGAGGGGAAACCAGCTGTAAAGGAGAGGACCGCGGCCGCCGGAGAAGGGACACCCGGTACCGGACACACGTAGTCTGGGCATTTGACATCGGGTCACGGCAAAGGTTCACGTTTCCATCCCTCAACAAAAGAAAAAGGGTATAAAAAAGTCTCGGAGGGCGTCCCAGCAGAACGGGGGAAAGAAGGATCCCTTACTCAGTTGTGAAGGCTACCGGAGAAGAAGGGAGAGAGCGACGATCACTTAAA
>Ga0179593_1376193_pt1 | contig 16124 bp, 17 predicted proteins | sample CZODoug2_1_08_16_FD_185931 | JGI IMG/M metagenome (GOLD analysis project Ga0179593, IMG submission 185931) | Vadose zone soil fungal communities from Angelo Coast Range Reserve, California, USA - CZODoug2_1_08_16fungal (PacBio error correction) | ecosystem: Environmental > Terrestrial > Soil >...
GACTGGAAATTAAAGGTGCGAAGGGGTTGGTGAAATCGGCTCGGTTTTGAAGGGGGGAAATTTGAAACACGACAGGAAGATGGGGCAACAACCCCTGCAATGAAAGCCGTTAAGCGGATAAGAAAAACCAAAAAGTGGCTTCTGTAAGGGGCATTGGATAGAAAGGAAACCCGTCGGACTGAGCAACAATGGGAAAAAGGAAATATTCCGAAGGTATCGGTAGAGTAAAGGCCGGGAAGGAGAAAAACCCTAAAAGAAGTGAACAATTAGCAAAAAGCGTAACTGGATCCGAGTTTTTCAAACAAGCAAATCAAGGGAACGTGAGGAATGGCTATAAATGCACAACGGCAGGAAATTGGAAGGGGGGGAAATCTTCTTGTGGACGGAACCAAAAGAGGAGAAAAAATTACCACAAATAAGTATCATAAGCAGGAACCACTCATTTTCCAGATGGCTCACGGGGATCAATGTGTCGAAGGAATGGGCAGAAGGGGCAGACATGTTCAGTGGAAAAGGATCTTCAGGAGGGGCAGAGAATATAGGGGGGAGAAAAGGACTCACATGGGGGCGGCAGCGATAATCACTGTAAGCGTTTGTCACGATATGAGAACAAAGGGACAGGAAAAGGCAACAGCGTGAACCGGGACTGCTGGGATCGCAAAAACTCGGTTTTGAGGGACACATCCGGGTCCATTCGCCGAGAAAACCGGGCGGGCAGAAGGCAGAAGAGGGCGACAATATCAATTTGAGAGGGGGGGGGAGCCCAGTCTGAGCGGTCGGAAAGAGCTGCGTGTTATGAGGGCCTATTCTGCCAGCTTGATCTCATGCCGGCAAAAATATAGGGACAGGCCTATAAGGCGGTTGATCGTCTTATCTCACGAGGGCGACTTGTCGAGACACAAAATCACGGAGTGGGCCGCGGTAATAACTGACGTTTCATTGGGTCTAGGGTACTGGGTCTGTCAATGGGGAGTAAATGGACTCCGTCCTTGAAGAGCCGGGACGCCGGTGGTTCCTCGTCGAATTGGCTCCCAGTCGCCAGGCCGTGATTGAAGTACATAATTGTACGAGGCTACTAAATCCAAAGTTTGGGAAAAAGAGGGCCATGAGCTGTGGAGGGTACAGAGAACACGGGCCATGTTACAACAACATATGGTTCCACACCTGCGACCTTCTCGGCGAAAAACTACTTCAACAGACGCATTAGGGAGGCAACGGGGGTGCCTTCATGTAAAACGGGTGCGGCAGACACAGAGATGGGGCAAGATAGACGGAAGAAGATCGGCAGTGTAAGGTCAGCAGGGTAGCGGGTCGGAAGCGGGACTGTGGTTGGATACATTCTTCAAGTTTGCTAAGGAGAGGGGTCAAAAACGGGGGTATGCGGGAAAGATCGGTAGCCCACAAAGGAGGAAAAGGAATCAAAGAAATTGAGTAAAAGATTTCTCTGAAAAAAGGAAGGGCATTTCGGTTCACACCTGCATAACCGCGCAAAGGGAAGACACAAAAAAGAATTTATCAGGGGCAGGCAAAGGTTCTGACGAATCGTTATTTGGCACGATCTAATCCTTTGGCTTGGGGGATGAAGAGAGAGGAGGGAAAACCAGGTCATGGTGACAAAAATCTGGCAGAAAACGACTGCATCATCCGGGTCATCTCGTCAGCCAACAGAAACAACCAGCAAAACTTGAAGAATGTTGAAAAAAGGGTAATGATTGAAGGAGGGGGAGAGCTCAGCATCATATGCGGAGTGCAACATACAAAGATCGTTGAGAATCCATAGATGCTCGTCACGCAACCTCTAGGGAGCTGGAGAGGAGGGATAGGCTGGGGAACCTATCTGAAAGAAGAGGCCACATCTTTCTTCGGGAGCAGAACAGGCTCACAACGTGGACGGGAAGAAGCAGCAAACAAAAGATGGGTGAGCGGGTTGATCGCTAAAACCATAAGAAACAGAGAAAAGAAGCCAGCCGCATTCATTGGTCTGCACGCACAAGCCCGTATTTTCGAAAGGCTGTAAATGTTAACGCACGAGAAGAAAAATCCTATAGTGCGGAGCATGGAAACTCGACGCGGTCCGAGACTAGAACCAGACTGGGAGAAAAAGACTAAGGGGAAGAAGGGTGCAATTCTAAGAACGAACCACTGAACGGGCAAAATGTGCAAGCGCAGAGGGTTGACTTCAGACCGCCAGAGAAAGCAACAACGAGAAAAAAACACCTAGAGGTACGGCATGAAGCAACGCATACAGCCGCAATAGTAAGATCAAACAGCGAGGTATGACGAAGACGAGAACGCAGGAACAAGAAACCTGGCAACAAGTCAAGCGTAAACGCTGTCAGATCAGGGACGAAAGCTGGACAGACACGCGCACGCTGGCACGGGGGGGTTGTTCTTTCATTAGGAGAGAGAGCACACAAAACAAGGAGAGAAGAGAAGAAAGTCTTCCTAACGTAAACAAATGGGGGGGCGCTTTATTGGACTATCAAAGGACATGCGGGAAAGCTGACAGAGAAGGGAAACGCGTACCGCCGGGAAAAGACGGGGGGTTTCACGGCGTAATCGAGGGATCATCGTGGGACTCTGATGGAAGGAAGCGAATTAGGGAATCACCGAATATGGGAAAGCACATCCTTCGTTGGGATCGCACGATGGACTCCTAAGGGAAAACAGATGCGAAAGGCGTTGCAAGAAGGGGGTTTCGTCAACGAGGGGGGAAAGCCGAGGTATTGCAAACGGAATTGGAGTGAGGAATCAGGAGACCGAGAGGGGGAAAGTCCGGGGGGTTCTTCTCTCTCAAACCTCGAAGACATGGGGGGGGGTCGGGAGGCCCATTAACTAAGCTCAGACCCCCCCGGATAAAAGCCGGTAACGCAACAAGAGAAATGCAGAGAAATCGGCTGTTGCAAGGTTGCTTAAGCAGGTCGCAACAGCGCTCAAGGGGGGGATGCGAGGCCCTAAATGTTAGGGGAGGGTTAGGCGAACGTAAAGTATGAACAGCGGTCAAAAGGTTAGGCCGCGAGCACCGAAAGAGGAAGGACGAGGTGTCGGAGAGAGCGAGGGGGTGCGAGCGGGTTGGAGCATACGCAAGAGATGAGCTGGGAAACTCCCCCACACACATTGAATAGAATAAGCACAAATCTGCCTGGGGGGATTCGTAGCAGGGGGGGGCGTGTATTCTGCCCGCTAGCGTGCCCTTATTGCTCCGACTAGCGTAAAGCTCCGCGCTGACGTCAATCATCAGGGGGGCCAAAAAGGGGAGAGTTGTAAACTCTCGGGGAAGACACAAATTGTCGGTCACTTGCGAAACAACTGGATGCGCCAGTGACTCGAATAGGGAGGCAGTAAAAGATAAAGCGCTTGAGAACGGAGCATCTGAGGAGGGAGGGAATGACAGAGGGGGACAAGAAGGGGGGGGGCATACGCGAAGGACGCATAGAACGTTAAAAAAGAGCTCGTTCTCGACTCCGGGGGAAGCGAGAAAATAGAAGGGAAAAAGGAGTCATTCTTCTGATCGACGAAAGTGATCGAATATGGTAATGCGGGATTTCACCCTCGGATGGTAGAGCGACAACAGGCACGAAAAGATCGTAGATACGCGCTGAGGGAAAAAAGAGTCGGGTCAGCAAAAGGACCAGGGAACATATTTCGGTTGGATGATAGTTATTCATTGTGGTCCGCTACGATAAAGAAAGGTATTGTGGTTTTTTCGTTTCTAGGACAAGCTTTGAAATTGTTTTTGCTTGGGGTCTATGGTATGAATCGCTGAATGTTTGTTGTGGTACGACGCTTCGGTCAAACAGGGATTAAAACTTGAGCCGAATTACGGGATTGGGTCGCGCTAATGTGTCTTATAAATGGGTCAATAATACCTTTTCTGTTTGCATTTTAATTTGTTTAGGGGTGGAGGGATGCGGGTGGGGACTAAGATGGAGTGGGGGAAAGTCCTGGTCGCGAAACGTCGACTGCATTTGTTGGGTTTGTTGTTTTTGTTGTAATAAAGTGCGATGATTGAACGGCAGGACTTAACCGGAATGTATCGCGTGCTAGATTGGTCTCGTGAAAAAGTTTAGATGAGAAATGGTGGTGATGGCAAAGGAAACTGAGCACAACCGTTGCATTCTGGGTGCAGAAAGGGTGAGCTGGGAGGGTTGATGATGCCCAATTGTGGCAGCAACGTCGAATTTTCACACAGAAACTCGCTGGTTTGTTGGGTTTAAATAGTGGGGTTTTAGCGGTGTGAGGCTTTTTACTTGAAAGGGAAGATCGGGCTGGTAAGCATCTGGATATTGGCGTAAACAGGTCCTTTTCGCGCCGCCGAGAAAAAGGTAATAGTGGTGCGAAGGGAGGGGTGTGGCGAATTGCGCCCAATAAATAATGTAGTGGTTGGAGTGATAGGCAATATGATTTTAGCTGTCTTCTTGCGCCAAATCTTCAGAAGGCCCCTTATATTGCAATAATAACTGCTGATAGGTAGGAGCTCTAGGCTGTGCCGTGTGTATACTCGGTGAGAAAATTCGGCTGTAGTGTCCGTTCCGGGTAGATGTTTTTGTTTGGTTTCGTTTGTAACTTGGCTCCGTATTTACGGGTTTTTGCGCCGTGCATTTTCAATGTAGGCATGTGAATGAAGCTGGGTGCGAAACATTTGTTGTTCTCCGGTGAACAGGTACTTGGGAGGAGGGCGAAATTTACGTCCTGTTTTTCCAATACAGAAAAGAAACGATAGGATCGTGTTTGATTGAAATGCAGGAAAGAAAGTGGGGGCAGTCGCTGGATAAGGGTAAAAGTGTTGGTCAGCCTTGGGCGTGCTGAAATGGTGAAAGGCAAATGACTGGATGGGTCAAACATGGTTTTTGAAAGTTACTGGAAAGTAGGGAAATTAAAAGACTAATTTGAGACCCTGGACAGCGTGGGAAACGTCAGGTGTGGGAAACGAGGATAACGGCTCCTAGTAGCTAAGTGTCGGATGAGACTAATAAAAATTGGTCAGGGGGGTACGGCAGAATAAATAGGTAAGGCGCTTTGATTTTTAAAGAGTGAGAGTAGAATAGGAAGAAGGGGGGTGGGACAAGGATTAGACAGCAGCACAGGTGGTGTTTGCAGGATTCTTAAAGTGAAAACACCAATCGAGGGGAAAAATAAGAGACGGGTGAAGGGTCTGGGGGGTGGGATCCAGCTTTCATATGCCATGTGAAAAGGCAGGGCATATGGTTGGGGAAAGCGGGAGATGGCGTCCGTCTTAAGGACTACCTGGTAAAGAAGGTAAAAGTTGGGGCTGCAATCAAGTACCAATTAATGACTCGGCAAGGGGCATCGAAGAAAAACACCCGGAGGAGGAGGCAAGGAGATGAAAGGGCCGTTGAGAGTATGCTATGGTTGGGACAGGTCTGTGAAGGGGGGGTAATTTGACCAACAAAAAAAAACAGAAAGGGAAAAGAGGGGCAAAAGAAAGACAGGCCAATAAAGACGTTAAGCCGGGATCAACCTGGCTTGCTAGAGGGAGTCGCTGGGGTCGGCAGGAAAAAAGGTACCCGAGCGACTTGCTGATCACGCAAGAAACATACACGGGCGATGGAATGCGCAACGATAGATCTGCGCAAGAGAGGAAAAAGAACAAGATGCAGTCACGAATACGAATGGGGGGGAGGGTCCTACTGATCCGCTAATTTTTTCACCGAATAGAAAGCCAGGAAGGGGGGGAGGAAGTAAGGGGGGAAGGAGCATATTTGATCAAGGGGGGGGGTGATACGGCATTGGACCTTTGACCCCAAAATCAGCCCAGGCTACACATCAGGAGAAGCTAAAGCAACTAATTCAGATTAGGAGCAACGCAGGGAGAAAGTGGGAACGACGGGAAAGGGAAAGGGGGGAATCATCAAGAAGATGTTAGGGAATGGATAAGCAGGGGGAGGGACCGTCGGGGAGAGGGGGGGAACTATTGTCAGGACTGATCAACATGGGGAGCGAGGAGAAAAGAAAGGCAAGGGGGGGAAAAGAAAAGAGAGATCACAGTGTTGCAGATGGGGGACCTAATCTACTAGCTTAACTTGAACGGGCTGGCATCGCAACAAGAAGAAAAGGCTTGAATCAAGGTAGTAAGGGAGACCAGGAAGAGGCACAAACTATGGAGAAAGAGAACCTATCGCTGGTTTAGCTGGTAAAAAACTCAGATCTGCGGCTAAAAATCTGGCAATTGTCCGGGAATTTGCTTGGCCTGAGATGGGATCGGACAGACAATCTAGAAGAAAGGGAAAGAGAGCTGGGGTGAGCCGGAAGTTCTAGCCACGATTTATCGAGGTGCTGAAAAAAAAGGGACCGCGGCCGGCGGTAATCGAAGATGAAGGGACTTTATTCGGGCGGGTAAGGCGGTGAGGACCGAAGAGGTTCAAAAGGGGGGGAGAACGCCGAAGGGGTTACAAGGTCGGAAAAAGTTCGAAAATGCAGCACCCGTGCCTGGAACAAAAGGAAAAAGTGGACGATGGGAGAAGGAGAGAACGGGTTGGGAGCTAGTGGCCAGGAAGCTGGGGAAGGGCGAGAGCGTCCGAGGAGTGAAGGCGAATTGAGCAGCACACAGAAATCATGTGAAAGGGAGATCGGTCGCGACTGAAGGGGACAATGAGAACTCGTTTAGAACTTGTCGTCGGGCAATTGGAATAAAAAGGGCAAAATAGAGGGGTACAAACTCAGGACAAAAGACAAGAAAAAAGAGAAGCTGTGAGAAAAAAATGTCGAAGTCAGCCGGCGACTTGTGGGATACGTCGGTGAATGGAGGCGAAAACGGAGGCGTGAGTGCAAAAAGAGGGCAGAGAGGGGAGGAAAACCAAATCTGAAAATCAAGTTCCGCTGTAAGTACAAGACAAGGATAGGAGAGGGAAAGTGCAATCATCAATTCCCAAAGAGCCAGAACTGAGAAGACGAAGTTGAACAAGGGGCTCAACGGGAAGGGGGATAGTGGAGGGCAAGCTCTATTTGGCTCTTAAATGGGAAGAGAGTACGCCCACAAAGGCGGCGCTGGCACGCGCGTAGCGAAACGGCAAGAAGGAGGAGCCCACAGACAAGAGCATGGGGTCAACGAAACAGCATCGTTTTGGGCGAAGGGCTGCGAAAAGGGTGAAAAAAATCGTGGGGAGCAGACTGCATACAAAAACCAGAGGAGGAGAACAAGCAAACAAAAAAAAAGCCGCAGGGAAGGACCAAGGATTCTCGTCCAAACCTCGACCGACACGAGCGCGGGCGCGAAACGAAAATCTCGGAGACAAGAAGGCAAAGAGAGGAGCACGCCGAACGCTGCCCGCAAATGAGGGGGGCCAACGAAACACCAAAAGCGTTGCAGAGAGGTGTTGACGATCGGGCTCATGAAAAAACACCTAGACGAGCAAATCGAGACATGTCCGAGGGGGGGCGGGAAGGCGAATCCAGGGACTGGGGGGGGGGAGAATCAGGCGATGGGCACTACGCAAAATCCAGGAGAAGAAGGCGAGGAAGACGATCGGACAGCAGAAAAGAAAAATAAATAAACGAATGCAAGGAAAATACTCAGGTGAAGAAACAGGGGTCAGAGGCAGGAGAAAAAACTGACGGACCATCAATGAAGCTTTTGGGTCCCAGGAAAGAAACGGAAATAGTCGCGAGACAAAGGATATGAAAGGACTCCATAGGATAAGGGCAGAAACGGAAAGGACGACTAAGAAGAGAAGCAGAGAGGATCAGCCGCGATCCGCCGTGAAGGGGGGGAGCTTTCAAGAATTGGAAGAATAACCTGAAAAAACCGGGTCTGTCAGATCACTGCGGGGCATGGAGGAACAAAGAAAGAGGCCATGGGGGTATAAGAACGAAAAAACGAAGAGAGATAAAAAAAAAAACGGAGGTGGGGGGAAGGGAAGAGGCTTCGGCACTGAACAACACGATAAACTGGGACGGGGGGAGAAACTGAAGAAACGCGTCAGGGAAATATGTGTTACACGAACAGTCCGTTAAATCGAGTTCACGGGAGCTCGGTGATATAAAGAGAGGAAGACGTAAGCGTATAAGTGGACCAGGAACAGAGAAAAGGGTGAACTTCTCGGTTTGGCTCAGATAGAGACTGGGAAAAAACGATTCGAATGCACATGGGGTCCGCAGGGGGGGGGGGAGGGGGAACCGGGAACCCTCGTATTGACAAACCTGGGGAAAAGTCAGGGGAGAGAGAAGGGGGGAAGACGCAACGGCGAGGTTTTCACGTCGCTCTCCACTAGCGGGCGGGGGGGACGGAGTGCACACCTCACAGGCTCCCAACAAAAAAAGGACGCGGAAAGGGTGAGCACCTAAGGACATCGCGTGAAGAGGTCTAGGGGAGGGAGGAGAGAGATCACAAGGCTGCACGATGGGGGGTCATCTGAAAAGAATGGTTAAAAAGCGTTCCGAGATGGCATCGCGTCATGATGGGGGCGCCAGAACCCTCGCGCATGTCTTCGTCGGATCGAGCATGAGCATGAAAGAATAGGCGACTGTTGTAGGGCGGGGAAGCCGAGGGAAAGGGGAAAAGCTCTGCCACGTGCAAAAATTTGCCGAACCATGACCAAAGCTGAGGCTTTCTTGCTCCTGGGCACGGATAGACGACTTGACCCGAAGGAGAAGCGGGGCGTGCCAACGAATCCTCCTGGGGGGAGGCCAAAGCATCTCGAACCATCAGCCAAATCTGAAAGGAAAAAGGAGCTACAGCGCGTTTTGAAGAAAGTGCTCAAAAAAAGGATGAGAAGGAGAGGGAGATAGTGAGGCCGGAAAGAAGCTCTTGATCGGGGGGCGCGCCTCTCTATAGGGAAAATTCAGATTGAAGACAGGCTGGAAAGGGGGGGAAACAGACAAGATGCCGCATATAGCGGGAAAACGAAGAGTACTCGAAGAAGAGGAGGTAGAAAGTATCACCAATGGCAAATATGACCAAAGACGGACTCTACTAACTGATTTCTCTTATGAGAGACGAGTGGCACCGCGGAGGGTGACGCGACACACAGGGAGATACACTTGCATTCTAATTGTCGGTAACAAAGACGGGCGGAAAAAAAAAAAGGGAAACAGATTAGGTTCTAGCCGAAAGGGGAGATGAAAAAAGATGCCGCTCATGAAGGCCAGCTAATTCCTCTCGATCCCTCCTCCGTCGACCATAAATCAACGCAAAGGGAAAGGAAAGAGCACGCACGGGACAATGGGCGACCATTGAGAAAGTCGCAGAACAAATAGGGGACATTCGGGAAAAACTTCAATCTTCACGCCAGGGCCGTGGATAACATACCTGAAAAAAGCGTAAACGGACTGAGGCAATTTGCGACGCAGCCTTCAAGAGGGAAGCTCACGCAGAAAAGCAAGATCTGGAGGTTAGGGAGCCTGCAAAAAAGAAGGAGAAAATCGGAATCAAAATACCCAGGCAGCAAGCCGGTGCAAGGGGAGTATCCGATCAGGCTTCCAAAGCAAACAAAAAACAAAAAACCGAGAGGGAGCAGAGGGAGGAAGTCAAGGAAGCCAAGGGAGGAATTGAGGAAAGGGGGGGGGGGAAAGCCACAGACCGTGTTTGATGACCAAGCCCTCACCGGACAAAGATAGTCGAGAATGACCTCTCCACAAACGGCGGGAGAAAGGGAAATCCCCGCGGAAGCGGAGACGAACAAAGAGAACGGCCGACATCGGCGAACACGAGCCGCTGGTTGTTAAAACGGAAGCCCCACGCTGCCTATCATTCTCGGTACGGCAGGCAGAAAACCCGTGCGGCGGCCCAAAAAACTTGAGCACCGGGCGGAGACAATCTGGAATGATTGGCGCTTAGATACGTGGGGGGGCAACCTGGGACGATTGTCAATGACCAAGCAAGGCAAACACCAAGGAAAAATAAAAAGTAAATGAAACACTGGATCGACATTCTGAAAGGCCAGGGGATGTGGAGACGGCATGTTTGAACCAGAACGGCTCCAGAGAAAAGCTACTTGGGAGGAGAGGAAAAAAAAACCAGGGTGATGAGGTGGCGAGGAAGTAAGCCTGAAGTCTAAGGGGAAGAGCTTTTAATCATCCCGAGGGAGGGGGCAAGGGGCATCAACCGCATGGTATTAAAAAGCAGAAAAGAACAGCGGAAAGAAAGACTCAAGCCTGGTGTATTACGAAAGGCTGGAAGAGCCCTGGTTTTGGGAACCCAGCGGGCCCTCTGGACTTAGGAGGGGGGACAAAACGGCCCTTAAAAACTAACGCCGTTGGGCTCAAACCATCCGAAGAATCAAATCAACGGACCCGAGAAAAGAGCAACACAACACAGAGGATGGAAAGAGAGAGATCCCAAGGAAGGGATATTAAGGCAAAAGCCCAATGCGGGGAGGGGGATGTGAAGTAAGCTTGACAACGAGGGGGGGGGGGTGTGGGGGGGGGGGGGGAGGGGGGTAGACAAAAGAGATCTGGAACACAACCCCATGGAAATGAAGGAAGAGAACGGAGAAAAAAAAACCAGGCCACGCATTTCCTCGTGGCGGGAGGGAAAAGAAAGGAACCACCACAAGAGATCTTCAGGAAAGGAAGGAAACATCTAGGCGATGATAGCGATATCTTGAGGAGAGGGAATGCCTTGAGAAGTCGCCCGCCCCCGAAATGAAACACGAGGGAAGAAGACGAAAAAGGGGAGGAGAGAATGTCTATAATGCTAACGGAGGGACACAGAATGAAAGGGAGGGGGCGATGAAGCGGGATTAAGTTTAATGGGTTTAATCGGCTGGCCGGGGACCCCCAATCGGAAGGCTGAACAAAAAAAGAAGGTGAACCATAAACTCATTCAATGGAGGCTCCGCACTGGATAAATTTTTGGACCCAGTGGCTCATTAAGAGCAAGAGTACCTGAGAAATGATCGTCAGGGAGATAAAGAAATACGTAGGGTGTCGAGATCAGTACGGAATCAAGGGGGTACTCTTCTCGAATCACGTGCAGAGGTGGTAGAAAAAACCGCTAAAAGGAAGGTCTTAGAGGCTCAGTCTCCGGGAATGGAGGTCAGGGGCAGAGCAAAAAGTGTGACGGGCGAGTTGCCTGAGAAAAGTCGCAAATGCAATGCGTCAGCATAGGCGCCGACCTATGGCAGAAAGATAGGGATGCAAGGGGGCGAGAAGCCTAAAGAGGGGGAAAAGAGAGACAAGTCTTGAAAAGGTATATCTGGTGAGTCCATGAGGGAGGGAAGCATGAACGGCTCAAGAGAGGGGAAAACGAGTAACTGGGAAAAGAAGCAGCCAAGATGATCGCATGCGGGGCGAAAAAAAATGGAAACGAGGAAGGGGGAGGAAAAGCAGCTGTCGTCTTTAGTACGGGACTGTCTGAATGGACGATCCTGACGTTCGGGCACGAAACGACGCCGGGTTATTCAAGAGGAACATGTAACCATGGAAAAAAAAAAGCCTAGGGGAAGTAAACGTGCACGTGTGTCAAGGGAACAGAATGTTTGGGCCGAGTGAGGCCGGGGGACGCGGAAGCGGGCAAAAGGAGGGAAACTGGGGAGAGCGGAAAAGGATCTGTGGTCCCTTGAAATGAAGAAAAATTCGAAAGGAACGCGTTTATGAAATCGGAGGGAAAAGCCCGTTTCATCGCGCAAAAGAAAGAGAGGTCAAACCCGAGACGGACAGAAAAGAGTGGCAACTGTACTCTATCAGAAAATGTTGCGAGTTAGAAAATTCTACAGGGGGAGATACGTCGCTTCGATGGATGTCAAGACTCCTGGTGAAATCTATGTAGAAAAGAGGAGGGAACACCCCTTCTTCAACTCCTCCTTCAAGCTGAGGGAAAAAAGAAAAAAGCGAAAATAAAATGAGAAAAGAGTAAGCATGGGAAGGAAAAAGAAAAGCGATAGCACTGTCGTCACTGGGGAAGGGGGACTAAAACGGGGGGTCGGAGAGAGATTTTTAACCGCCTCGATCCGTTCTCGATTAAGTAGATGATGGACGCAAACATGCTTAGACTTGGCACAGCGTCGGAAAAGGAAACTCAGGGGGAGGCATGAAAAAAAGAGACCGCAACGAACTGAAGCAGGGCGTACTAAAACGGAAAGAAATTTGCATCTTTGGGAGTCAAGGCATCAATCCGCCGCGTAAAGAAAAAAAAAAGCGCAGAGAATCATCGATGCGCGCGAAGCAACCAGAAGACATAAGGGAAGGGCGGGGGAACTCAGGTCACGAAAACTCTTATGGAACTACTGTGAAAGAAAGTTCCCCGAACGCTGTGGGAAGCAAACAATGTAGGGCGGCAGCAGCAAACAAAAAACGGTCGGAAGCGCTTGTGGAAAGCGGAAGAAAACAACCGAGACGATCAGCCGCGGCATGTCCGGTGGCGGCAAACGGCCCGTATCAGGGGAAGGGGGGAGAAGGGAGGAGTGGAGACACTCCGCGAAACCCCCCAATCCCAGGCTTCTATTGCGAGCATGAGAAAGAAACGCGCCGTACGGGTAGGCGAAGGAAAAAAAATTGCAGAAAGTACAAGAAGAAGGAGCACACAGGGCTATTCGGGATAAAACCAAAAAGGGAAAGCAAGTGTCAATTCGGAATACGGTTTCCCTTCAAGACCGGAAAAAAATAGGAAAAAAAAAAACTAAGAGAAATCTTCACCATAACCGGGGAAAAACGCGTTAAGGAAAATAGTAGGAAAAGAGAACGCTATGTACACCTACGAACAAGAAGAGAAAAACAGGGACCCGATTTAACGGTGGTCCAGGTAAAAAAAAAAGGGATCTGTGAAGATAGGTAAGGCGTCATGCGAAAGAAAACGCAACAAGTCACCGGGGGGTTAGGGAAAATACGAATAATCTCTCGAACAAAAAATTGAGTAGAAAATAATATATATTACTTCAACGAACACAACGGTCCAAGCGGGGGTATCGTACGCCGTCCCTGATCTGACAAAAGTTTTGAAAAAGGGGGAGACCAGGGAGGAAAGAGGAAAACGTTAATGCGATCTTCGGATGGGGATAATCAGGGATGGACCTCAGAAGAAGCAGAAGCAGTAAAGGCGTGCCGTGGAACCTCCCCAGGCAATAAGAGGTCACTTGACTCGCGTCTGGGGGAAAAAGACGGACTAGAAGTTGGGAAGTAAAAAAAAGGGGGAGGAGAATTAAAATTAACCAGTAGTGGTTTGTTTCAGGATCCAGAAAGAAAAACGTCGAGTGCCTCCCGGAGGTGAATAAAAAGTAGGGGAGAGAGAAAAAAGGACGGCGGTGCCGAGGGAGTCAAGGCTCTCCATTCGGGGGGACTTTGGGCGTCAGGATCCCATTACACGCACGAAAAACAGTACGTGATCCGCGGCAGGGGGACGAAATCGGAAGGAGAGGGAAGATCGTGACGTTGCTTTGAGGAGGGATACTCCAAACAAGCTCTCACAGGGTTCGCAGAACAAGGGGGGGACGGAGCAGCGTGGGCGAGACGACAAGGGGAGGATAAGGAGACAAGGGGGGAAGAGAAGGAAAAGCTCGGTGTCTGCGAGGGGCAGTTCAGCAGATGGCAAATAATAGCTTTTTGGGGGGGGGGCGGGTGCAATACGCCGATGGAGGAGAAAAAAAGCAGCCCCCAGATGCACAAAAGGGAAGGAGCAACAAACGAGGGAGGGGGATGACGTTGGGCAAACCGGTGTGACTGGAAAGTCAAGAGAATTCCAAAAGGGCCGCCGACGCACAATTCGGACCGTCCATCATATCGGGACCAGAAAACAAAGAGGAGAGTGGGCAAGAAAGAGAAAAGTTGGCGAAAGGGACTCCATTAAGGATCTCAGAGAATAAGTCATATGTTTTAAGGGGGAAAAGGAAAAATAGCGGTGATAAACTTTCGAGGGCAACGCGCGTCCGCTTGGTCCTGAGCTTTAAGGGGAAAGAAGGGGGGGGGGGGGGGGGAAAAGCGATGAAGCATATAGCCGGTGAGCTCATAGGGAGAGACAATAGTAATCGACCTTATCACAAGTGCGAAGACCGGATCACATGTAGAGCTAAAAAAAAAAGAAGTCATTAGGAGTGTAGGAGAGAGTAGGGAAATCGGAGGGGGGAAGAAAAAAAAAAGAAAGAAACATCGTTAAAAAATCAACAAGGGGGGGACAAGTGGAGTTAGGCAACGCGAAGGACCAGGGAAACAGTTCAGCGAGCTCCATAATGGCAGAAAAAGAAGAAGAGGACAAAAGAGAGTATCTCCAATCGCTAAAGCTGACCATAATGAAAGGATTACAAGTATCCAAGAAAAGGATGGGACTCATGGGGGACCATGTCGACTCGAAAAAGAGGAGGATCGTGAAAGTCTTGAACGTCCGGATCGGCAAGTCACGCACGTAAAAAAAAAAACCGGAAAATAAGGAGAGGAAAAAGCATGCGAGGCAAGTTTGTCTCAAAGACAAATGCTATGCAAAGAGGGAGACTATCCCTCCGAGACAAACATCACTCATCGGACTGTCGGAAACGGGAGACGAAAAAATGTCAGCTCCAGCGAAGTAGACGGCGGAAAAAAAAAAAAAGAGGGGGAAGAAAGTCATCTTAAGTCCCACAACAACAAAAAGCATTCCCTTATAAGAATAGGTCGTAGGCTCTACCTCCGGAACGAAAAAGGAAAAAGGTGTGCGAAGGAGGCAAGCGCAAGAAAGAGTGGCGATTCTAAGAAGTAGAAAAACAGAGGGCGAGGTATCCAACTTAGCAAGTTCATTCAGAGAGAGGGGAGAAACCGGGCTTCCTTTATCAGCGCCGCGCACCTGCGATCCGTAAGGCAGAGAAAACCGGATCCGCTCGGTATCGCCTCCCACTAATGAAGAGAATTCGACGCATGGAGGAAGGAGAAACTGAGGATACCATTCCAGTGAGGCCAGATCTGGAATGAGTAAAAACTTCGTAGAAGGAAGGAGGGGTTGACAGAGTCTCCGATGGGGTCAAAAAAAAACTATTAAAAATTCAAGTACAGCGCGTGAAAAATGTACAGACAGTCAAAAGTCATGGATGTGAAAAGAAGGGGGAACAACAATTAAGAGGAGCAATAAGCGAAATCTAATTCTTAAAGTAAAACGACCCGGGGAATGGTTGGGAGATCGGGACACTTCATGCGCCGATAAAGCCGTTTAAAGGAGGTATGGGACGGCGTTGCTCATGAAAGCTCGCGCAGGGGAAGGAGGACTCGCATAAAAAATAGGGGAGGGGGGGGAAAGAGCTCGCAAGACATGGGGGGTAGCCGGCTTCACAGGAGTTCTATGGGGGGGACATGATTGTTTCCCACTTATTCGTCCGTCGTGGTAAATTAAAAAAACAACGACGGCCTATTGGGGGCTTCAAACCATCCGCAGAAGAGCAACGGCAAGAAATCTCTAACAAAAAAAAAAAGGAGGATGAGGGGAAAAAAGTAATGCCCCGGGCAAGGGATGAAGGAGGGATGGTTTTGGAAAAGACCCACTCGGGTTCGTGGGGGTGAAATGGGACTCAACAAAGAAATACTGCCGAGGGGCAAACAACCATGGCAAGGACTAGTAAGCCTGGAGACAAAAAACAGGAGGGCGAACTTTTCCGCGATGTTGCGGATAAGAAAAAAATACACCCCAAAAGCGCGAGGTGAGGCACGAAATTGCCCTAAGAAGAGAAGGGGTCGACCGACTTATCTCGGCATGAAGGGCCGTGGAACGGAAAGCCCCCAAGGAAAAGGAAGTGGGTCAAGACGAATGAGTTCGCTACAGGAAATTTTGGAAAAATTACGCGCACAGCCATTAAATGAAGACTTGGCGGATAAGTGGGCAAACGCGAAAGTTGGGAATATGGTGGGAGAGAAGTGGACTTGGAAAAAAGGAGAGGACCAATGCGAAAAAAAACTCCAGATCAAAAACGCCTAAATAAAGCATGTCTGGGCTAAGAAAACGGGGATCAATGAATGCCGAACAGGGGCGAAGGGCCAGAACAAAGGTTACCGGGGGGTAATGATCGGCATGGGGCATTAGGAGAAAGATAGTGATCTGGTAGACCGACGACGATAAATGTGGGGAAGAGGAGAGAAAGAAGTAACGGCAGCGGTGGGAACCAAGAAGGGGGATCGACAGAGAAAGAGGGAATCAAGCACTACGGGGAAAATTAGGGGAGGACGGCAGGGGGAATCTCAAACGGAAAACCTCGGTTTCAGGGGAGCTGGGGGCC
>Ga0179593_1404581_pt1 | contig 16124 bp, 11 predicted proteins | sample CZODoug2_1_08_16_FD_185931 | JGI IMG/M metagenome (GOLD analysis project Ga0179593, IMG submission 185931) | Vadose zone soil fungal communities from Angelo Coast Range Reserve, California, USA - CZODoug2_1_08_16fungal (PacBio error correction) | ecosystem: Environmental > Terrestrial > Soil >...
CGTTCGATGTCAGTATTTCAAGCAGGATTCGAAGGGGAGGTCGCGTCGCCTCCGAACCGATATGCTGCCCAAGAACGCTCTGGAAACTTTTGCGCTTCGCCAAAAAAAAGTCGCTCTCATCAGAGAAGGGACGTAGGTAACCACGATTCCTTGTTCAACGGTGCGTTGGCTAGAAAGCTCTTCTTCGGAAAATCGAGACTATGGGTTTCCAACATCTTTTTCTGGCCTGCCATGCGACTACTCGTCAAGGCTAAGAACCGTGTCAAAGGATCTAACGCTCATACAATCCCTGGGGGGCAATCTTTACCGCTAGTTAAAAGATTTGGTGGCAGGGACCTATTGCGTTCGGGTCGTCCCTCTCAGAAGGGAGGGGGGATCATTTTGGGAAGCCGCGGGGGACACAATGCCCCGGAAGCGTGTTCCGTCCGTCTTACTAAGAAGCATCGTAGGGAAGGGGGGTAGGGAATGAAATGGTTTGACGAGGGGGGTGTTGAAGACACTGGCAAGCACTCGAGGACTTGGCTAGAACGAAAGGTAGTCGGATCAGGATATCGCGGTGAAAGAGATACCAGTTGCATTGAATTAGGGGAAAACTTTATGCAAAGGGAAAGGGGAAGTATAGGGAAAGAGCAGGTTTTTCTATTTTCTAGCTCTATTCGCGGTTATCTACTGACGAATCGAGAGAGGGGGCGGTCGTTCTTTTAATACGGTCCCGAGGAGGAGAGAGGTAAGACGAGCCTCGGGAGGTCCACCAAAGAAGTGTAACGAATGCGCGGGGTCAGTTATAGACGGGGGACGGATAAAACAAAAGGGTGTGGGGGGTCCTGAAGAACACGCACGATGCAAAGAAGTCAAAATCGAGAAGTCGGCTCGTGATAGGGATGATCGGCGTGCTCGAGCGCGAAGAACGGGGTAGTCTAAGAAAGGACTGGAGAGGCGGGGAAAAGGACTTGAAAGATCATGAGAGATAACTACCGGTGTGGGATAACTCGTGGGATGGATTTTCTGGTTATGGTCCGTGAGGGAAAGCTCGGATAGGTAAGAGGGGATCGAGTAAACTTGGCTAGAGCCCTGGGCGACAGCTGCGGTCAGAATTTCTTGGGGGCTGAGGAGTGCACAAAACTGGGATGAAGCGGAGCAGGGGGAATTCCAACAGCGAAAAAAGGACAAAAGCCGCCTGGTACTGAGGGGAGGATTTGTGGTGTTTTAAATTCGAAAGGAGAAAAGCGATGATAGAGCTCAAATACTCTGAGTTGGGCGGAGAATGGAGATCCAAACAAAAAACAAAGGATAGAAGAAGAGAGGGCGCACATGATGCTCCTTCCGCGATACCATCGAGGTCTCCGAGCTTTCTCTCTAAAACACCAAATCCGAGGGAATCGCGGGGGGAGGGCGGGAAGGTGCCCAAGCATCGAACTTGACTTTAATGTGAATGACACCCCCCCCCGAATGGGAAAAAGACGCAGACAACCCGAACGAAAGGACTACCAGCGGGGAAAGAGCGGGAGCTGGAAGATCGATACATCGTCAAAATGTCGAGAGGAATCGTATCAAGGACCAGAAAACATAAAATAAGCCCAAAAGTGTATTTGTAGCGAGGGGAAAGGACGAGTTCTTAAGCGCGACAGGCTACTAATAAGACGGGTGACAAGAAGAATCGGCGGAAGTCTATCGCTTCCATGAGGAGGACACTCAACTCAATCTCCGAGAGGAAGCTTGCTCAGGGACTTGGGGTCTTGCAAGATGGACCGAACTTCTAAACCGTATACCTTATTCAGGAGATAGAAGGGCTTTTATCCGAAAAAAGGGAAAGAACTATCATACAAGATGGCATGATGAGGTACTTAGCACGGCCCAAAAGCCGGCTCGAGATTACTTTCTATAGAGTACGAAATAGAGCGGGGAACCGCAAAACAGGAGGCTAGAAGAAAACGAAAGAAAAGGAAAGGGGGGTAAAGTACGTGACTTCACGAGTGCACCGAGCAGGTCTCAATGTTCTAAAAGCGGCGATACAGGCAGAAGAGGGTAGGCCCGGGGATCCCAACTCGCAAAATTCAGGAACCCTGCCAGGGGAGGGGAGTCTGCTACGAGGCCTAACTTCGAGAGGCATTCGGATAGGGGGGTCTTCGGTCAATTATCCCCTACGAGATGAGGGAAAACTTCAAGAATCTTTCCTGCAAAAATCGCGTTGTGAGGAAGGCGTAAGGAAGCATATCTACCCATATCGATACGAGTTGAAAACCTTCTAAAAACGTTCAGGAAGCAGTGCTGTAGACTGGCTTAATGGTTTGGCCGGTCCATCTTAGTTCCCCGACGCGGCTTGCTAGAGATTATAAGAAACAGGAAACCTTCTATTGCAGAAAAACGAGCTCGACATAAAACTTTCACGCCAAGGAAAGAACGAGTACGTACCGCTTGAATACTTAGATGATGATCGGTTCACAACGCCGGGAGAACAATGAGGCTAAAAAAACGGTGAAAAATCTGCAGGCAAATAACAAAGTGGAGGAATAGCCAGAGCGGAGCTGAATCGCTCCATTAAATCTCCGGGATAGCACGCTGTGGATTCCGTGCAACCGTAGTCGCACCGCGCTAACTGGGGGGTCCCATCAGGGAGTTCGGGGCGACGTCCTGGGAGTTCTTCGCGCGAATAAATCGCCGCGAGACACGATAAAGGGAGGGGGGTTCGCGCTAAGCGGGCCGTTGGATGAAATCGACTACAGCCGGGTTCTGTCTCTCTCTACTCGAGATTAGGAGAAGTAGGTCAGAGGCGTAAGACATGAGGAGGAAGGGAAATTCAGGATGCGGACGGACAATATGCAAATAAAGTCGCCGAGCCTTTCATCCGCCTAGCTTAAAGCAGGGGGCCTGTACTCAGAATAGCCGAAGTCTAGGAGAGCGTCGGGACGCTAACTGGGTGTCTTCCTTCAATCTCAGTCAGAGGGAAGAGTGGTTCCACGAACATCGTGCTACTCACTGTAGGGTAGAGCAGACGACGGCAAACACAGGGGGGGGTAAATGGTACCCTCCTGTCGCGCTAGTGATTAGACGCAAAGGGACGCGTCTAAGGAGGGGGGCGTCAACTGAGAGAGACGGACATTCAAAGTGCATCAGCGGGTCGCTTGCGTGCTTCATCTGCCAGCCGCGGAGGGGGCAGGGGCAAAGACACGCTCTCGAAGGAAGGCCCTCCGAACATACTGCTAAGTAGAGCAGAGGGGTCGTCCCCCGTACAAAAGGTAAGGATTCCCAACTCCGCTGCCGGACTCTCCGAATTGGCAACCGCGAAGGGAGGGAGAACAAGAGCTAGGGCCGTTGCCCCCAGGCTATAAGAAACAACAATGAGGAGGAGAATGAGGAAGATGAGGTGGTTGACTGCCAATTGAACAGGGTTGCCGGGCGGCGAAAAAGTTACCGAACCGGGCTATCTGGGCAACTAGGGAGGGGGATTGAGGGAGTTTACTCTCAAAGGACGAAAAAGAACTAGCAGGCGAGGATTGTGGCGAAAGAGCGTGTCGTCGACACTTTCGCTAGGATTGCTGCTGGAAGCACGCCACGAGTTTACGAGTATGAACTTGGGCAAGATCAAAAAGGAATCAGAGCGCGATAGCAAAAGCCAAAAAGCATTGACTCTTCACTGGCGGGGAGCATCAAAGAAGAGGGGGCGAAACAATGCTAAAAGCCGGTTCTTCGAAGTTTGGCAGAGTCGAGGGCCGCCAGGCTGGCAAAGCAATAATGAGCACGTGGAAAACACGCGGGAACGGTACTGTGGGAAGTCTTCAGCACCACCAAGCGAGCTTAGGGAAATCTAAATCGCGACGAAGTAATAAAAAATAGTATGAGAGTAATGGAACTCTTAGGGGTATCTCCAGCGGAGACCAGGGAGGGAGCTTTGAGGGACGTAAAAGGTTAGGCTTCACAGCAGCGTACGATGTAAAGCTTCGTTCGAAACTCTCCGCCTCCTCGCTTTAGCTCTAGACCGATGCTTAGTCGATCGCCCACACAAGACCCATGCCGTCATAAAATGGAATCTCTAACACCGAACGGTAGGGTTAAGCTCAGAGTTCGGAGAGAGGAAGACGTACACGGGGGCGATAAACACTGCGCTCACTGCGGCAGTAGCTCATGACAAAAAAGAGAGAAAGGAAAAACACAACAAATATAAGGAAGATAAGGGGAAGCGAAGCTCAAGGCTGAAGGAAGAATTCCAAAACTTGGGGTCCTGGGCGGTCGCTATCTGTCTGAAAATCAAACACAGAGTCAAGAAGTGGGGAGGAGGACAAGGGAAAACTCATCGGAACTTGCGGGGACAGATGCAGAAGAGGCGCTTGAAAGGGCGATCACTATGTATCTGCTCAGGAAGACCAGAGGAAGGGGTCGGGTCTTTCAGGGGGAGCTGAACGGAGTCCGAGAAGGAGGGTAGCCAAACCAACGCAGCGGTCAGGACTGCTCGACTCGGCCTCTCGAACGCACGGCTAAAAGGGACTGTCTGCGCGATCCGAATAGGCAAATAAAAGGGGGGGCGATCATTGCGGAAGGAAAAACAGCTACTTATTTTTTTCCTGGACAAAGGCTTCGCCGGGTCCGTCCGCACGTTCTAAGAAGGACTCTCGAAGAAGAGAAGACACCGGAGCCGGGGAACGTAGGGGCGACGAGCAAATAATGCGGAAAAAAGGCGTGCATTAATGGACTATGGGACCACGGCCAGAAGAAACCTCTTTACTTCCTATTTCGTCGACTCCGGAAGGATCACCCTCGCAATTGGGAAAGGAAGACAGGTGAAAGAGAAGACCAAAGTTGGGGGCTCGTCAGGGAGGGGAAAAACCGGAGGATCCCTTCCTCTGGGCGAAGGTGGGGGTGGTCGATGTAGGGGGATTCGGGGAAGAGAAGTACAGAGAGGTACAAACGGCCGCCAGTGAAGGCGGTAAGGGAAGAACAGCCCTGCAGTGCAGTCGAAAATCTCACGATTCTTCCTCCGTCTCACACCAGTGAACTACTGAGCGCAAACCCTTGCCGGTCGGGGGGGTCAGGGTTCGGAGAAGGGGTGCGGGGGGGACGAGAAACGTAGGGTTCTCGGCCGAAAAACACGCACGTGCCATCAGAAGAGAGTTCTTGGCTAAGTAGATCTAAAGTATAGAGCTGCAAGGATTAGCGGAGTGATCGAAAGTCTGGGAGCTCTAGCCGGGTCATGCACTAAGGGAGAAAGGAAGAGGACAACAGGGTACTAATCAGGGGATGGTCGGCGGTTTCTGGCAGTTGAGAGCATCTCAGAGAGAGGAGACGCTGGAGACGATAGTCAGGCACGGGGTAGAAGAGAAAGGCGAAAGCTAACGCAGAGGGGAGGGGGGGGGGCACGAAATTTGCCCGAGTCTATTCAAATGACCATCCCGTGGTAAGGCGGGGGCAAACACAGGGACCGACAGGCGACTGTCTTAGAGGATGTGTAGGGGAGAGAAGCCGAGACTGCGAACGTATGCGTAGAGGGGGAGGAAAGGTAAGAAAGAGGGATTGTCTAGGAGAAAAAAAAACAACAACGTAGGGATTGGAATAGGTCGCACATAAAAAGCGTCGTCCTTTACTCGCTAACGGGCATCGAGAGGAAGGCATCTACCACAGCACACACACGCCTCGGAGGTCAGGGCGTCGGTCCTTGGAGGTTGAATGACAGGGACGGGCTGTGAAATAGCAATGTTTCAAAAACAGCACCAAGAAGAGAGGATTCAACGCGGTTCATCGAGAGGGGAAGATCTGGACGTCGATACCCCGTCTTGAATTGGTAGAGAAATATGAAAAATAAACCTAAATACAACCTAAGAAGAGGGGTTCTCAACCAAGGTCGGGGAGAATCTTACATGAGTCGCGTTAGCAAGCGGTGGATAAAATCAAAGACGTCGGGAGACAAGACCCAGGCTAATTCTGACTAGGAAAATCGATCAAGAAGACGCAAGCCGCCTCGGACGAGGGGAACTCAGTGCGTTTCGTTCCTGAACATCAGTGGGGCTCTCAAGCAAAGATACAAAACTGATGACCGGCAAGCCTGCGTCAGAAGGGGTGAGCAAGAAGATGAAAGGCAGTTACGATCTCTACTAAGGGAATAAAGTGAGCTTTTCATCTCTTACGCACCCCAAAAAAGAATAATCGAGAGAGAGCGAAGTATGCGAAAGCGCTCTCTACCACCTGCGATGACGATCGGGGGACCGGGCAAGGGACCGACCTTTCCAATGGCAAAAGGCAAAAAAAAAATGGGGGATCGTGGCACCGATTGAGGGGACTCAAAAGGAAAGACTTACTTAGCGACGAAGAAGAAAGTTGAGGGGATAGGCCCGTCAACAGAACAGGCAATTACTCCGAAGGAGAAAATGTACCGGGAACCCGGCGATCGCCGGGCATTCATTAGCTCCGAAGCAGCATGGGAAAAACTGAACGGTACTAAAGGAGAAAAATCGTGACGCCACAAAAATAGCTTGGAAAGAGCTTAGAAAGATCCCAAAGGGGGATCGTAGCGATTTAAATGTCGACGTTCTGGAAGGGGGGGGAGGGGTGCCGCGTCTCTTCGAGCATGTGGGCCGTCCCATCTGCTTTCAGACCGACTGAGAGAGGCAAGTCAAAGGGAGAGAAAAAAGAAAGAAAAACAATCGAGATTTGTCTCGCATACCGTCTCTAGAACTTGCTAGCCATCTTCAATCCTCTAGGAAAGAAGGATGGAAGCCAAAAGGAAAGATAGGGGCGCTGTCGGGGCATCCAGGAAAAGGGTGACTAAAAGGAGGGAACACAAGAAAGGGGAACAGAACACGCAGGTAAGTACAGGAACCCTCGCCCGAAGCGAGCTGTCGGGGGATTCCTGCTCTAGATGTGATACATTGGTTTTGGACGCCGTCGCGCCCTACTGGCCGCAGCTGAGGCCTGGGCATCGCCGTTACGGTTTAAACTGAGAGCTACGAGGAGAGGGCGTCACAAGTGAGTGGGGGAGTCGCTAAAAAAGGACTCGTCATTTCTTTTTCGGGAGATCGAAGGGACAGAAGGGGAGCCCATATTAGGGGCTACTGACTGGATCTTGGAAAAAAAAATTCATCTAAAATGAAGAGCTGAAGAAGATCCTGTGAGTCATCACTTACAAGAGACGCGGCTTTCATAGAAGGCAGAGAGGGCCCTCAGCGTTGCCTTAGAGGGCAGCGAGTAGATCTGGACGCGCTCGTCGCTTCATACTCTTCGAGGGGGGGGTATGCCTTCCTTACACTCGTTCCGTGTCAACCACGGAGATATCCTTAAGGTGGAGACTATTCTGAGCTGGAGGGGGAAAAAACGTCAGCAGACCTAGCCTGGTATAAGTCCTGTGGGCGAGATTCGGGAGGGAGAAGAACCGGACCTTAGCTGCGGTGAAAGTGCGGGGCTCAGATCAAGAAAATCCGGTTCTCTGAGAGAGTCAGCAGAGTCACCGTGAACTTGCTGGGCCCTCATATCTCCAGCGCGCTCCAGTCGAGGCACGGCGCTACAGGAGGGAAATAAAAAAAACTCCGCGAGAGGGGAGTAACGGGAGGGAACCGTACAACTCCCTAACCCTTCAAAAATGGGCCAAGAGCAGAACGCTCCACTTATAAATTGGCACCGAAAACACCTTTATGAACGACAGGAGGTTCCGTTGCCCCCATAAGCGAGCTCACCAATCCAAAACAACTTGAATAAAAGAGGGGGTAGTGAAGGGGGGGGGGGGGGGGGGACGCCAGTGTTTTAAGAGGGGCTCGCTGATAAGGGGAAATGAGAGAAAGTCTGCAAAGGCGGGAAAGGAACGACTAAGGCTGGAATTGCAGTTCTAGTTGGACGGGGCGCAAGGACACGAAAACTAATCTTTTAAGCGAAGAAGCAGTGATCGAGCAGTGGAGGAGACCGGAGCATCTCTGGGCGGAAGAGGGAGTAAGAACGAAACTGAGTGACTCGGAGTAATTTGAGGCACCTGACTGAAGGGGGGGTCAGCACTAAGGCAAGAAAGACTGAAGGACGAGCTCGAAACGAAGAGGGGGAAAAGGCTGGACAGACGGCGGGCTGGCGCCGGGTGTGGAATGTCCGCGATAGTCTCAGCAAAAAGAGACTCAAAAAGGTACAAGCGGACCGAGAAGGGAAAGTGCAGGAAGGACCAACGCGAGTCGGGATCCTTCCGAAGAGAACGAAGGGCTGGAAAAAGCGAGTCATACCAGGAGGGAGTCTGCCAGGGGGAAGGTCCGAGAAGGGGGGAAGGTGGAGTGAACTTCTTCCAGCTCTCATCTCGTACTCTTAAAGCGGTCGTTAACTCCTGAAACAGGGGGAACTCCAGCTCCTAGAGGTAGCTCTATACCATTAACAGCAGGGTAGTAAGAAGGGAAGACCAGCACATGCGTAGGAGGCTAACACCGAAAGAATCGGGAGGAGAGACGATAAAGAGTGGAAATAACGCAATTCTATCTCACTGAAAGAAATGCGTTCGGACTCTACACTGATACAAAAGATAAGGGAAAGAATGAAAATTTAGACGAAAAAGCCTCTGGAGGGTTCTGACAGAAATGATGGTGGGCTCCTGTTGAATAGATTTCCCCCGGTATCCCAGTTCTTGAGCCACCATCAGAGATCAATAGTTGTTCGCGGTTCACATGCAGTGCAGAGGAGTCTTTAATTAGTAGACCTTAGTCTATCGTCCTGGTAGTGAGGAAAAAAGAGTTCGTGAGGGGATAAGAGGAAATGCGCTCGAGGACGTCTTTTAACTTCGGACCGATAAGGAAACCTAGAGAAGCGACCTAGCAGCGGCGCCAGGCGGCTCTCAGGAGGACGAAGCCCAAAGATTTGGGACGATCATGGGAGCCTGCTTGAAGAGGTTTTCACAGGGACGGGAGGGAGCGGACGGGGAGGGGAAGCTCCGTAGGGGCTCATTGCTGTCGAGAACCGATCAAGAACCACGGAAGAGGAAGGGTTAAAGAGCAAAAGGGAGAAAGGATCAAACTGCGGCAGGGGGCGGAATGGAAAGGAGAGTGTGGGGGGGAAAGAGGAAATATGCAGGAAGGACAGGTCGCGTATCGAAGGGCGTCGACCATTTGTGGACCTACCTTAACTAGAAAAAGGAGAGAAGGATTGCAACTTGGAGTTCCCAATAAGCGAGCGAGAGTCAGGGGTTATATGGATCCTCTTAGAGTATCTTATAGGGCCGTGAAGAGAAAGTTGGCGGAATGCCTTCTATAAGAACCGACTTCAATAAAAAGCAAGGCGCGAGACTGAAGAAGCTAACGAGGGAGGCAAGACAGGGAGAGAGGAAGGCAATTGCCTTCTCTTGGAAGGCAGCACCAGCCTGTGTTTAAGGAGGGAAATCAAGAGGGGGGAATATAAGGAAGAGGGCGCTTTAACTCTTTGGGGACTGGAAGAGGGCTGCCCAGGTTGCTGTTTGTCTACGAACTTATGAGAGAGGAAGAAGGTTCATGGTAAGAAGACGATATGGAGTATCACCAAACGGGTGGTACTAAGAGCGTTTTCTGGCGGTGGTCACCTGGAATGTGTCTCCCAGAGGGGTATAAGGAGAAGTCTGAGAAGCGCCTGTTCGAGAGCAAGTCGGGGAGGAAGAAATCAGAGAAAGAGAGGTTCATTGTGGTGGACGGGGGTTCCCCTTGAGTAGAAACAGGAAAGGGGAGCGATGGCGAACGGGGGCGACAGCTACGAGCACTGAACTTCTGTCTTGGGGTTATTTAAAAATGGAGAAAGAATGGGCTTAGATGGAAAGGACGAAAAAGACGGATGGGGAGTAGATCTTCAAACAAAACAGAGGAGAGTAGAGGAGTATCCATACTCGTCGTCACTTACCGTAGGAGAACATAAAAGAAAGAGGAGCTTCTATCCAGCAACCTCCGCAAAGAAAGAAGGAGGAAAGTCGTGGTTCTTATCGTGCAAGATAACGGACGGGAAGGGGGGAAAATTCGCAACCAAAAAAGAACCCTAGACTGCGCACCTTCTCAATCAGTTATGAGAAAAAAAAGGATTGACTAGAACAATCTTAATATCTATCCTAAATGAAACTCAACCGGGGGAAAAGAAATCCATACAGAGGGGGGGCTAAGCCCAAAAAGGGTCGGGTGTCCTCAATGATAACGGAATCAGGGCCCCTTAAGAGGAGTCAGAAAGGGCAAAAAACGCGACTTGAGGGACGGGAAAGTCCATTCTATCCCTAGACAAACTGAAAAAACCCTAAGGAGCCTCGCAGGGCTCCGGAAAAAGTTGGAGCAACCGCACCGGAGAAAGAAACCAGGTACAGGAAGGAGTTTCACTCTATTCTGGGTACAGGAAGGACCAGTCGGAAGCGTCGAGGGCATGCCTGGATGTTTATTCGGGAAAGAGGGCCGCAAGAGAAGCTAGGACGTACGGTCTAATCGTATCGAGAAGATCTCGAACCTAGCCCTTACGGTAGAGCCTCAACACTATTAAAAGAAATAACAACTGAAAAGGGGGGAAAAATAGAGGGAAACGAAGTCGGGGACATAATCAGAGGGAGTTGCTAGAGGAAGAAACTTAATGTATTAGGGCTAAGTCATCACAGCAAACCGGAATGCCAACGCCTCCTTATCGGCTAGTCCCGGGCTCGGAAATCGAAGAAAAAGTTCATTAGGAAAAAAGTCTGGTCAGAGAACATGAGAAGCGGAAGGCGGGAAAAAAGAAACTATCGGTAATCAACAAGAATTAGAAAAAGAACTCTTAACTCCGTAAAAAGGCCTCCGGGATCGAGGTTTATCTGGCCGGAGGACCTGTGTCTCTTTCTGAGGATCAGGAGAGGAGAGATGGGTCCGTTCAATCTGCGGGAATTACAAAGACTTCCTCTACGAGTCAGGCTTAAAAAAGAAACTTGCTATTTGGCTCTCACAATAATAGACATACTGAGAAATAATTCGAAGGAAATAGGAAAGGTCAAGGAGGATACGCTAACGAGATATATGGCTAGAAAGACGTTGAGGAGGCTTTTAACAGATCAGTAACTCAAGGAGAAAACTCATTGAGCCATGAACATAGGCCCTAATTGAGACGGTCTCGAACCGTAAGCTCTCTATGTTTTTTCTTCATTCGAGCGTAGACCCGCGGCGCCGCCTTGATGCGGGTTCTCTAGCTAAATAAGGTCTCTACGATCTGGAGCGAGCTTACCAGGGAGTTGGTCTCGAGCACGTCTTGGAAGGGAAAGTTCCGGGCTGCGATGAGAAGAAAATCCTGGGAAATTGTGCCGCCTCTAGGGGGCCTTGAGATTATTCCGTGTAAGACGGAAGATGCAAGAAAAAGGGGGGCGTACGGAACTTGTTAAGAGAAAAGTCAGGAGCCTCGTCCCTTCGCTGAGGGATCAAAAGGGTCCGGGCTATGGGTGTTGCATCAGCTGTCTCTGGGCAGCGATCGTTCTCGGGGGAGAAGGGGGGGAGAGATCTTTTTTCGAAGGAAGGAACTAAGAGGCCTCGGGGAAGCTTAGCTCTCAAAGGAGAAGCGAGTGTACCGCGGAGAACCCGGCTCCAGGTGAAAAAGGGGGGAGAAAAAAAAAAAAAAAATGGGTGACCACTGGTACCGCTTTCGCCTTTCCAAGGACAGCTTACGCTGCAAACGGGTGAGGCGCGCTTGCGGAGGGAGAGGGATACCGGGGATAGGAAATGAGTGACAGAAGCGTACCACGTTGCCTTAAGCGGAGGGAAAAACGAGGAGGAAAGTCGAAGACCCTGAGCGAGTGGAAAAAAAAAAAAAGAAACCGTTCGAGGTCGAGTCGTCTCCCCGACAACGCAAGTCAAGCCATGTGAACCAGAGAAGGAAAGGGAAGAATTCATCAAAGGGGAAAAAAATGCGATAAGACCGGGAAGGAAAAAAAAAAAACTCTCGGGATGGCCTTCCAAAAGAGAGAGCAGAAAAAAAAAAAAAAACGGAGGAAGGAGGGATTCCACAAAGGTTCAGACCAAGCGGAAGTTGACCAAAAAATGAGACGCCGGCAGCCCTGGGATCTTTTCATATGGGGGGGCAAACTTTGGCGGAGAAAGGAAGGTAAGACGACGACGAAACAGGACCGTCGTTGCTGTTCAGTCGGGAACTCAACGAGAGAAGGAGGGTGAAGAAAAAGGGGGGAGATAGCTGGCAGAAAAATCTTCTTAGCAAAACCATGGAACCTCACACTTGTGAAATGGAAAAGGAAGGATACTCTGGGAAGAGAAAGCCTGAAAGAACAAGCACTAAATTAACGTTATCTCAAAAAGCGCGGAAAGCGGTAAACAGCTCAGTAGGGCCTGGTTTGAATTTCCTCCTCTCGCGGAGAAAAGAGGGAGGAGATCTGGAAGGGTGACACAGAGTACCGAGAAGGGGGGATCATGGTCGAACAACCAAGGGAGCGTCGCCGAGGGAAAGCTCTACGACTTGACCGGAGAGGAAAATCTATTGAAAAAAAGGGAAGAGCGGGGGGGAAGCGATGCAGGGCTCGCGGCCTAGTACTTGAGAAGGAAACAAGAAAGAAAAACAGCGGGAGGCATTCAAACGCCCGCTGCAACGTCTGTAAGAAGAAGAACTACTTGGGGAGGGGGAAAGGGAAGCCCGTAGAAGGAGAAGAAGATTACGCATTCTACGAAAAGCCCAGGAAATTGAAAAGGACCAACGAACATTGTTCAGGGGGAAGATAGGAGACTATCTTAAGGGAGAGCCTGAGAAAGAGTGCCAAAGTTCTCAAGAAAGGAGCTTTCTTTCTACGACGAAAGTAATAACAAAAAGATCTCAGGGGGAAAAAGGGAAAAGATATCATCTCAATCATCTCTGGGGGGGGAACTTGTTAGCTTGAGTTCTCATATGTTCACACTAAGGAACAAGTACGTGATTCCGAACGGCGAAAAAAGCCTCGAGCGTTAGGGGCTTATTCCCAGCTGCAAGGGAAGAGCTGCGAGGGGAAGTAGGGCGAAAGGTAGTGTCGCCGGTCGTGGCAGACCAGAGGAAAACAGTTCAAAGGAAGCTACGGGCGCTAGGGGACATCTAAAGTACGGGCCTTCCTCAGCTGTCAGTCCACCTGATAGACAGAGCCGCTACGAACTCTGAGAAATTAGGCGCTCACTGAGAGAAAAAGTGAAATTGGAAAAGGGTGGAAGGGTAATCGTTTCTAATATTTTTTGGTTTTACGGAATTGGAAAGGAGCAATTTTCGGGAAAAATCCGGAATGGGGAGAGGGGAGTCAGAGAAAAGAACGTAATCCTAATGCCCCGAGAGGACTGTCCTTTTAAAGTATACGGCAGGGGGGGGAGGAGAAAAGAATAAGGAGGGCTTTGAGTGAGCTAGGGGGTGAAATTCAAGAACTACTCTTCCGTAGGGTTGGGAGAGGCCTACTTTGGAAGACCATTTGATTACCGGAAAAACGGTGCTCTATCATGGAAGCGTCAGTTAGGACAAAAGGGTGGGAAAGTACAGCTCTGCAATCGAAAGGAAAGGGCAGGTTTGAAGTCAGCGGGGCCGGGTACGCAGAATCAGACAAGGCATGCTTGAAAGGAAAGCAAGGAAAAGCATTCCTGTTCTCGAAGTAGTACAAAGGAGAATAGGCTAGGAAAAAAAGACGAACGACGCCGGTGGGAGAGGGTCAGAGGTAAAGTGCGCGTGCCCAACCCTTTGTGTGGGTAAAAAAGGAAAACCGAAAAAGCACGAGCCCCAGTCCCTCTTTTCTGGTGTAATCAAAAGAGAGGGAAGGAAGCCGCGCAGGCCCAGGACCGTGGATGGTAACTAACTGAAGTAGGAAGGTGAAAGGTGGAGGAGGGCCTAGTAAATGAGGATCAAAAAAGACCCAAAGTGGTGTATCTCAAGTGGACTGGGCGGGGGGGATGGTCAAGGGGGGAGGTATCTAATGAGAGAAATGTAGAGATCAACTCCGGCAAAGAGCCATGAAGGAGGGGAACTTCGCAGCGCTAGGTGGGGGGGGCTGTCGTGGTCCCTTGCTATTCATGCAAAACCCCGGAAAGGTAGAACTGAAAGCTAAACAGAAATGGCCGAGCTTTCGGCGGGGGTTCTTATAAAAGAGGCGGCGAGCGGATGCGGAGAGGACGGGACGGAAAAAGACGTGCGAACATAGAAGACGACACCGAAAAGGGGGAAAAGGAAGAGATTTAGGAACATTCGAAAGGCTTCCCCGATTCAAAAGAGGAAACAAGAGAGGAACGTCGGAGCTTTACCCGGGATGCCACCCATAAGAGCAAGGCGCGCATGTCGGTTGATCTTTAATCCAACGGGGAGGGGGGCTGTAAGAGAAAGGCTGGACAAAAAAGAAAACCAGACAAGGAAGAGTCAAGAAGGCTGCTCAGCTAAGAAGCCAAGGGGGGGGGAAGAGGGGAAAGAGCGAAAAAGAATCTATCATCAATAGAGGACGACACCAGAAACAACAGAAAGAGAGATAAGCACACCCGGTGTGCGCAAGGAAAAGAGGGAGGTGAGGAAAGCTCCCCTGGGGAGAGAGACAAAGGGTCGGAACAAGACACCTCTATAGTCTGGTGCAGCGAGATACGGAAGAATAAAAAAGAAAAAAAAGGGAATCGAACGAGGTCTCTGTGCTTTAGGCCGGGAACCCTCAGGGGGGAACGAAGCACCGTCACTAAATAACGGCGGGGAGTCCAGACGAGAGAAACTAAAGAGGAGCAAGGGGAGTACGAGCTTCGAGGGAGAGGTTTAACTGTGAAGCAACTGCCAGAAAAACGGAATCGAGAAGGGCTCTACGCGGAAGACAGACGCGCGGACCGATCACACCTCTCGAGGGCGAGCCGCCACGCAGGTATGGGTTTTCGCGACCGTTGCCTATGAAGCTGCAAGGGGGGAGAGGGAAACCGAGTCGGATACTAATTCCGCGGCTCGCGAAGACTGAAGAGGAGGAGTCCTTAACGAAACATTGAGGAACCAGCAACAAGAAGAGATCTCTTCGGGCCGTTAGTCGCAAAGGGAGGGAAAGAAAGTGGCATTCAGGGATGAGGGAGAGATGGAACATTAGCCCGATAGCGAGACCCCGGACATAAAAACACTAGCGTCGAATCCCGCGGCAGGGACGAACGATCGCCCAAACGGGGAGAGGGGTAGAAAAGAACTTTTCGGATCATTTAGTAGAAGCAGGTCGAGCGTGTTCACGTAAACAGAGCTGAAAAGTACAGAAGTATCGAGCTCAAGGAAAGCGTGCTAAGAACTAAGACCCGTCATGGTCGACAAGGAGAGAATACGTGCTTCGATACTCAGCGAGATATATCAAATGTAATACTCGCCAAAGGATATAGGAGGTGGACCTGGAGGACTACTTTGTGGAGCGTCGGAAACAGAGAAAGACGCGCATCGAAATTTAGCCAGGAACTCGCCCGAGAGTAAGATGAGAGCTTAAAATTCATCTTGGAAGGGATAGAGTTTTTAGTCCTTTACGCCTAGGATAGGGAGATAAGCCGAAGGGGAAGAAGTGGCTTCACGTTGCAGAGCTCGCTACTAATAAAATAGGGGAGGGGAAGGGGGAAACTGTCGTTTTCTCGAGCAAATCTTGACGGGCATGTGCAGGGAATCAATAAAGCCATTTTCACGTCTAGGGAGATAAAGAGAGGAGGCGGAGTCAGGGAGGTCGTAAAAAGCGAGATGGAGCAGAGCTGACGGAAGATCCTTGAAAACATTTACAGGGAGTCCTGGAAAGGTCAGGTGTCTGGACTGGCCAAGGGGGAAAAAGGGACTATTGTTCAGCCTTCTCAATTTTCTCTCGGAGAGGCGAGTCTACTCCCTTCCGGGGGGAGGGGCTCAAACTTCACTCTGTGAGAGAGAGGAATTAATGTTCTGCATCGAAAACAGGAACTCTATTGAAAACCTGCGGCAGAAAAGGAAAGAAGGTGTATCAGGAGGAATGTGTAGGGGGGAGACAGCAAATTACGCGTCGCTTCGGTGTTGTCTCGGGGAGGAAGAGCTCGTCATCTCTGAGCTCATACTAATCATCGACCGGCAGGAGTGAGGTCCCAATAAATTGCGCGGAAAACGACACTAGCGAACTAGCCCGAACCAACCTCGGGGAGAGGGGGACGTCGGCCAAAACGCAACTCTCCTGAATCGCCTTAGTGCCCAGAAAAAGCAGGCAGGGAAGGGAAATCCGCGGACCTCAGCCCGGTATGAAAAATCGAGGGCTGGCC
>Ga0179593_1477284_pt1 | contig 16124 bp, 23 predicted proteins | sample CZODoug2_1_08_16_FD_185931 | JGI IMG/M metagenome (GOLD analysis project Ga0179593, IMG submission 185931) | Vadose zone soil fungal communities from Angelo Coast Range Reserve, California, USA - CZODoug2_1_08_16fungal (PacBio error correction) | ecosystem: Environmental > Terrestrial > Soil >...
ACGGGGATCGGGAGGGTAGTTCGTCAAAGGGAAAAGCCACGACAATAACAAGAGCGGGTGGATGGGGGAATCCAGGTCAACACGTGGGGGGATTAAAAGCGAAAAAGGAGGGGGGCCGCAAAAGGATTTCGGGTCGAACCAGGGGCAGCAAGGGAGTCCAAACAAAACATAACTTGAAAAGAAGCAATCCGAAAACTCAAGGCAGACACCTGGCGGGAGCAAAAAGAGCGTGAAATGCCGGGACCACCCATGGACGACGGACCAAAGCCTTGATCACCACCGGCAGGAGAATCCACGAGAACTGGGTCAAGCGAACAAAAAAGTCTCCTTTGGAAAAAGGGTTTCGCAAAGCAAAAAAAAATGGGAAATCGTAAGAGGCCGAAAAAAATCGTGCCGCGAGCAGAATCCTGCGTCAGATCAAAATAATGCGGAGCGGTGGGGAAGGAAAATCTGTCACGCCCGATAAAGAGGGGAAAAAGATAGAGCCAAAGTCCGCATGGAGAATTAAGCAAAACAGGAAGAATAGGGCCAGGGCGCGGGGACGAAGGATGCCTTAGGACACTCATCGCTAAATAGGGGACAGCAGGGGTGTTAAGAAATTTCCGGACCGACATGAACGGGAGGAAACGGCTCAAAACCCAAGAAGGGAAAGAAGACAAGATCAAAAAAAAACGGCTGAGCGACTCAATAGAAACACGAGAACAAAAAGGGAAGGGACTCCGCACAAATAATTGGAAACAATCTAAAACAACTGTTATGTCGACTTGGGAAAAGGAAAAGGGAAGGTTTGAGCAGTTCAAAACAACCGAAGAAGGAAAGAAAGAAGGCAGAAAAATCATATCGAAATCCAAAACAGGGTGCGCTGCTCCAGGGTTTGCCATAACAGCCAGAAAAGAAACCCAAAGCAGGGAACACAAAACCGGAAAAAATAAAAAAAAAAGGGTCGACCCGGTAAAAGGAGATTGCCGGGGAATACACACCTCAAAGAAGTTAAGAAGTAACCAAGGGAATGGAAAAGCAAGGGAGAGGGGGAGGGGGGAAATTTCACTGGGGGAGGGACAAACGCCAGAACAGCCAAGCCCAACGAAACGAAAACAGAGAAATTTAGTCAGGATGAAAACGTGGTTTCAAGGTAAGAGGAAAAAAAGAAAGGCCGGATCCAAAGAATCTTCCCTACGAGAGAAAAAACTTAAACGGACCGGCGGAACAGATCGAAGTTACGAAACGAGGGAATTCACTTAAAAATCGTTCCACAAAAAAAGCGGGGAGTTCATCAAAGAGGAAGTCATCACGGTTAACTCAGAGAAGTAAGGGGCATAAAAGCAGACCCAGCAAAAAGAAAAAGAACACCGCGATATCGCGGGTATCCTTATCAGACTGACAAAGGGGCAAATGGGGGGAACCCAATATCCTGGAAAAAGGAAGGACATTCTCCAAAAACCAACAAAACCCAAGGTAGAAGCAAACGGTCGGATCCGCAGGAGGTTCTCAAAATTCACCCCAGAAAAAAAAAAGAGCCACAGCATGGTTAACTACCTCACGCATCCACAGAAAAAAAAATGGGGGCCAAGGGAGAATAAGTAAAAAAGAATCACGATAAAAAGCGCCAACAGAAATCGCAGAGCAAGATGCGAACGGAAAGTGGAAAACCAATATTCATGGGGAGCCAGAAGGAGGAAAGGAGGCAAAGGGGAAAAAGGTGTCCACAAAGAAAAAAGGCAACAAGCAAAAAGGGGAAAAACTGAACATAAGCAGTAGCGCAAAAATACTTAAAGTGATTCGTCAATCTGAAAAGGTTACCCAACACAAATGCAGTCCCGAGGAAAACAGGGGGGGAAACACGAAAAAACGCAGACGCGTTTAAAGACCAAAAAAAAACATTACCAAGAACAAGACTAAAAAAAGGGGGAAGATGCAAACAATAGTAAGATACATTCAAACAACTAAAACAATCCACTCCTGGGTCTCTAAGAACAAAAAAGGAATGAGAAAAGGGAAAAAAAAAAAACTAAATCGCTTTGGGGAGTAAGGGGAAATAATGGGAGAGGGTGGGGATCGGAAAGTTGGTGGGAGGGCTAGTCAGTGGAGTTAGGTCGATCCTTTGGCAGGGTGCGGTGGGCAGGGAGGAACGCGGATTGCCGGGGGTGTTTTAGCGGGGCGGAAGAAATAAAAACAAAAACGTACGTCTTGGACGGTGGACACGGAACGCATGGGCCAGGGTGATGGAGGGATTGGGGAGGGGTGCAAACGCTTGTCAGGTGGAAGCTATTTCCTCTTAATAGGGGTGGGGTTCCAAATAGGAGGGGGGTGGTTACAAGGGAAAAAAAAAGAAAGACGGAAAGGTAACGGGGGATAGTAACGGTGGATCTGAGGAGGCGACACGCAGTGGGGGTGGGGGTTTTTTCATTATGGGGAGGGAACCATGCTGCTTAGGGGCGGGGCGACAAAATTCAAGGAATTTGGATGGGGAAGCCTAAACGCGTTAGAAAGGGGAGGGTGGTGGATGAGGTTCTCTATGGCAGAATGTGGAAGAGAAGGGGTGTTAAACCAAGGGGCCAAGGGGGAGCGGGGAAGATGCAGGGATCAAAACGAAAAAGGAACCAAAGGGTGTAGTTCTTCGGTTTGTGGAAGGAGGGGATCAGTTCGATGCAGAAAAAGAAAAAAGGAGGGAGTGAAGTGGGGGAAGCGGGCACGGAGTGAATCTGGTGGGGTTTCACTGGGGAAAGAAAGGAAAAGGCGCGGTGAAGAGACGGAGAAGGGGGGGATCTCGTCGGATGCCAGAGACAACGTTTCTTTTCTGAAGTATTAGGGCGTCTCAGGACGATTGGGGGGTTGTGAAAAAAAAAAGCTGCTGGGGGAAAAAAAAAATTTCCGCATGGGGTTTAAGGGGCTGGGGGGGTCGGGGCCATGGATCTGTGGGAACTTAAACAATCGGGGGAAGGGGGTCTTTGCCATGATCGAAGCAGTCAAGGGGTAAGGAAAGAGATGAGTCCTGCTGGAAAAAAAAGGGGAAGGGGGCATGAATTTGCAAAAAGTCGGGGTGCTGACAGATGAGGTATGGCCTTTCTGCGTCACAGGGGGGAGGAGAATGGGGGGGGGGGAGGGGGGCGAAGAGGAGAGGAAAACGCGAGAGGATAGAGGAAAAGCAGTAATACAATGGAAGAAAACTGTGTGGAAGAAAGGTTAACAGTTAGAGAAGAGGAAAAAGGTTGGGGGAAGGGAGGCTACTGGGATTGTTGACCTTTGACTTGATGAGGATTGAGCCAGTGCGTGGAAAGAAGAGTGAAGGAATGGGGCCATACAAAAAAGATTTCGAAGTACTGCAACAATTAGGAAAAAAAAAGAAAACGAGGGAAGAAGAGATAATTTCGTTAAACAGGGCGAATAGAACGCTAAGGAAGGGCGTTGTCGTACTGAACCCGCGTACTTCATAGGAAGGGGCAAGGAGGAAAAGAGAAAATCGCCTACGAGAAAGACAAATGGGAAACGAAAAAGCGAACAGATGGAAGTACTAAGGAGAGGGGACTAGGGAACCAACTCTATCCTAGGGAGGGTGAAAAGTGGATTTCACCAGGAGAATTTGGCTTAAAACAAAAAATAAAGTCTGGGAAAAAGAAAAAGTAAAGGAGAAAATGGGACGGGGTTGAGCCGTTTGGTGGATCACGTCTTTGTGCACGGACAGGGAAGACAGAAAAAAACGGCGAAATGCAAGGTGGGGACATCTTTAGGGGAGGATATCAAAGGGGGCTAAAAACGCAGTGGGGATAATACTTGAAGAAGGGGGGGAAAGAAATCTCAAAAGGGGATCCATGATAAAGGAAAAACATATTTGCTGAATATAAAGGTAAACTCGACGGGAAAGAGGGAGAGTGGGGGGAAAAACTGGGGCAATCAAAACCCGAAAAAAGAATCTAAAGAAAAACAACAACGGGGAAGAAAAGAACTTGTCCGTTGATAAATGCGGCCGGAGAAAAGTGTTGAAGAAAAAAAAATTTCCCATAGAAAAAGGTGGAGGTACCGAACTAGCATTTGGGGGGGGGGGAGGGAGGAGAAAGATCGAAAGCGAAACGGTCGGTACGACAAAAAGGCTTCTTCCCTGAGGGACAAGAGGCTTGTCCACGAAGACAAACCGCAAGGTTACGAGGGCGATCCGAAATTTATGTCCCGTGGGAAAACACATTTACTTCCAAAGCAAACGTGTTAGCACCAAAACGGGTAGCAAAATCCCGGGAACAAAAATGTCTTCCAGGACCGGGTTATCGCCAAAATCAAAAAACGACTGGGGGGGAGGGAAAAAAATACCAAAAAGAAGGATTGCACGGGGGGTTACGAAATCGCTTTTCCTAGGAAGAGAAAGGCTCCAGGGAAAATCCTTAAACGTTAAGGGAGGAGGTCACAAAACAAAATAAAAGGGTAAAAGAGAGCAGCAATCAGCATGAAAGTCCGAGGCGGGATAAAAAAGGAGATGAAAATCTTGGAAGGGGGACTCGGAAAGGGGAGCGCTATCGAAGGAAGAAAAATTGGGTAACGGGGGCGCAGTTTTAGTTACGGGTTGGGGGCAACCTGGAACTATGAGTCAAAAGCACAGGCGATCCAACGCCCCAGAGACTGCTGGAGTACCAATTCAAAAGAAGAACGCTCAACAAAATCTGGTCATAAAAGGGAACGAAAGGCAGGGGGAACTCCCGAAGTCCAGTGGAAAAGGATCAACCGCGCGCGGACAGAAATCCCCAGATCTATATCAAAAAAAAAAAGGGTGAAGGACCGGGCCCTGGAAAAAAAGGCCCAACCCATCCTCGTAAGAGGGGATCCATTTTTAAAGTCATCCCCAACGGTACAACGGCGCTTGCAGAGAGGAGCACATCCAAAGGAGAAGAATAACGCATTGAGAAAGAAAGGCAGAAAGGTGCGGGGGTCAGGGGGTCACCGAGATTAGGAATAAAAACCACAAACCTCACCTGGGGAGGCAGTAAAAATGTTAAGTAGGAAGAGGGCCCACAGGGTGAAAGGGAAAAGTCCGAAGCCAAGAGAGGGGGCAAAAAAGGATAAAGAGCCAAAAAAAAAAAAGGAGAAAAAAAAAAACGCGGAAAGATCAAAAATATCGTCCATAAGCGGAGGACAAGACCAATTACATCTTAGCCAAAAAAAAGGGCGAGTGAAAGAGGAAGGGAAAAGCTTCACGGGAGACACCGGAAACAGAAAAATAAGAAAAAAGGAATTGTCTGCAGCTCGGACTAGAAAAGCCAATCTAAGAGTCCATTGAGAAGCTGAAGGCCCAAATGGCAAGGGGTTTAGGAAAACCAAGGAGGTAAAAAGGCAGAACGCAGACGCCATCCAAGAACCCAAAAAAAAAAAGAGTAGTAAAGATCGAAGCAAAAAAAGTTCGCGGGAAGGGGGAGCCCTAAAGCCAACAAAAAATGGTTCCTAGAGGAAAAAACAAAACATAATTGGGAAAAAAGGGGGACGATTTTACTAGTGGAATGAATACTACAGAAAAAAGACGCCAACAGGGATCTCTTCAGCTAAAGCGGCGTAAACAGGGGAATATCCCTGTTTTTGGGGGCGAAAAAATCGATGCCGGAACCAAGGGGGGGATAGGAGGAACTGAAACAGGAAGGGGGGGAAAAAGGAACAAAGAAAGAAATTAAACACTTTGAACGGCCAATAACTTCGCTAAGCAAAGAAGGTTTGCCGAAGAGTCAAACGCTTTCGCATCAAAACTTCAACGAAAAAAAAAAAGAACATCGTCGACAAAGAAAGAAAAAATCCAAACGCTAGAACCATAGAAAGTCTAGACTGACCACAAATGGGGGACGATTACAACACAGATCATGTTCAGAAGGCCATTCAAAGAAAAGAAAGAGGTCATCTCAAAAAACAAAGGGAAGAAAAAGGGGGGAAAGGAAAAAGGAGAGACCTTGTTTTATGAAAAAGGCCTTTGCGCTTAAAATCGATAAAAGGGGGGGCTCGGACATTGGGGGAAGAACTGGGTAAAGGCGATGAGTCCCGCGCTGAGCGCGGGACTGGAGAGGCTGGGAAGCTTTAAAGGGGGGAAAAAGAAAGGTGGGAAGGAAAGGGAAGGCAACGGGCGGCAACGGACGTCTTGCGCGAGCGAACTTACTCAAGGTAGGTCGGTCGGGTTCGTGGGGTTCAAGAGGGGAAGGGGCGGACGCTATCGGTTGCACGCACGATTGGAAAAAAAAAATACGGAAAAAGGGACAAAAAAAAAAAGGGCTATTACCGGGGCTGAAGTCGGGGGAGGGAGGATTCTGAGTAAAATCGGGGTTTGTGAAGGGAAGGAGGAGAGAAACATGAGGATAGGGTGGTGCGGGAAAAAGAGGAAACTCGATAGTTACCACTTCTCGTCAAAAAAGAGGGTGGGTGGAAGGGCGGGGAGAGGCGATGTCAACGGTGGATCAGGGGCTAGAACTGCAGGGTGTCAGCGAGAGAAAGGGATCAAAATATTCCGCGGGGTATTTGGAAAATTCGAGAAAAAAAGAGCAGTTGAAAGGCGATGCAGACAAAAGCGTAGAAGATTAGCGAAGAAGAAGGGAAGACAGATGGTGGGGATTTACGGGCGGCTTCTGCCAGGTTGGTCGCCGTCGCTTACGCGGGAGATCGGGGTTGCTGGGAGCTGAAAAAATTGCCGTGAAAAGGAACAGGTTCAGGGGTACAAGGTTCAGAAAAAAGGAAAAAGGAAGGGTCAGGGAGGTGCTAGGTTCTTTTAAGCAATCTCGTTGAACGGAAAAACAAAACTCGCCGGAGGTTCCATGCGAATGAAAAAAAAATTTTCAGAGGAGGTGGGATGCTTAAGCGAAAAGAGAGGTGAACGTGGAATGGGGGACTGTATCCTTTCCTTCTGTGGAAAATGGATGGGGGCAGAGGTCGGGGAAAGGGGGCCGCGCAAATTGGGGGGGGCGGAGGAAAGAGCTAGAGTATACAAAAAAAAAAAATCGACCATGTAAAAGAAGGAGGGGAAAAGGAAGAAAAGGTTAAAAGGAAAGAAAAGAAGAAACCCTGGGTTATTTTTCTAGGTGTGGGAAAAAAGATTGAAAAATTGGCGGGCATGAAAAGGAGGCGGTGCAGACCGGGAGGGGGGCAAATGCCAACCCCGGGACAGTACAAGAGGAAAAGTAAATAGAGAAGAAGAAAAGGGGGAAAAGGACGCGGAATCCTTTAGGCGCCCGCCTATGAATCAGTGCTTATTGAGCACTCGATTGAAATGCTGGGGAAAAGGGGGGGCTCCTCTTCTAAACGGGAACGATGCTGAAAACTGGGACAAAAACATCCAAGGGAAAGGGGAGGCAGGATCGCATAGAGAAGCTATGTGTAAATGGTATGGGAGAACTTGGATAGAAACACCAAATCAAAAAGAGAAAAAAAGTCCGGGAAACGGGCAAAGAGGGGAGTTCGGAACGTGTGATCAGAAGGGGAGTACTGGGGGGACTCCTCACCACAAGCCTCTAAGAACAAAAAGACAGCGGGCTCAAATCTGATGGACGGGGAAAAATTTTGTCGAAACGGGAAAAAAATGCTCTTGAGGTACTCGAAAGTAAAAACCCAAAAAGGGAGGGAGGAAAAGTATGGAGGGGGAAAAAGCGGGAAAGAGGGGAGTGAAGGGGGGGATCGAAAATCTCTCCATCTCACAAAAAAAAAAGGAGGAGGGGAAAGAAGTACAAGGAGAGGTGAAAAAGGCTTGGCGATACCTCACACCATAGCGTTGATATACGACCGTAAAACCACATAAAGGGGGGATAGCTAAAAGCAAAGAACTGGGGGGCTTCGCAAAACAAATGCTCAGGAGCGGGACTGCGTACAAAAAAAATTGAACGAGCAATCAAAAAGCTCAAGGGGGAGGGCTCTAACGGAGTGAGGATGTCCGTGCCCAACTGTAATGACCGACTAAAAAAGAAGGGAAAAAAGTCCGGAAATCCCCGAGCCCAAAACTAAGACTGGGAATAAAACCAAAAAGGGGAACGGTCACCTCAAGGGGGGGGAAACGAAAAATCCCAAATGAAGTCGGGGGTCACCTCTGAAAACATTGAACTACCCATTAGCCTCGAGCCGGAGCAGAATAAGATACCCATGAGTTAGCATGGGTGCCTTCCAGGGACGTTAGAACGCCCTCAGAGGGGGTCCAAAGAGCAGCACAACTTCCTCATGAAACGAGGAAGTAAGGTATAGAGGAAAAAGGATTCATAGTGTGGGAAAATGATTATGCAAAGGACTAGGAAGAAGGGGGGGGGAAACTAAAAAAAGGAAAGGAACAGTCCATCCCATGGTGCTTTTGCGTTAAGCACAAAGACAATCCACCAGGCCATGAAAAAATCAAGGAATGAAAATTCGGAGTCCAAAAAAAAGGGGCATCTCAGAAAAGAAAGGGGGATGTCGACTGGCCCGAAATGCAAATTGGGGTTCCCGAGGGGGCGAATTAGAGGCCGAAAACGAAAATCGTCCCAAAAACTTGATAAAAAGTTAAATAAAGACCATACAAGAAGAAAGTCAGCAAAGAGGCATGGTCAAGCCCACCGTATTAGCGAAATCAAAGACACAGCCTGCAAATGAAAAGGAAAGGAGCCCATTGCAAGATCCCAGAGGGTTGCAGTGAAAAAAAACAGCAAAAAAAAAGCACGAAAATGAGGAAGGTGACGGCGAGTCAGAATAAAAACCGGGAAAAATTAAAGGCCAGGGCGCCGAAAATACAAATAAAACTAAACAGCAACACAAAAACTGCAAACACAAAAAAGTAGGAACAGGGGGGGCTAACTCAAACGCCATGCCAATTAACAAAATCTGGCATCTAAATCTAAAGGGGGGGTTAACTTAAAAAAAAAAAAAAAACTCCCAATAGGGGGAAAATCGCCATACATGAAAGATCACACCAGCAAAAAAACTAAAAAGAGAGGAAAGAAACGTTCGGGAATCCTTGATCTTCCCAATAAAATGGGTGGAGTAACCCCAATAGCGCGGAATACAAAAAACAAAATCCCCGGAGAAAAAGGTCGAAACTCGACGGGATCAAAACGGATGTGGGAAGCGTTGGAATGAAGGAAACCGCCCAGGCCCAGCAACACACCGAACGAAACTAAACCCAAAAAAAGAAAAAAACGAATTGGGAAAACAAAATAGGGGGGGCGATTTTCATGGTACAATCCATCTAAAAACACTAGCCATAAGAGACTTCTTTTGTACGAGGGGAAAAGGGTCAAATATCCCGAAAGCGCAACACCCGGGGAGATGCAAGAACCGATAGCGGAATTCAAAGCGTTTTGAAAAAAACAACGAAAAAACCACAGGGACTGTCAGAAGAGAGGAGGAAAATTGAAGTTCTCCGCCAGAGGAACATATGAAGCCCCAAGGATAAAAAACCATAAAGAAGAAGAAAAATCACCAAAAGCGCGGAAAGCCGCCTGTGATATCCGCCTTACAAAAGAAGAAAAAAATGGGCCGAGGGCCCAAAGGGAGAAGAAATGTTCAGACGCCAGATTAAGCAGAAACCGCGCTCACGAAGGAAAAGAGACCAAAAACAACAAAAGGAAAAGAGAGAAAGTCTTTAGGCGTCTCCTACAATGGGGAGCAAACATGATCAGGGATGGGGGAAGAAACGGCCCATTGGGGTCGAGAAGGGCGATGGGTCACCAAGAGGAGTGACAGGGGAACTGGGCGACGCACTGGATGCAAGGGGGGGGGTGTCTTAACTTGATAACCTACAGAAAGTCTTTTGGCGCGAACTTGGACAGAGGGCCGTTAGGTGTGTTCAGAAACGGAAAAAGCGAAGAGGACGCCGAATAGGGGGGGGAAAAAGCAAATGGATGCAGGGGGGGAATATTAACTTTAACTCCTCGGAAAAGGGGTACGTGGTTCTTAAGGTGGGACGTGATGGAAAGAAAGAAGAAGGACTGGAAGGGCGGAGTGTTCAAATGCTGTGGAAAGGGGGAAGGGGGCAGAAACCCAAGGTTCAAAGATGGGGACACCGGCGGAGACAGTTTCGTGGGGTGGGGGAGCGGAGGGGCGCGGAGACCAGCACGGTGTTACATCAAGGGGATACAAGGGGCCAGTGGGCAAAGAGGCCCTAGGAATATAAAAAAATTGGGTCGTTGGAGTTTGAAGGTTCTTGTACTACACTCAAACTGGGGGGGGGTAGCGAGTTAAGCGCAAAATGGCCAGATGTTGCAGAATACAGGGTTAACTATTTTACTGAAAAAATGGACGAGAGGAATTTAAGTACTGGGGGGATAGAGGAGATTACGCGTGTGGGGGTGCGAGGAGAGTACTTCGGAGCGCGACTGGAGTTGTTTCCAGGACTAGGGGGCTCCGAGAAAACAAGGGTCCAAGTGTCGGGGGGGGATGAGGCAGTCTGTTCCATATAGGGCGGAAAACAGAAAGAAGGATAGGGATTAAAGGCTCGGTCAAGTCCGACGGCAAAAGGGGATGGAAGGCAGTCTGGGAGACCCTCGGTGTAGTTGGTCAGGGGAATTAAAATGTGGCTGTAAGAAAGCCGGGTAGGAGGACCAAAGCTGAAAATGGCACATTGGTAAAAAAAAGAAGTTTAGATCGCGAAAAGGGGAAAAAAAGTTAGCTAATGACGATGGGGACAAGACGGTGTCACACATTAGTTGATGGGAAAAAAAAGAAAACATTTTGTGGGGGCGGAGGAACGAGTTGCCTAGCAAAGCAAAAGGGGGGTGGAGGGGGGAGCAGGTGGAGGGAAAAAAAGAGGCCGGGTGACGCAATCAGACCTCCCCCTGAAGGGAAAGGGGGACTGGCGGAAAATTGGAGGGGAAAAGAGAGCGCGAGAGCGAGAATTGTACCGAGGCATCAAAAAGTCATGGGACGGATTACGGTGACCCGGGCATGCAGTCTGAAGTTGTCTGCGAAATCAAGGACCGCAGGAACACGAGAGGAACAGAAGGAACGGGTAAAACAAATCACTAACCACGCGCGAAGAAAAAAGAGAAGGGCGGGAAGGAAGGGAAAAAGGGAGAAGGGGGCCTTTTTCTGGAAAAAAGGAGGAAAAATTAGAAAAAAGTCCATGTAAGGGGCCTGAAGACTGGGCCAGAAAAGGAGGGGGGATTGAACCAGAGGGTGATCAAAAGGGCCGTAACAGGGGGGCAAGGAACGAAATCACTCGAGGGAAAGTGGCAAAATAGAGGTGCAGAGAAAAGCGGATGCAAACTCAATAGTAGGGGCTACCAAAGCAGTGAATGAAGAAAAAAGAAATTGGGGAGCCCTTGGACTAAAGTTCGTTCTGAGGGAAATGAAACCAAAGTGCAATGGAGGAAAGGGGGAAGTCTTCAATAACTAATGTAAAGGAGTCTTGCTCCAGAAGTGGGACAAATAAAGCTCAAGTGATACATCCACGGAGGAGGATAGCGCCCTGGGTTTTACAAAGGCGTCGAACCAAGGCACGCAAACGACTTGGAACCAGAGTGGTATTGTGAGAAAAAAGACACATAGCCTGGGGGGGGAAAACTGCTCTAAGAAGAGAGGAGACGAAAGAAGACGGGGGAGGGTCGGGGACGCAAACTTCTTACCGAAAAGTCTCCCCTCAGCGGAACAAAAAAAAAAAAAAAAAAAAAAAGGGAAGCACCGCAAGCTGAAAATAAATGTCGTTCAAAAAGCGAGAAGGGGGAGGCAAAAAGGTCACACCAGAAACACCAGGTGATAAAAAACGGTCGTGGAGAATAAATCAGCGGACCATTGAGTCCAGGAGAAAAGCGAACGTGGCCGGAAACTTGTGAAAAGCAAAGTTAACCTTCAAAGGAAAAGGGAAAGAAAATGTTACCCGCCAAGGAGGGGGCGCGAAAGAAGCGAACTTTAAATACCATGGGGGGAAGGGGTTTCGGCACGAGGTAATGAAAGACCGAGACGGGGGGAAAATCCACCACAATCAATTGTCTAGGGGTAGCACCAACGGATTCAGAAGGAGAAGGAAAAAAAGGAAAGTTGAAAGAGTCAACTCATGAGTAAACTCAGGTTCCGAGTGACCAGAAGGGTCCCCCAGGGCGGAAAAACGACAAAAAAAAAAAAGATAGGAAGGGGGAACAGAAAACAATCCAAGAAAGAAAAGAGCGGAAGGTAAAAAAGAATAAAACGTAGCCAGCCACGAAAAATGGATAGAAGGAAAAAACAACTGGAACGGCAGATCAAAAAAAAAAACGGGGTCGCAGTGTCCAGAGCGCAAGGGGAAGGAGATCTCGATCAATCGATCTCCTCCCCCCAGTGAAAAGGCTTCGCCCTGGAAAAAGACGGCCATCCAAATCTTAAAAATAAAATACAAAATGGAAAAAATGAAAAAACGGACGCGGGACGACAGCACCTAAGAAAAACCCGGAAACGATGATTAACAGAAGTATGGCCGAATCAAGTGCGAAAATTGCGGGGGGAGGGGAAACGATGAGTAAAAGTTAAAAAGCCAGCCATCCGAAAAAAGGGAATGAAAAAATAAAATAGGGGGGAGTAGGGGAACCTGCGAAACAGGACCTGGGTCGTACGGAAATAAGAACCCTAAAAAGGGGAAGAGGGAAGCGGGGCGATCCTGGGAATCGTTACTAGACACGGGGAGGAAGGGAAAAAAGTCTTTCCAAAAAAACACCTGGCGATTAAGGAGGAGGTCGCTAAACTACCAAGAAAAAGACGCCAGAGGCTTGACTGAAAGCCAGATGAGCACGGCGATAACCCAGAAAACGAAGAATACCACAAGGATTCCCTAAGCAGGGAGATAGATGAAAAAAGGGGAAAAAAGGTTGGGTAGTGAAAAAACCAATAGCTGGCTGGACAATCAGGAAAACAACAAAACCAAGACAAGAAAGCGGGGCGGAAGACAAAACAAGAGTTTCGCGGTTAATGGTAAACCCGCCAAAAGCATCAAAAAAAAGGGGGAAAAAAAAATACGAAGAAAAAGTAAAAGAAAAAAGAGTGGATGAATTTACAAGAATCAACACAGAAAAACGGCAAAAAAAAGGCGCCTTCGGAGCAGAACGGGTCAATGACAAGCTACAAGGCTGAAGGTAAAAAAAAGATAGCGGCGACCGGGAACCAAGCGTTTGGGGAACGGAACAAGCCCAAAGCGTTCCAGAAATACTAAAAAAAAAAAAGAAGAGTTCCGGGAAAAGGAATAGGAGGGAAACAGGTCCCTCAAAGGAAATAAGCTAACCAAAACGAAAAAAAAAAAACGAGATAAACATATCGGCAGGGGGGAACTACGGAATACCAAATAACGGGGGAACACGAGGAACACAAGCGAGAGAATGTTCAGCGAAACGCCTCTTTAACGAAAAAAATCAAACGCCGGTAAGAGAAAAGCCATTCATTGAAGCGGGAGGGGAAGAAAGGAGGCCGGGGGCTCTAAAAGGAGGGGGACGGAATTTGTGTCATCGCGTACTAAGGGGAGATGGAGTGAAAAGGCAGAGTGATCGAGGGGAGGCGTAAAAATTACGACGCTGAGGTGTAGAAACGGTAGATGAAGGGGGGAACGGCGGAACGGTCCGGTAACACGGATGGCCCGTACGCTGTCAAGTGAGGGAAGGTGACTTGTTCGGGTGAAAAAAGGCAAGAACAAGTTCAAAGGCATCGGGGTTTCAAATACTTGGAGGGGGGGTACCAAATTTCAAAAAGAGGAGAAGAAAGAGATGGCAAGAGGTGGTATCTTTTAGCAACACAGGGGGGAAAAATTTCCTGGTTGGCCGGAGGGAGGAGTAAAAAAAAACCTGGAGGAGGGGAAAAAAACCGGACAAGAAAAAGGTTTGGGTCCGCCCGGCAGTTCGACAGGGAGTGGGGTGGGTTGACGGGGCAGAAGGGCATCACTGTGAAAATCTATTGTTAAACCTTTTAATTGGGGGACGCGAAAAGGGGGAAAAAGGAGAGGTCCTCTGGTATTTTGGGAAGGGGAGTGCATTGGAATCCGGTGCTGTGACATACATCAGGGAGAAGGCAAAACGTGCGGGAGAATAAGGAAATAAAGGGGCCAAACTTGGATGGACTTGAAGACTGCTCTGTTCGTAAAGGAGAGACTTGTGGGGATCGAAGGAAGCAAAGGACAAATCCGGGGAAAACCTGTAAAGGGGAAAACGTGCCGGGAAAACATTGGGGAAAGCCCGGAAGGGGGAATAGAATAAACATGAGCATGGTAGGGTTCGTGCGCGGGGGGGCTGGTCTGGCAAAGTTACTGAAAAAATCTTTAAAAAGGAGAGGAAGGGACCGGGCTGTGGGCGGGGTCAATAGCAAGCAAAGGTGAAAAGTTGCTGCCTTTGACAAATTGGGGGAAAAAAATCCTGGAAAAAAAAGCGTGGAAAATGAAGGAATGTGATCGCGGGAAAAAGAAACAGGGGAGCAGCGCAAATGGGGAGCGGAGGTCAGCCTGGTAGCTCCTGGATCTCGTCGAAAAAAAGAAAGTGCCCTGCGGAAATTAACAGGTAGGGGGGGGAGCTACATGTGCGACTGAGGCTGAGGTGGACTGCAAGGAAAGTAGGGGGCTTGGGAGTGCTAAAGACACTCGGGGATTGGGGGGGAAGGTTCAAAACTCCACACCTGGGACTGGAACCTGGGAAATTGAAAAATAGATAGAGGAGAAAGTGGGGACTACAAAGCCAAAGAGGCCTCCAAAAAGAGGAAGAAGTGCGGAGATGGCAACTGAGGAAAGTCGGGACAGCTCTCTGACACGAGGAGGAAGGGGGCAAAGGAAGTTGGGACCCGAAAGAATCCAAGGTATTGACCAGAAGCGGCTCACGCCAAAAAGGTGAAATTTGGAAAAAGGGGAGAAAGAAGTTGGTGCAACTCAAACACAACGGGAATCGGATATCGGGTAAGGAGGAACAATGGTCCGCGTGTTCGGTAAAAAACGTTGTGAAAAGAGTTAAGAAGGGGGGGAACGAACATAAAAAGAAGACAGGAATGGGATAACGCCAGATATGAAAGAAGACTGGCACGGGGATATGATCGTTAAGTGAGAGCCATGGGAAAAAACGCAGAAAAAACAGGGAAAAAACAAGCAATGCGAGGAGGGCGACGAGCCAAACTATGGGTGAGTCTGTATAAAAATAAAACGCTATAAGGGGGGGGGAGGGGCGTGAAATGTCTTACGAAGCACTGGGGGCAGGCAAAGAAACCAGGGAAAAATCGAGAAACAACAAAAAGGAAGAGGAAAAGATGAGAGCCCTGAAGGGTATTTCAAAGGCTTCTAAACCATTTCACGCTACGCGGTGAAAAAACAGAAATAGCGGAGGAGCGAACGAGAAATAGCCCTGGGAGTTCGAGAAGACGAGACCCCGATCACTTGGGGCGGCGGGGGTAGCCCCCGGGAGAAGAGGAGGAGACAAAGGCTAGGAAAGAAAGACCCTCCATAAAATTGAGGACAATAAAAGGAAGTGACTGAATGTAAGGCCAAACTGTACTGAGAACAACGTTAGGGCTAAAAGAAAACGAAAGTTCTACGCGCTTGGAAGAACAAAAGACTTCTCAGTGAAGAACCGTGGAGCCAAAGTCAAATGGGCAGGGAAAGTTCAAAAGCCATAACCAAGAAAAAGGACTAAAGCACTTGAGTCAAGGGAAAAGACCAGTTGAGGAACTTGTTGGCCACTTGGCCCCATCGAGGCGTTTCAAGAGAAAAGTCCAATGAAAGGCTGCCGGCATTAGTATAAACAAAGGAATTAAATAAAAAGAGGGGGGAAAAAGGGAAAGGGGGGGGGGGAAGGATCTGGAAAGTCTGGGAAATAAAAGTTGTGTTTGCACATTGACAGGGGGAAGGAAAACAAAGGGGAGAACTGAAAAAAAAATAGTCAGCAAAAAAAAAACCACAAAGGAAAGGGAGGACAGAAGACGGAAAGGAAAAAATCTGAGAATCAAAGCATGGGGTATCTCTCTCCCCACGGGTGGAAACTGTCGATTGAACGAGAAAAACAGTGGGAGGGGGACCCGCGCACAATAGCGAAGCGCTCCCAGCGCAAAAAAAAAACCGGTCGGAAGAACACGCCCAATGGGGGGCCAGAAAAAAAAAATCATCAGGGGGGACATCCACAAAAGGGAAGAAAACATTTTGAAAAGGCACCCCACTTTCAAAAAGCGCTTGGTGAAAGCAGAGCAAAAAAGGCAAAAAAAAAAAAGTGAAATCAAGAAGGGTGAATCAA
>Ga0179593_1626618_pt1 | contig 16124 bp, 14 predicted proteins | sample CZODoug2_1_08_16_FD_185931 | JGI IMG/M metagenome (GOLD analysis project Ga0179593, IMG submission 185931) | Vadose zone soil fungal communities from Angelo Coast Range Reserve, California, USA - CZODoug2_1_08_16fungal (PacBio error correction) | ecosystem: Environmental > Terrestrial > Soil >...
ACGTAGAACCAAAAAGGGATAAATCCAGTAGATGAATACAGCAAAAACTCCGGACAATAGATTCCAGACAGCGAATAAAAAAAAATCGTCTGACCACTGCCCCAAAGCCAGGACAGAATTTCAGGGGTGGGTCAAACCGCCATAGGGGGAATTGAGCTATCTTCCTTTCAGAGGGACTCATCATACGGGCCGGCAACGGAGGTTAGAAATCCGACCAATACTGCCAGCTGCCCCGACAGAGCCAAAGGAAATCTGCAGACAACTCAAACGATTAAGGGAAGACCGAATTGGGAAAAAGAAAGTCCAAGCAGGCAGATAATGGTAGGGGGAGCGAACCGGCCACCGATATAAGAAAAAAAAAGAGGGAGAGGTAGATGGAAGTAAAACAGGAGGTCACCCAAGGACCCAGAAGACCGCGTGCCCGCAGAGATCGAAGCGACTACGCCGAAAGGCTTGGTGGAGGGGGGGGGAGACCATGGGGGAAGTCATCAAGAGCCAAAAAAAAAAAAGGAGTCAGGGGGGCGAAAAAAGGAAGGGGGGAAGAAGCGAAAAACCCAATCCTCTCGAACTCGGGAAATCCTTGGGGGGGAACCACTGCGGGGGTCCATCAAATCAGCCGGGGTTAAGGACTCAATGCTGGCTCCATCTGGAAGTAAAAGTAATTCGTCCTATGGGTATGGACACGCCACCCGAGGGTAAGTCCAGGGGGCTGCGGCGGGGCATACCAATCGACTGGGAAAACGGCGGGATCTGGGGAGTTCAAGGAACCCGGGGTGAGGCAAAGTAGGTCAGGGGGGTATATCAGTAGGTCGACGGAATATGGTCTATACAGGAAGAGCCCTGAAGCAAAAAGAGTTCTGATGGGGGACTAGGGGGGAGCCGGGGCGAGGGGAAAAATGTCACAGCCACGGGGGGAACGCCTCTCGCCACACTCCTCAAGACAGCACTCTGATGACCAGGCTAGGAGGGAAAACGGGCAAAACTAAATGAGCGCAGATACCGGGTAAGAGGCGTGGGGGGTGCAGGACAAGTCTTCGTCTAAAGTAGGAAATGTCTCACCAAAGTACAAAGCTGTCCGCGAATGGGGGAGAGAAACCGAGGCGGTAAAGAGAAACAGGCGTAACGGTATCACGCCGAAAAAGGACCGTGTAAACGGGGGACGGAAAGGTGGTTCACACGCACAGGGCCAGGTGCCTGGGAAAAAGAGGTGGAAAATGGCATGAAGAGGAAACCAGGACGTATAACTATCCGGGTAGGTGGAAATTCTAACAATACGCGGGTAAAGTACCCTGACACATATTTTGTAGGGAGAGGTCCCTAAGGGGGAGTCCGGGTATGGTTTGTTCCATGAGGTGGGGGGGGGGGGGGGGGGAGGGGTAGATGACTGTCCAAGGGGGATGAAATGATATCGTCAAGCGAAAATAGGGGGGGACGGAAAAGACCGGACAGACCAGGTCCACGGGGAAAAAGTGCTGGAAAAGAAACAAGAAATCATGTAACAGTAGAAGCAGTACCAGGGGGGATCTGGGAAGATGAATAAAAAGCCCTTAGTTCAAGAGGGGGGGTGACCTTCTTCGGGAAGGGACGGGCGGACGGGGTGTCCAAAGTGGTTGGAGCCCTGTCTTCAAGTCGGGTGAAGGAAAGTCTTCAACACATGTCGTAAAATTCGCGATGGTCTCGTTCGCCGGAAAAAGAAGCGAAAAGTAAGATGTTTCACGTCCCGCCCACAAAACTCAGGGGTCTGCTGTATTCCCAGGTGAACAATCGGTGCAGCGTCATATTGTGGGGGCGGCAATTGGGGGACGAGAGTGCCCTTTAACAGAAAGAAAATAACACGAAGTATGATGAAGCCTGTGGTGCGTTGGAGGGCGATTTTAACCTCCCTTAAAAAGTTGGGCCAACGTCTGTTAGCGTTACCGGCACTGTCAAGGCAGCTCCCGGGAAAATCCTCTGGGTCGTGTGCGGGGTGTCGTGTCCATCGGGGTGGGCCAGGTCAGGTCAAAAGCTAAACCCGAGTCCAGAAAGCAGTGCGTCAGTTCGAAACGGGAATTCGTACTCTGAACGAGGAAAAACATCTGCCTGCCCTGTTGTGCAGGGTCCGGCAGAAAGAAGACAAAACTCTAGCCGCCTGCGAGAAACCCAAAGATTTCAGCCCCCGGCCTGTTGGGCACAGCAACGAACCCCAATAAACGTGGGGCGTGCTGGGCACAACCCCTGGTTCGGGGGGGGCCCGGTCCGAGTGCGGGTGTACCCGGGGGGCAGGCATCGACCCCGAAATGCGGGTCTGGGAAGAAAACCTTTACATGAAGCGTTTCAGACCCGATGGTTAAGAGTGTGATCTAAAGTTGGGAAAAAATTAGTTTTTTAAGTCCACCAAAACACAGACTTCAAACAGCTGATTGGCTGCTTTTTCGTCTTGGAACACAACGGTCGTGCACTGCGAAATGCCCCTTAAATACAAACAACACGATGGAATTGGCCTAACTGAATTGATCCTGCTTACCACTCCGAGCTCCAAACACCACCTCTGTCCCTGGAATCGGCCAATTTTGGATTGTCAATCAATAAGTGAACCAAATACACAAAAACAAGACCGTCCTTGTACCTCTCCAGTTCCGGTCCCAAGCACTGGGTCCTTGCCATCTTAATTAGCTTGTGGTCACGGGAACACCACCAATTACGTAGACCTACGACGCTTTTGGCTCACACAATCAAGACAGAAGGATGAACCGTCAAGCCCTGTGAAAGAGAGAATTCCCACGGAGAGACAAGAAGAAATAAAAACGAGGATTTGGCACAGGCCAAAAATACGTGGCCCGACGGTCAGAGGCACATGTGTTCGTGGTGCACAAAGGCAGGTAAACCTCAAGAAGAAATTGCACCTCAAGGCATTGAGAAGCTAGATGTCCGCGGGATACCACTTCCGTATGACACCAAGGGGGCAGGGGAAAAACAAAATTTTTCGTACACGAACCCGGATCAGTCAAGGACTTCTCCGTCACAGCATTACACCTACAACTCAGACTCATGCCACGTAATCGGACGAATCTACAGATCAAATGCCCATCAAAACGCTGCAAAAATAAAGTGTCGTAGAACCTCGTTGGGATAAAATCGCCCAGGTGGTTTTAAAGTCCTCGATTGTAATACCAATGTAAGGATTTCCCCGAACCGACCCTCCAAAGAATACAAAAGGGGATCTACTCTCACGATGGATTTTGACTTTTGATGCATCCAGACATTGATTTTTTGTAACGGGGGGATTGTTCAATCTCACCTCAAACAACAGGTAAGTGAGGAAGTTGGACCCAATCACCAAGAGCCAAAACAGGTAAAAATGAAAAACAACACCAACCTCACACTCGCTTAACATACCATTGCTAGGGGGGGACTCAGTGTGGGGGGTACTGGCGGAAAAAAGATTACTCTATCAGGTATCCCCATGGGAAGCGGGCTCCTACTACGTCCAGTGAGGGGGAAGTTTCAGGATAAAAAGTTGGAATCAGGGGGAAATGTGACGAAGTCTTGCAGGGGAAGCAAATCGATGACTGGCAGACCCCTGCGAACTGTGAAAACGAAATGGCCGGGTGTAAACTTGGTCCGTTGGAAAAAAAAAAAAAGTGGTTTTCGAACGAAATTGTCGCAATCCCAAAAAAAGATCGATTATCCCTGGAAAAAAGGTACATTCTTTCGGGGCCCATCGTCAGGTGGGGATCTGTCCGAAGATCGTAAGACAGAGAAATCTCCGCCTGCCGGATCGACACGGGATCTCCAGGAGATGGACGGGACCCCGGTCTCCGCGGGAAGGGATGGTAACGGTACGGGAGGAAGTAACTTGCCGGTTCCGAACGGTAATGGTATATACGTCCAAAAAAAGGCTGGAAAAAATGCGTAACAGAAGGTCAGGGTTTTTTTCATTAAATAAAAAAGAATCCGACAGGCAACGAAAAAAAAAGAAGAAAATACGTCATAATCCACGTGGGGCTTTGACCCTTGGAGGGATTGGTCTAAGACAAAAAACGATATTCTCACTTAGGGAAAACACAGAGGAGGCAGCGAGGGGTATGGTCTAAGCAAAGTGTATTTACAAGTTACTTGCAAAGACAAGAAAAGCAGTCAAACTGTGTTGGGGGGGGTACACAATCCCAAACAGTTTAAGAAAGCATGGGGAACGAAATTCAAGGTCAGCACGCCAACGCGGGTACTTGCTCTTACCGGAAATCTACGCATTCCCGAGACTCCCTAGAAGGTGCCTTTGGGCCGTAGGCACCCCGTCTTGGGGGATCACGGCTTTCCACGTAAAAAAAAAAGAAGGGTTGGGACAAACAGCGGTCACTCTAATTAAAAACTGCTGAGGGGTTCAGACATTACACGAACCCCACACCAAGCAGATCACCTGAGATGTACAGTATCAGTTTACGCAAACTACTAGTGGGTCAGAAAGGGGCCCTCACTGCGGGGGAGTCGCGGAGGGATTGAAAATAGCTTCTCAAATATTAAAGAGGGGGGGGGCCCCACAACCACGAAGGTTTAAAAAAGCCCGGGGCCCTTGTTGGAGCCTGGACGGGGCAAACGACGCCGAAGTTCCAGGACGCGGGAAGCGTCAGCGGGAAGCCGCATAAATCGTCAGGTAAGGAAAAAGGAAGCTGTAAAAAAGGAGGAACCAAGCTAAGGTCTTGAAATACGTGACGGAAAACGATCTCACGCAAAATGGCAGGAAAGGAAATCATGTGGTTGAGCGAACGAATTGCACGTAACGAAGAAAAGATGCCCCATACCATCTCCCGGCACACCGTATTTGAATAGACTCAACATATCGCGGCCAAGGCCAATGCGGGACACGCCACGTTAAACTAAGATCAACTGATCGGCGACGCAATACCGGGGGGAAAACGCCGGCCTTCCGGTGGGTGCAGAGCACACCCCCCAACAAGTGACAATGAGGCGTCCTGGGCCCCAACGCAGGGCGAAGGCCTCGAAACGGTGGTCTCGTGCAAAAAAAGGTCCAGGCCATCTTCGGGGTACACAAGCATAAAAAGACCCCTGGCGCGTTAGGGGGGATCAGAAGGTCTGCTGTGCGAATAGAATGTAGTTAGATGACTCCTAAGCCGAGTCTTAAAAAACCCCAAAGGTGAGAATCCGCCTGGTGGTCCCTTTACCACATTGATATTGTGGCTATCCGAGGGGTTGCCGACATCCTCGCCTACAAATAAGAACCATCAGGGGACCATGCTCTGAGAATCCTTGAACCATTGTACAGCAGTTTCCACAAACGTCTGTGTGTGTAACCGAGGGGTCCGAGGCCTGCAATGCCCGATTAAAAAAAAAAAAGATCCCCGAAGGCTTATGGATACTAACCCGAAATCGAGAGAAAAAAAGAAAAAAAAAATCCAGGGGCCCATCCGACCGAGGAACGGACGCCAGAAGGGTGCTCTTTTCAAACATTTCACGGAGGGTCGCAACAACAAAGGGAAAAGTAGTATTGAAAAATATAAATACTAAAGTAATGGTTTCCCGTCGAGAAGACAAACTGGAGTCATGTTGGGGAAGTGCTTGTTAAAAACCCATCTGACTCTTAACAGGTAATGATTGCCCATCTCATCTCAATGGGATCGGATCGTTATCGGGGATTTGTCGTCCGTCGCCCTCTTCTCAAGTACCGAGGTCTCCTAACAACAAGTTGATCAAAAATTTGGTTCCAGCGAGTTTCAATTATCCGTTCTGGGTGAGTCCTTTTCAATGGCCTGGAAGTGATGGTGTGCGTCTGGAAGATGTAATCGGAAAATCTCTCCTGCCAAGTGAGACTCCCTGATGCAACGTTAAACGCAACGTGATTAGGTGTTGTGGGGGTAATACTTGGGGGGGGCAGTCGACGCGTCAAATTAGGAAATGAATCAGCCCGTGCTTTTGTGCTAACTGCGGGTAGAGGTGGGGCCTGGGAGCCTGTCACCTTGTTGACCGAAATTGAAACTAAAAGGCCGGGTAACATAAAAACCGTTTCGGGTGCCCAAAACTGACTACGAGGGTAGGAGGGAGTAAACCGGGGGGGGTTGCTGGGTTACGAAATTAACGTCACCCCTCCTTGGGTGCGCGCAAAAGGTTCTCACAGCTAATTAATCCGCAGGGATATTAGAAAGATTCAATGCATCAGAGGACACGTCCCCGCGGCCCGGGTCAACGAGCCCACAGGTTGGAGCGTCTTTGCACACAATGGGTTCAGCCGGAAAAGGTACACACCCTGTTGCAGGGCGCTCAAAAACATGGAAAAAGAGGGGAGAGGCCAAGGAAAACCTACATGGACTTCCTGAAGTTCAAATCTTCCGGACGGCCAAAACACTACGGGGATTGGGGCCTCGGTGGCCAAAGGAAAGAACAGGCGCAAAGAGTGTTAGTTTAACGTCGGGGGGGGGTCTCTAGCATTCTGTGGTGGGTAATTACAGAGTAAATGGAGGGGCGGGAGTGGCTGGAAACGATCACTCTAACAGGTTGGCTCGACTCGGTTGGAGGGCGGGGTACCGGGTTTCAACGGAGAAGCCACCAAACTCAACATGTCACGGAACTTCTGACATTTAAGGCGGTTGGGGAAACTGTGTGGGGGGAACAGGAATTCATAAACCGGGTCCACGTCGAGTCATCAAAAAAAAACACCTCTGTTACAGCATCTTCCGGGAGGAAGAACTGGTGGGCTAGGAACTACGTTACGACATGGGGGTACAGCATTTCTATAAGGGGGGCGTCGACCGAAATCTGCCAAAACATCGGACTGGCGGGTCCGTACACGGGGTACCACGTAATGGGGCCGAAACCGGCCATCTAAATCCCCACTTGAGTTGAGGTTCGCCGCCAGGAAACACAAAATGACCCTGGCGGGCATGAAGGGGGGTGGTTGCCCTTTAAAAGCAGTTTGAGAGTGGTCGCTCCCCGACTAACGCATTCCTCTCCCCGAACTTCGGGGGGGGGCGTGACAAAAACACGACGTCAGCCATAGTGGCGAAAAATGAGGTGGGCGAATTGGTGTGAATGTGTGTTGGTTCAAAAAAAAACCAACTGCTTGTTCTAGTAGGTGTATAAGGGGCCAATACGGTAAAAAAGGTGGGGAACGCAAAGTGGGGGAATCAGAAAACAAAATCCGAGGAGGATTAACTACGCTGAAGGGACCGAATTCTAATAAGTCTTCGGCACGGAGGAAAGGCCGACGATGAAAAGCCCAACCCGGATTTCCGGGGATCGGGCAAGGACTGGGCCAAAAGGGCGATGAAGAGGGGACACCCCAAAACAAATCTGACCTAGACATGGAAGGCGCCCAACTTGGGGGGTTGGAAAAGTCCTGGGGTCTGGTCAAGCTTGAGAATGATGGGTGACTTCAAGAAAAAAATTCCAATTGAAGTCCGAAAAAAAGGTCAAGTCATACTAACCTCGAGAAAGAATCGACGGACACTTTCTAACACCCTGGGATCTTACCGAGGGTCCCCGGGGCAGAGAAAAGAGAAAATCCTCGGACAAGGTCCACACCCCGGAAAAAAAACTATCTTGCATAATCAAAAGGAACACATAACTGGCTCTGAAGGGAACCTGGAAAACCCACAAGATTAATGAAAATAATTCCTTGTAATTGGAGATGGGGGTGGCGACAAAAAATTCCCGTCGGAGAAAAGGGTGGCTTTGAAAAGACACAAGGTTGGGTAGGGGGACGACCTGCCAAGGGACACTTTCACCGACGGGATGGCCCAAAAAAACGAACTACCAAGCACGAAAAGAAAAGACTTTGGAGGGCAAAAGGGCCCTAGAATACTACTAGGGTAAAAAAATCACTTCTGAAAACAAAAGATTACCCTTGGAAAACAGTCGGGGCACCCCCGCATACTAACATGCCAAAGAATGAAATCGATAAAAGTTTGAAAATAAAACAACAAAGAAAGGCAATGTGTGATTGGGAGGGTGGATGGGGGGGGTGCATTACCCGGTTGGGTTGGAATTGTGAAAAGTTTGCAATCCCCAAAGCTTCAAAAAAACACATCATGTGATGATAAAAAGGGATAAATAACACGGTCAATCACTGAAGAAACCAAAAAACAGAGAAAAAACTCCTCACCGAAAGAAAGTCATTTGTGTTCTCGGCGCAGGTTACTCGACCAATTTCCGGGACGGGGAAATGTGAACCCGGGGAATCTACTAAGAAGGGGAAGGGCGGTTGGGTAGGAAACTTCTGGTTAATCGGGAAGAAGCTAGGAAAAAAAAAAAAAGTAACATGGCCGTGAATCTGGGTTGGGCTCGTTGTGGGGGGGAGGATAAACGTGCCGACGCTCGGTGACAGGGGGAAGGACGGTGGGCGATCCAAAAAGGGGTCTTTAAAAGGCCCAGGGTGGGAACGAAAAAAGGTTTGTCGACCTTTCCCGGTCCGGGGGTATGGAAAGTGCCATATGAATCATATCCACGGGGACGGAAAACAGACCGGGGGGGGAAGTTCTGAAGATAAAGGCAGGGGAAAGCGTGAGGAATGAAAACCAATCGCCGAGAGAGGGGACTTTCCAGGAGACGTACGGCGATTCGGGGGAATCACACCCGGAGTGTTTGGGGGCAACGGTTGTGCGAAAGAAGTGCCCCGTTTTACGCCAGACCCGTCTCCCTTAATAATAAGGCAAAGGAAGTCCAAACCTGGAAAGGCAAAGGGTTTGGCCGTCCAAGGGACAAAGGGGAGCGAGAAGTTAGAACGGGAAAGTGTACCCGTAAGGAGGACGAATTAAAACTGGTTCCAGGGGCCTTACAGCCAGGTGAGGACGACCCCTCTAGTAAAAAGAGATCCAGGGTGAGACAAAGAAAGAGGAATTCCATACTGGGGCTGTAAAAGGGTCTATCCACTTTTGCCAAAAGGCTCAGAAGTTGTACAATGGAAAGGAAAGGTAAGGAGACGACAATCATGTGGACGTTGGGGTGGAATGCAACCCCACAATATCGACAAATGAAAGGCAAAATTCACCGTAAAAATCTGGAAACTGAAGAAAGACGGCCCCAGGTTTTTCAGACGCCCCAAGCATAAGTAGGAGAAGGATGCCCTCGAACGCGAGTGCCAACCCCCCCTTTGGAGTGTTGGGTCTGCCAACGGGACTCGTCCATGCTTTTTGCTGCGCTGACCGGGGCGAAAAAATTGAACATCCGTATACCTACGAAGTCGGTTTTTTGTCTAAAGGAATGGTAAACAAAACACTCCAAGCAAGTGGGGGGGGCTACAGGAATATGGGGAGATGTACTCCCAGCCGAAGGAGACTCCCAGTACAAAAAACAAGACTGGAAATCCGATTTAGAAAAACGGGGAAGAGCTTATTACTCACGAACCAAACGGGAGATGAAGAAAGGACCTCCCGAACAAAGGACCAATCAGAAACGGGGAGGTACAATTACTTTCCCTACGGCCGGGGTAAAGGGGGGAGGGGAAAGTGACTCAATCGGGAATGCGAGAATCACATAGAGGTAAAGGATCTCACCATAAGATAATAAACACAAATAGCCACAAATTCCGGCGTCAAAGCATAAAGGGGGCCGACGCACCGGGATCATACATCAAAGAGTCGATCTCTAAAAGGTGTTTTCTTCTATGAGATCGAGCCAAGAACCAAAAAAGGAAGAGCACCGCCTAATGTGGGAAATTCGACCGGGGGGCTATTTCCAAACCCGGATCACAGTCCACACTTGAAAACTAAGGGGGACCCTGATATATGGAAGGGGTCGGCACGGGACAAAAGATGGACCAATCGCAAAAAGCCGGTGACTGTTTCGGGAAAAAAAAAGAGTCCGCACCAAAAGTGGGGAAAACGAAAAAACCGGGGTCGGTGAGGGGACGTCACCCAGCTTGTGGTCTAAAAACTGAGGGGGTACTTGCTGCAAAAAGTTCGGATGAAACGTCAGCGGTCAAAAAAAACCAACAAACGGCCAAGGCCGGAAAAAACCGCCAGGGCTAAGTAAGTGAAGCCAAAACAGGGGACACTGGCGTGATAAATGGAAAAACTTATATTAAAAAAAAACTAACTGTATCAGCAAAAGGACAGGAGACATGGTGTCAAAACAAAATCAAGTCACGGGAGAGAGTGGGGCAGAAGCAGAGTTGAGGGGATGGACAGACTGCCAAGCCAAAGGAATCTCAAACGGGGAACAAAAAAGACCATGCGCGTGGGTCAAACTTAGAAAAGATGTTATCCTCAGTACTAAAAAGGAGGGATAGACGAGGCGATTCCGACCCATAAAAAACTAGTACGATCCATAAGTAAACACACAGAAAGGGAAGGGGAGGGAATAACCCGGACTCTTAATAGAAGAAAATCCAGGAAAAAAAACATGCACAGGGGCAAAAACTACAAAAACGTTGGTGGGGGGAAAAAAACTAAAACTTCGCGATCTCTCAGAAAACAAAAAAAAAAAATTTAGAGAAAATAGAGGTCCAAAGGCCAAGGGGGAGTCGTATCTGCCCTTCAAAGGGCCGTCGTATGTGGGGGGGGGGGGGGGGGTCCGAAAAAATAAGTCCCCGCAGGCAAGGGGGATTACTACAAATACTCCAAAAAAGGATAGACAAAACTGGAAAGCAGGAATCGGGTGGGAAGTTGATGCTGGCCGTCGGCAACCCCAGGGGAAAAAAGCCTCTGCCCTGTGTAGAGAAGAAAAATGGGGTTGAGGAAAAGGTAGAGGAAACGGAGGGGCTGGACGAAGAACATGGGAAGGTGTTGTGGGGGGTCTTCTAGCGGTGGACCGGCTCGTGCTTGAAAAATGGGCAGCGGGGGGGGGGTTCCAAAAGAAGGATTCCTTTCTGAGGTGGGGTGAAGAACGTGCGGTGGGAAAAAAAACCACGCACGGCTGAAAAATCTGGGAAATACCATTCCAAAAGGTCCTGCGAAAAAAGTCTAAAGTTGCTCGGGGTGGGGAAGAGTGAACCGGCTGAAAAAAGGGATGGGGGGGAGGAATGGACACCTGTTTTTAAACCGCCGACTGGGAAAAAAACCAAAAAACGTCGCAAAGAATGACAAAGGAGGGGGGGGCAAGTTGTCCTACATCGGCTTGGTGGGGGGGGGGGAGACGACAGCAGTTTTTTAAACAAAGTTGGAAAATGTGCTTGCTCGAGCGTTAAAACCAAAACTTCAAAAGCTGTTGATCGGGAAAGTTTTTTGTTTTTGGGGGTTGTAAGGAAGGGACCAAATTCAGGGCTTCACAAGGGGGACAGATTTAACAAAGGGCGGGAAGGGAGGCAGGGAAACGGTGGGGGGGAAAAAAAACTAGTCCAATGGGGGGGAAGCTAGTGTTCAAACCAACATAGGGGTCGGGGGGGGGATCTTAAACTTGGTGGAAAAAGGGCAAAGAAGGAGGATCTGCAGCGGGAGAAATCCTAAAACTAAAGGTTCAAGGGGCTCGAAAATCAAAAAACCACCTTGATGTATGCCGGGGGTAGGGTAAGAAACCGGGCCGGCACAGTCCAGAAAAATTGGGGGTGGGTCGCGAAAAGCTTCAGGGAAAAAAGGGTCCTTCGGTAAAACTGAGTTGGTACTTGTGTGGCGGCTGCTTTCGGGGGGTGGACACCCACGCCTTACAAATTGATTCCCGAAGAAGGGGGGAAAGTCAAACAACCATTTCAAACGGGAACAGGAGGGGAATTCTGGTAAGGGGGGGCAAATTCCAATGAGGGTCAAGCCATCCGAAAGGTGAATCAGGAAGGGCAATTATTGTCCATAGGGGGGGGGGTCAGCGGTCGTGGGGTCTGGGGGGTAGGGGGGGTACACACTCCCTGAAAGCAAAACCTTTTTTGACGGCAACGAGGGGGCATGTGTGCACATTAGGGAGTGACAACCTGTCAAAAAATAGACCCTGGTGGCACAGGTTCGAGAAAAAAGCGTTCGCTTTGAAAAAAACAAAAAAGCCAAGCTAAGGACAGAGACTTACTCTCTAAAAAAACAATCCTAAACGGAAAAAAAATAGTGTTGTGCCTGGTCCCGCCCTCGGGTCGGAAGGTCTCATCGAGAAGAGAATAGATTGGGGGGCTGGGCGCAAAGGACCGTTTGGACCGATAAGACAATGTTTATCGGAATCGGACAACGGGCGCAGTGGGGGGGGATTTTGTGGGGGAAAACAAAAACAACAGACTCGTCTCGTGAGGGGGGGCGGTTTCGGGCGGGGAAAAGTAATTACAGCCAATTGGGCGGGAAAAGGGAACAAAGATACCACGGACGGAGGAATTCAAAGAGTTGCCTGGGTGGTCGGACAAAATCTCGCTTTCTGGACTAAGAAACCGGAAAGGGTCCCAAATTCCAAAAAAGAAAGAGGACTTGAATCTGGTCGGGAATTAGAAGGAAGGTAAAACGTCTCCATACCCCTTCAATTACCCACCGAGGAATCCCACTAAAACGGGTTGAGAGGGGGGGCCGGCGTATATATGGGGGGCGATAACAAATAGGGAACTACAACAATAATCCAAAGTTTTTAAAAAATGCCCGCCATCAAAACCAAAAATTATAACGAGCGCCGAAAGTCGGGCCCCTGAAGAAATAGTCAAAGACCCGGAGGAAATTATCATCACGAGAAGGGAGGGAAACGTCCTGACGAGGAGTTCACACCTAAGGGTAAAGAGCTTCCCCTAAGACAGGACAAGGGACAACGCATTTCAGGGGGGGGGGGGGGGGGGCTAACCTATATCATGCAAAAGGGGGAAAGTCGACACTTCGAAGTCTGAAAAAATGAGGGGCAAAAACACATTTGGGTGGCTTGACAACGAACGGAATACCACCTTCAAAAGAAAGCTGTGGCTGGGGAAAAGAGGGGGGAACTTCTACGGGCAGTCAAAGGAAGGTATTACGTTTTTTCGGCCCGGGGACTGCTGAAGGTCCAAGGCTGACGAAGAAAAAAGGAAAAACCACATAACCAAAAGAAAAAACCATGTTTCAAACGGAAGTTCAAAAACTCCTTGCATAAAAAGGGGCTGGGTTTGGAGACAGACTGTCCGTGTTCAGACAATAACGAACCGAGAAAAACAGTAAAAAAAAAAAGAAAACAGTGTGACTGGTCCTTCGTGGATGGGGGGAATTTTTGTCCGGAAAGTGTGAGGGGGGGGAAAGGGGTGGGTCAGGGGTAAGAAGAAATCTCACCAAACAAACCACCTTAGTGGGAAAAAAGATACAATCTTACCAAAAGAAACAAATAAGGGGACCCAAATACCAAAAAGGCCCAAAATGGCTCAACGGAAGTGTTGGGAAAAAAAAGAGGGAACCGAGGAGGTTAAAAAGGATCGACGGCATGGCTCCTAAGGAACAAAAAAAAAGGGAAAAAAAAGTAAAGGGGCAGGGCGGAAAGGAGAGCAAAAAAAAAAACAAAAAAAACGAACGTCCGAAAAAGAATTCGCGGATAAAACAAGTGGCCTGTTTTCCTAATGGAAAGGGAAAAGGGGTTTTCGGCTGTGCGATTGTTGCCAAAGCTAACTGGGAAAAAAAGGGTGAGTTATGGCCAAAGGGGTGGAAATCAAACAACAGGGTGGGGGGAACCACCGGTGGAATCCCCGGGTTTATAAAGATGTGTCCGCCTCGACAAAAAAAGAGACTATGAACACACAACGCCAGTAAAGGGCTGCCATACTCTGTGGTGGAAAGGGAAATCAAGCTCCCAAAAAGAGGTGAATATATGGCAGGAAAAGGGTCGAACAGAACTGCACTGGAGGATAATGAAAAAGACAGGCATATGGAAGGGGGGAAAAAAAATTCGACATACCCTTCATGAGACGAAAAGAAACGGAAAAGAACTGGGTATTTATTGGTCCACGGAAGAAGGGGATGTTAGTTCAAATGGTGAAAAACGGGTGCTCGGGACCCCGAAACCCTGCGTACTGGGGATACTAAAACGAAAGAGGTTGAAAACGTCAACTGGGGGAAAAGGAAAATGGGGAGGGGGGTCGGGGAACGTCATGTTTAGAATGGGGGGGGGAGCCCAAAAAGGAAAAATCCACGGGGAACAGATTATGAGGGGGGAGTTAAAAAACGTGGTGGGGCCGGCTTGTTGGGCTTCTAAGGGGGCACTGCAGAGTAAAATTAAAAACTGGTCCCTGGGGCCAAAAACCGACCGAGAATTCCCACCGGAGTGTACTTGAGAAATGTCTAATCCCCGGGGGTAACTCCTCAGCGTGACATTAATGAAAACAGAACGCGAAAAAGAAAAAGGAGAATGGAAGTGAGGGGGGGTTGTGCAATGAAAACCAAAAAAAAAAAGATCACAATTCTAAAAAGAAAAGAAGTGGGTCACAAAGAACAAGGGAAAAATGATTAAAAGGAAAAGAGGAGTTCAAGAGGGTGGGAACGTCACAAAAAAAAGAATGGGAAAAAATTACACGGGGTCGGGGAAAAGGGAAGACTAAGCGGGAAGAAACGGAACCCAAAGATCGAAAAAAAAAATGGGCTTTTGGCGGGACCAACACAGCCCAGGGCATCGGGGCCTTTCCGAACTGGGGAAGGGGGGGCACGAAAACGGGGTCTCGACCCGGGAAAAAGGGAGGGGATGACAGAGTATAAAAGGGAAAAAAGAAACAGCACAAATCAAGGCTCTAAGGGAGGAAAACAGATTCGGGGAACGGACAATCCTACCTAAGGTAAAGTGAGTGAAAAGGCAAATTATCATTTAAAAACGAGGGTGGGACAGGAATCCATCAACAGAAGAAAGAGGGAAAGGGCAGGTTCAAAAAGACCAAAAAACGTAAGCATCTTCCTTTGGGGAGTGAAGGAACGGCCTAACAGATGTGGGGAAAGTCTTGCAGAGAGTCGATGGGAGTAGGACAACCTTAATCATGGAAGGATCCCAAAAATCGAGGAATCGGTACCGCGAGTCTCCCCAGGGGAGATGAAACTTTCTCTGAAGCAAGGGAAAAACATAAAAAAACGATGGGGAACTAACATCCTCAATTCAACAGAGAAAGGAAAATATCATTTTAGGGTGGTGTTAATGTGTTCTGGTGCACGAAGAACGCTACGAAAAAAAAAAGTAAAATTACGGGGAAGAAGGTATAAATTCTCACAGTGGGCCTCAAGCACAAAAAGGGCTGCTCCTGGAAAACAAGGGGGGGCCTTGGAATAGAGGCCAAAAGTCCGGGGGAATAGGGAAAATAAAGAACGCCAAAATAGCACCGAGCAAAAAAAAAGAGAGTCCTCTTTTTGAAAAGAGTTACGTCAACCTGGAGAAACTAAAATGCCCCACAAAAAAGCACGGAATTGAGGGCTTCCTTGGTGTGTAAGAACTAGGGAAGGGAAAGAAGGGGCCCAGTCACAAAGTTTGTGGGGTTCCAGAAGAAAGACGGGGCTGGGGGGGGGGTACGAAGGGGGTCAGGGGCCGGTCTTGAACGTCCAACATCAAAACAAAAAGGTAACCGCGGAGTAGACTAGAAACTCAACCGGGCGGTGGGGACGATTAGGGGGAGTAGGAATTAACGAACGAAGGAAAAAACAACGTCTGACCAACAAAAAAAAGACCAAAAGAACGAGGGGAAAAAAAAAACCGCCTCAAAAATTGGGGGCTGATGCTTCGGGGAAAAAATAAAAAAAAAAACAAGAAAGCGAAAAAAAACACGAGACCAAAGTCAAATTAAATAAACAGACAACACCACAACCGCAAATTCATGAGGACCCACACACATTCTCCAACCTTTCACCAAAAGTTGTAAAGGACGGGCCTCAAATCTCAAGGCAGTGGCCTACCGCCCGCCTTTGAGTTCATTCCGTGGCCACTGTACACACTTCACAGGGCGAGCTGCGTCGGAGGGGAACCCTTTTTGGAAGGGGGGAGGCTCGTGGAAGGAGCGAGCGGGTGGGAAAAGGGGAGGGAGGAGGTCACCCTCCCCTAGAAGGGTTTAAAAGAAGGAAAAAAGGAGGGGGGACCGCGTTAAACCCTCAGAAATACCGAATACGGGCTGGGATAATACACATTATTCAGATGGGGTTAAAATATAAAGGGGGGGGGAAAGGGGCCACACGTGTATAATGAATAAAAAAGGTCAAGAAAAGGGGGACCCAAAGGGTTCAAAGGGGGAGGGAAAAATGAAAAAAAATTGTCAGGGAAAAAAATGAGGGCAGCAGGCACTTCTGCAGATCCTGAAAAAAAAAAAAAACAAACAAAAA
>Ga0179593_1641281_pt1 | contig 16124 bp, 21 predicted proteins | sample CZODoug2_1_08_16_FD_185931 | JGI IMG/M metagenome (GOLD analysis project Ga0179593, IMG submission 185931) | Vadose zone soil fungal communities from Angelo Coast Range Reserve, California, USA - CZODoug2_1_08_16fungal (PacBio error correction) | ecosystem: Environmental > Terrestrial > Soil >...
GATCTTCCATCCGGGAGGGAGCCGCGCTCCGTCAGAAAGAAAAAGAGGGAAAGGGCTGAAGAGGAAAACTTCCCGTCCAACTGACGCCTCAAAGACGAGGAGATGCTTCTATAAGGCGCAGGACAAGGGGAGGAAAAGGAAAAAAGAAAAGAAAGACGAAAAAGGGGGGGGGTGATTTCGGCCAGGGAGATTCGAAAAAATCGCGCGGTGCCCTACCCTTTCGGCGTCCTCCGGGGGAAAGAAAAGAAGAAAGCAAAGAGCTGAGCTGCAAGAGACGCCTGGAAAGACCTGTCTCTTCCGTATGCACCTAAGGCTCGGGAGAGCCCTATACCCTACCTCACCACCAAGGTCAATCTTTCAAAAATAAGGTGCGCAATACTAAGTAGCGCTCTGTAGCGCTACCGTCCGAAAAAAAAAAAAAAGCAGAAAGCCGAACAGATCCTCAGGGGTACTGCCCGTGCGGGGGCTCGCCCCTGATGACCCTTCCCCCCGCTTCAGCAAGCGGCAAGGGGGAAAAAGAACACGAGCTTCCCCGTTCACTTTCCGACACGCGCACCTGAAAAAAAAAGGGAAAAAAAGACGAGCGTGTCAGAACGTGAAAAAAGGGCTGCCGCCCTTCTGACTTCCCCGCTCACCTCGGAAAAACGGGCCTCGAATCCGCGAGATACCTCGGGCGATGAGTCTTGGAAAAGAGAAAAAAAAGAGAAAGGGGGGGGGGGAAAACTCTAAGAATCGAGAGCCACCGATACCCAGTCTTCCTGCGGTCACCACCGAGAAAAAAAAGGGAGGTCCTCCTCTGACATGAGACTCTCATTTCTATTGCCCACGATTTAACTATCTAGAGAAAGAGGGGGAAAGGGCATGGAGGCCTCAGGAATTGCCCGGAGGGGGGGGGGGGGGAAGGGGTTGCGCTCGTGTCGTGCACTTTCAGAACAGGGCGGAGGGGAGCAAGAAAGGGAAAAAACGCAGCCGCGAATCGCTCTCGCGGTTCTTCTCGCACTCCCGTTCGTCGCGGAAGAAAAGAGGGAGAGAGCGAAAAAAAAAAAAGGATTAGGAAAGATAGAGATGACTCTACGACGGAATTAATTTGTCCTGATCAGCGTCCCACGCGCTCGAAAGGAGAAGGCGGCCGGCGGCGCTTCAACTCGAGGTTTTACTCCGAAAGAAAAAAAAGACAAACCCATCCGAGGGCTTCCTCCAAGGAGGGAAGAAAGTTGCCCATTCCCATCGGATGGTGATGTCGTACGAGCATTAATAAAAAAAAGGACTCTGTCAGAGGAGGATACGACATTATGCACGACGACATTCCGGGTCCTTATGAGGGAGGGGGGGAGAGAGTCAATCGAGGGGTCAAAGGAGTCTATCCGCCGCCACTAACTACCCTCCCGAGAAGGACTCATCGTCCCTCGTATCTCTCTTACTTCGGGACCACAAAAGAGGGACGGGTAAAAGGCGGGGGCAAACCGGGGGGGGAAGTCGATCCCGCTCTCTTCTGTTCCTCTCGGGGAAAAAGGGAGGGGTCGGAAGTGAACGGGAAACTCTCTTGCTGACCGAGGAGACGCAAGTGGAAAGAGGAAAAATATAAGGGTCTACCCCCGAAAAGGGGAGGAAAAAAAGGATAGTTGTGCCTGCGTCTCGTGGCTGGAAAAAAGACGGAGAGTAGCGGCGGCCTTCTCGTCTACACGCGCTACTAAGAGGAAAAGAAAAGGAAAACGATTGGAAAACTTGGGTTTCGCCTGGATAAGGACGACCTGACTCAGCAGGGCTCGAGTGGAGGGTTCGAGAGAGACACAGGTTCCTTCCATTCGTCCACCGCAGGCCGTCTCGCAGGAAAAGGAGGGATGGGCCAATCTTGAAACCGGCTTCATCTCACTTATTCCGGAGACCGGTCAAAAAGGAATAGGTAGCCACCTTCCTGAGTCGGGGAGAAAAAAAAGAGAGTAAAGGGCTGGATCGGAAAGGGACCCAGCCAATCTCCACTACCTTGTCCGCGCCTTCTAAGGGAAGAATCAATCCCGGTGAGTCGTCATTTTGACCGGGTAAAAAAGAGAAAAAAATTAGGAGATGATCGAAAAGGGATATCGAGTCAGGCGATACGAAAGGAAAGCACCGGAATGGAGATCCATCTACTCCTGAAGGTCATACCGTTTTCTTACGCTGGGGAAGGGGGAAAGGAGGGGGACCAGCTTCACCAAGAAAGGTCGGTCGCCGTATGCCCAGCCTTCGCACCCTGGAGGTGAAGCAAGTTCCAATTGCTTCTCTGAAAGGGAGGAATGAGGGGGAAGAACAATCCCCGAGTAGGAGAGTAGGACCGCATAATGCCATTGCCTCAGCCTGTGATGCGGAGGGGGGGAGTGGCGGTCCGGCAAGGTCAGAAGGAGAATACAGGTGTCCAAGGGGGGGGGAAATCTTTGTGACTCCTTTTCTTAGATTCAAAAGAGTAGAGGTCGGAGTAAGACCGTGGCGAGCAATCTCCCCTCCCCCGAAAAGGGGAAAAAGAAAGGGGGGAAGGCGCAGCAATTCCTTCCCCTTTCCACGAGCGCGCCGCCTTTTTCCAGCGTGCGGAAAAAGGCAATTAGTTAGAAGAAAGGGGAGACGCATCAGAGAGTTCCTGCGAGACGCTCAGAACAGGGGGAAAAAAGGGAGAGCATTCTTGCCAGAAAGGGCGTGCTGGCCAGACGTTTGTTTCTTGGGGAAAAGAAGGCGCCATAAACCCGCGTGTATCAGAAAAGGAAAAAGAAAGGAGGAAACGTAATCCCGGAAAAAGCACCTCCGTAGCATAAAGCGACTAAAGTTCGCCCCCGGGGAAAAGAAAGATAAGAGAGCGTTCAAAAAGATTGCACTTTGCACTCCTGGTAGTGGAGGAGCTTAAGAAGAAAGAAGGATGGAAACAGAAGTTAGGAAAGGGAAAGGCAGGTTAATGAAGGACACGCATTTCGCCCATCAGCCATGAGACAAAGGGAAGAGGGGGAGATGTTTTCGGATGGTGGCACGAGGTTGAAGCGACGCAGGAAAGGATTGAACGTGGAGCTCTTCTCTAAGCCGAAAGGGAAAGGAAAAGGAGGAAGCAAGGGTGTCAACACCGTTGCGATGGGAAAAGCTCAGAGAAGCGGATGGCCTGTCCTTGGCGCCCAAACAAGGAGAGGAAAAAAAGAAAACACTCGTAAACCGGAAAGGGGTATGGCCGTTAATGCTATAATCGAAGCAACAGGAAAAGCCCAAAGGCTTTTGCCAGAAAAAAAGGGAAAAGGGGTCTACACCTTAGTATAAATGGAAGGGTGTGTCTTCCGCCCCAAAACTCAGAAAGAGGGGGGGGGAGCGAAGGACGCTATCTTTCCTGGTTCCAAGGGAAGTTGCAAGTAGGGGAAAGGACCGGCCTTCCTTCGCCTTGCTATTATGCGGAAGGATTTTCATTTTTTCTCGCAGAAGGGAAGAAAAAAGGGGAAAGTTGTCGTTTCCCAGAACTGGACCGTAGAAAGGACAGCCAGTCACATCTCTAGCGTGTCAAAAGGAGAGTAACATTAATGGGAGAAGCTGTTCCCCCATGTCTACGACGGCTGAAGGACGCCAGCGATAAACTTAGTGCCCTACGTGGAAAGAAAGGGGGGGGACTGCGAGGGGGGAACTGCAAGTCGTATGGTGTGTCCAAAGAAAAAACAGCTTTCCCGTCTCTGTTTCCCAAAAGAAGGGGAAGCTGGGGGAAACGCCGTCGACGGAGAAGGGAGAAAAGGCCAATTTATGTTCCGAGAAAAAGGAGGGAAAAGGCCCGGGGAAATCGATGAGGAAACCCCATCTCTGGCGGCGAGGAAATGTGCATGACAGCGCGTTTCCCGTTGCGCTGCCGGAAAGAAGGGGAAGGAAATATTTGGGAGGGGAGGAAAGGGGGGGGATCTGGAAACACTCTTCCCGTGGCCAAGAAAAACAGTTGCGAGCATATCCCATTTGGTGAAAAGAGGTGAAAAAAAAGGAGGAGGAGATAATGCTCCGCCAGGAGGGGGGCCCAGCGGGCAATTTCGGGAAGGGGGGTCGACTTATCTGTCTATATGGGCCTGTGGGAAAAAAAAGGGAGGAGGAAGGGATACCCCGGGAAAAAGCAGAAGGGCCCGTCCGGGGCTTTGAAAGGAGGGGCAAGACATGTTTACTCTCCGGCGAGAAGAAGAAAGTGAAGCCACAACAAGGGAAAAATGGCGACGCCTGGCAAGCATCCTTTCGCCAGGGCCAGAATCAGGGTAGCACCGTCTTCCACCGTCCCGCGACGAAAAAAAGAGGGGGAAAAAGATGCCAGTGGAAAGGGCACGCCCTCCATTTGAAAAAATAGAACACCATAGAAGCCTCCAATTCTCTTCTGACAACTCCACCAGGGAAGAGGACAGAATTTTCAGTCTTTCTCTCTGAAGAGAAAAGGAAAATAGTCCCAAAAGAGAAATGTCTCCGATGGGAAAGTACCTCCATTCCTCACAAGAGGAAAAACAGCAACCGAATCGACTCACTCCTCTTCCGACGATTGCCTCCAGAAAAAAGGGTCGGATGCTTAATTGACCGACGAAGGGGAAAAAAGAGATGGTCGCTAGAAAGAGGCGCGCGCCTTTATGGCCACACGGTGGGGAAGGAAGGGTTCAAGTATGCATCCATCTAATCGTGCCGAGAAAAAGGGGAGGACACTGGACGGCGCCCTCCATGGCTTTCTGTTCGGCCAGAAAAAAAAAAAAAAAGAGGGGACATTTTCGGGGAAACCATTGTCTTTAAGGCCGGAATCCGGGCCTGCAATTCAGAGGAAAAGAAGGGAGGGGGCTCTGAGGAAAAGGCAATTAAATCTCTCTAAAAAAGAAAAGAAAAGTTTTCCTTTCCTTGTGCCGGGAAAAAAAGGAAGGGGGGAAGAAGGGGGGAGGCCGGTGAATAGAAAAAAGGACGAGCCGGCTTCACTTCCCTGTTGCCCGACAAGAGAACTGTAGGCGCCTGCTGTCCGACTCCTCACGCAGAAAAGAAACCTGGCAATACGGCCGATTTCTTTTCCCTCCTTCCCTCTAGAAAGCTTGGCACAAACGTGTTGTCCCTCAAGGCGCAAGAGGAAATCAATCCGGGAAGAGAAAAAAAAAAAGGGCAGGAAAGTCGTTCAATCCGCATCCCGACCCAAAGGGGCGGCAAATGCGTAGACCGATTCAGGTGAGTCGGTTGCCGGGGGGAGGGAGAAAAGGGGGGAGGGAGGGCCCGGAAAAGGGGGAATCGGCGCGTCAGCTGGCTGACCCGGGGGCCGTGAGGGGAAGACGGCCCGAGCACGACTTCACTTCGTGCAAATTACCTAGGGGGGGGAAGAGGAAAGGTAGAGTATCTGGGCGCGACCCTTGCTGTCGTGCCCGGAAGGGGGAAGGAAGATTGCTCTTTCGTTCTTCGTCCTTGCAAGGGGAAAAAGGAGAGGTGCTAACCCTTGCGGGAAATGAGTGCCAGGCACTGTCGCCCATGGTCCACTTTCATACTCGGCCTCTCGGATAATGGAACCGCCGCAGAGAAAAAGAAAAAGAAGGAAGCAATCAACCGGAGGGAAAGTACTGCGTCCTATCCAGGTGTCTCATAAGCCGAAGCCGACGAAAAAAAAAGCGACTGCGAAAACATTCCCCTATGGCGCAATTGCCCGACTGGGCACCAAAAAAAAAGGGAGAAAAAAATTAATTTCAAAAGGGGGGGGGGATAGGACTCGCAACGGGCGGTGAATCACTCTGCGTCTGGACATTTGGCCAAAGACCAAAAAGCGCCTCCGAAAAACTATTGCGCCGTTTTGTATTGGAAAAAAGAAGAGGGAAAAGGGACGAATCGCAAAAAAGAAGCAGAGAGGGGGTTTCCTTCAATCGATTTCCGTACGGGTAAAGAAAGAAAGGGAACATACAATTGGCACCTTTTCCTCCCTAATGGAAAACGAGGAGGGAAAAGGGGAAAAAAGAAAAACTGTAACGGAGAAACAGGAGAAGGGAGAAAGCTTTTGTAGCTTTGGGACACCCCATACTACTTGTCATTTCAGCAGAAGAAAAGGGGGAAAAAGTAGGCTCCAAGTGTTAAAGAGCTGGGACCTCGCACCGGTAAGCCTCCGGCCTTTCGTAGAAGAAAGGGCGCATCTCTCCCTACTTGTTGCACGCTAGAGGAAGAAGAGTTCGGGGAAGACAAACTTGGCACTCATCTCTTCACCGTTCAAGAGGAAAAAGAAAAAAGAAGGGGCGTTCCAGAGAAAACAGGCCGCCTATCGCCAAGGAACGAACGATTCAACGCGGCAATTGAGGAAAAAAAAAAAAAAGCTTAAGTCTCTGAGAAGACACGTCAGGCTCCCGCGCTTGAAAGGAAAGGACGAGACCACACTCGAAGGTACAGAAGAAACGGGAGTCAAGCCTACCTTTGGGTCCGTGCGAACGGGCCCAAAGGGGGGGGTGAAAGAAAAGAAAGTCTCCCTGGGGAAAGGAAGACCGCATTCCGCCCTACGTAAAGAGCTGGGGAAAGGGGGTAGACACGCGTTGGGCGCCCCAGACAGGAAGAGAAAAAGGGGAAAAAAGTGTAAAAAAAAGGCGGTTACCCGTACGTTCGGTCGCGAGAAAAAGAAAGTAAAAAAAACACTACTTGCAATCGGAAAAGGGAAGAGGGGAAACAAAAAAATCAACAGAAAAAAGCAGTTCCTCGCCCTCATCGGGCTCAGGGGAGGGGAAATTCAATTAAACTGCCGTCTTGCCCGACATCGCTTGGGGAAAGAAGGAAGGGACATGAAGGAAAAGAAAGAGGCACCTCCCAGTAGTGGCAAGGAGTAGGATGCCCGGCTCATCGTCTTATTTGCCGGAAGGAAGAAGGAAAAGGAGAGAGGAGGATCGCAAGTGTTTCTACAGGAGGTGAGCTAAAAGAAAGGGGAGATAGGGACGCTTCCTTTCCCAGGAAAAAAGGGGGGGGAAGAAAAAAAGGGGAACCTGTGACCACCTACCCACCGTCCTGGCCAGGGGAAAGAAGCGAGTCCCTCTTCCTCTCCTACCAGTCGCGAAAAGAGGAAGAAGGGGCGATAGAAATATCTCTCTCTCATACAGGGGAGAAGAGGGGAGGAGGATACGGCAGTAGGCGATCTATATCTGAAAAAGAATGAGGTGAGCACTTCCACACACACGTAACAAAAAGCGCTGTGTCGCAACAAGAGGCGCAAAAAAAAATTGCGGGCTGTGAATATACCTTTCTTGGGAAGAAAAAAAAAAAAGATACACAACAAACCCTACGAGAAAGGGTAGGGGGATGGGAGCTTGCTCGCCACGGGTGGACCCCTACAGCTCCACTAGAAGGAAAAAAAAAAAAAAAAGAGGAAAAAAGGGAACCAATCGGAGGACGCACGGCCTTGCTGGCGGACCTTGCCGGAAAAAAAAAAAGAGGGGGCATCTCCGCATCCCCGGCGGAAAGAGGGGAGAAGAGAGGTTCACGATGGGGAAAAGGGGAAGATCAATAGGTCAAAGTCACTTGGCAACTTCTAAAGACAGGACGAAGACTTTGTAGTTGTGCCAGATTGGACGCAGCGAGGGGAAAATACCCGCGAGGAAGGCGTCTTCGATTGTATCTTTCATCAGAACAGCAGAGAGAAAGCCTGATGAATAACGTTCTAGAGGTCGGGAGCGGAAAAAAAGGGGGAAAGGAAAAAGGCCGCAAACTGGAGGGGGGGGGGAGATACGGGAGATGCTCTAGAATTCGTCAGGCAAGGTCGTGGGGGAAACGTGCTCTCAATACCAATTGCGCGAAAGGAGAGCTGATACCTATAAAAAAGGAGGGGTGCCCGACCCGGTCGGCGTCCTCCTTGAGATGAGCGGGGAGGAAGAAGATCCTTCCGGGTCGATCGGCCTTCGGGGGAAAAAAGAAAAGCTCAGTTAAGTAAAAAAATCGACCCCCTTCTATTTCAGGTCGGCCGAAAGAAAGGGGAAGGGCTGGCGCCTCATCAAGGAGAAAAGGGGAAGAAGCGGCCTCTAAGAGAAGGATCTCCAGCTCCTCAGCCGCGCCGCAGCACAAAAGGAAAAAAAGGGGGATAGACCACTGTATTACTTCCCCGCGGCTTCAGCAGAAAAAAAAAAAAGCAGAGGGAAGAAATCTTTAAAAAGGGTCAATTACGACCTCGCACCTTACCCTTCCCGTCACCTCGATGACCGAAAAAAAGGCGACGGGCACGTCTGAACCGTCGCCGCTCAGCTCGGCGGGAAAAAAAAAGGGGGAAGAGGGGTACGAAGGTCTAGGAAGAGGGGCACAACCTCGGCGCACGCTGGTCGTCGTTTTGCGGGTCGACGCGACCGAAAAAAAAGAAGGACAGAGTCCCACTCTACATCCTGAACCCGACTGTAGTGAAAAAAAAAAAAGGAGGAGAGCGAGGCCCCCTATGTGAAGAAGAGAGAGAGTACGACCATCCCCTCCGATGGGAATTTTCCCACTTTCATGAAGGTCCCAAAAAACGAGGAGGAAATGGAGAACATGGCGTGGCTCACACGTAAAAAAAAAAAAAAAGGAAGAGAATCTCGCTTTTGAGAGAAAAAGAAAAAGGGAGTAGAGGAAGCGCGTGACGCTGATCCTTACCATCATCCTTCCTCTCGAGTTCATATCGAGAAAAAGAGAAGAAACGAGAAGAAAAGGGGGAAAGGATTGGTCAGGATCAGCCGTCCAAAAAAAGGGAAGAGAGTCTACGTCTGCGACTAAAAAGGAGGGGGAAAAGCGGACGGTGTGAGCCCACGCTCCCATGTTCTGAACTTGCCCGACAGTAAAGAAGTGAAAAGTCAGCAAGTTGCCCATTCCCATCGGAGGTTGATGTCTTACTAGCAGGAAAAAAAGAAAATCTGGGAAAGAGGAAAAGGAGAGTAATCCTGTCAAGAGGAGGATACTACATTATCACTACTACAGTCCAGAAAAAGTCCGACCTGGGTAAAGTTGCTCTCGAGGTCCTGAGAGGGGGAAAAAAAAAGCCCAGCGGTGCGCCCTCTTTTTGCGCAGACTTTCCCCAAAGAAGAAAAGAGAGCAGCGGGATGACCCGGCCCCGAGCCCCGCCGAGAGGAAAAAAAGAGAAAAAAAAGGGACGATCCAAAGATAGGGACCGAGGTGACGGGTACTTTTCATTTCTCTGTTTCGAATTGAACCGGGGGACGAGGAGACGCAAGGGCCGCCTGGCGCTGCTGAATCCGGTTACGTCATCAGGGTAAAAAAAAAGAACAAGGAGGTGTGGAGCGTCTCGGAGGAAAGGAAACACCAAAACAGGTAGCGGCGTCCGTTTCGCGCTACCATTCTCGAGAAAGAGGCCCTCCTTAACAAGGGAAAGGGTGGTGGGGTCGTATGAGGCCGACCTTACTCCTCAGGGCTCTGGTGAGAGAAAGGAGAGAACAGGTCTTCCAGCTTCCCACGCAGGCCGCATAAAAGGGAGGAGGAAAGCTTTAACACCTCTTCAAGAGAAGGAGAAAAAGACCCGGGTCGTGCACCGCTCTGATTTTATAGAAGACGATCTCAAGGAGAAATCCATACTTTCTCGTCCTAAAGGTGACCGCACCACTCTCCACTACCTTGTCCGCGACCGGAAGAAAGAAAGGAAGAAAAGAAAAGGTGAGGCGGCAGTTGACCTTTTAAAGTGGAATATTCAGCCCCGTTTCAGAAGGGGAGAAAGTTGAGAGTCTCAAAGGAGAGGGGGGGGGGGATGAACGACCCGGATGGGATCAATCGAAGACTAGTCATGAAAAAGGAAAATGCATCTGCTCCAGCTCTGCTTCCATCTGGCCAAAGAAAAAAGAAAAAGGAAGGGTGTGAAGAAAGAAGAGGTCTGACCTAATGGAATCTTCAGGGGGAAATAACATAGGGGAGCTAAAGGACGACTCATCAAGGCCATTGCCTCAAATCAAGATGTACTTGGGGGGAGGGTAGCGGCCGGCAAGGTCCTCTCCAGGCCTGGGCGGAAAAAAAACAGTTTGTGTGGGGTCAATTTGTGACTGAAGGAAAGGAAAAAAAAAGGAGTCTCGGAGGAAGGAGAGGAAAGCTCCCAATCCCCCTAAAAGGTCATGAAAAAAGGGGAAAAGAAAGGAAAGGTCCCCGTTGAAAACGTCCCAGAACTGCCTCAGGTGATCGCGCAGAAGGAGGGGAGAACAGGCAAGATTAGGTAATCCGCCAGGTACCTTCATAAAGGGATCTCGGAAAGGGAGTAAGAGAAAGGCTTGAAAGTTTCCCGTGCCCAGTGAATCGGAAGGGCCCAGGGTGGAGAAGAGAAAGGACCAAAACAACTTGGTATCCTCCGGGACGGGAAAATAACGCAACTACTACAAAATGTCTCAAAAGAGGGAAAGAAGACGAAACGCGACTAAATTCGCCCCGGGGTGGGAAAGGCCGGCATCATACGTAAATTGCACTTGGAAAAGAAAGGGGGAAAGGGGCTATTCAGAGAAGCGACCCGTCCCATTTCGCATTCATTAACAAGGGAAGGGGGATGAAGGACACGGCACTTCTCCCATCAGAAAAAAAGAAGGAAAGAAGGGAAGGGGATTTTGGGAAGGGGGCACGAGGTTGAATCTACTCAGGCCCCGGGGAAAAGGACGGACGGGGAGAGAGTCATCTAATCGTCCCGAAAAAAAAAAAAAAAGAGGAGGAACAACCTTTGGGGGAAAAATGGGAAATGCCCACCAGCTCTCGAACGGCTGGCCGAAAGGGTACCTCCGTTCCCACGCGCCCGAAAAAAAGGAAAAAGAGGAAAAGGGGAAAACAGGGAATAGTGTGCCGCCCGCCCGCAATGGCTGGCCGTTCGGGGAAAAAGTAGAAAGAACCGGGATTCTTACATAGCTGTGAGAGGAAAAAAAAAAAGGGGGAGAGGAGAGTCTACGGAAAGAAAAGGACAGCCTGTCCTTTCCTAAGAAAAAACAAAAGTTACTCTTTTGTTTGCATCTGGAGAAAGAAAAAAAGGGAGAGAACGTCTATGAAGAAAGAAACCGTAGTTTTTCATGTTTTCGGCTCTTAAAAATCACCTTCTTGCAGAGCTTGCCTTGCCAGGGGGGAGGGAAAAGGGGGGAAGAAGGGGAGGGCCAGCCGATGGAAAAAGGCGTGGCAACCTTCTTTCTCTAGAGAAAAACAATCTTTTCCAAAAAGAGAAGTCTTGGAACCCGGTTGCTCGTCTTGTCCCAAGGGGGGGGGACACGACGTTTGCCCTTTCCAAAATAGAGAACACGAGGGGGGGGGGGGTCGCTTAGCTCACCAGTCACAATCTGAACAACAGAAGAAAAAGAAGGGAAAGCGGGGCCTTGTACCACGCCGGAAAGTGAAAGGAAGCGAAAGGAAAAGGTATGTTCCGAAGGAGGGTGAAAATAGGAAATCACGATGAAGTAAACCCCATCGCGTCGGAGGAGAAAAGAAGGAAAGGAGGGGGAAGGCGGGTCTGCAGTGAAGAAAAAAAGGGCATAGTTTTGTCTTTAGCGCTTTTGAGCGGAAAGCCCGTGAAAAATGCAGACGCAGAATTGAGAAAAAAAAAAAAGAAAAAAATCAAAAGGGGGGGGAAAGGCAAGGTAGTTTTCCGCCTCGTAGGTGGAAGGGGGGGAAAGGAGGCAAATTGCTGGAAGCGTGTGCAGTTTTTCGGGAAAAGGGTGGGGGATCTTTCTCCGGAGAGGGGGGAAGAAAAGAAGGAGCGGCCGGTTGCCTTTCTTCACTCTGCTGTGGGGCACGAACGGGGGGAGGAGGGGGAGGAAAAAGCCAGGAAATTCCTATCTTTCACCTTTCCATGGGCGGAAAAAAAAGAAAAAAGAAAAGGAAAGAGAAGATCCAAGTTCCTCACCGAAGAAAAAAAAAGGAGAAAAAAGCCACCTCGGACGGCCCCTCGCCAGTGAAAACACAAGGGTCGTCTCCCCGCTCCCTCGGACGGGGAAGGAAAAAAAAAAGAGAAAGAAAAACTCCTTTAGAGGAGAAAAAAGGGAAGGAGTGCTCGCCTCGTCTCAGGAAGCCCCCTGCTTCCAGCCGCTGACGAGAGGCCGGGTTTCTGCCAAGAAGAAAGGATGGACAGGGCAAGCGATTACCCAAAAGAAGTAGAATTGCCGCCACTCGCTAGCCGTCAGCTAAAAAGAGAGGAAAAAAAAAGGAATTGGTATATTCCCGGAGGAGTGGGGGGGGCACCCAGGAGAGCCTCATCTTCGCGCTGCCTGAAAAGGGGAGAAAGAGAAGAGGGGCCTGCGGTACCTACCGAGGGAGGACAGGATCCAGAAAGGCGGGCCTGTAATGCTTCCTCAAATTGTCGTGCGGGGGGGAGAGCCGTCAGACTCTAATCGACCATCGGAAAGTGAAGACGCCTAGTAATTGTCCCGGCTCTAACCTTTGCAAAAGAGTCGCGGTGAGGGCGGGAGGGAAAGGAAGAGAAGAAAAGAACAACAAACGGAGGCAGGAGTCACCTATCATAGATTTCATGAGAAAAAAGAAAAGCGATGTGCGTTACGCTTAATTGAGGACAAAAAGGAAGAAAGGAGAAAAAAAAAGGAAGGTTTGCAAAGAAAGGGGAAGATGGTGCTTCTCTTCCTGCCGGCAACCCCCCCCAAAAACCCACACCCCCCCCCAATAACCACCACCAAAACACCCCCCGCCCCAACCCACCCCCTCTCAAAACCACCCCGCCTGAGGTGCAACCGACCCCCCCCACAACGCCTCCCGCGACGCACCCCCCACGACACCCCCAGCCCAGAAAAGACCCCCACAAGCGCCTGCTTTCCTACCCGCACTCCATTGGAGGAGATGGAAAAAGGACTAGGTCGTTCCGCCTGCCCAGATGGAGAAGGGGAAAGAAGGGAAAGGGACTCGGACGCGAGGAAGGGGGGGAGGGAGAGAAGAAGCTAAGGGAAATCTCAATAACCAGTTTCCGTATTCTTTAAAAAGGGAGGAGAGAGGAAGATGGAGGGAAGAAAGAGGCGACTATTAGTTATTCTTGTTGAAGGGAAAGGAAAACCGATTTCGAAAAAGGGGAAAAAGGGCGAGTCACTTGGCTGACGCCTTTTTCCGTGCTGCGGGAAAAAGGAGAAAGGCAGAGGGTGGGGGGGTTTTCCCCGCGCTGTCGGCCAAAAAAAAAAAAAAAAAAGAAACCTTTCGAAGAAGGAAGTAGGGTGCGCTTCTTTCTCTGCCGTGCAAGCGGTGAAAAAAAATAGGGAGGAAGCACTTGCCAGGCGTCTCCCATTGCCCACGTTAATATCTGTCCTGGGGAAGAAAGGAGGAAAAGAAAAAAAAAAGCAGGGAATCCCAGCAAAAAAAAGAAAAAGAAAGGGAGAATAAGCCGAGCCTGACTCATATAAACCACATTCCCATATAGGAAAGAGAAAAAGGGAAGACTTGTCCACCATACGGCGCGAGAAAAAAAAAAGAAAGTTAATTTTCAAAGGGGGATCTTGCTCACAGCAACGGTCGGTGAATCAAAAAAGGGGTCCACTTCCTTTTTTTCGAGGGAAAAGGGCGGGACCGTGTATTTCAACTTCATACATCATAACTCTCTGGAGGGAATGGAAAAAAAAACGCGAGGGGGACCGTCCATCGATGTCCATTACTTTTAAAGAAAAAGGGGGAGAGGGGAACATACAGTTGCCTTTAAAAGAAGGAGAGAAGGCGTGGAGGAAAAGAAGGGACGGCAAAAAGCGAGGGAAGCTTTTTTTGCTTTGACGAAGAGGGAAGGGGCACTCGATAGTCAAACCCTTCTTGGAAGGAAAAAAGGACCTAGGACTGCTGGGACACCGCCGCGAAGGGCCGTATACATTGGGAAAAAAAAAAAATGAGAGCGCGGCCCTACGGTTTCACTCTCGCGAGGGATGGACGAGGCGCGTCATTTCTGGGAAAAGAAATAGGGAGAAATGCGGGGACTGGGAGGAGGGCGCCGACCACATGAAAACTACGTCTCGAGGGGGAAAGAAAGAATAAGAGGCCGCTACGGAGCCGGTGCCGAAAGAAAGGGGAAAAAAGAACCAAAGCTGAGGGGGAAGAAGAAGAACAAACGTCGCCAACGCTCTTAAGAAGAAAGAAAAGATCCTGTCAACTCCGGTGATTCGACAGGAAAAGAGGGAAAAGGGATCTTGGAGGGGGAAAAAAGTGGCCGCACACTACTCCCAGAAAGGAAGATTCACGCCCGAGAGGGAAAAAAACAGGGGGGCGAAAGTTAATAACCCCCCCCACAAAAAAAGAAAGAACAAAAGGCGCGAGCTGGCTGGGCTCGCAAAAAGGGGGGAAAGAAAGGACTCGAAAAGAAAGGAGGGGACGGCTTAATATTAAGAGAGGGAGAAAAAGTGGAATCTTTCAAATTTTCGTAAGGAAAAAATCAGTAAAGAAGGAATGCGGAAATCATTCGGTCTCATTTCTGATTTGAGAAGAAAGGGGAAAACTGCCGCTTTTCCTACCCTCTTGTTTAATGGGAAAAAGGGGGGGGGGGGAGGAGTTCGAGAGGAAAGCGCAGCTTCCCCGAGGGAAAGTTTGAGAGTCTTATCCCGTGCGAGAAGAAGCGACACCTGGGCGGGGAAAAAAGGGAAAGGGGTCGGGTACTCAATTTTTGCTACAGGAGTCTCTAGTAGAAGGAAGGGGAAAGTCCCTGCTGATACCCGCTTGTTCTGGGAGAAGAAAAAAAAAAAAAAGAAGGGATTCCTGGGAGGAAAAGAAGCGAGATGCAAATAGTCTCGTTTCGCGACGGGCAAAAAGAAGGAAAAGTAAAGGGAAATGCGGATTACCCTAAATTCGCAGGACAAAAAAAAAGAGAAAAGAAAAGATAACTGATGCGGAGGAGAAAAGGGGGAAAGGAAGTGCGGCGCCTTCCTTTCACACTTCCGAATCAGGATGGGAGAGGAAAAGGTATACCCGACGCTTCCATTAGGGGGGGGAAAAGTTGCAAAAAAAGGAACCACATCGTTATAAGAGAAGATTGCGAAAAAAAGCCGAGACTGTTTACACGAGGAAAAAGGAAAGACTTGATGGGCAGCTTGAGCCTACTCGTGAGGTTTCCGTGGAAAAGAAAAAGGAAGAAGCAAAGTGGGCAACTTGCTTCACCCTATGCTACAATGGAGAAAAAGGGGGGAAAGGGGGGGAGGGACCCTAGGAAACTCGGGAAAGAGGCAGTTCCAGCGGCCTACCAGCGGGGAAAGGAGGGCGGAGGATTGGATTCTTCATCCGGGGGAGAAAAAAACGTCAATCAGGGAGGTTATCCGGGTCGGTGCTCTGCACGGGGCTTAATCTGAAGAAAGAAGAAAAGGTAGGGATCTCTCGATGGATTCTCGAGAAGGCGCAGGAAAAGGGGAGGAGGAGAAAGAGGGCAGACGCGAAAGGAAGGAGGTAGGGGCAATGGTTCTATTCGACCGGGAGTAAGAGAGGGGACCGACCCTGTCCGGCTCCTCCTGAAGAGGGGAAAGAAATAGGGCCTAAGAAGAGAGAGAAGGGCCTGCGTTGGCGCCTTGAATACTGGTCGCTCCCGGAGAAGGAGGGAAAAAGACGGCCCCTGCTGTCAGGTCTTCCTCATAAAGGAAAAAAAAAGGGAAGAGAAAAACCTCCATTGAGAAAGATGTCGCGACTGTAATCTCTACCTTCCTCCTCTAAAGAAAAGACTGCCAGCAGCGCCTCAGCACAACGATCCTCTGTGGTCTGCAAGTAGGAGAGAAAAAAAGAAAAGAAAAAAACAGAACCTTGCGGAAAGAGGGAAGCAAGAGCGTTCCCGGTTCCTTCCGACACAGAAGGGGGAAAGCCTATCCGCGTGATCGAAGTGAGGGCAGGGAAAGGGAAAAACATCGGAGGGGGGGACGTCTCCTCCCGTTCTCGTAATTTCCTCTAGCTCTCTTCGAGAGAAAAAGGGGAGGGGAGGGGAGGAGGGAATCGACTCGTACCCTCTCGATAAAAAAGGAAAGAAAAGACAAAGGGAAAACAGGCACTCATGGGGAAAAAAAGGAGATCATGTCGTATCCTCCTCTTGACCTTCTTAAGAGCATTCTAAGTCCACAGGGAAAAAAAGAAGAAGGGGGGGATGGGGGTACTTGCCTTAAGTCCTTCGTAGTGAATGAAAGGAAGGGGGGAAAAAGGCGGGGGGCTCCAAGAGAAAAATGAGAAAAAGGCCGCCTCGCTCTCGCGTTTCTTCTCTCACTCCCGTTCTTCGAGGGAAGAAAGAAGGAGAGAGGAAGGAC
>Ga0179593_1654706_pt1 | contig 16124 bp, 19 predicted proteins | sample CZODoug2_1_08_16_FD_185931 | JGI IMG/M metagenome (GOLD analysis project Ga0179593, IMG submission 185931) | Vadose zone soil fungal communities from Angelo Coast Range Reserve, California, USA - CZODoug2_1_08_16fungal (PacBio error correction) | ecosystem: Environmental > Terrestrial > Soil >...
TAGTCGCAGCATAGAAATCTCTGCGTGTGAGCCGTCGGAGATAAAATGACACGCTCACGTAGGACACTTACGAAGCGGTAGGGGAAGAACACCGGCTACTAATACGGGAAGATCTACTGCAGGAGCTATAACTAACAAGGTTTCTGACTGGGGTTTAAAAACACCATCCCAAAAGCGGTTACGATTCGTAGAGTCAAACGGAGGCCGGCAAAGTCCTCATAGTGCCCAAACTAGGTCTTGTAAAAAGCAAAAACAACTTTATTGAAAATTATCAGTACCGGATGGGGATGGCATTCAAGAGTAGGGGTGGTAAGTTTAACGGCGCGCGGATCCGGACATGGGATTTTGGCATTGTTGTACTGCGGGCAAGCGGACAGGTGTGTGGACTTTGTGACTACGGCGGTGCATCTGGGGGGGTTAAAGGGAGGGCTAGGGTCCAGAAAAGGGACCCTCAGTGAGAGTCCTTGAATGATAAATTAACCAACCAAGGAGTAACATCAAGTTGAGACTGTTAGCACAAAAAACAAAGCAAGAAATTTCACTAGATCTTATCAAGGAGAGTGCAACATAGACTCATGGTTTGTTTATAGACATCCCTTCCACTCTTATTTTACTTATGCGTTCCGAGTCTACTCCGGGTTCGTTATTCTGAATTTTAAAAACTTTTAGTTTCGAGACAACATGAAAATCCCCCCAATACGGTAACCACCGAACAACAAACGTATAACGAGAAGATGGGATTCTTTGAAAGGAATGGAATTGGGGGGCTCGTACTATCAGACTTCTGGCCGTGGCCGCCGTCGGCTAAAGATTTCACTAAGACGGGGAGAAATAAGGGGGGATGGGACGAGAGGTCTATAGTCATGTCTTTCGAAGGTCCGAGTCTGAAGCCTTTAAGTCGGGCAAGCTGACCGGTAGGGGTGGTTGTGGGGGGTTGTACTACCTGAATCGGGGAGCAAATGGAGCACTTACGCGGGGGTATCATAGCAAAACCCCTCGTGGGAGGGACTAAAACAGCGCCGTATACATCTAGGCGCGGGAAATTTGGAACTAGGGGGGAAGGGGAAGGGCTCGGCATTTATTACAGGTTAGATCAGTGGCCGAGGGGGTACAGGCGAGATAAAATTAAGGGACGAGTCTTGTCCTACCTCCACAGACCTCAATCCTGTGGAGGGGGGGGAGTGGGGGAGCCTCGTAAACAAACGAGGAGGGGAACTTGCGAGAGGGTTTTTAGTAAAGGGTCTTTGGGGACATAAGGAGAAGTGGCCCACATAAAACGGCGGAAACGTCCAGGAAAGCCGACAGGGACCGCAATGTAAAATATACGGAAAAACTACTAGGAGAGGGGGGGGGGTCATAAAAGAGTCGGCACCTTACCAAAGGGGATGGAGGCTGCGAGTTGTTAGAAAGACACCGGCATAGTGGGAAAATGGAAGCACGATGTGCACAGAGACTCAAAATTACCGTCATAAGTTCATATCACAGAAGAATAATACTGCAACGGCTAAAACGGCTGGGAAGTTTTTCTAAAGACATTAATCCTGACAATTCGCAAGGGAATGAATGTACCGGAGGTCGTATGAAATCGAAAAAGCTGAACAAACGGACTTGAGAGAGACCGGAAATGAAATAGAATAGTCGGAAAAAAATTTATGAAAAAAGACTCATCAAATAAACCTGAAGGGAACTCGCAGAATATTATCAAGCCGGGGGCTGATAGGCGGCCCAGGGCAGGTGCCGCCTATTCGGGGAGTGAAGAAGATATTAGGTTATCTGCAAATGGGCATTTGCCGCCCTGGGGTTACAACGTGTCTGTTTGGAAGGGAAGAAGGGAGGGGGAAATTCCGAGATCGTATGGAAGGGGGGCGTGCGAACGAGACTCCCTGGGAGGTGATGGAGTGGAAACGTGGGGATGAGCCTTGGAAGAAGAAACGAAAACCATTCAAGGGTTGGGTGAACAAGGGTCTGTGACTCAAAACCAGGGCTCAGGGAAAAAAAAAGGTGGAGTGCGGAAGACACGGACTTTTAAAGTGTTTGGACTGAGGGAAATCGTCTTGGGGGAGACCCTCACGAAAGGACACAGTGACTGCGCCGAAAAGGCTGGATTAAAATCCCAGCCCAAGGGGAAGAGCCAAAGAAAGTAAGTCCTGAGAGGGAGGGTCGTCAAGCAATACCGCACCAACGGAGCCATGAATTGCAATTGGCACAAAAGCGGGGTCGGTTCGTTGTGTGGGGTTAAAAAAAAAAAAGGAGTTATGTCATCTTCAACGGAATACGGTAAACATGTTAACCCGTATTCGGCTGGGAGGGAGGGGAATTTTCGGCGGACTGATTGCTCAGAGACTCACACAACGGAGGGGGGGGGAAAGAATTCGCACACATAAAAGGGTCACTGCGCTCTCAAAAGGCGAGCACTCCGAAGGGGGTCAGAATGACCCGTATCCAAAACTGCGCAAGACTAAAAAACGGTAATCAGTCAAAGGACTCGGGGGAAGGGAAGGGGCTATAAGAGACTTCTGTTGTGGGAAGAGACCTACAATCTAACTATCCGGTAAACTCTTCAGCACCACGGTGTCTTGACTACCTGGTGAGGCATTTAATGGGGACACGGGGGGAAATAGCGTCTCCGGAGGAAGGCTCACACGACCAAAATTCCGTCAAGAAAATACCACACTTCAACGGTTCCAGGTAGTGCCCGTAAACACACCGTATGCGCCCGAAAGGGGTGGGATGAAACAAGGAAGGGGTTCAGAAAGGGTTGGGGGCTTTTTGTCTGGCTTCCAGGGACGAAAGACCCCATGCGGGGATAGCCAAGGGGTCACATCATCGGGGGTATCCAAAATTGACTTGTAGTTCAAGGCGAAGGGAAAAAAGGACCATAAAGGGTCGATTTGTGAAGAGTCATAAGACGTTCTACTCCCAATTCTTTAGTGCCGGCCGTATAAAAAGGAGAAGTTAGGCCCCCATTGGGGGGGCTCCTACATGTACAAGGCTCGCGACCACCTTCCAGATGTTGCAAAAGTATGATGTTTTCTGGTATAGGATTCAATAACTATGAGGGCTGCTATAAGTAATGGTAGGGTAAATGCTCGACCACCACCAACCTGTGTAAAAACGTGAGGAAATCGACGACCTGGAGGGAGGGCAGGATATGTGGGGGAATAACACGGACTGGACGGTAGAGAAGTTACAGCACGTCCTTGATAGAACGCGACTCGCGAGCACAAGAACTTGGGGTGAAGGCAAGAGGAGATGATCAGACCAAATGGGAAGTAAGTTAGAGGAAATCAGCCGTCTCCTCCTCATGTAAAAACCACATAGTTGACACTTGGGAACCAAAAGGAACAGAGAGGGTAACGCAAAGGGGGGTCGGTGGTGCTCGATGATTTGCGGTCGAAATGGGATACCCGCTCCTATCCCCTCCCCAAATCACCATCAGGAGCCAATGTAAATAAACTCGAGCAAAAGCCTCAAGTTTCTGACGGTTACGTCAATTAAAAAAAAGCAAACCCATGTGGGGTGTAACGGGAGGTCGGAGACCAGAAGATAATCAAACTCGGTCGCGGAGTTACACAGGCCACCATCTATCTACAAATAGAAAACGGCGATATTTAGTCGGGGTGGCAGTACACAGCGACCTAATCATCTTAGCCGCTCGGTTTCTTGGGATCAGCAGCTTCTGCGGAAGCAAGTCAACTCCCGCACAAAGAGAAACGGGAGAATTAGTTTCTGCGTCCACCCACCCGTCTTCGCGATGAGGCATTGAGATAACTCCTTTGCAAACCAAAAGGGAAAACCCGAGCACATTTTGCTAGAGGGGGAAAGGACTCTACTGCAAAGCCCAGAATTTTAACAGGAGTCCGACGAAACGGATAGCGATTAAGCGAAGGGCGAACTCAAAAAAAGGGAGAGGGATTGTATCTTTAGCGAAGAAAAATTCGCATTACGATCGTTGAAAATAAAAAATCACGTTTGAAACAGGCATGAAAGCGAGCAGAGGATAACTATTGGGTTTTGTGGTGGGGTTGATGTTTCAAGGAGTTTTTTCAAACCAAGCAGGCAAGGTGCGCAGTAGGGGTTCAATAAAAAAGGAGCTATTTAGAAACGAAACGTCGAGCGAGTGAACTCGGCGGCGCAGCGACCGGACTAGGTGGGAAAACGTAGAAGTCGGAGTTAGGGACCGTCGACTCTCATCTGACATGACACCGGCGTAGCTAGAAGAAGCCACTAATCCAGAGTCGGTACGCAAACGAGGGGAATTTTAACGCAAACTACGCCGATCAATAGGGCATATGTAACAAATCTCTGGGGTATGGTGGCATGTATTGGAAGACGGGATCAAGTGACCCGGCTGGGATAGGCTGGGTGCTTGTTCAGGGATGCGTACCGGAAAGATATTGGATAGAAATCAAGGGTGACACTCGACAGTCAGAAGGTCTGCCTATTGGCGGAAGTAGACGATCTAGAGGTGATGGTCTGATGTCGATAGAGGGCATAAAAAAAAATTAAATGAACGGTAGAAAAAAGACAGCGAGGAGATATAACGACGGGTGGTTTTGTGAACGTAATATTAAATGAGGCGTAGACTTGTGGGGAAGAAAAAGAAGAACAGATGGGTGAAGAAATAGTTGCACTCAGCAAACCGCCAAAAGTGAACCGGAGTGTCAATTTGACAAAAGGGGAAAAAAAGAACGGGGGGGGAGGGGTATCAAAAATTATGTGAAATAATTACGTTGGGACATAAGCAAGTTGATAATATGCAGCCAAGCAAAACGTTATGGGAAGATAACCCCAACGAAAAGAGATGCAAGACAGAATCGTCTAGTCATAAAATAACTCATCATTAAGACGAACGGGAGGAGCTTCCTCTGCAAGAACCGCCGGGAGTTACCATAAGTTCTAAATCTACTATTCTTTTCGTTGTGGGATCAATGAAGAAGAAAAGGGGCGGAAGAGAGGAACCGTTGGGTCTGTAGGGGCTATCAAAAAGGTTGGCAACGTTAGTCGGAGAGGTTTTTTTCTGGACAGTTCCCACACCACCAGAAATTTTCGATAAAAGGCAAAGGGAAGACAGGAGGGGTAAGGGGAAGAGACAAAGGGGTGAGGCGAAGGGTTGGCAGATTGGAACTGCAGGAAGGAAGCAGGTACATTCCGGGGGGCCATTCTGTTCGGCTCGACATGGCCGATCCATTGGTTGCAGCTCGTCAAAACAGTTGATGAAGGGTATGGCTGGGCGGCACGGTAAGTGGGGGGTGGGTCTGTCAGATGCGACAATAAAATATGACCGGTATTAACAGCTAGAAAAGAAGGAAATCAAGCACACGAAGTAGGAATAGGCAGGGCGGCGTCTCGTCCCACTTTAAACGGATAATCCGTGAGTAAAAGGGCTGGAATGCCTCGTGGACGGTGGGGGTTGAAGAGCGTGCAGGTGGCCATCGGTCAAGGGAATGAACAAAAAGCGGAGGAGGTTGCTGGGGGGAATTGGGCGACTGAAATCCATGTCTGGATTCTTAAGATATCGAGATAAAAAAAGAAAAAGAGAGGTAGATGCAGGAAAAGTCGGCCCTTGGGGTCAGAAGGAAGCAGCACTCCAGAACAAAATATCTCTTGGTACGCGAACGGATGCCAGCTAAAAAAAAAAAGTTACTACAAAGATAATCAAGACGAGATATAAGGCTCGGAATGGCGTTTATCCGGCGCAATTACTTGAAAGAACGCAAGAAAGTCCTATAAGACACCCGATGTGGGCGGGTGTGGGAATTATGGTTAGTCTCTTTAATCTGCAATGGGGCCGCCGCAGTCGGGTTACTGATTATGAAGGGCAGATCGAAAAAGAGAGAAATCATCAAAAAAGACCAAGACAAAAAAATCACAGGGAACATAACGGGGGCACCACTGGGAATGAACCACCATTAGTAGAACCTTTTTTGCCAAACAAATGGGATCAGAATAGGGTAGTAGGTAACCAGGGCGAAGCGGGCAGAAATCAACATCCAAGAACCAGTGGGAAGTCTACCCCTTGGGTCAAAAATTGAGAGTGAGGAATGCAGGAGAGATCATTAAGATCGACGAAATACGGTGGGATCCCCGGAATCGGAAAACAAATAAAACGCCAGTCCAAATGGAGTGAGTCCGGAGAAAGAAAGGAATAGAAAGAAATTGGGGGACATGGTTACAGAAAACTTGCAACTTAAGCGAATGCAACAAAGGACAGAGACGACAGGAGGAGTATCTGGTGTCATTTGATGTGATCCAGATAAGAAAGACAAATGCTAGCTCAACTGGTAGAAGGCGAGAAAACCAAGGGAAAACGGCGATCGCTACCAGTCTCTGGCGATTAATCTCCAAGTGGGAGGGATTTGCTGGTGCGATCGCGGAGTTTTCATTAAAGCAACGTCCTTTTGGAGCGTTAACCTAACTCGGTAACATAAAGGGGGAGGGAAAGGGGCCGGAAAAAGACTATAGAAAAACCCTGTGCGGCTTCTCCAATCTCGTCGTTCCTCCGAGGCCAAGGTGTTAAACCCATTGTATCGCTCTCTAAATCCAGAGAGAAAGGTCAGGTGCTGTTCTTCCCCGCGGATCGCCTGACAGATCCGACTCTCGTAGACAAAGAAAAAAGTCAAGATAGGTAAAAACCCTGGAAAGATCTAGAAGGGGAGATAGACCTCAAAGGGAGGAGTTAAAGCCCTCCCTGCATAAAAGGGACTTTTAGAGCATTGCAAAGTCAAAGCTAAAAACTCGGAAACAATGTACACAGACGGTCTAACAATGGGGGGAATTAAATAGGTCGAGTCTGCCGTTTATTCCAATACCGGCGGTGGAAAAAGAGGTAGAGAACAGGACGTGAGAGGGTCTAGAGAGACTAAAACGATGCCCCGTCTGAAGGCCTCGCTGCAAAATCCCAAGTTCCCATCCCTCCGATATTCATGTAGGGGTAACGAAATCCGGAATAAGGGGGGCTGCGCTGAAAGTCAAGAGCAGTTTCACTGATTTTGATATTGAGAGCACCTTCGACCGGGCATCACCGGCAACTGTGCAGTAACTTCGAACTACTACGAAAGACAGCAGGCAATCCCTGGTTAGAGCACAATCAATGCAGAATCCTTAAATCAGGGAGGTAACATCTCCTCAACACATAGTATTATGGGATATGTTGAGACCAGTGAGAATAGGTTAAAATAGAGAGAGACAAGTTTGAACAACATGCAAGACTATCATCGGCGAGCCGATTTGGAAATATCTCAACGTTGATAGCGGACGGAGGGGACTGGACTGGGTTTCAAAATGGACTAGGGGGGAATCTAAGGTTCGACCCGGCGAAAGTGAATCTCCGAATTCTCTCAACTAACATGGTTAGGGAAGTTGGTGGGTGAAGTCAGTCAGCAAAAGACCAGAATGGGGGAAAATGGGTGGGGGTTGACCAGAAAAGGGAGGCGGGAAGTCGAGATCTACAAGACACCGCTTTAGGCTGACCCTAATAACAAAGTATGAGAGCCTAAGGCCGTCCGGAGGATACATAACGGCCGCGTAACTACCTCGGTTTCATTATCCGGTGTTACAGAGGTGAGGCTTTACGAAAGACGAGTGGGATGTGAGGAGAACATGGCTATTGCCGAAACCATTACAGGAACACTGATCTTGAGTGTGTTCGAATGGAGCTGGGGCGAACGCAGAAAATGATAAAAAATGATCAGATCGGCCGCTGGTTTTCAAGTCATCCGTTGCCGGCAGTAGAGATATACTAGGTGAGGAGGTATGGGGAAAAAGGAAGAGGGCGGGAAAAAAAACGAAATAAATCTAGCGAGAGGGGGACTCCGACTTTAGTCTGAGGAAAATAGGGGTAGGTTGGGGCAATACAAGCAAGAATATGGACTGAGGCAGATTGGTGACCTATCGAAAACAGTCAAGTTCAGCCTGTGACATAGAATAGTGGTCGAACCTAAAGACCCCCAAAAGTAGCTTTACCTAGGGATTAAGTTCATATAAAGCCTGACTTCGTAGCACTCCAAAAAACAGTGGAGTTCGAACGCATGTGAGCAGAAAAGGACGAACCCGAGGGAGACATAAGTCTCGATTCGAACGGGCTCAACGTTTTCTTGTTATCGGATACAGACAACAAAGATCTACGCATAGAAGTTGAGGGACTGGAATATACATCGGAACAATAAAAGGGGGGAGAGTTTAATACTATACAAGGGAGGGGGAGCAATTCCCTTAGATCGTGGCCCATGTGCGTCCTTTCATCATGGTAGTGGAAGCGCAATTGTAAAAGGTTAAGGAAGGGAAAAAATAATAGGGAGCGAAGTTTATGTCCAAAAGGGTGATCTCTACAACGGTATGCGCATGAGAGTTGGGGGGGAAAAAAAGAAGAGTAAACTATAAGTCAAGTCAAGGAAATCTTATGTTACCAGGAGGCTAAGACGTACCTCTTTTGGGTGGGAGGGCGTTGGCGTCGGAGGAGGGAAGGGGAAATACAAAACAGTACAGTTAGAAAAGTCGTGAGGGTTCATAGAACGGGGATCAAAGAACCGGTGGTTTCCAGGATCAGGGAAAGAACCCGGAAGGTACTGTGTAGGGGGGGGGATGCGGGATCAGAGTTTGTGATGTATGAAGACTTACACAAGCGGTAAAAAGGGAAGCGGGAAAATGGAGATGTAAGAAAAAGCTAGAAAAGAGGCGATACAAAAAGCAATGCGCGAGTGAACTTAGTTTCCATTTGTCGGCGACTCTGGAAAAAACGAAACACTACCAGAAGGAAAAATTGGGGGATTTGGAACGCGTGCAGATGCTGTATCTGTTTTGAGTGTATGCAGAATCAAGAAGTTCGGGCGGGTTAATATGAAAGTATATGGCATTGATTGCTCGGGTCTGGAGATCGGGGACGTTGCTACTGAATATAAGCTCAATCAACCGGAGGATTGATTAAAGGAGATAGGAGGGTGGAAACTTGGCCTCGGCATCTCCAGGGCGCACTATCTCAATAAATAATAGGTTTCAAGAAGTACAGGAACGTTGCCGACACGAAAAAAAAAAATACCAACAAGGTAGCGGGGGGGAGCTCTTTTCGAAATGCCGGACGATCTCTAATTTTTTCCTGCTAGGGTGGATAAAGAAAAGGACGGAAAGAAGGTACTCGGGAGTCGGACAAAGGGGGAGGGCCGGCCGGGATTTTTTACAAAGTAGTCTAGCGCGTTTTACATGGCCGCAGGATGGGGACATGACGATCGGAAAAAGAGAGAAAGCCAATGCCCAAAAAGAATTCGGGGGGGAGTCAATACCAATCTACGGAACTGTCCGGTTTGGTATACGTAGAAAAACGGAAAGCAAAGAACAAACCTGTGTCGGAAGACAGGGAATCAAGCGAGAAAGGTGTTCTTATGACTATCGGCAGCAAATCCAAAATACACAACAATACCGGGGGTCGAGAGAAAGGAAACTGTCAATCCGGGTTGCATAAAGATGGTCTTTCTCTTCTGGAAAAAACCCTAGGAAGCAATAGGTGTAATACCAGGCGGAAAATTTTTAAACAAAAGCTTGTCGCGCCGGCACATTCTTCAAACGAGATCTCATAAAAAAATGGTCATGAAAATCCATTGGACAGGTAAAGAAGGGAAAAAGAAGGGCAAGGGTAAACCGTAGTCAGGAGAAAAGAAAACAAGCGAAGCGGGACGCGGAGAGGGGGTCTGCGTATGTAGTCGTTAGCTGTCATTATTTGAGTAAAAAATTCTTGTGCCTATCTGCGGAGAAGGTGTTCATGCACATCAAGGGCCGCTTGGCTCATCGTCGAGACCTCAGTTAACTACGGTCGATTCATCGCAACGGGGAAGGGAGGGAACAGGGAAAGGGAGAAAATGTCTCAGAGGTTGTAGGACTTTCAGTAAAGTATTTTGATTAAAGTACTTCCGTTAAAAGGAGGTTGGGGCCGGGTCCCCACCTGAATGGGGGATACAAGTGAAGGGAGGAACGAGTAAATGGTCTCAATAAAAAAGCTCAGCGTCTCCTTTCAGGGGAAAGGGAGGGAAAAAACAAACCCCAGTGGAAGCTCTGGCAAAGGAGGACCCGAAAGAAGAGGAAGTTACATGATTAGTTGGGCAATAAACAAGTGAAGAAAACAAAAGCGAACTCGAAAAAAAAAAAGGAGGGCCGAAAAGCTTAGTTACCGAAACCAGACGAGGCCGGAGAAGGGAAGGCGAGAATAGAGTTGAACTAAGAATTCCAAACACCCAGCATGTGGTTTCCTCTCGTGGGGGGTCGGAAACTTCCAACGCAGATATATGACCCACGTCGCGGTACAAACCCTGAAAACGAGGAGTACGGAAGATATCGGAACCGGCGGGAAGGGGCGGAAGAGCGGCAAAAGGGAACCTGATGATTAGTGCAAGAATGCAGCACGCTTGTTTGCGGGTATATCTTAAAAGATTAAAGACGGGGAAGATCACCAAGTGGAAAGGAAGGAAATCCGAGAGGAAATCGAAAAGGAAAGTAAAAGAGAATTTGGCGATTCAACGCCGAGGGAGGGAGGAAACTCGGTAGAAACTAACCCGGACACGGATGATCACCGTGACATCTGTAACTCAAGTCGCAGAGAAACCGGACAGGAGGGGGGGAAAAAAGAACCGCGCGGTTTAGGCCAGACTAGTTGAGGGTTGCAGGAGAGGAAAAAAGCGTAATGCAAAAGATGCTAGAAAAATGCGGGACCTCTCTAAAAAAACGGAGTGAAAAAAAGGAGATGTTACACAGGGTGGAAGGGGAAGGACGAAAAGAACAAAAAGAATGTGATGATTCTCCACAAAGAGGTGCTATCTAGGGTGGAAAAGATTACGTGGGAGGAGGGAATGGATAGGGCCTAACTAGGGGTGCCCGCCGATGGATAGACATGCGGAGTAATGGTCACTCTGGTTGAAAAAAGAGAAAAAGTAAGGGCGGGTAAGGGAGGGAAAGGAGAGATGACCGGATTACTTGGGGGGGGGTCCCGGGAGATATCTCTTGGGGGAAAATGGTTGTTCCCTGGAATAAAAATACAAGAAAGAAGACAACCTGTTATGAATCAAAAGAACGGAAGTGCAAAGAAAGGCGAAGAGACCGGTAGGGAAAATCTGGTACGATCGGCCCTGGATCCAGACGCTTCAGATAGTGGTATGGGAAAGGGGGTGGCAGGAATTGGGCAGGAAGGGTCATGCACACGAAAAAAAAACAAATTCTGGGGGGAGTGTCAGGGACATTCGGATATCAGTATGGATATCCCCTCAGAGTAGGAGAACAAGCTTTTTCATCAAGGAGGATAAGGCGGCCAAAAATCGAAGCTATTTGAGCATTTGTCTCGAAGAGAGGGGTGGGACCTAAACCAAGATAAGGGGGATAATCTAAAGTAAAAAAAACTCTGAACTTCCATTGGTACTTTTTGTTTTTTGAAACACATAGCAACGATGCAAAAGGTGAAACTGATCCAAGGGGGTGGCGAGACCCGGCCCTTTCGCTGGTGTCCGTTTTCCCCAATAACGAGGGGCGAGAGTTAGACAAAAACTAGGTAACAAAGCGGTACTTAATATAGAAGACTTGTACGCGTCGAAAGAGAAACTGTAGGGGAAAGACCAGCAATCGGCTAACCGAGGGTATATTTCATCTCGGTAGTATGAGTTGGCAGGAAGAAAAGCGGGACCGGTTGTGTGTTGGAGATATAATCCACTGGCAAATCATAAATCAGTACAGGGAAAAGATAATATTAAGACCTAGGTAAGAAGGTCGGGAACTCGTCTCGGCTCCAGGAGCACGTCAGAAGGAAGCGGGAAAGGGGGGGGATAACCCCAGTTAGGAAAAGAAGGCTTCTTTCGGGTGAGATCATTGAAGAAAAAAAAATGTCCTTAAGAGGGAGGTTGGAGGAGGCGATGACAAGTGGGAAAATGAACCTTTTTGGTTTTAACAACTATATTTGACGCGTAAGGGTCATTCAGTCTCATGAAGGATATAAAATTTCAAAGGGCTGGGGGTCACAAATGGCGGGGGGGGAGGGGGGATGGCGTTTGGGGGATGCCCCTGGGGGGGACCTGGCATTCCGAAAGAACAGAACTCTTCCATTCCGTTATCAGGCGAGAGGTGGGACGAAAACACTGGGGGTGTTGGGGCCGGCCTCGGGGGGTCAGAATCAAAACAACCAGTTGAGGGGGGATTGGGAGAGGCACAACGTCTTGGAGGGGGATAGCTGTCCGATAGGACAGCCAGAAAGACATTTACTAGAAAGGAAGGGGGTTTAGAAAACAGGGTCACGCCCCAAAGACCTGGCGCCGGTCATGGAAGATTTTTTAAAGGATAGGGAGGGATGTGTGGGCAAAAAGACCGAGTGTCAAGCAACATTCTAAAACGCCAAGGCGAGTATAGGAAGATCAAACGTATGTGGAAAGATCCGTCGCTCATCCTTGTATCTGTTTTATATTTATGATCTAACTCATTGGGATGCATAGGGAAGGGGAAAACGATACCTGGGAACTTCTTGCTTTTAGCTGTAAAGGGGAACTGTGGAGAAGGGAAGTTAAAAAGAAGACATAATAAGGGATCTCAACAAATGCTGAGAGAGAGAGTGTCCTCCGCGGGGCCCTGTTTACGAGGACCTCAAACAATTCCGAGCCCGCAAAAAAAGATAGGGGAACTCGAACGGCTTTTGTAACAACAATACTCAATACGCACAAAAAAGCCGAGAAGAGTATCAAAAAAAAGGTGCCCGTAAATAGGCGAGATAAGTTTTCTGTATTTTCTGGTAATAAAAGTACCACTGCAGAAGAAAGAGAATAGCCCGCTGAACAAAAAGGAAAGGCATTTGGAACCTGATTTCTAGCGCGTTACCCTCAATGGGACCCCACAGTGGAAAAGGGAACTTCTGGACGGGGGTCCAAGAGGGGATCAAAACCAAACTACAAAAAGCGGGGGGGGCCATAAGACTGTCACAACCCGTTATTTCTAAAAGTCAGAAAAAAAAAGACAAAAGGGGGCTAGAGAAAACAAAAACGGGGGTAACTAATGTCACAAATTTCCCTGTGGTTTTCGTGAACGTAAATAGAGGTCAGAACCTGGGAAAGACCCCAAGATGGTTGTCTAGCCCTTTGACTTGGGTAAAAGAACAGATGATAGGGGGGCACTTTTGAATGGAAGGGGCTTAGAATAGAAAAAAACCTCTAATCGCCATCATTGGTAGAAGAGGTGGCCCTGGAGAAAAGTCTCGCTCACCATTCGGGAGGAAGACTATCAGAATAAAATAAAACCATCAATGCTGGATATTCAGACAGCCCCGCTGCCGAAGGAACAAAGAAAAAAGGGACGGAAAGGAGTAAACAATAGGAGGTTGGCTTAGGGGGAGGTGAATGTTATTCCAGAGAAATGTTGCTGCAATCTCTTATGATCGGGACCGGGGATCAGCTCGAAGACAAACGGGAGGCACGATAGAATAAAAAAAATATCTTGCGATTAAACTATCCCCTGGAATGATTCAATGAAGGGGGCGAACTAAAGAAAGGGTCGGATAAAGGTGTAGAAGGGTACAGACTTTGGAGGTGAGACTCCCCGGAACGTTTACCCAAAAAGGGGGGGCACTAGTCGCCCACCGGGGGGAGAGAAGTGCAAATGAAGGAAAGGAAGGGTGCGGAACAAATCTCGGCCTCCTATTTGACAAGGGGGTAAGAACGGTGAAAACCCGTACGAATCTTAGACTCGAGGTTCACTTTTGACCCTGCGAGATTTCGGTCGAAACGAGGTGAGGACAAGCCTGGAGCATAAAAAGAAAACCACGATAAAAAAGGGGGAAAAATCGGCGGCATAGTTAAACATCCTTGTGAGAGCGCCGAGCAGCTGAAACGGAAGATCCTATCCGGGAGGCACGTAGCAAAAAGTAAGAGCCAACAAGGCAGTTTCGCTCTTAGGCGAAAAAAGAAGTGCAAAATGGCCAAGAGCGTCAGCCACAGGATTAACAGCGGCCACCACTCTCTGACAGTCTGGGATTTCAAAAAAGAATAGGAGGAACGGACGGTCAGGGGGCAAGGGAGGAAGGAACTGGGGGAGGGCCCAACGATGGGACTTCTTAGTGGCGTGCTCATATCTCAAGCGGTGGGGGGATGAATCAAACGCTGAGCTGAAAGAAGCTACGACCCACAAAATTCCCATCAACACGAGATTCAATCGAATGGGCACAAGAAGGAAAAGCAAGGGGGAAGCGGGAAGAAGGAAAAAAAAGTCTCTAAGGATAATTCACAGCAAGGCATGTGGTGGGAAAGTACCGGGACATATCCCACGCGCGCACTCTTCCCTGTTGCTACTGTCGGAAAACGAGACAGCCAGACTGAATTGCATGAAGGGGAGGGGAACACTTTCATATGAACGAGTCGTATTCGATACGCAAAAGGAAACGAAAAAAAAAACCAGGAAGGAGGGGAGGGAGAATGGGGAAGCGGGGGACGAGAGATATGACATTACTGTCGGCGCGTCAGGCCTTTTACCAAGATAGGGGCCGAGATCCGGAATCGTCCGTTTTGGCAACGTACCTCGCGTTTGAGAAGGTAAGAGAACGTGACGAAAGGGAATATGGAAAGGAGGGGGAAACAATAACGGAGGCTAGGTGAACGAGATTTGAAAAGAAACCCTCGACGTAGGAAAGTCTTCGTGGAACAGAAAACAGGGGACAAGCTGGATTACGGTGGTTGTTGGGAAAGGATTCCTGTTGGAACGTGTTGGATGTCCGCGAAAAGTTCACTCAGTGATTAGACACCTCTGAGGAGTAGTAAAACCCGGACTCGGGAGAGATAAGGAGCGGTCATGGTAAACTACGTGGTACATCGGAAGGGACGTACAGAGTTATGTGGCCGGATGTTACAGCAGAGAGGTGGGGTCACAATAGACAAAAAAAGGAACGACTGGTTAGGGGAAAGAAAAGACAAGATCGGGAACAAAAAGTATGGGCTTGTGTATTATCTGCGTACTTCAGGAGATTTAGGAGCGCCAAGGGAGAGAGACCGCCGGAGTTTTGAGGTTGGGGAAAATGGGCACTACAGTGCGACAACTGTTAAGGACGGAGACGGAGGGGAAAGAAAGAAGATAGAGACGGGCACTACCATGGAAGCGATATTAACTCCTAAGGGTGGGTTTAAGTGAGAAAGAGGGTGAAGGAGGAAAAGGGGAAGGGTGACTAGACACACTATCAGATGTAGACCTCTAGCAGGTGGGAGATAACCAAAAAGGGGCACCCATTGGGGAAAAGGACGGTAATTTATCACCGTTCAGGCGCTGAAGGAAGAACACTGGGGGTGTAGGGGCATTGAAAATCCGAACAAGGAAGGGGACGCACGAAAGGACGCCAGAAAAAAATGTAAATGAGCTTGCTCCAAGGGCACCGGTTGGGGATGTAATAGTTACCAAAGGAAGCACAAGACTTTAGTCTGGATCACTCAACACATGAACAGGAAAAGACGAAGAGACTTGGAGAGAGACAAGTGAAGGGAGGGTCAGTAAAGCCTGACAGGGGGCTTGAAAAAAGGGGCGTTCCTGAAAGCATGTTTTCACCTCCTTCAATATGAAAAAGGGAGGGGGGAGGAAGCGAAAAACAAGTGGACCCGGTTGGGGGAGGAAATGATTGGCCATCTATTTGAAAACCTTGCTTGTGTTTTGGGGTGTTCCAGTAAAGGGAAAGAAACGATAAACCAAGGCTCAAAAAGGGACCAGTTCACAAGATCAGCTGAAAGGGGCATGGGTGAATGGGGATTGAGGGTGGTCTTGAGAGGCTGCCGAATCATAAAACCAAGGTGGTTGATAAAAAGGCTAGGGATTGTATCATATACAAAAGTGGGTGAGAGCCGGTTGGTTTCCGAAAAAATCAGGAAAGCCAAGACAGTGAGTGGAAAAGAGGGGCTAGACGCAACTGTTATAAATGGGGGTGGAGAGGTCATTTCAAATGGAGGGGCCTTACCTTGCTTTTAAATCTCTAATAAGAATGGTTGAGGGCGGGACCAGCTCCTTGGTCTACAATGGGGGAGATCGGTAAACTGAATGTGGATCCGGTGTGATTTGTTCTGCGTGAACGCCAACCCTTCGACCCGCAGCTGAGGAACACAGTTGTCATACGAGGTATCGCTTGTCGGTGAGGATAA